>JAEEGL015407002.1_pt1 | contig 22798 bp, 17 predicted proteins | sample 9134231 | NCBI WGS metagenome assembly JAEEGL01 (sample SAMN16246548, study PRJNA631951) | gut metagenome | biome: gut microbiome; feature: rumen; material: fiber-attached | host: Bos | place: Iran: Karaj | collected 2018-10 | reverse complement strand
TGTCAACAAAGGCTTCGCCAATACCGAAGGTGACTACACCCGTCTTCCTGCTTTCATGAAGGATAGTGTACGCGATCAATTGTGGTGGCTTGCTGGTTGCTCTACTGGTATAGGCATACGCTTTGCAACCGATTCCAAGTCGATAGGCGCTCGCTATAACCTCCGCTACAACTTCTCCATGATGCATATGGCGATGACCGGTATCAAAGGTTCTGACCTCTATCGTATGGATGACAAGGGTATGTGGCACTATGTGAATACTGCCAGACCCGTGAAGGACTCTGTGCAACACAAAATCTACGTGGAGAATATGGATGGTAAGATGCATGAGTATCTTATCTATCTGCCTCTGTATGATGGAATCACCTGGTTTGAGATTGGCGTCGACAGCACCGCGCGTCTGGAAATGCCGCATGTGGATAATCCTCGTAGAGGCAAACGTATAGTATGCTATGGTACTAGCGTGATGCAAGGCGGATGCGCCACTCGAACAGGTATGACTCAAACCAACATGATGCAGCGAGACCTCAATGTGGAAGTGGTCAACCTCGGTTTCTCCGGAGAAGGTAAACAGGACTATTGCATGGCGCGACTTATGTCTACAATCGACGATGTAATCTGCTATGTTATCGATCCCGTACCCAATTGCACTAAAGACATGTGCGATACGCTGACCTACAACTTTATAAAGATTCTGCGCGATGCAAAACCAGATGTCCCCATTGTCATGGTGGAAGGCTTGACTTATCCTTATGCCAAATACGACTCGTATTTCCGCGACTATCTGCCAGCAAAAAATGAGGCTTTCCGAAAAAACTATGACAAACTCAAAAAAGAGAATCCTAAGAATCTGTATTATATGACCACCGATGGTATGACCGGATTCGAAGAGGAAGGCACTGTGGACGGAGTACATTTTACCGACATTGGCTTTCGTGCATATACGCAGAAACTTGAGAAGATATTGAAGAAAGTTTTACGCAAGCAACTTAAATGACAATATAGCATGTATTGATAGTGTATGTCTTTTAAATCACTAATGTTGATAATTTCTGCATCGTAAAAGATAGAATCTGAGTTATGAGATATAGGTGGATATACATAATGTTAGTTGTTTTGGCAGTTGTGTCGGGATGCAAGACGAAAAAAAACATAGCGCAAGAAACAAATGGCGTAAGAAAATATGGTGCTTTCGCTGCTCCTACTCTAAGTAATCCTGCTGGTACGACATGGCACTATGGTAATAAACTATCTTATTTTGAATTGGAAAAATCAGACACAAACAGAGTGCTCGTATTTATTTCAGATGAAAAATGGATTATACTGGAGAATAATGTATTTATATCAGAAGGAACATATACATGCAAATTCACAACAGATTCTGTTTATGTAGCCTTTGATTACAAACAGAGACCTATTTATTTCTCTGATACTATAAACATTTGTGGACATACGCACAAGATTAATGATATGTGGAGATGTGAGAAAGAAAAAAATTGTCAAGAAGGAGAGTACTTTAACTGCATAAAAGATCGTCGTACCAGAATCACGTTGATGAAGGACGATAAACAAGTAGTTTATTTATTTTATGATGTAACTTTGCCAAACACAGATTCACGGGTAGACAGATATCTGCAAATTGATGGCACACCAAATGTTTGGATAAAGCAATATTAATAATTTATACAAAAATGAAAAAGATTCTATTTTTATTATCTGCATTAACACTATCAATTTCATTAGTTGCAACTAATAGTTATAAGCGATACAAAATGTCATCATTTGATAGGAATACAGCTGCGAAAGAATATGCTCTTGTTCCAAGAGTAGTATTAGTTGACTTATATGATGATACTCTACCAAATACCATATTACACAATTATGGAGATACTATAGTAGAATTAGTATCACCTCCTGCGGGGGATCAAGGTATTCAAGGTTCATGCAATGCATGGGCATTAGGATATGGATGTGCAGGTATACAGGCATATAGTGCATTTCAAGATTGGAGTAAAGCATTACGTAGTCCTTCGTTTCTATTTAATCAAGGCAAAATAAATTGTGATAGTTCACTTATGAGTAGCATTGCTTCTTTATTACATTTTCAAGGCGTATGTTCTTATCAAAACATGCCTTATGATGAAGAGGACTGCTCAACACAACCCAATTCCGCACAAAAGTTTGAAGCATCTTTAAATAAAAGTATATATACTAGACTGAATTCAAACATAGATACGTCTGAATATAAACAGGTATTAAGAGCGGGATATCCAATCTGTGTTATAACGAGATATGTTCTTGATTTCGAACGAATGTGGTTTCTTGAAGATGGTATTTGGGATTATATAAACCAGAATCCTTCAGAGAAAGAGGGACATACAACTTGTATAGTTGGTTACAATGATCATATTAAAAAATTTAAAGTGCTAAATTCTTGGGGAAATGAAGAGGGTGGTGATAACGGATTCTATTGGGTGACATATAATTTAGTAAATAATGGATGCTTTGAAGAAGCATACGTACTTCAGCCAGAATGCAATGAAGAACTTCCTATAATTGAAGGTCCTGATGAGATGTGCAGTTCAGCGCAATACGCAGTTCATAATATACCAGAGGGTGCAACAATATCCTGGCAATGCGTAAGAACAAATCCAATAAATTTAGCCTTTTACGAGCCTTGCATAACTAGTTCCACTACTGATACTATCATTACATTAGGCAGATGCACTTCTTCAATATTTCATTCATCCGGGGATGAAACGAGAGAGTTTGATTTGGGAGGCGGCGGTTTGATAGATCCTCCATTCCCGCCTTTTAATCCATGTCTTGTTGCTATTGCTTCATGTGACACGGTATGTGAACTAAGAGCAACTGTGACCAGTGGCGGCAATTCTTATACCATGACAAAGCGTGTCAGAATTCTAATCTCAGATAATCAGAGCATCGACTACACACATGACAGATGGTCAATTGGAGTATACCGTACATTTACGTTCTGTGGTTCTGTAATGGCAATAGCGGCTGGTATAGAATGGAATATTCGAATGATTGCACCTTACTATAATACAGTGGTAGCGAATGGAACTGGAGGAACATTTACATTCGCTCCTCCCGCTGCCGGAACATACGTATTAACCATGACAAGCACCAAATCGTGCGATAATGTAAAAACGACCACTGACACTCTTACTGTCTATTCAACTCCACGGCTCATGGTAGTTAATCCTGTAACTAACGGAACTGCCAACATATCAATCTATCAGGAGGAAGAAGTTTATAACAATGAAGCTTCGGATAATATCTACTTAGAAGAATCTAAAGATAATGAGATTTATACCTTGGAACTTTGGCATGAGAATGCAAATCTCATAAAACGTATTTCGACCAAAGACCCGCAAGTAGAAATGAATGTATCAGGGTTGTCTCAAGGGATATATGTATTATTATTGATTAAAGATGGAATTATAATTGATAGTAAAAAAATGATGATATACAACGATTTATAATTTATTATACTCAATACTCAACTTATGAAGAAGATTCTAACATTGTTTTGTCTTGTGTTGATGCCATTATGGCTGATGGCGCAAGAGCAGAAAGTCTCAGGCACGGTGGTCGATTCCGAGACAGGCGAGACCTTGATCGGAGTCAGCGTGATTGAGAAAGGTACTACCAACGGTATCGTCACCGATTTCGACGGAAACTTCAGTATCACCGTCAACCAAGGTGCAACGCTGCAACTCAGTTATGTGGGTTATGCCACCAAAGAGGTGAAAGCAAAAGCCAATCTCGGTGTAGTTAAACTCGAGGGTGAAGCGGTTGTGCTTGAGGACGTTACCATCACAGGTCAGATGGCTCGGCAGAGCAAGACGCCTGTGGCAGTCAGTCAGGTCACTGCTCTCGAGATTGAAGAGCGTCTGGGTGGCGGAGAGTTCCCCGAAATCCTGAAAAACACTCCCGGTGTGCATGCCAACGGACAAGGTGGTGGATGGGGTGACTCGGAGATCTGGATGCGTGGTTTCGACAATACCAACGTATCGACTATGATCAATGGTGTGCCAATGAACGATATGGAAGGCGGAACAGTCTATTGGTCCAACTGGCAAGGTCTGTCAGACGTCACCAGTGTGATGCAGACTCAGCGTGGTATGGGTGCTTCCAAAGTCAGCGGTCCTTCTGTCGGTGGTACAATCAACATCGTGACCCGTGGTATTGATGCCAAAAAGGGTGGTGTGTTCTCCTATTCGATGGGTAACGACAACGCCAACAAACTGCTTTTCTCTGTCAGCACTGGTCTGATGAAAAGCGGATGGGCAATCACGGTGATGCTCTCCAAGAGTTGGGGTGACGGTTATATTCAAGGAACAGGTTATAGCGGTTACAGCTATTTCGCCAATATCTCGAAGCGTATAAACGAGAACCATCAGTTGTCTCTTACCGGCTTCGGTGCTCCTCAGAAGCACTGGCAGCGTCCTAGCGGATCGAGTGGTGCACTCACTCTGGAGCAATGGAACGAAGTGAAGAAATATATGACCGATGGAATTGATTATCGTCGTTACAATCCTGCTTACGGTTATGCCAACAACGGTAAACAGAAAGGTGCTAACTTCAACCAGTATCACAAACCGCAGATCTCTCTTAACCACGTTTGGCAGATAGACTACAAATCGAGTCTTTCCACCAGTGTCTACACCAGTATCGGTCGTGGTTTCGGTTATACTGCAGAAGGTAGTCCGTATTCGCCTAACGGTTTGACATACTCCGACCTTACTCGTGGTGCTTACAACGGTGTGCTCACTACCACTTTCCGCCGCGAGGATGGTACTTTCGACTATGGAGCTGTGGAAGATATGAACGCCGCTTCCGAAACCGGTTCTCACCTTATTCTTGCTGAAAACCGCAACTATCACAACTGGTACGGACTCGTTTCATCCTACAACAACAAGTTCCTCAACGAGACTCTCGACCTGACTGCAGGTCTGGATATGCGTTACTATCAGGGTATCCACTCCGCAGTGATATGCGACCTCTTGAGTGGCGAATACTTCATTGACGCAACAAGAGCGAACAGTGTAAGTGAGAAAAACAATATCAATCGTGCAAATCCCGACTGGACATATGAAAAGATGAATGTAGGCGATGTCGTATATCGCGACTATACCGGTCACGTGATGCAAGAAGGTGTGTTTGCTACTTTGGAATATGCCAAAAACAGTCTGTCGGCCTTCATCAACGGATCGTTTGCTTACACCAACTACTGGCGTGTCGACCGTTTCTACTACGATGCTGCTCATGCCAAATCGGATATCGCCGGTTTTGCCGGAGGAACAATCAAGGGTGGTGTCAACTACGAGATCAACAATCATAACAACGTCTTCCTCAACGTAGGTTATATCAGTCGTGCTCCTAAGTTCCAGAGCGCGTTCATGTCGTCCAACACGAGCCATATGCTCAACAAAGATGCCAAGAACGAGAAGATAGCATCAGTGGAAATCGGTTATGGTTTCCACAACGAGTATGTCAACATCATGCTAAACGGATACTATACCCGCTGGATGGACAAGACCATGTCGAAATATACTACCTTCGACACTCAGGAAACCGGATACGTGAACATGACCGGAGTAAACGCACAACACATGGGTCTGGAACTTGAATTGAAAGCCCGTCCTGCCAAATGGGTGGAGATCAACGGTATGGTTTCGCTCGGCGACTGGCGTTGGAAAGGTGAAGACATAACCGGATATATGTACAACGAGCATGGCGATGCAGTCGACAGCAAGGGTGCTGTAGTGGAAGCAGGTTCCGAAGAACATGCATGGGCAAAGATCAACCTCGAGAATATCCGCGTGGGTGGTCAGGCACAAACCACTGCCAACCTCGGCGTTACTTTCAAACCTTTCAAAGGATTCCGCATCGGAGCTGAATATACAGTTTACGACCGCAACTATTCCTACTATTCTTTCTCCGGAAGCAACCTGACCGTAGGAAAGACGGTTAACGTGGTAGAGCCATATCGTTGCCCTGTGGGAGGCTCGATGGACATGCGTGCAAGTTATACCTTCGACATCGGTCCTGTTCGTGCCACCTTCGCTGCAAATATAAGCAACGTGCTCAACCAGCATTATATAGAGAAAGCATGGAGTGCTCAGACTACCTCACAGGTGGTTACAGAGAACACCAAGGACAACATCTACTTCTTCTATAACAAAGGTCGTCAGTGGAATATCCGCTTGAAACTCGCATTCTGATGATTCACAATCGTAATGATGTTTAATTTTGATAATTTTGAAGATTATGAAAACATACAAACATATATTAATGCTGCCGGTTATGGCAATTCTGTTTGCGGGTTGCGAAAATTTCTTTGACGAGAAACAACTCGATAATGTCAACTATCGTCCGTCGGATGTGAGAACTTCCATGACTTACACGATGACCGAAGCGGACGTGGCTTTGGTAGGAAAACAATGCACCTACAAAGGTAACGACACTGTGCCTTCCGTTTACGAACAGAAAGCACTCTCGCTCTGCGTAGACGGCGATTCCACTGCCTACATTGAGTGGAAAAAGATAGCATCGCTCAAGGCTTTCACCGAGGATGCCAGTCCGGATATCTACGTGCCTATGTTCATGGCGCAGAAGTTCCCGTATCTGGATGCAGGTACTATCTGCAATGTCACTTATCCGCTATATGAAGGCAAATCGCTTCGTCAACAACCCTTCCAGACTGCAAGTTCTTATGCTCTTGTTGAAGACGACTATCGTGCGGTTTGGAATGGTCGTGGTGCAAGTTATCTGACTGCTACATCCGAGCAGAGCCTTCCGGAGTTCTTGAAAAACAAGTTCCCCACAGCAACCGAAGGCAAGGTGATGGTATTGACTTACGACTATCTGCAAACCGAACCTGATACCATCTATCCCGCTTTGCCTTACGAATGTACAGTACATCAACTGCTTGAGGCAGAGGAGACGGTCGAACACCAACTGACAGGTATCATCGGTACAGTGAAATCGGCGATCTACGGTCGTTTCTATCTGCGTGATCTTCCCGGCGACGGTACTACGGATTCCATCTATGTTTATGGTTTGACAGATGAAGATGGTGGTAAAGTTTGGTCGGCAAAGGGTCTGAAAGCAGGTGACAAGATTACCATCAAAGGTAAATACTCTAACGAATCGTCTGAACCACAGATCGTTACTGCTATATATGTCTCGCATGAATCAGGCGGATCGGGTATGCCTCGTCGTAGAGCAGAAGCCCTTACGCCGGATACTGTCGTAAAACAAGTGGCATATATTTTGAAAGGTGGAGAGTGGAACGTATTTGCTGACGAGCAACTCACGGCTCTCGACTATCTGCCTCAAAGCGTATACGATCGTCTCGGAGTCACCGCTATAAGCAATCCCGACGAGGTAATTGGCAAGTATCTGCGTCAGACCTATCCGTATGCGCTTGAGAAGCAGATTTACATGGTTGTCTATATGTCGTCGACAGGCATGACTGCCGACGAGTGGGTATTCAATGGTACGGAATTCGTGATGAATACAGGTTTCGTGGAAGATGTGATGTCGTTTGTGCGTAGCAATGCATGGGTGGCAAATATATCGACCTACTATACCACACCGTTTGTGGGTGAAGGACCGGCCGATTTCACCATCCATCATGTGGCGCTCGACGGACTCAACTACGTATGGCGCTATCAGGCATCCTACGGTATGACCGCATCGGCATACGTCAGCGGAACCAACCATCCTGTGGAAGACTGGCTCGTATCGCCCAAGATCCGTCTGAAAAAGAGCGAGAAACCCGTGCTCACATTCGATATGGCAGTGCGCTACGGAAACCTCGATTACAACAAAGAGTGGCTCAAAGTTATGGTAACCGACAACTTCACAGGTGACGTCACTGCTACGCAGTGGGAGCACCTCGAGTTCCCCGATTCCATACCTGACGGAAGCAACTGGGTATTCCTCAACTCCGGAAACTTCGACCTCTCCAAATACAACGGACAGACTATCAACATCGCATTCCAGTATAACACCACCACCGGTGAACTCACATCCGCTCCGACATGGGAGATTCAGAATGTGCTCGTGCATGAACTGGAAGAGGAAAATGCTGAAGAATAACAATCAACTAACAACATAATTAACAATCTAAAAAATCAATTAAAAGTATGAAAAAGATTTTTCTTCTTTGCGCAGCTATGATGGCTGCAATGACAATGAGCGCAGCAATCACCAATATGACCTGCGCTGAAGCAGCAGCTGCTGCACAATTATTGGAAGACAAGACTCAGGGTACCGACTCGGTGGCTGTTACCGGTTATGTAACCAACACTGATGGTGTTATCTCACGTGGTCAGCAAGTATTCTGGATGGACGATGCCAAAGGCACAAAGAAAACTTTTGAGGCATATTGGTGCAATATTCCAGGAGCAAGCGGTTCGGAAGGTGATCCTGTAAATGTCGGAGACAAAGTTACCATCAAAGGCTTCTTGAAGAGATATGGTTCAACTATGGAAATGCAAAATGGTGATGTGGTAATTCTTGAGCGTGTGCAAGTTACCGTTGATACTATCCAAGCTACCGTATGCGAAGCATATGCCGAGGGTGAGGCTCTTAATGACAATGAGAACACTCAAGACGTGTTCGTTGTTAGTGCACTCGTAGAGAGTGTTGACAAACTTGACGACACCAACTTCCAGGCTACCTTCTGGATGAAATGTGAAGACAAAAAGATGCTTGAGGCTTACAATGTTAGCATGGTTGACAAAGTGTTGCCTGTAGAAGGCGACTCCGTACTCGTAACCGGGAAGGTAAAGAAATACGGCACAACTATTGAGATGATCGGAAAAGCACAAGTTACCAAGAAAGGTGGTACTGTAATTGACACTATCAAGGTCAATGTTGCAGAGGCCGTTGAGGTAGGTCTGAAACTTGAGGGTGGTAAATCTACAAAAGATGTTTATGTAGTAGAAGGCTATTGCGACAGTATCGCTTACGCATATAGTGCAGACAAGAAGACCATGTCGTTCTATATGTGCGACAACGTAGAATCTCCTACCTTTGATTTTGAGGTTTACAACTCAACTTGCGAGAAAGAAGTTAAAGTTGGTGACAAAGTTTATGCTGTAGGTCAGTTGATGCACTACTACAAAGCTGCCGATGGCGACAAACCCGAGATCAACCTCATCGAAATCTCGAAAGGCAAAGTATTCTTCCAGGATCCTACCACGGGTGTTGAGCAGGTTGTCTTCGAAGGTGATATGGCAATCAAGGTGCTTGAGAATGGCCAGATCTACATAGTTAAGGACGGCGTTCGCTACAACCTCCTCGGAGCACAAGTAAAATAATTTTTACTGACATATCATTACAACTGGCATGCGCTCAGCGTGTGCCAGTTCTTTTATCCCGACTTCAATAAATATAATTCGACATGCATTTAATATATTTTATGTGGGACCGCCTGTGTATCAGTATTGTTTTATGTGTCACGATGTCACGATGTCACAATATAAAAAGCGGGCGCATCCCTGCGGCCGCTTTTCATTTATAAACCTAAACCTTAAATATAATATGAAAGAAAAATTTGTTTCAGTCCGTTGTCACCGGAGCTTTAGATATAGTCTTATGATTATCACAATCACACTTAATATGCAAAATGCCAGACAATACCAGCACCATTTTGGTACTACTCTTTTTTCCACAATCTTCTCCACATCGCGCTCCACCACTTGTACCATCGTGTCCACGCGCTGCACATAGCGGTCTTTATATTCTGTGCGCCAACGGTCTTTGTAAACCGTATCACCCATAGTGCGAATAATAACGCTATCGCGAATAACAATACTATCCCTTTCATTTCTTTCGCTCCTTTCTTTAGTATCCGACACTTGGCTCGTCAGGGTTTGCGTACTTCGGCAACTCTGTAGAATAGTGGTCAGTATCAGTAATGCATATATATATTTCCTCATTTCTTTCTTGTACTTTAGTTAGTATCTTAGTCAACCTCTCCTCTTTCCATCTCTCGCCAACACATATGCAGCCTTGCGTGTTTTCAACATGCAATCCTGCATGTATTCTAATCCCCTCAAATCCGGGCACTTGATAAAGTAGTGCCATTTGTCTCTTAAACCTCTGCGAGTAAGTCACTCGCACTTTATACCACCCCATAGGAATACACCCCTTTCTGTGAGTTGTATTAGGCTTGATTGGTGGCTCAATCGTATTGAAATATGCGACACCATCTATTAGCAGTCTACCACCGGTATAATATTCATTTGCAAAATCCCTAATCAGCGCTAGCAACATCGTCTATCTCCTTTCTGTTTTTATACTTGAAGTAGTCAATCACCTTCAGCAAGTCAATGCCCTCTAAGGCTGCTGCATTCACTATGCAAATCGCAAATACATACAATACGCTAGAGTGCACGACCCCAGTCGGGTCAACAATGAAACCTGCTACTACTATCAGGCTCGCAAAGACTATACTCCATATTTCAATAAACTTCTTCATAATTGATTAAATCATTAAAAAGCGCGGGCAAAGCCCGCTCTTTTTAACTAATGGTCGGATAAATCACCGCAAACGCATAGTTCCAAAGCAGTTTGTACTTGGTTTGGTTGCGGAAACCTTCCTTGATAGCCTCCCATTCGGTGGGGTTGGCTTTCTTCTGCTTGATGGCAGCCACGGTAGCCGCAAACTTGGTCTTGCAAGCAATCTGCTGCTCGGTCGGATCTGCAATACGCGGATTCACAATGTGAGTGTGAAATGCATACTGACAATCCAATCTGCTGTTGTACGCCATGATTGGCGAACCTTTCTGCTTACACATCTTGCCGTGAGCCTCTTTTACTAGCTCGTTCAAAACAATTTTCATAGCATCGGTTTTATGGTTAGACTTAAGGTTGCTGCTCCTCTCGATAGTCACAGCGCCAAACGACTAGTTTCTGCCTGATACCTCAAGCCCATTAATCGTTTGACGCTGCAAAATTACTACCTATTCGGACGCGATGTTTGTCAAATTTGACAAATTCTTATGCTTTAATGCGAAGTATTTGCAATTCTCATTACTTGACGCTCTGCCAATCCGAACTCATCCGCCGTATCTGAGTATGCCTGCATAACTGGCAAACCACGCGCTAGACGCATATTAAATGCTTTTCTAATCTGAGCATTACGCTGCTCTATTGCTCTGCTCTTGTGATTCATAGACTACATCATTATTAATTTCACATAAGTCTTGTCTGACTCCTTGCGTATATAGCCGGCTTGCGTCCAGCGAGACAATACTTTCTTTATATCGGTGCTCTGGCCATTTCGTCTACGGAGACCTATTAAATCCTGACGCGTGAATTTCTGTGGCAACTCGGCAAGTAAATTGCGCACAGACCCACGATTTGCATCTGTCTTCTCAGATGTGATCTTTGCGCTCTCCTCAAACTGCATCCCGAAGAAGGTCATCTGATTGCGGAATACATACTCGGCAACCCACAGACCAAAATCAGCTGCTATCTTCGGACTCTTTCTGTCATTTAGCAGATAGCAAAGCATGCCTGCACGGAAGCCAATCACACCTGCACGACGTCTTACCAAATCCACCGCACGGCTGTCGGTTAACTCTGCTTGCTTGCGCTTTTCTTCCTGCCAGGCTTCAAGCGCGTTGCTCACTTGTGCGCATTCAAGATTTCCACCCTCATCATACAATCGCCTTGCCTCGCTAATAATATACTCCTTCTCGTTGGCGCTATATTCCTCAAATTTTGGAATACCGGTTGCAAACATATCTGGCAGCGTAGCAAAAGCAACGCGCGTTACCAAACCATTCTCAACGTCTTTAAAGAATCGATACATACCGCCCGGTGTGCCGGTTATGAGCAGATTGTAATACACATGCACATTCGCACTGAATGAGTTCTCGCTGATATACTGCTGACCGTATGCTGCATTGTCAAAAGCAAGGCGGTATATATCGCTCTTCTGACTCCAGACACCTGCACGCTCGCTCTTTACCAATGTGTCAATCTCCTCACCTATCGCTATCAAGTGTTTCTCGTTTGAATAGGTCATGAGTTTCAAAAGCGCTGCCACACTCACGTTAATACCATTATTTCGTGGGCATGCATGTGGATCTTCTGGCTGTTCTTTTTTATTCCTGCTGGCACGAAGTTTTTCTTTATACTCCATCTCCTTCTGACGCTCTATTGCATCTTGCTCGTTGATGGGAGTCAAAAGTAGATCTATCGGAGTCCTTATAAAACTCTTTCCGGTTGCTGCAGGCGCGGTAATACAACACAAAAACGAGAGACTATGCACGTTGTTGTCAAGATACTTGAAGCGTATTCTTGTAGCCAAAGCACCTAATACCGGCAATGCAGCTATCACCATTGCAGGCCTGAATGCTACAGGTAGATTTCGGCAGATGGTTTGCAGCAAACGAGGCAGGCGAGGCAATGGCAACTCATCCGTCTTGAATTGCTTCATATCCAAACCACTATCCTCTTGCTCTTGCAACTGTTTGGCTGCAACGATGGCGCGAGTCACTAGGTCGGGCAGATTGTTTCTGCGCGGACGCTTTACTGCCGAGTTACAAGTACCTCTGCGCTCAGACTCGCTCAGACCGAAATCGGGCAACACTCTGAGCATGAATTCCGGATTGAATTCGCAGATATAGCGCACATCATTGGCAAGCGCGAAATACATGTTGTTTCTTTCACCAATCTTAGGCTCACCGCCATGCAACTGAATCAGCTCCCTGCAGATATCATTATAAGGCACTCCGTCATAGTCTGTAGGATATTCCCTCAACTTGTCAACCTTCTCCTTTTTCAATGCCTCTTCTGCTGCTACATCTGGAGAAGTTAGGCCTTCGAGAGCAGTCGCTAACTGCAAATCATACTCTTTCCTAAACCAATAACCGCCCTCATCCTCATTTGCCCACACAAATCCGTCTCCGTCAAAATAGAGCACGTAACTCCACGGCATCAAATAACTCAAACGAGCCAAATCCTTCGTGCATTGATCATATTCGGCAAATCCAAATATAGAGGCTAATCGCGCCATGCCGGACTCAAGAGTTTCGCCGTGGTTGCGCTCTCCTATTATCCTCAATCCGTGACCACTCGGAGTTATTGCGACGAAGTATATCTTCATGGCTGTAAACAACTCTTGTGCGCTCTTATAACCATCTGGCACAAGCAGCAAATCTTGTTGTATATCATGTTGAAAATCTTCCCACCAGAGACGAGGATTCTCCACATTGTCTACATCAAGCATCACCAAGCCGCTCGCCGTCGCATTCTCGCTCTTGCGCTTGTCAGACTTAAACATGCACGCATGAGGAGTTATTGCAGGCAGTTGCTGTTTGAAGGAATTAACCAAATCCTTGTCATACTGCTCTCCATTTTCCAAAGTCTTGATCTGATCTGCCACACGCTGCACACTTTCATCTTGCATCGCTTTCACTAATTCCGACAGCGAGCAGGGCATCGCCCTGCTGCTGCGGATATCACGCTGTATACAAATTCGTGGTATCATATTAGAAATACAAATACTTTTTTGGTTAAACTTATTGGTTTGTTACTTGCGCATCTCTATGCGTTTTAGTTCTTTGTCTATCTCTTTCTCGGCATTATCTATTGCTCGGCTGCCAACCTCGCTCTCGATAAAGTCCGTGATGAGATTCGTTTCGTCATATATGCATCCGCTTATTGCAGAGGTCGGCATCTTGCGTCTGTCAAACTTAAAGCTGATTAATAGACCGCCTTTTGTCACTTGCAATTTGCAATGCTTGGCATTAAATACTGTCTGTCGCTGAGAACCCGTGCTCTCCTCGTACAGAGTTGTCTTTTGTTCTACATTGCCAGTCTCATTCACGATAAAACGTGTACTGGCTGCGTAAGACTTGTCAAGCCTTATGCTTTTCTTCTTGGTTTTGTTCGTTGTCATTGTTGTCTTGTGTTTTTAATTCATAAATCTTGTCATCTGTTAATCGCCCTATGGCGTCGTAGATCCATTGCGCGAAAGCATTACGCAAACTCTTACTCTGCTTGCCTTGGTGCTTCTCTAAATAACGGATGCAAAAGGCAAATGCTTTTACAGCGAATAAATCCTCGTTTCCTTCAACATCACCACCTAAAAAGATGATATGTTTTCCACCTTTCGAGTAGCAGGTGCAACTCATCTTGCAATTCTCTTTAAACTTCTTAAAGGAGAATTTTCCGTCTTTTGTCAGATGCATAGTCAGTCCTCCCCAGGTTTTTTAAAGAAATCATCTGCTACTTCTACTTCTTCAAATCCATCTGCATCCATCTTTTCAAGAGCTCTCATGCATAAATCTTCGAGCATCAGGTGGCTTGCTTCGGCGTAAATCTTGCGAGGCATGCCATTCTCAAATTGGCGCAGTATAGAAATAGATCCAAGCAACTGACAGCCGGTGTTGCCACTCGCCTTTATATTTGTGCAGGTTCTCCTGCCATCGGTGTAAAACTCCACGTGAATCTCACCCGTAATCTTCTTTACTTTCATACGTCTACCCTCCACGCTGTAATATTGGTATACACTCTGCCGGTTTTCTCATATACATCGGTCGAAAATTTCAACCATAGGCGAACTTTCTGACCTTTGTAAAATTCCATTCGTGCACGCTCATTAAATAAACTCGCGCAGATCTCTTGAGGATACATCTCCTCACTTTCGACGAGTAGCTCGCGCTTATCAAATCGCTTGCCTCCACTCGTCTCTAATTCTTGAAGGTTGCCAACTTCTTTGACAATACCTTCGAAAATTAAATTATCCATACTTTTTTCTTAAATGTTTGGTAATTAAAAAATTTTTTGTATCTTTGCATGTCCGGAAATGCGGTGCAAAATTACGGGGAATTTTTCACCCATAATTTTAGTTTAAACTACGAAGATGCAATCACAAACTCTATATCAATTCCTTTGTAAACTCCGTGAATCGGGGGATATAATTTGGGCTGAAGCTTTTCGACTCATCCCACCTTGCTATAGAGAATGGATGGCATGGTATGAGTACCAAGAAAACGATAAAAAAATAAACGGCGTGAAAGGAAGTAGAGATCGCACTATCGCGTATTTCCTTGATAATCACGCAGTTACGGGGGGGGCAAATTGACTACTCTATTTTTGATTATGCCATGCGGCGCCTCAAATCCTCCGCATTCGTTAGAGAGGAGGATTTATAATGCACTGGTATATCGTTACAGCATACTTGATAAAATTTCTTAAGGTCTTAATCTGGGTTTCAATTTTATGTGTCGGATTATATCTGTACTATTTAAGATTTAATCACAAATGGTGACTTGGTGACATTGTGACATTATGACATATAAACACTCTCGTGTGTACGCGTAAGAATATATAATATTCCAAATAAATAATATGTACTCTCTGTGTCTCTCATTTTTTCAGATTTTTTTCATATATTTTTTTAAGGTTTTCAATACAAAAATAACCCCCAACTCACAAAAAAGTTGAGGGTTTTCTTTAAAAAGTGAATATATTTTCTTATTCTTTTTTACGTCACAATGTCACAATGTCACCAAAACCTACTATAAAACAACCATAAGAGATATAAATCACTCAGTGACATCGTGACATCGTGACACATAAAACAATGCTGATACACAGGCGGTCGCTCCTCCCCTGTTCGTCGCTACCCTATAGCCAAAGGCTGCTCACCGCGGAGGGTTTCGCCATTCTATGCTCGTGCCTGTTCCGTATAGTGAGGGACTATACGGGGCGCTCGCTCGGCATGCGTTCCGTCGCATGCCTTCACTCCATTTGCTCTCGTTTTGTCGCACATAAAATATATTGAATGCTATGTTCACCAATAATTATTCTTCAAAAAAATCAGCATTGCGAAGCAAATTATTTGCATATATCAGAAAAATGTTGTACCTTTGCGCGCTTTTTAGCAAACTGCATTATCGAGAATGCAGTCAACTTTATGTTTAACCCTTTAAAATGTGGAATGTTGAGTGAAAACGGTTGAATAGCAAGAATATAGATCAAACCATGTTCATACCTGCATTCTACGCAAATTCTACCAAATGGCAGAAAATCTTTCACTCCAGAACTTCGACTGGGATGCTTTTGAAGCAGAAGCTCAAGGCAAACAAAATGAAGAATTAATCAACAAGTACGACGAAACCCTCAGCTCTATCAAGACAGGTGAAGTAGTAGAAGGTACAGTAAAAGCAATCAACAAACGCGACGTTGTAGTCAGTGTTGGCTATAAGTCGGACGGTATTGTCCCCGCAGCTGAATTCCGTTACAACCCCGACCTGAAGGTAGGTGACAAAGTAGAGGTTTACATCGAGAATCAGGAAGACAAGAACGGTCAACTCATCCTCTCTCACAAGCAGGCTCGTGCATCACGCAGCTGGGATCGCGTTAACGAGGCTCTCAACAACGAGGAAATCGTTCAAGGCTTCATCAAGTGCAAGACTAAGGGCGGTATGATCGTTGACGTTCTCGGAACAGAGGCCTTCCTCCCGGGTTCACAGATCGACGTTAAGCCCATCCGCGACTATGATGTATTCGTCGGAAAGACAATGGAATTCCGCATTGTTAAGATCAATCAGGAATATCGCAATGTAGTTGTTTCTCACAAGGCTCTCATCGAGGCTGAACTCGAGGCTCAGAAGCGCGAAATCGTTTCTCGTCTGGAGAAAGGTCAGGTACTTGAGGGTACTGTTAAGAACATTACCAATTACGGCGTATTTATCGACTTGGGGGGTGTTGACGGTCTTATCCACATCACAGACCTCAGTTGGGGACGCGTTAGCGACCCGCGTGAGATCGTTCAACTCGATCAGAAAATCAATGTCGTTATCCTTGACTTCGATGAGGAAAAGAAGCGTATCGCTCTCGGCTTGAAGCAACTCACTCCTCATCCATGGGATGCACTTCCTGCAGACCTCAAGGTTGGTGACCACATCAAAGGTAAGGTTGTCGTTATCGCTGACTACGGAGCATTCGTAGAAGTAGCTCCCGGTGTAGAAGGTCTTATCCACGTTAGCGAAATGTCATGGAGCCAGCATCTGCGTTCGGCTCACGACTTCCTCAAAGTTGGTCAGGACGTTGAAGCTGTTATCCTCACTCTCGACCGCGACGAACGCAAGATGTCGCTCGGTCTGAAGCAACTCAAGGCTGATCCTTGGGAGAACATCGAGGAGAAATATGCAGTTGGTTCAAAACACGAAGCTAAAGTTCGCAACTTCACCAACTTCGGTGTATTCGTAGAGCTTGAAGAAGGTGTTGAGGGTCTGATTCACATCAGCGACCTCAGCTGGACCAAGAAGATCAAACACCCCAATGAGTTCACTCAGATAGGTGCCAAGATGGAAGTTGTCGTTCTGGAAATCGACAAGGACAACCGTCGTCTCTCGCTTGGTCACAAGCAACTTGAAGACAACCCATGGGATGCTCTCGAGTCTACTTTCGGTGTTGACACTGTTCACGAAGGAACTATCACCGAGCTCACCGACAAGGGTGCCGTTGTTGCTCTTCCTTACGGCGTAGAAGGTTTCTGCACCACTCGCCACCTCCAGAAAGAAGACAAGGCTCCTGCACAGGTTGATGAGAAACTCGAATTCAAGGTTATCGAATTCAACAAGGACGCTAAACGTATCCTCCTCAGCCATCTCCGCACTTGGGAAACTCCGAAAGAAGTAGAAGAAGCTCCCAAACCAAAGAAGGCTAAGAAAGAAGCTGCTCCTCAGCAACCCGCTGTTGAGAAAACCACTCTCGGTGATCTCGGCGTACTGGCTGACCTGAAAGCAGAAATGGATGCTGCCGCTCTCGAGGCTCTTGCAGCTAAGGAAGCTAAGAAAGTTGCTCCTAAGAAGACTGCCAAGAAAGCAGCCAAACCAGCTGAAGACGAAGAACCTAAAGCTGAGTAATTCCTGTACAATGCGAAAAGAAAGGAAGAATCGCTCGGTTCTTCCTTTTTTTTCAAAAAAAACAACATGTCGAAATCCGAGAAACAGAAGATGCTTGCAGGAGAGGTCTACAACGCTTGTGATCCTGATCTGCTCCTGGAACTCAACCGCGTGAAAGTTCTGTGCCAACAGTACAACAATCTGTTGCCCACCGATTTCCATGCCCGCAACACCATGCTTCGTCAGATGCTTGGTCAGGCCGATGAAGATACATTCATCAACCAACCCTTCTATTGCGACTATGGCAAGCATATCCGGGTGGGCAAGCGCTTCTTTGCCAACTTCAGTCTCACCGTTTTGGACGAGGCGTTGGTAACTATCGGCGACGACTGTTTCCTTGGACCTAATGTAAGTATCTATACTGCCTGCCATAGCACCGACCCTCGGGAGCGCAACACACGCAGAGAGTGGGCAAAACCCGTCAGTATAGGCAACAATGTGTGGATAGGGGGAGCCGTCACCATCCTCCCGGGAGTAACAATAGGTGACAATTGCACTATTGGTGCAGGAAGTGTGGTTACACACGATATTCCTGCCAACAGCATAGCTGCAGGAAATCCTGCCAAGGTAATCAGAACACTCTGAATGATACCAATGGCATAATATTTGTAACGTATGTTACGAATATGAGTTAAAACGTTTGATATGAAAATAAACAGAAAATATATATATGTATGTCTGCTGCTGCTTGTTTCGGCAGTAGTCAACTCCTCACCCGTCAGCAAAGAACGTGCCCGGATAGTGGCCGAAAACTTTCTGAACTCTACAGTCAACAATACCGCGAGCACTGATCCCGTCAGTCTGCATCGCATGCCTGCTATCAGCAGAAATGCTGCTACCGATTGCTTCTATATTTTCTCATCGAAGAGCGGAAAGTCGGTAGTAGTGGCTGCCGACGATTGTGCCCGTCCTGTTCTCGGATATATGGAAACTCCTCTTCCCGCTGGCGATATGCCTGCCAACCTCAAGGCATGGCTCAACGGCTACAATCGCGAGATAACCTACGCTCGCGAGCATGGTCTGGAACCTTCTGAAGAGATCAAGGAGCAATGGGACCAACTGTCAGCAAGAATAGGAGAACCCAAGGTGATAGTAGCACCTCTTGTACAAACCACATGGGATCAGGTGTATCCTTACAACACACTCACTCCTGAATCCACCCCCACAGGATGCGTAGCAACAGCAATGGCTCAGATCATGCGCTATTGGAAGTTCCCCGAACAAGGAAACGGTAGTCGTGCCTACAAGTCGAACTACGGACGTTTGAGCGCTGACTTCGAGCATACTACTTATGATTGGAACAATATGCCGCTGTATCTTACCGAATATAGTTTACAAAACTATATTAATGCAGTGAGTACTCTTATGTATCATTGTGGTATAGCTGCAAGCATGGAGTACGGAACTGACGGAAGCGGAACATACGTGATAGAAAACTATTCTCAGCGCGGTGACGACTGTGCGGAATATGCGCTGAAGACCTATTTCGGATACAAAAGCTCGATGCATGGCGAGTTGCGCGACTACAAACCAGAAGGCGGCAGATATACTGACGCGGAATGGACAGAGATGGTGAAAGCAGAACTCAATGCCGGCAGACCTTTGCTTTATTCCGGTTATGGCGATGAGGGAGGTCATGCCTTCGTATGCGACGGTTATCGTGAAGACAACACTTTCCACTTCAACTGGGGATGGAGTGGCTACGGTGACGGATATTTCGCCCTTGATGCCCTTGTTGTTCCTTACATAGGAGAAGGTGGCGGTGACGGACATTTCAACTACCTGCAGCATGCATTGTTCGGAGTTGAACCCGATAAGATAGAAGTTATTACCCAGGGACGCTATGATTTGCAGATGGGATCCCGTCTGGCTTTGCAAAAGAGCAGTATAGAGTTTCTGGAGTCACAGGAGATAACACTGAGTGCTCAAGTGAAGAACTGTGGAGAACTCGGTTTTGCAGGTGTATTGCAACTGTTGCTTACCGATTCTGAAGGGAATATCATCGACACCGTGTACAATGCTTCACACGAGATCAACTCCACTCATCGCGTGGTTGTATCCACCACCTATACAACGAAGAGTCTGCTTACCCCCGGCATATACAATCTCGTTCTATGCTATTGCGATTCGCGCTTGCAGAAAGGTGAGGTAGGACATACGCAGTACTCCAATGTTGCACAGTGGGAGATATATTACAGGACTACAGCAGTGAATGCCGTGTCAGAATACGCAATAGGGGAGGGAGGTCTTCATACCAAGCAGAATGCCACTATCGGTATCACTGCCAAAAACATCGACACTTTCCCTTATACCGGTCAGATCCGTCTGGTTCTCGTCAATGCCGACTTCACCGATATACCCCAGGTGCTGACCACTGTTCAGGACGTATCATTGCAACCTGACGACACTATCAATATCGTTTTCGACGGTATGGTGAATGTTCCAGTAGGAAAGTATCTGCTTGCTTTGCAGTATTATAAAAGCGGCTCGTGGAGTCTGGCAGGAAGTGAAGAGTATTACAATCCTGTATGGGTGGACGTGACAGATATGGAGACTTCGGTAGTTGATCTTACTACCAAGGTTGGTGTATATCCCAACCCAGCTTCCGACGTGATGTATATCTCTCGTGAGAATGCCGACAGGGCGCTGCTCAGATTGACCGATCTCTCGGGAAGAACGGTTATCTCTGATTCAACCGACTCGAGAAACACTTCGATTAACGTGTCCGATCTTCCTCCTGGATTATATATGGTGATAATCGAAACCGATAAATCCAGGGATGTTGTCAAGGTCATAATCCGATAACCAATCTGCAAATATGAGTAAGTTCAAACTTCTTTTCGACCGCTCATTTGCCAAAAGCTATAGTAAACAGATACTATGGCTTTTGGGTATTATGATAGTAGCATTCGTTGTAGTGTTGCTATTGGGTTTGATACCTGCATTCTATCAATCAGGTCAGGATAGCGACAGTCGTGGATTGTTCTTCGATGTGTTGTTCCTTATGTTCGACCCCGGAAGCATGAGCGGCAATATGTCGTCTCCATATGTAACTCTGGTGGCACTAGTAGGTATAATAGTATTCTGCGGATTGTTTATTTCCGTGATTACCAACATGTTGGAGCGCCGTGTGGAGATGTTCGAAACAGGTCAGTTGCGCTATAAACTGCAGAATCATATAGTTGTTATCGGCTATAACCGACTTGCTATTCCGCTTATCAAGCAACTTTGCAAAGACGAACCCGCTGCGCATATTCTGCTGCAGACATCTGCGGATATAGCAGCAGTGAGAAGTGGATTGGATACCGACTTGAGTGAAGACGAAGACAAGCATCTTATTGTGTATGCAGGGCAACAGACTCTCAAAGAAGACCTCATGCAGCTTCAGATCGACAAATGCAAATGCGTCTATGTGCTTGGCGAAGAAAATATTTCTGCACACGATTCCCTGAATATGGATTCTGTGAATCTGTTGGCAGAGATTCTGGATGCGCAACACAGCATTTTGAAGGTGAAGTGCTATGTCTTGTTCAACGACTTCAATATCTTTTCTTCGTTCTACTATGCAGATATCAGGGAAGACGTGAAGAAACACATCCATTTCCTACCTTTTAACTTCGAAGATATATGGTCGCAGAAGTTGCTGGTCTACAATCAGACAGGCACTGCCATTGATGCTCAAGGAATAGGCGTGGACTCCAGAAAACATGTGCATGTTGTTATTAACGGTATTACCCCTATGGGAATGGCTCTGGCATTGCAAACTGCTAAGGTTGCTCATTTCCCCAACGTGAATCTTGCAGATATCGATACTCTTACTCACATGACTTTTATAGATGCAGATGCTCACAGCAAGATGGAGTATTTCCGCAATCGTTATCCTGCATTGAGTCAGCTTTCGTATTCCAGATTTTGGAATGCGTCGGGAGGCGAAGATACAGGTTGGAGCAATCCCGTCGGAAGCCTTGCCGATTACAAGTATCTTGCACCCAATTTCCTTGATGTGAAGTGGGAGTTTGTGGAAGGAAACATCTCCGACGTTGCGGTGCGCGATTATCTGGTGGAGTCTGCATCCGATGACTCTGCATATCTTACTCTGATGCTTTGCCGCGATAATGCCGATGCCAATCTTACTGACGGAATCCAACTCCCGCATGAGGTCTACGAAAGCGGGAATGTCCTGCAGATCTTTGTTCAGCAGGATGCATCGTCTTCTATTGTCGACATGGTACGTTTTGCTGCCAATACCAAATATCAGAAGATAGTTCCGTTTGGTCAGTATCCTGACTTTTTTACTACCGAGTTGGTACCCGAAGGATTCGGCAAGATGGTGAATGCCCGCTATTGCGGAATAACCGATATGGCTGACACTCAGCATATTGACGAGGAATGGGCGAAGACCAGCATTGCCAACAAGTGGTCGAGCATATGCAGTGCCAACATGCGCTATGTGCGGTTGCGTTCGCTTGGAATAAAAGGTAATGCTGCATCCAATCTGCAGGAACTTATCGAAAACAATATCAAACAGATGATGGATGTTGAGCACAATCGCTGGAATATGGAGAAACTACTTGGCGGATTCCGCCAACTCACTGAGGCAGAATCGATGATTGCCAGAACCGACAAGGCAGAGAAAAAGCGTCTGAAGAACAGTCCGTATTTTGCCCATCTTGATATATGCTCAATGGAGATGCTTGGTGTGGTTGCTCCTCAGGATATAGAGTATGATGCTATGGTGATTCGTGCTCTATATCCTGAGGAGCAACCACACCAAGCATCTCCATTGAGCATATATCAAGATGGAGATGCTTGGTGTGGTTGCTCCT
>JAEEGL012910620.1_pt1 | contig 22798 bp, 17 predicted proteins | sample 9134231 | NCBI WGS metagenome assembly JAEEGL01 (sample SAMN16246548, study PRJNA631951) | gut metagenome | biome: gut microbiome; feature: rumen; material: fiber-attached | host: Bos | place: Iran: Karaj | collected 2018-10 | reverse complement strand
GTCATCATCAGTGCCAGTGTCAGCACGATAGCAATAAGTTTCTTCATGGGATAAAACCCTCCTTCATTATTTGACAGTCAATGACTGCCTGTTAAAACGGATCTCCGCCGTTTTAATCTCCTTTTCAAATATTGTGATTTTTTGTATTGTTTTTGTATTGTTTGTTATTAATGGTTATTGAAAACGTTCCCGATGACATGTTGATTCTATCTGAATGATCAATTCTTGTCAATAGAATTTGGCCAATTAATCCTGTACATTTTTATCCGTCCCTCCCCACCCGGTCAGGAATCTTTTTTTTCCGCGTCTTCGCCTTTTCAGGCAACAAAAAAACAAACCCCTGTTTCCAGAGGTTTGTCACAGATCTTGTCGGATAAAACCGCTTCTTTGTCAGCCCTTGACAGCGCCGGCGATAAAGCTTTCCTGAATCCGTTTGCTCAGGAAAATATAAACCAGCAGCGTCGGAATTGTGGCAATCGACAGAGCCGCGCCGATGGGACCCCATTCGGTGGAATACTGTCCAACCAGGCCCTGTACGCCGACAGGCAGGGTCTTGAATGCTTCCTTGCTGTTAAAGACCGTCGCGAACATCAGCTCGTTCCAGCACTGCAGGAAGGTATAAATACCAACCGTCGCCACAGCGGGAACCATCAGGGGCGCAATCACCCTTCCGAAAATACCCCATACGCCGCAGCCATCCAGGAAGGCCGCTTCGTCCAGGTCGTAGGGAATATCTCCCATAAAGCCGGTGCAGATCAGAATACCCATAGCCAGCGAGAAAGCTGAATACGGAATGACCAGCGCGGCATAGGAGTTCAGCAGGTGAGCCCTGCCCAGCACCACATACAGCGGAACAATGGCGGCATGGATCGGGATGGTCAGTCCAAGCATGAAGAACTTGTTCATTGATTCCCGGCCCTTCCAGACCAGCCGCGTCATCGCATAGGTTGCCATGGCCGCTGCGACCAGCGTAATGACAATCGTTGAAACAGCAATGATAAAGCTGTTCAGGAAGTACCTGCCCATGTTGCCGGTTGTTGTCAGGGCCCGGGTATAGTTTCCCCATACCCATTCCTGAGGAATGCCGATAACGTTCGCGCCGAAGATTTCAGCGTTGTTCTTCAGGGAGAAGGTAATCATCCAGTATACCGGGAAAATGCAGGTCAGCGCCCAAATAATCAAAACTGCATAAACCAACACTTTGGATACAGTGAGTTTATTGCCGGCCGTGCTTGCCCTTCCGATTCTGGGTTCAGAAAATGTACTCATACGACCTTCTCCTTTCTGAACGCCATGTTAATCAGCACCGCAAAGAAGAAGCACAGGATGATCAGCATCACAGCGATCGTACTGCCCATGCCGTAGCGGTTGCGCAGGAACAGCAGGTTGATCATCAGGGTACTCGGCACTTCCGTCGCGTGAACCGGACCGCCGTTCGTCAGAACGTAGATCAGGTCAAACGACTTCAATGAACCCGTAACCGCGAAAATCACGCTGATCCGCAGGATGGGCTTGATATACGGAATAACAATATAGCGGTTCAGTTGCCACTCCGTACAGCCATCCAGCATACCGGCTTCCCGCAGCTCCGGCGGAACGCTCTTGATACCCGCATACATCAGCAGCATATGATAACCCACATACTGCCACAGTACCGGCACAAAAGCCGCGCCAAGGGCAACGTTCTTATCTCCAAGCCATATTCGCGTCCAGCTGTCCAACCCCAGCGCACGCAGCGCCACGTTCAGCACGCCGTATTCCGGGTTATAAATCTTCAGCCACAGCTGACCGATAACCACGGTAGAAATCAGAACCGGCATAAAGTAAATGGAAAGGAAAGCCCGCTCTCCACGGATTCCCTTGGCAATTTTCAATGCCAGCCACAGCGCGAAAGGCAGCTGGATGAAGGTTGAAAAAGCCGCCAGCAGCAAGGCGTTCTTCAGTGCCCTCACAAAGCTGATGGAATTGCTCGTAAACAATTCCACATAGTTCTTGAAACCGATAAATTCCGGCGTTTTCAGGCCGTTCCAGTTCATGAAGCTGTAGTAGGCTGACATCGCGATTGGCGCAATCAGCACAGCGACAAAGAGGAACAGCGCTGGCAGCAGGAACAGCAGGATATTAACCTTATAACCAAGCGTTCTTCTCATATCTGATTCCCTTCAGAAAAGAAGGAGACGGCCCCTTCCGGGGTGGAACCCCTCGTGGGACCGTCTCCCAAGTTTCTATGACTTTTGCTTTCGCTTATTCAGCTACCGGGAAAGCTTCGGCCAGGCCATCAGCGAAGCCCTGGGCATCGATGTCACCGGCGAACAGCTGGGCGATGAAGTCCAGATAGGTGTTCGCAGCGTCAGCGCTCAGGAAGTTGTCGCCGAAGAGGACCAGTCCGGTGGACTTGCCCAGCATGTCAGCAACCTGATTGCTCAGCTTGTTGCAGGAAGAGGTGTCATAGTTCACGGCCCAGGCGGGCAGACCGGCACCGTTCAGGTTGCCTTCGCGAGCGATGATACGGCCCAGGTCGAAAGCGATCTTGGCGCACAGCTCAGGATCCTTGGCGGTAGCGGTAACAGCCAGCGTGTCGTTGGGGCCGCCGACGAACTGATACAGATCAGCGCCTTCAGCAACAGTGGGGAACGCGAGGGCAGCCACTTCGAAGTTGGCAGCCTTGGCGATGTCGCCGCAGTTCCAGGAACCATTCTGATAGAAAGCGGTCTTGCCAGCGATGAAGTTCTGCTTCACTTCTTCGTTGCCCAGAGCGGCAGCGTTGGGATCGAAGTATTCCTTCAGCTGTTCGAAAGCCTGCATAGCCTTCACAACGCCTTCCTGATTCCAGGGAGCCTTGCCTTCGTAGCAAGCCTTGAGTCCATCAGCACCAATGGTCTTCACCAGGAGGGGCTCGGTGTACTCGGACAGGCACCAGTTTTCCTTACCGGCAACGCCGAAGGGAACGATGTCAGCTTCCTTCAGCTTGGCGCACAGTTCCATCAGGCCTTCGAAGGTCTCGGGAACAGCGTCATAACCAACGGACTTGATCAGGTCCATGTTGGCGAACAGGGTAACAACGTTCATGGTGAGCGGCACACCATAGTGCTCGCCATTGTAGGTGGTGTTGGCCAGCATGGTGTCGGTCAGCTCTTCCTTGTACTCGGGCAGGATGCCATCGAGGTTGTAAACACGACCGGCATCAACGAAATCGCCCAGGAAGGACATGGACCAGGTGAAGAAAATGTCCGGCAGATCTTCGCCAGCGGACATAGCAGCCTTGATCTTGGTCTTGTAAGCTTCGTTTTCGGTAGCTTCCATCACGAGTTCATAATCTTCGTTGGTCTTGTTGAACTCTTCGATAGCGGCCAGGTAGGCAGCACGGTTGGCATCGCCTTCAACAGCGATGGACCACAGGGTCAGCTGAGTCTTCTCTGCGAACGCGGCGGTCACAGACAGAAGCAGAGCCAGGGCCAGAACCAGGGAAAGGGCCTTTTTCATAACGGGTATCCTCCTTTTTATTTCGCGGCATTGCCGCATATTCTCCAACAGCGATTCCTCACTGTTATCGACAATATTGGGTAATCATCGTTACCATTTCTCAAGCGAGAAACAGTATAACCCCCTTCTTTTTTTTTTGCAACCACAAAATGTTGATTTTGTGGGCATTCTCCCCCTTTTTGACCATGTTTCGGGAGTTTACGGTATCGTTATCACCCTTTGTAAACCAACGATTGTTAATTGTGTGATTTTTTTGCAAAATTGTGTGTTTTTTTTTGGTTTTGTATTGTTTTAATCCCTGAAATCCGTTGACAGCACAGAAAATCCCGGAGTTGTACACTCCGGGATTCTGCCCGAACCACAATATATTGTATTCCTTTCAGCACGGTTTTTTTCTTATGAGCCGCCCGTTCCTGTCCGCAGGAGGCCTGTTTAGCGGATATCATACGCGCTTCGGACGGATATCTTCTCCGCCTTTCCGCGCACCACGCCGATTTTCCGGACGCCCGCGTTCATATCAAAGAAATTATCCTCCAGCACAACGTCCGGGCCGCACTGGATTTCAACGCTCCGGGCATAGGCCTTTGCACTGACGACAATCTCCTTCCCTTCCAGGTGCGCTTCCAGCTCCGGATCCGCAAACCGGAAGTGTTTCGGCGCACAGAAGAGCACCGTTCCTCCGCCTGCAGGCATACCGTTTTCTCCTTCCAGGGTATAGGCGAAATAACAGTCATGCACATCCCGGTCGCTGAAATCCAGTTTGTCCAGCCAGAGGGCCGACAGCGGCGGAACCTTCACCGGGAAACATCCTTCCTGAAGCACGGACGCGTCCGGGGCCCGTAGGCTCCAGCAAACCCGTCCGCTGAATTCCTCCCGGGTTTCATTGGAAACATTCAGGCGGGCCGATTTTTTCAGCGGACGCCAGGGCTCCGCGTTCACATTGGTTTCCTGGGTCAGCGTACCCTCTTCCTCACAGGAAACCAGCACCGGCGTAAAGAAACGCTTCTCATAATAATGCAGCGCTTTCCAGCGTCCGTAATAGTCAATACTCGCCCAGCTGGTTACCGGCCAGCAGTCATTCAGCTGCCATACCAACGCCCCCATGCAGTGTCCCCGATGCCTCCGCCAGTGTTCAACGCCGTACTGCATAGCCTGGGCCTGCAGCAGCTGTGACGCGTAAACAAACAGGTCAAAGGAAGAAGGATAAAGGTAAGTCTGGGACAGGTACTCCGCAATTTTACCGTTGGCGCTCGCGTTCCGCTGATGCTTTTCCATTATATAGGAAAAAACATTCCGGTCCTCCGGCCGTGTAAAACTCTCAATAGTTGCCATGCAAGGAAAGGACTGGAAGCCGAACTCACTCGTATAACGGAAGAGATGGTTCCGGTAATCCGTAAACGGCTTCAGACCATGCCAGACTGCCCAGTAATGGCAGTCGCCGCGGTTCTCGTCCCCGGGGTCGTCAAAGCTTCCTCCCGAAGAGGGACTGGACGGCCAGTAAAATGTTTCCGGATCCTCCTCCTTCACAATCTTCGGCAGGATATATTCATACAGTTTGATATAATCCGCAATCAGCTTCTGTTCCTTAACCCAGATCCCCATCGGCACAAAGGATTCAATCTCATTATTGCCGCACCACAGGGCCAGGGAAGCATGGTGCCGCAGCCGCCGGATATTGTCCCGGAACTCCGCGCAGATATTCTCCTCAAAAGCTTCTGTCAGGTCATAAGCCGCGCAGGCAAACATGAAATCCTGCCAGACCAGCAGGCCCAGTTCATCGCACAGGTCATAGAAAAAGTCATCCGGATAATAGCCTCCGCCCCAGACGCGGATCGTGTTCATATTGGCTGCCCTCGCGTCCTCCAGCAGACGGCGTGTGCGTTCCCGGTTCACCCTCGGCAGCAGGTTGTCCTCCGGAATATAGTCCGCGCCCATGGCAAAGATATCCACCCCGTTCACACAGTGGCAGAAGCTTTCTCCCCATTCATCCTTTTCCCGGCGGATCGTCAGCGTGCGCAGGCCGATCCGTCCTGTCCAGATGTCCAGGATCTCTTTTTCGTCCAACAGCGTCACCTCCACGGAATAGAGCGGCTGCCCGCCGTAGCCGGCCGGCCACCAGAGCTGCGGATTTTCAATCGTCAGAACACTGTCCGCCCCTTCCGCGGAAACCGTCCGGCCGTCCGGTGTTTTTACGGCAACGGCAATCCTGACTGCCCCGTCCGTAACCCGGTCTGTGCGGGACTTCACCTTCAGGGTGACCCGGCCCGGTTCATGGTCCTGGCTGATATACACATCCCTCAGCCTTGCCTTGTTCACGCCTGTCAGCCCGATATCCCGCCAGATCCCGGCATCAGGCAGGTGGGGACCCCAGTCCCAGCCGAACATGCAATGCGCTTTTCGCAGATACGGAAAGCCCCGCATCGCATCAGAGGATCCCTCCAGCGGCTTCTTTTCATAGGCCTCCCGGATATATTTCGTGGGCGAAGCCAAAGTGACCCGGATGCTGTTGGTTCCTTCCTTCAGCAGCGCCTTCACATCAAATTCCCAGGTCCGGTGCATGTTATCCGCTTTCCCGGCCGGCTTCCCATTGATATCAACCGACGCCAGCGTATCCAGTCCGTCGCAGCGAAGAATCACAGCGTCGCAGTCCAGCAATTCCGCAGAAACGTTAAAATCACGGCTGTAGATAAAATCATATTCCATGATCTTCAGCGCTTCATCCTCATTGTCCCGGTCAAACGGATCCTGAATTAATCCTGCCGTCAGCAGGTCATGATAAACCGATCCGGGAACAACCGCCTTTGTTTCGGGGAACCGGCTTCCCGGAATGGAAAGCAGCCATTCTCCGTTCAGTGACAACTTCTTCATAGAGTCTCCTCCTGTTTGTCAGATCTTTTGTTTGTGGGGTATGAGCCCGGATGCCACGCGTCGGCGCCTTCCCCGTCCCGGCCATCCTGTTCCGGTATGCCGTCCGCCGCTTTCATCGCTTTTGCATAATACCGGCGGCGATATTCAGCTGGCGTAATCCCGGCAGCGTTCCGGAAGCAGCGGATAAAATAGCTCTGGCTGCTGAAAGCCAGGATCTCGCTGATTTCGGTGGATGTGTAATCCGAATAGCGCAGCATATTCCGCGCCGTCTCTATCCGGCGGCGGAGCACATAGTCGGAAAAGGTGCTTCCGGTCTCCCGGTGAAACAACGCGGAAAAATAGCCGGGACTCAGGTTTACATGTTCCGCCACGTCATCGATGCGAAGCGGCAGGTGCAGATTTGATTCAATATAGCTGATTCCCTCCGCCACCGCGCGGGTATATACCGTTTCCGTCTTCAGTCCCGCCATTTTCGTTGTGAAGAACGTGTACATTTCCCGGTGCAGTTCCATGACTTCCTCTTCCGTCCGGCACTGATCCAGTTTCCGGATATACATATCACTGGCGTTATAGGCTGTTTCCGAATCCATGCCGCCTTCAATGGCAAACCGGGTTGCCAGGGTGATATTGGCCACAAACAAATACTGCGCGTTCCTCAGAGGATCTGTACTCAGTTCCGCGCCCATGGCCCGTCTCATCATTCGCTGGCTTTCCTCCACAGCCTCCGGCTCACCGCTTTGCATCATCAGATACTGCCTGACTTCCTCATCATATCCGTGATGCCGGAACTCATTTTCCCGGTTGACATAGGCTATATAGGCCAGCTGCTTTTCCGGATCAGGGATTTTCTTCATTTCCTTTCACCGCTCCCTCTGCCGTGCTGTATCCCGTCTCATACACCGTTCCGTCCTGGCACCGATAGGGTTCCGGCCCCCTGATATCATCCTCGCCGTGCCTTTCCACTGCCGCCATGGATTCCGGCAGGTTATAGGGAAGCCTTCCCCCTGCCTTCCGCCTGCCGAACAGGATATCCATCAGCACCGGAATGCCGGTATTAAAATATACCAGGATACTGTCCGCATACTGTTCCCATTCTACAGGCACCGTCGGATTATGCATGCGCACGCAGGCTACGACCGGCCTGCTGCCCATCCGTTCCCGGGCATTCCGCAGGTTGTCCAGGTCACCCTCGTTGCAGCAGCGGTTCTGTTTGCCCCGGTAGCTCCGGTTGAAAAAGCCTTCCCGGAAATCCCCACCCGCAATACTCTCCGCCCGTGCTTCCACCGCCCTGTACGGCCGGTATTGCAGCATCAGAGGCCGGTAGCCGTTTCCGCCCCCGGCCCGGTCTTCCGGATCATAGGGATCGGACAGCGGGCTTTCCATAAAAACGATCGCAGCGTCTGCTTCCTCCGGCGTGTCCGCCCGGAGGCACCAGGAACCGCAGTCCGTTCCGGACAGCGGATCCGTTGTCGTCTCCGGCGTCATGCGGCGCACAAAATCCTTGTGGGCCAGAACCGTCCGCCGGGGAATCCATACCCGGATTCCTTCCCGTAAAGGCAGCGCACCCCTGCGCAGCAGCACAACGCTGCGCGCCTGGGCCGCCAGGCCCTCTTTCACAAATGCGGCACAGCCTACAATACGCTCGCTTTTCTCCGGATCCAGATAGGGATTCTCAAACAGCCCTACCCGGAACATTCCGGTCAGCAGCCGCCGAGCACTGAGCCGCATCCGCCTGTCCATGAACTCCGCGCCGTACCGTTCCTCACCGATCTTCCAGGCTTCCAGCACCGGTTCCGCCCGGTTGTTGCCGCCAAACTGGTCAACCCCGTTGAGGATAATTTTCAGGTGGCGCTCAGCCTCAGTCATTTCATTCGCGCCGTAACACCTGCTTCCGAAGCTGTCTATCGCAGGATCCGGATCTCCGGTAATCCCCCAGTCTGTGCAGACCACGCCGTCGTAGGCATATTTTCCCCGGAGCAGTTCTTTCAGGATATATTCGTTATAACTGTTTCCGGTTTTTTCATGCCCCTCCAGCCAGCTGACCGTATAGTAAGGCATCACCGCGCCGGCCGACCCGGTGGGGCCGTCCAGCCGGAACGCGCCTTCTGTAAAGGGACGCAGGTGCTGTTCAAACTGCCCTGCGGGATAAACCGCGAAACAGCCATAGGGATAATGCGCATCTCTGCCGCCTTCTCCGGTGCCGCCGCCCGGCCAGTGCTTGACCATGGTGATCACACTGTCCATTCCCCAGCCATCCGGGCTGCCTTCCGTTGTCTGCATCCCGTCACAATATGCCTTCACCAGCGGAATAACCTTCTCCGGATCGCTGCCCAGCGTATCCTCCAGGCGCATCCATCGGGGTTCCGTGGACAGGTCAATCTGCGGTCCAAGCGCCGTGGTAATCCCCAGTGCACGGTATTCCTTCGCCGCCACCCGGGCAAAGCGCCTCACCAGCTCAGGATCCCCCGCTGCCGCCATGCCGATGCCCTCCGGCCACTTGCTCACATCGCTGCCGGCGGTACGGAATTCCGCATTGGAAGCCGCGGCACCGTGCCGCGGATCGGTGGAAATATTCACAGGAATCCCCCAGGGCTCCGCTTCGCAAACCGCCTGCAGATGATTGCTCCACCGGGCTGAAACCCGGGCGTTCTTTACCTTCATCTGCAGCACATGCCGGATATGGTCCTGTTTCAGGAACCGCAGCTGCCCATCCGTCAGGGCAGCTTCATCATGCTTTTTCGGATCAAAGGGTTCACCGCCGTAGGTGTCGCTGAAAGGTCCCGTTCCGGTAAAAGGAACAAGCTGATGGGAGGAATAAAGCATCAGGCCTGCAATCTCTTCCCGACTCAGTCGTTCTGCCAGGTCCGCCGCACGGGTTTCCGGAGGCAGCCGCCAGTCCTCGTAAGGCAGGAGCCGGCCGGTCCGTGCCAGGTCCTTAAACGCGTATCCGCCCTCTTCCAGAATCGGCACATCCCCCGCAATACCGAGATCCCTGCCTCCCGGATTATGGATCAGCATCCCGTAGGGGCGTTCCTCTTTCGTCCAGCTCATCCGCTTTTCTCCTTCCGAGTTGTATCATTCTGGCAAAACAATATGGATCATTATGCCAAATCATATTGCTATTTATGTGATCATTTTACTGTTTTTTCCGTCTATGTGTCTGTTATGATGGCAACACTGACAGGGCAGCCGCCCGGTCAGCAGGAAAGTCAACCCAAAGGAGGAAACCAGATTGATGATGTACAGCAACAATGTGTTCATGAATATTGCCACCCTGATGGCTGAGGATACAGGCGCTACCGAGCTTCGCAATCCGATGAACAGCGGCATGAAAGCAACCGGCTGGCTGAGCCGGATCTTCGGCTGGAAAAACAGAAAGCACTGATCTCCCGGAAGGGAAACAGACCGGCTTTGAATCGGGGCAGCGGATTATCCGCTGCCCCTTTTTTCATCCCGGTTCCGTTCATTCATTGATCTTACGCAGCAGTTCAGCCATGGTCTCCTCCGTGATCATCCCTCCGCCGAAGCTGAGGGCGCCGCGGATCGGCATATAATTCATCATGGCCGCGTTCATATCTTCCGAGATTGCTTCACCGGCGGCTTCGGAAGCTGCTTCCTGATCCGACCCGAAGGCTGCGAAGGCCTTCTTGATAAACGCACCCATCACTTCCCGGCCCTTCGGATCCGCCAGGATATCCATATAAATACTGTCCAGATCAAAGTGCTTCGGCAGGACAGTCGTGGATTCCACCTTTACCGTTGCCTTCAGCGGCAGGTTTGCCACGCTGTCGCCCACTTCCACAGAAAAGTCACCGGTCTCCACATACCAGTCATGGATCTGCGTATTCCAGTATGCAAAGGCCCGCTTGCCGAGTGTAAAGGATACCTCCCGGCTTTCCCCGGGCTGAAGTTCAACCTTCCGGAACGCCCGGAGTTCACGGACCGGACGGACCGCGTTCACAAAGCCTTCCGTGTCGCCCACATACAGCTGAACCACCGTTTTTCCTGCCCGTTTGCCGGTGTTTTTCACGGTCACTGTCGCGGTTACCGTATCCGTATCCTTAATGGCCTCCGCGCTCAGCTTCAGATTGCTGTACTCAAAAGTGGTGTAGCTCAGGCCGTGGCCAAACGGGAACAGCACATCCATTTTCTTTTTATCATAATACCGGTAACCCACGAAAACACCTTCCCGGTACTCCGTTCCGCGGGGCTCGCCGCCGAAGAACAGGTAGCTCGGATTGTCTTCCAGCTTGATCGGGAAACTTTCCGGCAGATGGCCGCTTGGGTTCACGTCGCCGAAGAGTACTTTCACTTCCGCCAGTCCCACCGCCTGTCCGCCCAGGTAAGCTTCCAGCACAGCCTTCACCTTACCGATCCAGGGCATTTCCACCGGAGAACCATTGTGCAGGACCACCACAGTATTGGGATTTGCCTCCGCCACCGCTTCAATCAGGCGGTTCTGGCTCTCAGGCATACGCATGTGAGTCCGGTCATAGCCTTCGGATTCATACGCGTCCGGCAGGCCGGCAAAAACAACTGCCGTTTTGGCCTTCCTGGCCGCAGCAACCGCTTCGGCAATCATTTCCGCCGGGGCGTCATCCGCTGCCACGTCATAGCCCCTGGCATAGATCACCTTCAGTCCCTGCGCCGCGTCAACAGCGCTGGTTGTCCGGAAGCTGTTGATGTGACTGCTGCCGCCGCCCTGGAAACGGGGTTTTGCGGCAAATTCACCTATAAAGGCAACTTCATCTTCCTTTTCCAGCGGCAGGATGCCGTCCTCATTTTTCAGCAGGACCATGCACTCCGCCGCAACTTCTGCGGACTGCAGATGCTGGGCTTCTTTGTCCCAGGGCGTATCCGGTTTCGCGTTTTCCAGGTACCGGTACACAATATTCAGGATCCGCTCACAGGCCTGGTCCACCAGTTTTTCATCCAGCTTCCCGGCCCTGACGGCTTCCACGACCTTCCGGTCGTTAATCCCTCCGGAAGAAGGCATCTCCAGGTCCAGTCCCGCAGCAACACCGGCCACCCGGTTGCTCACCGCACCCCAGTCGCTGACCACATATCCTTCAAATCCCCACTCCTTCCGGAGCACATCCGTCAGCAGCCAGGGATTCTCTGAAGCATACACTCCGTTGATCCGGTTGTAGGAACACATGACCGTCCAGGGCTGGGCTTCCTTCACCGCCATCTCAAAGGCAGGGAAATAAATCTCCCGGATCGTCCGCTCGTCACAGTCTGAGGAACTGCTCATCCGCCGGTGCTCCTGGTTGTTCAGGGCAAAATGCTTGATACTGGTGCCTACATTTTTACTCTGGATTCCCTTGATCAGGGCGGTAGCCATCACGCCGGTCAGATAAGGATCCTCGGAGAAATACTCAAAGTTCCGGCCGCACAGCGGACTGCGCTTGATGTTCACCGCCGGTCCCAGGAGGACGCTCAGTTTTTCATGCTGGCAGGCCTCGCCCAGGGATTCGCCCATCTTCCGGATCAGGTCCGGATCAAAGGACGCCGCCGTTGCGCTGGCAGCAGGGAAACAAACCGCCTTGATACTGTCATTGATCCCCAGGTGATCGCCTTCCTCATCCTGCTTGCGCAGGCCGTGGGGGCCGTCGCTGACCATGGAGCGCGGAACACCGAGCCGTTCCACCGCTTTCGTATGCCAGAAATCATCTCCGGACAGAAGCCCCGCTTTTTCCTCCAGCGTCATCTGGCCGATCAGTTTTCGTATCTCCTGAATGTTCATAATCCACCTCATTCTTTATTCATTCTTCAGCAATTCCACCGTGCTCAGGTCCCAGGGTTCATGGATCTTCGGCACATCCGAAATCAGGCGTTTCGTGTAGGGCGCCTCCGGATCCAGCATCACCTTGTCAGGCTTTCCGTACTCCACAAACTTTCCATGCTCCATGATATAGACCGAATCAGAAATGTAGTAAGCCAGGCCGATATCATGGGTAATGAAGATCACCGTCATTCCCGTTTCATCCCGGAGCTTCAGGAGCATATCCAGAATCGTGGCACGGGAGCAGGCGTCAATCATGGAGGTCGGCTCATCCGCCAGCAGGATTTTCGGCTTCAGCAGGAAGATCCGGGCGATCATCAGACGCTGCATCTGACCTCCGGAAAGCTCAAACGGATATTTGTTCGTCAGCTCGGCAAACTTCAGGTTCACAAAGCTGCAGGCCTCCGTCATCAGCTCTGTCTTTTTCTCCTTCGACAGGTGCTTTCCGCCCCGCATATTGATACAGTCCAGCAGCACCGAATCGATCTTATGGAAAACATTATAGCTGGAGAACGGGTCCTGGAAGATCGCCTGGATGCCTTTCCAGTATTCCCTCTTTTTCCTGCCGGAGCTGATATCCCGGGGTTTCCCCCTGAAGAAGATTTCCCCTTCCGTCACATTGAGCAGTCCCAGCAGCATTTTGGACAGCGTGGTTTTGCCGCTGCCGGATTCGCCTACGATGGAGACAAACTCTCCCTCATGGAAATCAAAATCTACATGGTCCACGGCGGTTTTTCTCTTTTCCCCTATGCCAAAGACCTTTGTCACTCCCCGGCCGGACAGGCACAGCGGCGCATCAGTGAAATCCTTCACGTTCTGGGAATTCGTTTCACTCATGGCTGTATTCCTCCTTCAGTTCGTCCACTCCCATCAGGCAGCGGTACATACGCCCTTCCTCAAACGCGCGCTCGGGAATGCTGGAATACCTGCACTCCGGTTTCGCGTATTTGCAGCGTTCCGCAAAGCGGCAGCCCTGCGGCGGTTTCTTCAGGTTGGGCGGCGTACCCGGAATAGCGGTCAGCTTGGTTCCCCGGGTTCCCTCCTCAGGAACGAGAATGGAGCCCATCAGGCCATGGGAATAGGGATGCACCGGATCAAATACCATCTCATGAGCCGTTCCCTTTTCCACAATCTGGCCGGCATACATGACCATGATGTCATCCGTCACATTGTAAAGCAGGGGCAGTTCATGCGTGATAAACAGCATGGACTTGATATATCCCTTATCCATCAGGTCGCGCATCATTTTGATTACCATCTTCTGGCTGGTCACGTCCAGCGCGCTGGACGGCTCGTCCGCAATCAGCACCTTGGGGGACAAAATGGTGGAAACGGCGATGACCGTCCGCTGCTTCATGCCGCCGGACAGTTCCACCGCGTGCTTGTCCAGCACGTCTTTCGGCAAGCCAAGTTCGGCAAAGCGGGCTTCCGCCCGAGCCCGGATTTCTTTTTTGTCCGCTTTGGGCTCATGCGCCCGGATCACGTCCGTCACGAATTTGATAATCTTCTGGGTCGGATTCAGCGCATTCATGGCCGCCTGGGGAATATAGGCAATCTCCGTTCCCAGGATCGTTTTCCGGACAGCGTCCGGATCCATTCCGGATATATTCTTTCCGTCAATGATAATATCCCCGCTGATATAGTGCAGCGGCGGGAAATAATATCCCATCATGCTCAGCGCCAGGGTGGACTTGCCGCAGCCGGATTCACCGGCAATGCCCAGGCTCTTTCCCTCTTCGATTGTGAAGGACACTCCATCCACGGCATATACATCCTCGTGGAACCGGGTAATGTATTTCGTTTTCAGATTTCTTACTTCCAAAATCACTTTTCCCATGATGTCCTCCTTAGTCTCTCAGCGTGGGATTGAAGACCTGGTCCAGACCCGTATTCATCAGGTTCAGGGAGAATGAAATGCAGGTGATGGTCAGGATCACGGGGAAATACGCCCACCAGGAGCCATTGGTATGCGCGGAGTAGAGCATCGCCCAGTTCATCATCAGACCCAGCGTCGGCGTTGTGGTCGTCTTCGGTCCCAGGCCCAGCAGGGACAGCTGCGCCTCCGCCAGGATACCGGAAGAAACCTGCAGGATGAAGGCCATCACCACATAGCTGGCAATGTACGGCAGGATATCCGTCAGGATAATCCTCACCAGGCTGTGTCCTGATAACTTGGACAGGTTCACATGGTCCCGGTTTCGCAGTGAGATCACCTGGGAACGGACGGAACGCGCCGTCCAGGTCCAGCTGGTAAAGCCTATCACCATAGCCACCACCGTGGCGCCGCGCTGCTCCTGGCCGATGGAGTAGCTGATCAGGATCAGCAGGACAAAACCGGGAATCACCGTGAAAATATTCGTCACAAACATGATCAGATCATCCACAAGTCCGCCCACATAACCGCTCAGCAGGCCCAGGGTCAGGCCGATGAGCGTGGCCACGATCCCCGCAATCATACCGATCACAATGGAGGTTCCGGCAGCCGAAACCAGTTCCTTGAGCACGTCCCGCCCGAAATTGTCCGTTCCCAGCGGAAGGCTCTTGACGTTGGCCACCTGGCCCACATTCACATAGTCCGTTTTGGTGATGTTTCCAATCTCTTCCAGGTCGCCGGTTTCCGCGTGCCTGTCTGTGATGACCAGGGTATCGGACGCGCTGATTTCCTTAATGGCATTGTTCAGCCGCTTATAGTAATTCCGCTTCGCCTGGGTCATCCCCTTAGGCTTGCTTTCCGGGGTGTAATTGGCTTTCCACAGATCCAGCAGGGCATCCGTATCGCTGATATCCAGGCCGCTGATATCTATCCCCATCGCGGAGAACCAGTCTACCATACTGATCCGGTCCGAATCGTTCAGCAGCTGGTTCAGCCTCTTTTCATCCGCATCCGCAAGACGCAGTGTTTCGGTGGAAGTCCGTGCAGCGTCATACAGGGATACATAGGTGCCCGGCTTTGCGAAGGTTCCCACGCCGATCATTTCCAGGGGATTGCCGGGATTGATCAGGGGATAGATCAGCATCGTCATCAGAATGATCACAAAGATCACAAAGCCTGTGACAAATTTGGAAGAGTGGAAAACCTGTCTGATTGTATTCTTCATAATTTTCCGCCTCCTCTGTTACGCATCGAACTGAGCGGCCTTGACCCGCGGATCGATGAAGCCGTAGATGATGTCCAGCAGGAACGTGACCAGCAGCACCATAATGGTAATGATCAGGGTCGTCGCGGAAATCAGCGGATAATCCGCCGCCGTGACAGCGGAATACATGGTACTGCCCAGGCCGGGATAACTGAAAATAATTTCCGCAACCAGCGCGCCGCCGATCATGGTGCCGATGCTCAGCGCCAGGCCGGTCACCTGGGGCAGCATGGCGTTCCGGAACACATAACCGACGATTTTGCGGTCCTTGATTCCCAGGAACCGGGCATATTTGACATAGTCCGCGTTCAGTTCGTAGATGGACATGGAACGCATGCCTACCGCCTGTCCGCCGATGGATACCAGAACAATGGACCAGAAGGGCAGCTGGTAATGGGCAATAACTGATTTGATAAATTTCCAGCTGAAATTGGGAATCATATCAAAAGCATAACCGCCGGAAATCGGCGCAATCTTCCAGGTCACGCCGAACAGGACCAGCAGGATAACCGCCATGCCGAAAGCAGGTACATTGCTCAGGAACAGCGATACCGGCATCAGCACCTTGTCAAAGCCTTTGCGGATGTACGCTGCCAGCGCGCCCAGCAGGTTGCCCAGCAGCCAGCCCACAATGATTGCCGGAAGCTGCAGGCAGATGGTCCATCCGATTGCGGAGCTGATGATGTCGCTCACCTTCCGGGGATACTGGCTGAAGGACGTTCCCAGATCTCCCTTGAACAGGTTCCCGACGAAAATAAAGAACTGTTCCACAATCGGTTTGTTTGTGCCGAATTCCGCTTCGTATCGTTTGTAGATCTCCTGCACGGCACTCGCGTCCGTCATGCCCTGGGCCATTTTACCGGTAATGGCGGACACCGGGTCCGCCGGCATCAGCCGCGGCAGCACAAAGTTCAGGATCACGGCGACAATCAGGGTAATCACAAACCATAAAAGCTTCTTTCCGAAATACTTGCGGTAGCCTTTCATCAGGCATTCCTCCCATTCGGTTGTTCTGAATACCAATCCGGGTCACGGCATCACACCGGAGCATTCCGCGCTTTCAGTGCTCTGGTATGATGCCGTAAGGAAAACGGCCATGCCCCGTTAAGACGAAGCATGGCCGCCTCCGTCAACTCTTAATCAGCAGCTGATTCCAATCAATCACAGATTAAGGATTGACCAGCTCCAGGTCATACAGCGCAGCGATTCCGTAACCGTCTGTGCAGTCAGCCGGAGGAATGTTACGGCCGTCCTCTCCGGAGGGGAAGTTGGTCCATACGCTCTCGTTGACAGCATGGAACAGGGAAGGACGATACATCAGGGAGAAGGAAGGAACTTCAGTCAGGTAGATCTTGGTCAGCTCGGTGTACAGGCCCTTCAGTTCCTCAGTATCCGTGGTCAGCGGGATCTTCTTCAGCAGCGCGTCGGCTTCTGCGTTCACATACTGACCCCAGTTACCGCTCCAGTTGTTCTCAACGCCCACAAACTCGCTGCCCATGAACTGGTTCGCGCGGGTCCAGGGGTTGGAGGGAGAAGCAGCCTCAGGAGACCACATGTAAATGGCATATTCCTTCTGGTTGGGGTTGGTGAATACGGTCTGGTAGATATCCCATTCAGGATACAGCGTGGTGATATCCAAGCCGATCTTGGCGCCGGCAGCAGCCACAACTTCCATGGAAGCCTGCCAGTCAGTCCAGCCGTTGGGGCATACCGCGTTCAGGGAGATCTTCTCACCATTGAACTCACGGAATCCGTCTCCGTCGGTATCCAGCAGTCCGGCATCGTCCAGCAGCTTGTTGGCGCCTTCGATGTCCATGCCGGCCCACTGCAGATCCTTCACGGCTTCATGATCATACAACGCCTGTTCGCCTTCGGTGGGGTTCATCAGGGAACGCGGCACGGCGGCGAAGGACGGGCTCTGGTTGGTCATGGCGTTGGCGATAATGGTGTCATAGTCCACAGCGATGGCGATGGCCTTGCGCAGGGCAGGGTTCTCAGCCAGCACGGGGAGGTTGAAGTTGTACCACGCAGTGGGCATGGTCAGGCACACGCCATAGGGCGCATCTTCATAGTAGGTGGAAATCGGCAGTCCGTCTTCCAGCCACAGGTTCTGCACGTTGCCAATGAACTGCTGGCAGACATCGACTTCACCGGCCTTCAGCGCGTTCTCACCGGCAGGGTTGTCGGCGTAAATCGCATGGGCGATGTACTTCGGCACGGGCAGCTTGCCCCACATGGAAGCATCCTGTCCCCAGTAGTTATCATCACGGATCAGAACCACTTTCTGATCGTCGGTATACAGCTTGGTGTAGGGGCCGGACCAGACGAAGTCATCACCGGGATCGTTCAGGATCTTCACGGAGTCATTTTCGCAGCGTTCCACCAGCTTGTCGATCCAGGCGGCCTGCGCGATAGGAGTGCCGGTCAGGAAGTCCAGCACCTTCAGGGGGTTCACGGGCTTTCCTTCTTCATTCACAGCGGCATTGATCTTCAGGGACTTTTCATCAACAGCTTCGATGCTGGCGATGTAGGCCTTGAAACCAGTGCCGGTGCCGTTGCCGATCTGCACGCCGATATCAAAGGTGCGGACCACGTCAGCGGCAGTGACGGGAGTGCCGTCAGACCACTTGGCAGCGTCTTTGATCGTCAGCGTAATCGCGGTCATGTCATCATTCCAGGCGTAGTCGTTATTCGCCAGCAGGCCGACCAGCTCGCCATTCATGAAGTTGTACATGTACAGCGTTTCATACACCAGCGTACGGTAGCCGGAAGCACCGCCTGCAATTGCCATGGAGTTGTTCTGGTTGGTTCCGATCACGTTCCAGCTGTTCACGGAGCCCCACTGCTGTCCGGCAAAGTACAGGGTTTCGTTGCGGGGGAGATCCTTCACGTCTTCAGCGCCGGCAATCGCGGTCATGCTCAGCACAAGCGCAAGCGCAAGGATCAGGGACAGGATTTTTTTCATTTCGGGTTACCCTCCTTTTCTTTATGTTATGACACAACGGTCAGAACAAACGTTTGCATATTATCATTTTGTTATTGAAATAAAGCTAGTCCGGCGGTTATTACTCAAGCTGGTTTTGTTATTAATTGTCGTTATTTTGTCATCTGTTGCGATTATACAATCACTCCAAAGGCCTGTCAACAAGATTATTTGTACATACATTATGTTCGCAAATTGTTCGTATCAAAAGGTTCCCGGTTTCCTGCAACCCGGTTTTCACCCTGTTTTGGTACAGTTCCTTCATATTATCATATTGTTATCATCGACTGCTTCCTGAGATCGTTTGCGTTTTTTGCGCTTTCATCCCGGATTTCCTTTGTCCGGGGTACAGTATCCATAAAAATAGAAATATTTATCTTTTTATTTCCTGTTCCCTTCCGCGATCTTTCCCCGGATCTTTTTTGACTGAAAGCCGTTATTTCTGATATGATGACGGCTGAACCCGGCCGAACCGGCCGCAGGTTCGGAGTATGCCGGCATCCGATTCATTCCGCCGGATCAAAGGAGCAGAAAAAGCCATGCTGTATATCATCCGGCACGGAAAGACCGACTGGAACGTCCGGCATAAACTGCAGGGCCGTACCGACATCCCCCTCAACGAAGAGGGGCGGCAGATGGCCGAAACTGCCCGGAAGGAATACCGGGATGTTCATTTTGACATCTGTTTCTGCTCCCCTCTCATCCGGGCAAAAGAAACGGCTGAGATCCTGCTCCGGGACCGGAACATTCCCATCCTGACGGATGACCGGCTGATGGAGATGAGCTTCGGTTGTTTTGAAGGAATTGAAAACAGCTTCAGTATTCCGGACTGCCCGGTCAACGAGCTCTTTTTTCATCCGGAACAGTATGTTGCTCAGCCAGGTGCCGGCGAAAGCCTGGATGATCTCTTTGCGCGGACCGGCAAATTCCTGCGGGAAAAAGCAGAACCGCTGCTGAAGGAAGGAAAGGACGTCCTGATCGTCGGCCACGGCGCGATGAACTCCAGCATTGTCTGCCAGATCCGGCAGCTGCCCAGGGCTCAGTTCTGGAGCGCGGGCATTGAAAACTGTAAACTGATGAAGCTGCCCTGAATACAAGACCGCTGCCTGATGCTCAGGCAGCGGTCTGATTATTCTTCTCCGGCCGGCAGGGCCGCACCGTCCGGGTTATCCCTGGTCAGGTCTTTCACCCATTTATACTTCCTGAACCGACACATCACCCATGGAATTTTGCCCACTTCATCCAGGCATGTGCATGCATAGACCACCAGCACCGACCAGTGAAACACAAAAGCGCCCAGCAGCGCCAGCGGAACGGCAATTCCCCACATGCATACCGCCAGAGAATACATATCAAAAACCGTATCCCCTCCGCCGTCCAACACCCCGTTGATCGTGACGGTATTCACACAGCGGCCGATCATATACACCGCCATGATAACCATCATGCCTGTCAGGTATTGCTGCGCTTCTTCCGTCAGGATTACCATGCGCACCACCAGCGGCGTCAGCGCCAGAACCGCCGCCGTGGAAGCAAAGCCAATCACATAGGAAATGTTCTTCAGCTTAATCCCATAAGCCTTGCCCTTCTCCAGGTTCCCGGCGCCCAGTTCATTTCCCACCATAATCCCGGCCGCGCTGCCAACCCCGTTGCACACACAGCAGATCAGGTCCCGGACAACCGCGGCCACCGCATTTGCCGCTGCCGCGTCCGTTCCCATATGTCCCATGATAGCCGTATAGGAAGTGAAGCCAACGCCCCAGAGCAGTCCGCCGCCCAGGAGCGGAAAACACTGCCGCCTGAAATCAGCGGCCAGCAGTTTCTGCCGTTCAAAAAACCTGTTCCAGGCCGGCCGCAGGTAGGAATCGCCGGAGGAAATGACCAGGCACAGCACAAGCTCAATCACACGGGCCAGCGTAGTGGCCAGTGCGGCGCCCCGGGCATTCATGGCCGGAAGGCCGAAAAGGCCGAAAATGAATATTCCGTTCAGAATAATATTGGAAACCACAGCAGAGGAAGAAATCCAGGCGCTGGGCGTCACATGATCCGTCACCTTCATGGTTGTCAGATAGGACTGTGAAACGCCGGTAATCAGATAGGACCATCCGGCAATCCGGAGATAAGCGCTGCCAATCTCAATGATCTCCCCGTCATGGGAAAACATCTTCATCAGCAGTTCCGGGCATAATTCACAGGCCGTGAAGAACACCAGCGAAATCACACCGCACCAGCGCAGCATCATATTGAACAGGCTGCGCACCGTATCCCGGTCATTCCTGCCCCAATACTGGGCGCCCAGGATTGCCCCGGCGGATGTTACAGCCATCAGGAACATATTCTGGACAAACTGGATCTGCGTCGCCAGGGAAACGGCGGTCATTTCATTCTGGGCAACGCTGCCCAGCATCAGCGCGTCCCCGGCTGCCACCGCTGCCAGCATCAGGCTCTGGAAAGCGATGGGCGTCGCCAGCTTCCTCAGCTTTCCGTAAAATACATGATGGTCGATTTGCATGACTCCTCCGTACGCTCTGTGTGCAATCGTTTTCTTGATACGCACATTATCCGAAAGAAACCGGTCTTTGTCAACGGGGGTTTGTTCGCTTTTCTTTCCTTTTCAATTACGGTATAATATTGATATTGATTCAGTTTATACGGAGGAAATGCCATGAGTGAGAACTCCCTGCTGCCCGAACAGGCGCCTTCCATGTTCGGCCAGCCTCTGGCCGCCAGGATGCGGCCCTCATCGCTGGATGAGATCGCGGGACAGCAGCACCTGCTGGGCCCGGGTAAAGTCCTGCGCCGGCTGATCTCCTCCGACAGCATCTGCTCCATGATCTTCTGGGGCCCGCCCGGCGTCGGCAAAACCACCCTGGCCCGGGTCATCGCCCTGCAGACCAAAGCTTCTTTCATTGATTTCTCCGCCGTAAACAGCGGGATTAAAGAAATCCGCCAGGTGATGAACCAGGCGGAAGAAAACCGCGTCTACGGCGTTCGCACCATCGTCTTTGTGGATGAAATCCACCGCTTCAACAAAGCGCAGCAGGACGCCTTCCTGCCTTTTGTGGAAAAGGGCAGCATCGTCCTCATCGGCGCAACAACGGAAAACCCCTCCTTTGAGGTCAACAGCGCTCTTCTTTCCCGCTGCAAGGTGTTTGTGCTCCAGGCGCTCAGCCGGGAGGATATCCTGACCCTGCTGCGCCGGGCCCTGACGGATGAGCGCGGCTTCGGCCGGGACCAGGTCACCATCAGCGACAAAGCCCTGGAAGCCATCGCCGACTTCAGCAACGGGGACGCCCGCAGCGCCCTGAGCTCCCTGGAAATGGTTGTGCTGAACGGCGAAGCCGGAGAAAACGGCATCCACGTGACTGATGAAATCGTCGCCCAGTGCCTGAGCCGCAAGAACCTCATGTACGACAAGGACGGGGAAGAGCACTACAACCTGATCTCCGCCCTGCACAAATCCATGCGCAATTCCGATCCGGACGCCGCAGTCTACTGGATGATGCGGATGCTGGAAGGCGGAGAGGATCCGCTGTACATCGCCCGGCGCGTCCTGCGTTTCGCCGCGGAAGACGTGGGCCTGGCGGATCCCCGGGCCATGGAGGTCGGCGTGGCCGCCTATCAGGCCTGTCATTTTATTGGAGTACCGGAATGCAACGTACACCTGGCTGAAGCCGTTGTATATATGTCCCTTGCTTCCAAGTCCAACGCCATGGAGATGGCGGTGAACGAGGCGCGGGAAGCCATTGTGAAGGAGCCGGACGCCCCTGTGCCGCTGGTCATCCGCAACGCGCCGACCCGCCTGATGAAGGATCTGTCCTACGGAAAGGGCTACCAGTACGCCCACGACTACAAAGAAAAAATAACAGCCATGCAGTGTCTGCCCGACGCGTTGAAAGACAGACAGTTCTACCATCCTACGGACCAGGGACAGGAAAGCCGCTACAAAGAGCGTCTCGAGCAGATCCGTGCATGGAAAAATGAACAACGCAAAGGATCAGAAACCGAAACCATTCCCTGCTGCTCAGGGCAGCCGTGCTGTTTTTGTGCGCGATCCTGCTGATACCGCAGGTTTCCTTTGCAGCAAAAGCACAAAACAATACTGTTTCCGACGTCCGGGTACTGCTTACCCGCCTGAACCTGGCGGATGAAGCCTGGATGACCCTGGAAGGCCGGTATCTCGCCCGCGGTGAGGACGGGACGGAAGTCCTGCTGCCTCCGGGCGCGCAGCTCACCGTGCTCCTGCGGAAAGGAAAGCTGGTTCTTTTCCACGACGGCCTTTCCCTGACCGCCGGAAAGGAACTGACCCTGCTCCGCCGCCGGGACGGGGATACGGAACCCGGAATCCGTTTCAACCTCCAGGCCGGCGTTTACCCCGGAGACCTGACCCTTTCCGTAAAGGACGGGGCCATTCGCCCCATCCTGACGCTTCCCGTGGAATCCTACCTGCTGGGCGTCGTCCCATATGAAATGAACGCCTCCTTCCCGAAGGAGGCGCTGAAATCCCAAGCTGTCTGCGCCCGGACCTATGTCCTGAGCAAG
>JAEEGL017185799.1_pt1 | contig 22799 bp, 19 predicted proteins | sample 9134231 | NCBI WGS metagenome assembly JAEEGL01 (sample SAMN16246548, study PRJNA631951) | gut metagenome | biome: gut microbiome; feature: rumen; material: fiber-attached | host: Bos | place: Iran: Karaj | collected 2018-10 | reverse complement strand
GATATTGAACAGGGCGAAGAAGTTTGCGGCCTGTCCCGAGGAGGTCAGCATGGCTGCGGTACCGCCTTCCAGAGCAGCGATCTTGGCTGCAACATAGTCGCAGGTGGGGTTCTGAAGTCTGGAATAGAAATATCCGGAAGCCTCCAGGTCAAAGAGCTTTCCCATGTCCTCGCTGGTGTCATATTTGAAGGTGGTCGACTGAATGATGGGGATCTGGCGAGGTTCGCCGTTTCCGGGAGTGTAGCCGGCCTGTACGCATTTGGTATTCAACTGATAATCCATAAGCCCTCCTTAGAACATATCGTTATAGATTTGATTTATCGCTTCAGTATGCAAGTATACGCCATTTTGATGACGGTGAAAAGGGAAGGGGTGAAAAAAAGGGATGGAAATGCTATTATGATACTCAAGGGTCGCGAATTCCAAAGCGTTCTGCTTGCAGAAAACGCTTCGGAATTCTGTGACCCGCTCAAACACGAGCAAGAAGCAATCTGCGAAGCAGATTAGCGGATTGCGAGTGTTTGCAGGAACGCGAGAATAGCGAAGCTATGGAGCGTTCCGTATCATTCACCCATGGGAGGCTACATGGCAAATTTGGGAATTCCGCAGAATACCATTGAGATTCTGCAAAAATATGGCTTTCGATTCCAGAAAAAATATGGGCAGAACTTTCTGATCGACACCAGAGTTCTGGAGCGGATCGTGGAAGCGGCGGGCATCACCAAGGACGATATGGTCCTGGAGATCGGCCCCGGTATCGGCACCATGACCCAGTACCTGGCAGAGAGCGCAAGGGAAGTTGTGGCGGTGGAGATCGACAACAACCTGATCCCCATCCTGGGAGAGACCCTGGCGGCATACGACAATGTGACGGTCCTGAACGAGGACATCCTGAAGGTGGACATTGCGAAACTGGTGGAGGAGCGCAACGGCGGCAAGCCCATCAAGGTGGTGGCAAACCTGCCTTACTACATCACCACCCCTATCGTCATGGGGCTTCTGGAGAGCAAGGTACCTCTGGAGTCCATCACCATCATGGTCCAGAAGGAAGTGGCGGAGCGGATGCAGGAAGGTCCCGGCAGCAAGGATTACGGCGCCCTGTCCCTGGCGGTGCAGTACTATTCCAAACCGGAGATCGTGGCCAATGTGCCTGCCAACTGCTTCATGCCCAGACCCAATGTTGGCAGTGCGGTGATCCGTCTGACCCGCTATGCAGAGCCGGAAGTGAAGGTGGCGGATGAGGAGTACATGTTCCGCCTGATCCGGGCATCCTTCAACCAGCGGAGAAAGACCCTGGCCAACGGCCTTTCCAATGATCCCGGCCTGCACTTGAAACGGGAAACCGTGACGGAAGTGCTGGTGGAAATGGGTCTTTCGGAAACGGTCCGGGGAGAGGCTCTGACTTTGGAACAGTTTGCACAGTTGAGCGACCTTCTGGGCCAAAAGAATAGACAGTAAATTTATCCGAAATGTGGACGATAACCACAAATTATGGTACAATCAGACCGATTATGGTAATAGATATTGTGGTCTGAGAGGACATTAACTTTGGATAAATACGAATACAAAATCAGAGCAGAGGAAATTCGCAATCTGATCGCTCGGGAAGAGTACCTGGAGGCGGCTAAGATCGCGGACACCATTGACTGGACCTGCGTCAAGAAGGTTGGAACCCTTTGCACCATCAGCGATCTGTACAAGAAGGTGCGCCGCTACGAGGACGCCATCGAACTGCTGAAGCTGGCGGACGCTCGCAACCCCGAGGGAAAGGACATCACCTATTCCCTTTGCGAGCTGTACATCAAAACCGGGGACGTGGTACACGCGGTGGAATCCTACAAGGCATTTGTACGGATCGGCGCCCGTGACCCCAGACGTTATGTGTTGCAGTACAAGCTGATCGTGGCACAGGACGTGAGTCTGGAAGAACGGATCGAAGTCCTGGAAGAGCTGAAGAAGCGGGACTATCGTGAAAAATGGGCCTATGAGCTGGCTTATCTGTACCATCGCATCGGCCTGGGCACCAAGTGCGTGGAAGAGTGCGACGAGCTGATCCTGTGGTTCGGCGAGGGCAGATATGTCTACAAGGCAATGGAGCTGAAGATGCTCCACCAGCCCCTGACCCCCGCCCAGCAGCAGAAGTACGATAATCGTTTCCGCACCGGTGCGGACGAGTACGAGGAGACGGATGCCGAGGAGGCTGAGATCCCCGAGGAGAAGGAGTCCCTGCCGGAGGTTTCCAAGGCGGAGGAAGCTGCTGCTCTTGCACTGGGAGAGACCAGAGAATTTCACGCCGTGACGGAGGAGGACCTGATGAATCTTCAGGTTCATACCAATGTCGGCGAATACAATACCATCGATCTGCAGAGAGCCATTGCGGAAGGCGTGCAGGAAGTGCTGGAAAGCGGGGATGAAGCGGCGAAGGAAGCCGTGACCCGCTCTATTCTCGCGCCTATGTATGACACCCGCGTGATGGACGGAACGGAAGAGGCGCAGCCCGCAGAAACTCCTGCAAGTCCGGAAGAGCCCCAGGTGGAAGTATTCTTCGGCGAGACCGGAGAGCTGCCTGCGGAGGAGACTGCCGAGGAGAAGGTAGAAGAGGCTGAAGCAGGCGAAGAGAAGCCCGAAGCCGTAAAGGCTGAGGATGAGCAGAAGGCTAAGGAAGAGGAAGAGGCGGCAGCCAAGGCCTCCCAGGAAGCCCTGCAGAATACCCAGAAGGTGGGCGACGTCCGCGAGATCACCGGACGGATCATCTACCCTGCGGATCTTTGGGTGGATCCCATCCCTCAGGATGACGGCAAGGGAATGACCACCGTGTATCCTTCCAAGCTTCAGGAAGAAGCCCTGACGGCCAAGCCCCCCGAGGAGATCGCCGATTCCCTGACCCAGGAGGCAGACGGCCAGATCAGTCTGGTGATGCCCGAGGATCAGAAGATCACCAAGCAGATCACCGGTCAGCTCAGCATCGCAGACGTGATGCTGGAGTGGGAGCGGATGAAGAAAGAGAACGAGGAACGGAACCGGGAGCAGCGCTATCAGGAAGTGAAGGCGCAGACCGGTAAGATGTTCAACGAGTTCGAAGCAGCGGTTCTGGACAGCGTTCTGGAAAAGCTGGAGCGTGAGGCCGACGAAGAGCAGGCCGCTCGCGAGGCAGACGGAATCTCCCCCGAGGACGAGGTGGAGGAGATCGAAGAGATCCGCGATACCGAGGAAGAGGTAGCCGAAGCGGAAGCCGAGGAGACCTTCGAGGTAGAGGCAGAAGAAGAGTTTGACGAGGAGCTTGAGGACGAAGAGTCCGAAGCCGAAGAACTCGTTGAGGAAGCTCCGGAAGAAGAGACTGCCGAAGATGGCGACGTGGTTGTGGCGGCTGCGGAGGCAGCGGTCCTGACGGAGGGCGCCGCTCTGGAGGAAGCTCTGGAGAAGGAACTGGAAGAGACCGAAGCAGCAGCGGTCGAAGAGCCCGAAGTTGCGGAGGCGGAAGCCGAAGAGGAAGAAGTCGCCGAGGTCGAGGAAGAGACCGCAGCAGCGGTTGAAGAGTTTGAAGCAGCTGAGGCTGAAGTGGAAGAAGAAGTCACCGCAGAGGAAGAACTCGCGGAGGAATCTGTGGAAGAACCTGTGGAAGAACCTTTGGCAGAGGCAGAGGAAGAAGTTGCCGAAGCCGACGAGGAAGTGGCGGAAGTCGTGGTTCCGGACGAGGAGATCGAAAAGGGACTGACGGAAGCCAGGGAAGCTGCGGAGGAGGTTGCCTCCGAAGCCGAGGAAGAGCGCATCTCCAGGGTAGCTGGCATCCGCCCTCTGACCAGAGAGGAGAAGGAACTCTTCGGACCTTACATTCAGACCAAGACAGCCAGAGAAGATCTGGCGAGATTGCTGGATACCATCAGCCTGGCATCCTACACCGGCAATGTGATCCTGGCAGGCGATGACGGTACCGATCTGGTGGGCCTTGCCACCCAGATCATGAAGGAAGTGAAGCAGTCCGACAGCAACTTCTCCGGCAAGGTGGCCAAGATCACCGGCAAGGGACTGAATGCCAAGAAGATCGAGGAAGTGCTGGAGCAGCTGCAGAACGGCGGCCTGATCATTGAGAACGCTTCCGAACTGAACCGCGACACGGTGAAGAACCTGACCAACTACCTGGAGGCCGAGAACCGCGGCGTCGTGGTGGTGCTGGCGGACGTTCGCCGCAACATGGACCGGTTCTGCAATCAGTATCCCGATCTTGCGGAAATGTTTAATGCGCGCATGCACGTGAAAGCCCTGAGCAATGATAAGCTGGTGGCTTTCGCAAAGCAGTATGCGCTGGAAATGGAATATGCCATCGATGAAATGGGTGTTCTTGCCCTTCATACCCGCATCGAGGACCGCCAGACCAACGGCCACGCCGTGACCGTCATGGAGGCGAAGGAGATCATTGATCACGCCATCCGGCATTCCCGCCGCAAGACGCCCGGTCATTTCTTTGACGTCCTTACGGGAAAGCGGTATGATGAGGAAGACAGGATCATCCTGGAGGAGAAAGATTTTCAGTAGACTGATTCAATAGGGGGATTGGACATGGCGAAGGCTGCAAAATCCGGATCGGCAAAGACCGGGGCCAAGACCGTACGTAAGAAGACGGCAGCGCCCGCAAGAGAGACGGTCTTTATTTCGGAAGGCGATCAGTATCTCTTCGGCGAAGGAACACATTACGACATTTACAAAAAGCTGGGCGCACACCGTTCCTATGAGAACGGACAGGAAGGAACCTTCTTTGCTGTCTGGGCACCCAATGCCGCGGATGTACATGTAGTGGGCGATTTCAACGGTTGGGCGGAAGGCGCTCATCCTATGAAAAAGCTGGGAGATGTGGGCATTTGGGCCCTCTTCATTCCCGGCGTGGGCGAAGGAGCCATGTACAAGTACCTGGTCATCGCAGGTGACGGAAGACGCCTGTACAAGGCGGATCCTTACGCAAACCATGCAGAGTTCCGTCCCGGCACCGCTTCCATCGTGACGGACCTCACCGGATTCGAGTGGCAGGATGAGAAGTGGATGGAAGCCCGGGATCAGAAGGACTGGAACCGGGAGCCCATGGCCATCTACGAGTGCCACATCGGTTCCTTTATGAAGCATCCCAACGGCACGGAGGACGGATTCTACAACTATCGCGAATTCGCCACCCGCATCGTGGAATATCTGAAGGAGATGAAGTACACCCATGTGGAGCTCATGGGTATCGCAGAGCATCCCTTCGACGGATCCTGGGGTTACCAGGTCACCGGTTACTATGCTCCCACTTCCCGGTACGGCAAGCCCAAGGACTTCATGTACCTGGTGAATGAACTTCACAAAAACGGCATCGGTGTCATTTTGGACTGGGTGCCTGCGCATTTTGCAACGGATGCACATGGTCTGGGACAGTTCGACGGAACCTGCATCTACGAGCATCCGGACCCGAGGCTGGGCGAGCATCCCGACTGGGGCACCAAGATCTTCAACTACGGCAAACCGGAAGTAAAGAACTTCCTCATCGCAAATACCCTGTTCTGGCTCCGTGAGTTCCATGTGGACGGCATCCGCGTGGACGCTGTGGCATCCATGCTCTATCTGGATTACGGCAAGAAGGACGGACAGTGGCTACCCAACAAGGATGGAGGCAACAAGAACTACGACGCCATCGAGTTCTTCCACCACCTGAATTCCGTGGTGCGGGGAACCTATCCCGGTTTCCTGACCATCGCCGAGGAGTCCACCGCATGGCCCAACGTGACCAGCGACATCGGCGGAGACGGCCTCGGATTTACCTTCAAGTGGAACATGGGATGGATGCATGACTTCTGCGAATACATGAAGCTGGATCCGGTGTTCCGCAAGGGCAATCACCACGCACTGACCTTTGCCATGTCCTACAACGAGAGCGAGAAGTACATCCTTCCCCTCTCCCATGACGAGGTGGTGCATCTGAAGTGTTCCATGGTGAACAAGATGCCCGGTTACACCGTTGATAAGTATGCAAACCTTCGGGTTGGTTACACCTACATGTTCGGCCATGCCGGCAAGAAGCTCCTCTTCATGGGCCAGGATTTCGGTCAGGAGAGAGAGTGGAGCGAGGCGAGAGAGCTTGACTGGTACCTGCTGGGCGAGCGGAACAATGCCGGTATGAAGGCATATGTCGGTGCTCTGTTGGAACTCTATCGCAAGTATCCATGCCTGTATCGCATCGACGACAGCTGGAACGGCTTCGAGTGGATGAATGCAGATGATGCGGACCGCAGCATCTATTCCTTCGTCCGCAGAGACGAGACCAACCGGAAGAACCTGCTCTTCATCCTCAACATGACCCCCATGAAGTGGGAGAATTATGTGGTGCCCGTTCCGAAGCTGAAGAAGTACAAGCTGGTGCTGAACTCGGATGAAGATCGTTTCGCAGTCTGGGGCAATGCGGCTCCTCTGGAGCTGGAGGCCACCAAGAATCCCTGCGTGCTGCAGAAATACTCCGTGTGCCTGAACATGGCGCCCTACACCGCAGTGGTCTACGAATTCTAAGTTGCCACTTCAGAAAATCAGAATAAGAACCGAAATAAAAGGTGAGTGCAAGGATGCACCCACCTTTTTTCATGCAAACAAATCTGTAATTTCTGAGAAGGAGCTCGGGGATTCGGCGGAGACGATATATGAAGATTCAATTCCCGAATCAGGAGCCTGTGGACACTGCATATTCTGCAGGAAATCTCAATTACGGTAACAATAGAATAGCATCCGCTGGTGTGAGCGGAGTGGCGGCGCCCGGTGTCAGACTGCAGATCGGGGGCCCGGGTCAGAGCGGCTTTTTTGAGGAAAAGAAGCGGGGCATGACCCTGACGGATATCCAGAATCAGGCAGCCAATACGGATGTTGCGGTGATGCAGGATCTGAAGACAGTGGCATCCCATACCCTTTCCGCAGAGGATTACCGCAAGGCGGAGGAGGAAGGCTTTGATCTGGCTTCCATGAATCCCGAGGATACCGTCACCATTCAGGACCGGGTGAAGGCGGAAGTGGCCAAGGCCGGCGTCCGGGTGGAAGGTTATACGGATGACATCCCGGAGGCGACTCTGGCCAAGGTTCTGGGCAATCCGACTCTGGCTAAGGAGATCACGCAAAGTTTTCAGGAGGCGGATCTGCCTCTGACCGCTGAAAATGCAGCGGACATCGAGAAGGCATGGAACCTGGCAGTCCAGCTGCAGCAGCCTGCGGACAGCCAGTTGGCCTATATGGTGGAGAATCAGCTGACGCCCGCCATCTGGGATTTCTATGTGGCGGAGAACAGCGGAGCTTCGGCTCACGGCCCGGCCGCCGGCTACTATGCCCAGGACGTGAAGGGCTATTATGTGGCGGGCAGCGAGACTCCCGATCCGGAAGATCCTGCCAATGCAAAACTCCTGCAGCAGCTGGAGGATGTGGCAGTTCAGGCCGGCTTTACGGATGAAAAGGGCGCCGTCACCGAAGAAGGACTGCGCCAGGTAAAGTGGCTCTTCGCTCAGCAGCTGCCCGTGACGGAAGAGAATCTGCAGCGACTGGAGAATCTGCAGCAGGTCAGCTTCCCCGTGACCGAGGAAGTCTTTGCTCATTCCGTGGCAGCAGCAGTGTCCCGGGGCGCCAGGGCAGTGAATGCGGACCTGACGGTGAAGCAGGATCTGTATTCTATGGCGGTCTCCCTGGAGGCTCGGTTTACTTCCGAAGAATTTGCCCTGGAACTGCAGAATACTTACGGCGACCTGACTGCTCGTCGGATGCTGGAAGAAGTGCGTCTTTCCATGACAGCGGAAGTCAATGTCCGTCTGCTGGAAAGTGATTTTGCCATCGACACCGCTCCCATGGAGGAGCTGATCGATGCTCTGAAGCAGGCAGAAAGTGCAGTGGCCGGCCGGTACTTCCCGGAGGCGGAAGATTCCGTGGCAGCATATCGCCTGATGAGCGAGACCAATGATGCGGTAAAGGAGATCCCGGCACAGCCCGCAGCATCCCTTGCCATCTTCACTTCCCGTAATAGTCAGCAGGTGACCCTGGGCCAGTTCCACCGCGAAGGTCTGGTGCTCCGTGATACCTATGAGAAGGCAAACGAAAGCTACGAAGCTCTTTGGACTGCACCCCGTGCAGATTACGGCGACAGCATCCGGAAGGCCTTCGCCAATGTGAATGAGATCGTGAAAGATCTGGGACTGGAAGTGACGGAAGAGAATACCAAGGCCGTTCGCGTCCTGGGTTACAACCATATGTCCATGACCGTCTCCAACGTGGAGGCCATCGTGAACGCCCAGCGCCAGGTTCGGGAAGTGGTGGAGCGCATGACCCCTGCCAATGTCCTGAACATGATCCGGGACGGTGTGAATCCGCTGGAGACCAGCTTCGCCGAACTGTCCGGATATTTCGATGCCCAGCAGACCGGCGGCTACGAGAAGGTAGCTTCCGACTACAGCCACTTCCTTTACGAATTGGACCGGACCGGAGACATCACCCCCCAGGAGCGGGAGTCCTACATCGGTGTCTTCCGTCTGCTTCATCAGATCGAGAAAAATGACGGTGCTGTCATTGGCACCGTGGTAAACGAACAGGCACAGCTCCAGTTCCGCAATCTCCTGTCCGCAGCCAGAAGCGGCAAGTTCAAGGGCATGGATATCCGTGTGGATGAGAGTGTGGGCACCACCGAGGAACTGGTCCGTGCGGCAAAGTCCATCTCCCAGCAGATCGAGAGCGCGTATGTGCAGCATGCGGCCCAGGCAGAACTGGCGGATTTCCGAAAGGCATCCTACCGTTCCGCTCAGGCAACGGAACTGTTGGATCGCACCGGCATCCCCGGCAGCGCAGAGAATCTGGAAGCGGCAGAAAAGCTTCTCTCCTCGGAGGAGAATATCTTTGCGGATCTGGATAAGAGAAATCGCAGGGCAGACCGGAAGAAAGAGCGCGAGCTGACGGAAGCCCTGGGAACCGAAAGCTTCGAAGCGGATTACGAATCCTATTATGAGCAGCTGGAGGAGGCTGCGGGTCAGATGACTCTGAGCGCAGAGGGCTACCTGGATGTGAAGAGTTTGCAGCTCATGAGCAGACAGATCCGTCTGGTCCGCCATATCACCGAGAGCCAGGACCGGTCCGCCCATCAGGAATATTTCCTGCCGGCACAGATCGGCAAGGAAATGTCCATGGTGCACCTGACTCTGGAGAGCGCCGCCGGTGGTGAGAGCAGTGTGGAGATCACCCTGGCAGAGGAAGCCCTGACTGCCCACTTTGACCTGACGGGTGGTCGCCTGGAAGGATATTTGCTTGGAAATCATCCGGAAGAGGTTCAGAAATGGAACCGGGTGACCGATATATTTGTTGAAGCACTTCGGGAGAACTCCGTTCTGAAGGATCTGGAAGTGCCGAAGATCGCGGTGCTGAGCCGCAATTCCATGACAAAGACAAAGCCCGCCGGCACGGATGCATTGGCGGAAACTGCAGACGGAACTGCTCACAGAACCCTGTTCGAGGTGGCAAAGGTCTTCCTCGCATCGGTTCAGAAAGACGGTGAGTGAGCATGAGAATCAACTATAACGTATCTGCAATGTTGGCGAACAACGCCCTTGCAAATAATGACGACCTGCTGTCGAAATCCCTGGAAAGACTGTCCTCCGGACTGAAGGTGACCAGAGCCAAGGATAACCCGGCAGGTCTTGCTATGGCCAAAAGAATGAACGCCCAGATCGAGGGCATCGGTGTGGCTTCCCAGAATGCCAGCGACGGCATCTCCGTCATCGAGACCGCCGAGGGTGCGCTGAACGAAGTATCTGCCATGCTCCAGCGTATGACTGAGCTGGCAGTACAGGCAGCCAACGATGTGGAGACGGACGACGATCGCAGCATCATCCAGAAGGAAGTGGACCAGCTGAAGAGCGAGATCACCCGAATCGCCGACACCACCCAGTTCAACGGCCAGACCCTTTTGAACGGCAATTACGATCTGAAGGCATATACGGATAATGCAAATGTCAAGGTGGCAACTTATACTCCGGATGTTCCCGCAGGTACCTATGTGCTGGACAGCCTGTCCTGGGATGAGGCTACCGGTGAAGCAAACTTCCAGCTGGGAGCAGGCTTCCCTCAGGGCGACTATGAGGCAACCTATCTGGACAATATCGTGAAGCTCACGGGACCCGACGGATTTGCCATCAGCTATGATGTATCCAATGTCTCCAGCCCCGTTACAAACCTGACTACAGACTGCACCGGCATCGGCCCCATGCGCCTGCAGATCGGTTCCAACGAAGGCCAGATCATCGAGATCGCCATCCCTGCCATCTCCCTGTCCAACATGGGTATCTATGACCTGAAAGTGGACACTCCGGAGGAGGCACAGGAAGCCATCGATCGTCTGAAGCTGGCAGAAACCTTTATGGGCGATGTCCGCGGCCGTCTGGGTGCATACCAGAACCGTCTGGAATCCACCGCAAACAGCCTGGATATCACCAACGAAAACATGACTGCTTCCTACTCCCGGATCATGGATGTGGACATGGCGGAAGAGATGACAAAATACTCCACTTACACGGTGCTGAATCAGGCCGGAACTTCCGTCCTGGCACAGGCCAACGACAGACCTTCTTCGGTGTTACAGTTGCTGCAATAAACAGCGAATTTTCGGCACTTTTACCTTACGAAAACGATTGCGTAAAACCTCTGAAAATTGGTATAATCTTGCCTAGGGGGGACGTTCAGTTTTTGCTTTGAAAAAGGGAGGTTCCGGGTATGACCAACGAAATGAAACAGCAGTTTACGAGGCGTATTGCCGAGGCGAATTCCACCACTCTTGTGGTCATCCTTTATGAGATGTCACTGGAGTATCTCAAGGACGGTGAAGAAGCCCTCAAAGGCGGAACCCGGGATGCATTCCGGGAGGCTGTGAGACATGTCAGAGGTTGTATCAACGAGCTCATGAGATCCCTGAATCTGGATTATGAGCCCGCGCCCACTTTGCTCCAGCTCTATCTCTACTGCATCCGCCGTCTGGCAAATGCAGAGTTCAATTATAACAACGAGGGACTGCAGGATGTGTATCGTGTCATCCAGCCCCTGAAGGACGCTTATGCGCAGATCGAGTCCGTCAACACCGACGGTCCCGTGATGGGCAATTCCGAGGCGGTCTATGCCGGACTGACCTACGGCCGCAATTCCCTGAACGAAGCTGCAGTCGGCGCAGGTAACAGAGGTTTCCTTGCCTGACACGAGCGTCACAATTTCATCATCGTAAACAACCAATCGGTCAAATTGGTAATGTTGTAAAGAGCCGAACCACGGAGAAATCCGCAGGTTCGGCTCTTTACGCTCCGGGATATACCGGCGGGCCATTGTTGAGATTTCACAAATCGAAAAATTTTTGAAAAAGGGTCTTGCCAAAAAAACCAAGGTCGGTTAATATCTCTTTCGTTGTCTGAAATTCATTTGAGCGTTCGCTCGATTTTCACCACACTGTTTTTGAAAAGGCACGAAGCTATGCTTCGCAATATGGAGGAACCATGCTACTGCTGTCTCTTTTTGCTGCAGTGGCCTGTTATTTCGATTACCGCGAGAGGCGCATTCCAAATCTTCTTTTGCTCATGCTCCTGACGGCGGGGTTGATACGGGCCTGCAGTCTGGAAGGATCGCTGGGACCGCCGGCCTATGTACTGCGGATGGTCCTTGTGATCCTGGCATTTTATCCCTTTTACAAGATCGGAGGCCTGGGGGCCGGGGATGTCAAACTCTTCGGGATCGCTGCCGGATTCTTCGAGAACCGACAGGTGATCACATTCTTATTTTTCTCGCTGCTGTTCGCAGCACTGATCTCACTTTTGAAACTGATCTTTCGTAACAAACTGAAAAAACATGCCGACACAGTCGCCCTGGCAGGCCCTGTGCTCTGCGGCGTATTGCTGAAAATGGGAGGATTTTATTGATGCAAAAAGAACCGATTTTGATCCTGTGTGATCCGGAGGAGGAGTACGCGGTGCTGATGAGTGATTATCTGCGGATGCACCGGGAACTTCCCTGGAAGGTGAAGACCTACACGGATGTGAATGATCTGCTGGAGCGGGAGGAATTTGGGAATCTGGATCTGCTGGTGATCGCAGAATCCGCGTACTCCGAGAAACTGAAGGATCTGAAGGTGGAGCGGATGGTGCTCCTGTGCGAAGGAGGGAATATCTCCGGGGACAATATCATCCCCATCGATAAATACCAGGCAGCAGAGGTGGTGCTCGGAAAACTCCTGGAGGTCTATGTGGAGATGGGAGGCGGCGAGCTTCCCGGCGTGGCTGTGGAGGAAACCCACACCAAATTCATAGGCATTTACTCCCCGGTGCGGCGCTGTATGCAGACCACCTTTGCCCTGACCATGGGGCAGATGCTGGCGGAGGACCACCGGACACTGTATCTGAACTTCGAGCATTTCGCCGGTGTCCGAGAGCTGATGGCGGAGACCCAGGAGAAGGATCTTGCGGATCTTCTCTATTTCCTGATGTCGGATGACGAGCAGTTCCGACTGCGGTTCCGGACCATCCGCCGGCAGAAAGGAAAGCTGGATTACATCCCGCCCATGAAATCGGGCCAGAACCTGCTGACGGTTCCCGCGGCGGAGTGGATCAGCCTGATGGAGCGCATCGATGCCATGGGAGAGTACGACTACGTGATCATGGATCTGACGGAAAGTATGCAGGGACTCTTCGATGTCCTGAGAAAATGCCGGAAGGTATACACCCTGACCCGGGAGGACCGGATCGCCAAGGCCAAGCTCCTGCAATACGAGCAGATACTGGCTCTCTACGAATACGAAGATGTGCTGAACAAGACGGATCACTGTGAGATCCCACAGATCCACAGGATCCCGGAGGAAGTGGAGCAATACACGAGAGGCGATCTGGCGAACTTTGTACGCAGACGCATGGAAGAACTGGAGGCCTAATGAATTACGCAGAATTACGAAAGAATCTTAAGGAACAGGTACAGAACGCCCTGGAATACACCCGAGAGTACGAGGACTGGGAGATCGAAGATCTGATCGATGATTCCCTGATGAACCTGGAGGGGATCCAGACCCTGGACATTCCCAGCCGTCGCAAGTTGCGGAAAGAGGTCTTCGATTCTCTGCGGAGGCTGGATCTGCTGCAGAGTTTCATCGATGATCCCACCGTGACGGAGATCATGATCAACGGCAAGGACAATATCTTCGTGGAACAGAAGGGTTATCTGCGGAAGCTTCCCGAGCGTTTCGAATCCGAAGAAAAGCTGGTGGATGTGATCCAGCAGATCGTGGCGGGATGCAATCGGGTGGTTAACGAGGCTTCTCCCATTGTGGATGCCAGATTGCCTGACGGATCCCGGGTGAACGTGGTGATGCGGCCGGTATCCCTTTGCGGACCCACGCTGACCATTCGCCGTTTCCCGGAGAAGGCCATCACCATGGAGGAACTGATCCGCCTGGGATCCATATCCCGTGAGGCTGCGGAGTTCCTGGGAACTCTGGTGCAGGCCAAGTACAACGTCTTCATCTGCGGCGGAACCGGCAGCGGGAAGACCACTTTCCTGAATGTGCTCTCCGGTTGCATCCCTTCGGATGAGCGGCTGATCACCATTGAAGATTCGGCGGAGCTTCAGATCCAGGGCATCGACAATCTGGTGCGTCTGGAGACTCGGAACAGCAATGCCGACGGATGCCGGGAGATCGCCATTCGGGATCTGATCCGCAGCGCTCTGCGGATGCGCCCCGATCGGATCGTGGTGGGTGAAGTCCGCGGCCCGGAGACCATGGACCTGCTGACCGCTCTCAACAGCGGTCACGACGGAAGTATGAGTACCGGGCACGCAAATTCTGCGGCGGATATGTTGTCCCGTTTGGAGAACATGATCCTGATGGCGGCGGACCTGCCCCTGACTGCGATCCGGCAGCAGCTTGCTTCCGGACTGGATATCATCGTGCATCTGGGACGGCTTCGGGATAAGTCCAGAAGAGTACTGGAGATCGTGGAGGTGATGGGATATGAAAACGGCGAGATCAAACTGGCGCCCCTGTATCGTTTTGAAGAGACCGGCGTCAGCGATGGCAAGGTACTGGGAGAACTTCGTAAGACCGGAGAACTGGACCATCGGGAAAAGCTCCGGGCTGCGGGATTACAGGGAAATCTGCTGGGATAAGCAGGAACTGGTGTTGATGGGATTGAAGGCAGCGGGTGTGTCAGCGCTCCTGGCCTGGTTCTTTTACCGGAGTTTTTGGGCGCTGATCCCCATGGCGATCCCGGGGATCCTGTACTTTCGAAGCTGCAGACAAAGCATCGTCCGACGGGACAGAGAACTGTTGGAGAGCCAGTTCTGCGAGTGTATCGAATCCGTGGGGACAGCGGTTCGAACCGGCGCCTCTGTAGAGACGGCCTTTTTGACCTGCTATCCGACGATGGTAAGTCTGTATGGAGAGGACTCCATGATCTGTGAGGAACTGCGAGGGATCCGAAGAGGACTCTCCCGAAATGTGACGATGGAGAACCTGCTGCAGAATCTTGCGGATCGGGCGGGGAGCGATGCCATCACGCGGTTTGCTTCCGTCTTTTCCATCGTGAAAAAGAGCGGCGGAAGAATGGAGGATATCATCCGTGGGTCTGCGGAACTCATTCGGATGCGACAGGACAGCCGCCGGGAAATGCGGGCCCTGTTGGCGGGCAGAAGAGGTGAGATGCAGATCATGCGCTGCATGCCCTTTCTGATCGTCTTTTATGTGGGGCTGGGGCAGCCGGATTACTTTGATCCCCTGTACGGAAACCTGCGAGGAATGTTGATCATGACCGGGATGCTTGTCCTGTATCTTCTGGCATATCTGTTGGGAGAAGGGACCCTGGGGAGACTGGAGCGGGAGGTGTGAGATGACAAATCTGCCGGAAGGACTGGCAAGAGAACTATACCGACTGATCCTGCGGATTTCGCCACAGACAAGGAACCGGAACCGGATGAGCCTGGAACTCCTCCACGCTGGAGAAGACCGAGGGACCCTGCACGAAGCCTTCTATGTCAGAAAGCTGAAACTGGGAATCCTTGTTGTGCTGGCCGGCATTGCTCTTGCTTCCATGATGCATGTGCAGGCGCGGCAGAAGCGGATCCTCACAGAAGAGGATCTGGTCCGGGAGGAGTTTGACGGCAAAGACCGGGAGCTGGAACTGACGGCGGAAAGTGGTGTGGGGAGTTCGGAGATCACGTTGATCCTTCGGACCAGGCGGCTGACAGAAGAGGAATCGGAGATGTTCTATGAGGAATTCGAAGAGGCACTTCCGGAGCTGATCCTGGGAGAAAATCCGGATCCGGACCATATCACAACGAAGCTGGAGCTCCGGGAAGAGTACGAGGGCTATCCCTTCGAAGTGGAGTGGAGAAGTTCGGACCCTTCGCTGATCCGGGGATCTACCGGAGAAGTGACAAAAGTGTCGGAAACCACAAAGGTGACCCTGACCGCGAAGGTATCTTATGGGGATGAAAGGCGATCCGTGGAGATCCCCGTGACACTGGTGGTGCCGGATGGGACGCCGGCATCCCGGTTTGCGGAAGATCTTCACGAGGCGGTTCGTTCGTCCGAAGAGGAGAGCCGCAGGGAATCCGGATATGAACTGCCGGATTCCCTGGAAGGTCAGGAGATCCGCTGGTCCCGTACCGTGAAGGATGGGAGCGGCACCGTATTGGCGGGAAGCCTTGTGGTGGCAGTTCTGATCTATTTTCTGTCGGACCGGGACCTGGAACAGGAACTGGAGAAACGGCGGGAGCGGATGCGAAGGCGATACCCGGATGTGGTATGGATGCTGACACTCTATATGGGAGCGGGACTTGGGGCCAGAGGAGCTTTTGGCCGGATCGCTGCCGAGTATGAGCAGCGGAAGGACCGGGGAGAACCGGAGGAGGCTGTTTATGAAGAGATCGAGCGGACCTGCAGGGAACTGAGTATGGGACGGAGCGAGGGAGAGTGCTATGAAACTCTGGGAAAGCGAACCGGCCTTCAGGAGTATATCCGACTCTGTTCCCTGCTGTCTCAGAACCTGACCAGGGGAGACAGCAGACTTTTGTCCAGATTGAGGGAGGAGACGGCGGCCGCCTCCCGGACTCGGGTACAGAATTGCAGAAAGGCAGCGGATGAAGCGGGGACAAAACTTCTGCTCCCCATGGTAATGCTATTGCTGGTTGTTATGGTGATGATCATGATGCCGGCATTTACGGCACAGAATTTTTGAGAACGGCACAAGCCGAAGAGAAAGGATTGAGTGATGAGAAATTTTAAGAGCTTTTTGCTGGAAGAAGATGGAATGGGCACGGTGGAGGTGATCCTGATCATCGTGGTGCTGGTGGGACTGGTCATGGTGTTCCGGGACAACATCACGGAGATCGTGGACGGATTGTTTGAGAAGATCACGGCCCGCACGGACAAGTTTTGATGGCGCGGGCTGCTCTTTGGAAAAAGGATCGGGTCGTAGCGTCCGGCTACCTGACGGTCTGGGTGACTCTGGTGATCGCAGCTTTGCTGCCCCTTCTTATGACGTTGGTGGAAGGTGCACGAAGCGGTGCCATCCGACTGGAATCCGAGGTGGCCATGGAGGTGGCTGTGAACAGCTGCTTCGCAGAATACCATCGGCAATTGTTTGACCGGTATCATTTGCTGGCCATCGATTGCTCCTATGGTTCCGATCAGGCATCTACAGGGCGTACGGCGGAGCATCTGAAAAGTTATCTGGCCGGGAACCTGGACACCGGGGATGTGGCCCTCTCCGGGTTGCTGTATCGGGACTTTCTGGGACTGGAAGCAAAGGATGCTACCGTTCAGGGGGCCGTCTTTCTGACGGATCAGGAGGGCCTGGTGCTGCGGCGCAGAGCAGTGGAAAGCGTAAAATATGACACTGGTGTCGCTGAAGTGCAGGAGCTGGCAGGCTTGTTTACGTCTGCGGAAAAGAGCTCTGCCACAGACGGTTCCGACGGGAGCGCTGTGGCATCCCTGGTGGCAACCATCGATCCGGATCGGCCCATGATGGGTGAGATCCTGAAGCTGGCGGGCCAGGAGGATTCCGAGAAGCAGCGATCTGCAGCGGAGAAGTTGTTCTCCGGGAGAAAGACCCTGGGATTCCTGGATCATCTGGTGGATGATGAGGAGAATCTGTCCCAGCGGGAACTGGTCTTATCGGATCTGGCGGGAGAGCGGGTGCGAAAAGGAGAAGTGAACCGGGGCAACATGATCCTGCCGGAGAAAGACGGGATGGAAGATGTTCTCGAGACCCCTTTATTTTTGCTCTATCTGTGGGAGCACTTCAGCTCCTATACGGACAAGGCTCAGGGAGATGCCCTGGCCTATCAGTTGGAGTATCTGGCCTGTGGGAAAGAGTCGGATGCTTCGAATCTCAAGCAGGTGCTGACGGAACTGGTGGTGCTGCGAAGTTGTATGGACCTGGCGGCCCTTCGCAAGGATCCGAAGCTGTCAAAGGAGGCGGAGCTTGTTGCGACGCTGATCTCCCTTGCCATATTGAATCCGGAGGCGGAAGGCGCCATCCGGGAAGCGCTGGTGCTGATCTGGGGCGTGGCGGAAGGTTATCACGATGTGCGGGTCCTGATCGAGGGCGGAAAAGTTCCTTTTTTCAAGGGAAGCGAGGATTGGCATTACGGAAATCTCCGAAATCTTCTGGGCGGCAGAGAGGGAGATGCCCTGGCGACAGACCGGGGATTGAGCTACGAGCAGTATCTGCTGGGACTCTTGCTGACCGTGAACCGTAAGGAATTAACCCTGCGGACCATGAACCTGATGGAGGCAGAGATCCGTAAAACAGCCGGGAACGGGCGCTTTCGCCTGGATGCATGTATCGACACCATGAAGGTCGGTGCCAGGGTGGAAAGCTGTTACGGCTATTCCGTCACCATGGAGCGGACCATGGATTATCAATAAGAAAGGGGAGAACATTGGAGTCTTTTCTATGGAACCGGGTGCGCGGCTCGAAGAGCCGAAGTAACTACAAACCGAATCAAAAAAGAAAGCCTTCTCCAAAGCAAAATCTCTCACGCGGGGTCTGCGGGATAACGAGCAGTCCCTTTTTGCGAAGGTTCGTAGAGAAGACTCCAATGTTCTTCCCGGGCAGTATGACTGTGGAAGCGTCCATTGTCCTTCCCCTTTTCCTGTTTTTGTGTCTGAACCTGTCCGGTGCCATCGAGATGATCCGCTTGCACGGAAACCTCTGTCTGGGACTGTGGGATGCGGGAAGCATGATCTGTACCGCAGGGATCCTGCAGGAAGAATGGGAGCCGGATGAGTTGGGAGAGATCGAAGAAGAGCTAGGCGATGTGGCCATCAGCTATCTCTTCGTTCGGTCGGATCTGGTGGAATATGTCGGAGAGACCTATCTGGAAGAATCTCCCCTGGCGGATGGGGCCTCCTCTCTGAATTTTCTGGAGAGCGAGATCATCCGGTCGGGAGATCTGGTGGATCTGCGGATGACCTACCGGGTGAGCCCACTCTATGACCCGGAAGGGGTGCTGTCCTTTCGGATGGCCAACCGGTTCTATGGGCATCTCTGGAACGGGTATGACGTGACGGGAGAGGGGGACCCTCATTCCCAGGAAGCCTATGTCTATGTGACGGCGGATTCCGAGGTCTATCATCTGACCACGGCATGCACCCACCTGAAGCTGTCCATCCGTGCGGTTGGGCCGGATGAGATCGGGGAGGAAACCAACCGGAACGGAGATCATTACACTCCCTGCGAAATCTGTGGGAAAGGGAAGAAGCCGGATACCTATTACGTGGGAGCGGAAGGAGATCGCTACCATTATTCCCTGGAGTGTTACACCCTGAGCAGGACCTATTGGTCCGTGCCCCTGTCGGAGGCGGAAGTCTCCTATCGTCCATGCAGTAGATGCGGAAAGGAGCAGTAAAGAAATGAAAATGTTCATGATATGGATCACCATCCTGTATTTGGGGATTGCCTCTGTCTGGGATCTGACGGAAAGAAAGATCCCGCTTTCGGTGCTCCTGTGTGGCGGAGGGGCAGAGATCGCACTGGCTGTGGCAGCAGGGGTTGAATCCGGAGGATGGTCCCCGGCCCGGATACTGGCCGGGATGATACCCGGGGCACTTTTGCTGGCCCTGGCCAGGATCGGCGACCAGGCGGGATCGGCGGACGGGTTGATCCTCTGCGCCGTGGGAGCTGTGGAAAGCTATGTGTTTGCACTGTGGATGCTGATGTGCGCCTGCCTGATCATGGGAGGGATCTCTCTGATGGGGATGGTGTTTCGGCGAGTGAAGAAGGAGGATCGGCTGCCCTTTGTTCCGTTTTTGACGGCAGGGTATGTGATCTGTGTCTGCCTGCGAGACCGCGGGCTTTGAGAAAGGAGTTTGGAATGAAACGAATGGAAGAAGGCTATTTTACCGTGGAGGCGACTTTGGTGATGCCCATCATGCTGGGAGTTGTGTTCATGACCATGTATCTCTGGTATTTCCAGTATGATCGTTGCCGGCAGGATCAGGAGACAGGACTTCTGGCAATGCAGGCCGCAAGTCTCCGGAACGTTACTGCGGAGGAGCGGTGTGATGAGGTTATCCGACACGGAGCGGATGCAGATGAGGAAATTTATATCGCCTGGGAGCCGGGGGAGCTGCATGCCCGGCAGCAGGGTTACACCCTGGATGTGGAGAGGACCGGAGGACTGACCTTTCCTCTTCCGGGATGGAATCTCCTGACGGGAAAAAATCATTGGGAGGCCCGCAGTCACTTTAGGAACCGGACTGTGTCGCCGGTGAAGATCGTCCGCTCCTATCAGCGGACCAAGGAACTGCTGCAGATGGTTACTGCAGATTAAGGAGGATATCATGTTAGAAACTGAATTTGTAAAAAGTCTGCAGAACAATTATGAGAGATTTCGCCTTGCGGATGCCCCGGAGGAGAACCGATATCAGTACAAGGTGGTAAAACGCGGCGGCATTGGAGGACTGCTTCCCTGTAGTGTTCGATTCATCAACGGGGAATCCTACCTCTATTACGACATCACTTCCAGACAGCCGGTGACCAATATGCTCCGCAGAAAGAACATCGATCGGGTCTGGGTGAGAGACTTTCTCTGGAATCTGAAGCGTATCCGGATGGAGGCTGCCAGATTCCTGCTGGATGATCACAATGTGATCTGGTATCCGGAGCAGGTCTACCAGAATGTCAACGACACGGTTTTTGAGTATCTGTATGTGCCTTATTGGGATGGGGACAACGGCTTTACGAAATTCCTGGACTTCATCGTGGAGCGGATGGATTATCAGGATCAGGAACTGGTGGACTTTGTTTTTTCCATGTACGAGAAATACACCAGCTTCGGCGAAGGGTATCTGACGGAACAGATCTATGAAGATGCAAAAGTGCTGGAGGAAAAAGAAAGAGAGGAATCTGCCCGGACAGGCCGGAAGAGTGAGGCCGTGGCAGAACCTGTAGCGGACACCTTCCCGGAGGATCTTTCCGATGATTGGGATAGAGAACCGGAACCGGAAACGGGTCGCCGGGAGAAGAAGGGCCTTCTTGCTTTCCTGGCCGGGGCGAGAAGAAAGGATGCCCAGCTGAGAGAGCAGTATATGAGGGATCAGGAACTGGCAATGGAGGGATTCTCTGTGGCAGAGGAGACCACTTACGGTTATGAGGATCTTGAGGAAGAGGACGAGAGGACCGTCTTTATCGAGAATCCTTCCGCCCTGCTGACGGAGAAGCATAAGATCCTGACAGAGCGGGGCGAGGTGCTTGCGGAACTGACCGGGGATTCTGTCCTGATCGGCAAGAAGGCGGGCGAGGTGGATGTGATCCTGAACGATCCCACTGTGAGCCGGATCCACGCAAGGATCTTCCGTGAAAATGATGACTGGTACATCCAGGACATGAACAGCACAAACGGTACCTCCAAAAATCGCGTGCCCATGGCCCCCTGTGAAAAGAGAAAGCTCCAGAGGGAGGATGAGATTACTTTGGGTGCCGTGAATTTAGTATTTCGTTGAGTCCGGTTTTTCCTCTCCGGCATTGAGAACGTGCTTATTTTCTGATAGAATGATGTGTAGTTTGGAAAAGTAGAACGTTCCCGAAAGGAGAGGCGTTTTGAACATCAATATTTATTATGGCGGACGGGGGATCATCGATGATCCGACCCTGGCTGTGCTGGACAAGATGACAGCGGTGTTGGAAGAGCTCCGGGTTGGAGTGAAACGCTACAACCTCTATGAGTACAAGAACACCATCCCCACTTTGCCCCAGACCCTGAAGGATGTGGATGGTATCGTGCTGGCTTCCACTGTGGAGTGGCACGGAGTGGGTGGATATATGCATCAGTTCCTGGACGCCTGCTGGCAGTTCGGTGACAAGGAGAAGATCGCCGGGATCTACATGATGCCCGTGGTCATGTCCCGCACCTTCGGCGAGCGGGAAGCCAGAGTGGATCTGGCAACCGCATGGGAACTTTTGGGTGGACGCCTCATCGATGGCTTCGATGGCTATATCGAGAACACTCTGGAGATCGAGATGAATGCCAAGTATCGGGACATCATCGAGAAGAAGACAGAGAACCTTTACCGCGCCGTGAACCAGAAGATCAACAGCTTCCCTTCCAGCGCAACGGTCCTGCAGCAGACCATCGCCCTTCCGGCCAGCAGCAGCTTTTCTCCTCAGGAGTCCGAGCAGTTGTCTCAGTACGTATCGGATGATCATTATGTTCAGACTCAGAAGGAAGATATCCAGGAGCTGGCATCCATGTTCCGTGACATCATGGGCGAGGAAAACACCGGCAGCGAAGAAGAATATCTGGGTGAGATCAAACGGGCCTTCCGCCCTCAGGTGGGAGTAGCCGGATCCTTTTCTATTAATATAGAAGAAAAGGCACAAAATCTTGTGCTGAAAGTCTCCGGAACATCTATGACTTGTGGATATGGAAGCCTGGAAAAGCCGGATGTTGAGATGGAAATGACCAGAAGCGTCATGGACGATATCGTGGGAGGCAGAATGACCTTCCAGCGCGCGTTCATGTCCGGTGCCATGAAGAAAATGAAGGGCGACTTCCGGATCCTGTGCGGTTTGGATCAGGTGTTGAACTTCGTAAAATAGACCTGGAGGGGAACCATGAAAAAAGACAATTGTATTTTCTGCAAGCTGGCAAACGGAGATATTCCCACCAACTCCATCTATGAGGATGATCAGTTTAATGTCATCCTGGACGCAGGCCCTGCAACCAAGGGTCACGCCCTGATCCTTCCCAAGGATCATGCGGACAACCTCTTCGACCTTCCGCCCGAGACGGCAGCAGCTGCCATTCGTCTGGCGCAGAAGCTGGGAGCGTCCATGGTGGAGAAGCTGGATGCCGACGGACTGAACCTGGTTCAGAACAACGGCGAGGCAGCAGGTCAGACCGTGATGCACTTCCATCTCCATCTGATCCCTCGCTTCCGTTCCGACGGACAGAAGATCGGCTGGAAGCCCGGAGAGCCTTCTGCGGATGAACTGCGGGAGATCCGTAATCTGTTGAAATAAATCAGGGAGATGCCATGAGGACGATACCTGTAGAAGAAGTGACGAAATGTTTGGCCGAGATGTGTATCGAGGCCAATCATTTTTTGACCAAAGATATGAAGAGCGCGCTGGAGCATGCGGCGGAGACGGAGAAAGCTCCCCTGGGAAAGCAGGTGCTGCAGCAACTGGAAGAGAACCTGAAGATCGCCGGTGAGGATATGATCCCCATCTGCCAGGATACCGGTATGGCGGTGGTCTTTGTGGAAGTGGGCCAGGAGGTTCACTTTGAGGGAGGCT
>JAEEGL013107859.1_pt1 | contig 22799 bp, 13 predicted proteins | sample 9134231 | NCBI WGS metagenome assembly JAEEGL01 (sample SAMN16246548, study PRJNA631951) | gut metagenome | biome: gut microbiome; feature: rumen; material: fiber-attached | host: Bos | place: Iran: Karaj | collected 2018-10 | reverse complement strand
GAAAGCTATCCGTTAATTCCCCGAACTCCGTATCGCCTGCGGAAGAAAAAGATGACGTCATTCGCGCTCTTGGATGAATGGGTCTGTAACAGGCCAGCCCGTCTACAAAACGCGTGGAGGAATCCACCCATCCGGCAGCACACTTCGTCCGGCAAAAGCAGGTATCCAGACTTCCTCCAGGCACAATCACCCGGGAATGTTCCGGATGTAACGGTTTGTTAATCGAAAAAAAACCCAGTTCGAGAAGCAGCGGATAAAGCGGCTTTCTGACATCTTCGAGTAATTCGACGGATTTCAGTTCCTGCGTCTCCCGTACTTTCCCGTCCGGCATGCGTCGTGTATCGTATGTATTCTTAAAGGAATCCCTGTCTGTTTTTAATACTTCAAAAAGCTCTGAAAGTGCTTCCGAGCGAAGAAATGAATCAAACTGTTCTTTTAGTTCCGTAATCTGCTCCCGCATGGGAAGCGCGGGTTCGGGCATGGTGAATCGATACATAGAGGCCCCCGTAAAATCATGGTTTGCATTTTTGCAAAGTATAGCATAAGAGCCTGGCGTCTGCAAACCCTGGTAAGGCAGTTATTTCACGATGATTTTCCTTTATCGGCATCCGTTAATATGATAAAATAAATCGAAATCAAGAACTCAAAAAAGGCCTTTTAATCCGCTTTTCGCGGGTTTCCGGGAGGAAGATATGAAAATCCGAATGTATGAAGGGTATATAAGAAACCGGCAAAAATTATGCGAAGAACTGTCTGTTTTACCGGCAAATAACCGGAAAGGTACCGAAGAGGAAATTCTGTTATCCGGATACAGACGATGGGGAAGTGATGTCGTGAATCACTTATACGGAGCATTTGCCTTTGCCATCCTGGACGAAGAAAAAAACGAGTATTTCTGTGCCCGCGATCCGTTCGGAATCGAAAGTTTTTATTATCTTCAAACCGGTAACGACTTTTTATGTTCCACCGACTTAAAGACAATCTTAGAAAGCGGAAAATACCGAAAAGAACTTGACCGGGATGCGCTTCAGCTCTATATGACCTTCGGCTATCCTGTCGGAGAAATAACGCTTTACAAAGGTATTCGGAAACTATCAGCCGGTCATACACTTACCGTTAACGACAACGGTTTTCAAATTCAAACCTACTTTACTCCGTCCTTTACCCCCGATTATTCCGTAAGCGAGGAAGAATGGATCAAAGAGATTGACATCACTTTACAGGAAATTCTTGATGAAGATAAGCGGAATTTCGATTTTTCCAATGCAAGATCCTTTCTCTCCGGCGGTGTGGATTCCTCTTATCTTTTAGCCGCATCTGGTGTGAAAAATGCCTGCGGAATCGGTTTTGGCGAAAACGAATTCAGCGAAAGTGCTCCCGCACATAAAACAGCGGAAACACTGGGGGCAGCCTTTCGGGAAATCACCGTTACGGCAGAAGAATATTTTGCCTCCATTCCGAATTTTATAAAAGCCTCGGAGCTCCCGACTTCGGATGCGTCGTCACCCGCTTTTTCCATCGGATGTAAACGTGTAGCGGAAGAAACCGGGCTTTGTCTTTCCGGGGAAGGTGCCGATGAATTCTATGCCGGTTACTACGTTTATCATCGTGCCGAAGAACTGTACCGGCAGGAAAACTATATCTATTTAAGCTGCGACGGAATTATGGAACAGGAAAAAGCGCTAAAACTTCTGAAACAAGACGAAAAATATCCCCTGAAACGTCTCATGAACGATGACGCGGACAAAGAGCAGGATACGGATTACTTATCCCGTATGCTTAAAACCGACATTTCCCTGTGGCTTGAGGGCGATATTCTTTTCGGTGTGAACCGCGCAGTCAAAACAAACGGACTGAATGTCCTTCTTCCGTTCTCCGACCGTCGAATGTTTGAATTAAGTTCACGCATCCCTTCCGGTTTGAAACTAAAAGACGGATGCGGCAAGTACATTTTCCGAAAAGCGGCCGAAACAAGGCTGCCGGAAGAAATCGCATTCCGCAAAAAAATCGGTTTTTCCGTTCCTGCCAGAAAATGGTTTAGTGAAGACCGATTCCGGCCGGAAGTTGAAAAGGTACTCTTTTCCGGCATATCCACATCCTTTTTCGATGCGGACATTCTGCGCGGATACTGGGATTCCTTCCTTGCCGGCGATGTTCCGTGTTTCCGCATCGTCTATGCCGCATATATTTTTATTATCTGGTATGAAACCGTATTTCAGCAGTGAAAATCATTAAAGGAAAATAGTGATATGCAAAAATCCGCGGATTTCTCCTCTTCGGAAGAAAACTACATAAACTGGAATCAGGCCGCACCCGAACTGAACCGGGAAGAAGCGTGGCCGGCCGGACTTTTTCCGGATGCACAATATCATTATTTTAAAGATGTGGGGTGCCTGGTTACTTCCCTTGCCATCATGCTGCGACATTTCGGAATAGAAGAAGAAAACGACGAAAACCGGTTCAATCCATGGATTTTGAACAATCGTCTGATTGAAGCCGGGGCATTTAATCGTGCTGCCGACTTAAGGCTGTGGAGCATAAACCGAATCTATCCCCTGGATTATCTCGGTCAGATTCCGTACTCGGAAGAGATTATGTTAAACCTTTGCCGGATGGATTATCCTTTTTTAATTACCGTAACCGGTGTAAAGGATCCGCGGCATTTTCTTGCACCGTATAAACTTACCGGGGATGACATGATTGTCATCGATCCGGCAGCCGGCAAAAGGTGTTTAAGCGAATTTGAAAACATCTGCGAACTTCGAATGTTCCGCCCCTATAAAAAAAGCCTGCTCAGATAAGCAGACTTTTTTCATTAAATTTCAAAAGAATATTACACACGATTGTAATTGATGAGGCAGCCCTTTAAGATAATCTGTCTTTCCTCATCGGTCAGTTCTCCGAGGCGCATGGTGAATTTATGAAGCGCACCGTCCTTTACCACATATGCCTCGATTTCTTCCTTCTTTTCGATTACCGCCGTCTTTATGCCCGGTAAGAAAATGTAATCAAGATTCTTAAACGGAAGGTCTCCGGCCTCAATTAAGAAGGGAAGCATACCCCAGTTAATAAGGTTCGAACGATACCTCTTGGTTGCATATTCGTTCGCGATATTTGCCCAGCCGCCGAGTACTTTCTGGCAGCTTGCCGCCTGCTCTCTTGCGGAACCGTCACCGGGTTTCACCGCAAAAATCGTAGAACCGACGCCTAAGTTATCATGTTCCACACCGGGGAAAGTCTGCTTTACAACGCCCATCACTTCGCCTACTTCGGGAACTGCCTTGCCGGCACATTCGCCTGCTTCTAACGCCTTCTGGGCAACCTGAACCGCTTTTGCACGTCCCACATACTCAGGATCCTTTCTGGAAAGTGCGAATTCGGCAAGTCCCAGAGGATTGGAACGATACGAGGAGGTTTCTCCGGAAGGAATCAGCTCATCCGTCGTCGTAACCGGATCGTGAATCTCCGAAACTACCTTTAAGAGAAGATTCTCCGGTAAGGGCGACATCTTCGGCCAGTCCTTGATATTCGGACCGAACTGGATTTCCTGATCCGGATTAGCCACGCCGTGGGAATCAAATACGCGGTTTGCGTAAATATTGGCATCAAAGAAATACTTGTAATCGGTGAAATCACCGTCAAACTCGGTTGCTGCGGTAAGCACGCCCTTGTTCGCCGCCGTTGCCGCAATCGAACGGGCATCCATAAGCGCCACGGAAGAAATCTGACCGCTTTGAAGCTTGCTGCCTTCACGGTTCGGGAAGTTTCTCGTGGAATGACGGATGGAGAATGCGTTATTGGCGGGAGTATCGCCCGCGCCGAAGCACGGTCCGCAGAATGCGGTTTTTAATACCGCACCGGTCTCCATCAAGGTTGCCGCACAGCCGTTTTTAATCAGTTCCATATAAATCGGCATGGATGCCGGATATACACTTAAGGTGAATCCGTCGGAGCCGATATATTTGCCCTTTAAGATGTCTGCTGCCGCGCAGATATTTTCGAATCCGCCGCCGGCGCATCCTGCGATGATTCCCTGGTCTACGAAAAGTTTTCCGTCATGCACCTTGTTCTGCAGGGTATATTCTACCGCACCGTCCAAAGATACTTCCGCTTTCTTTTCCACATCCTTTAAGATGTCGTAAAGGTTAGCGTTCAGTTCTTCAATCGTATAGGTGTTGCTCGGATGGAACGGCATTGCAATCATCGGTTTAATCTTCGACAAATCAATACTGATCACGCCGTCATAATATGCCACATCCGCAGGATTTAATTCCTTGTATTCTTCTTTTCTTCCGTGGATTTCATAGAACTCTTCCACTTTCGCATCGGTCTTCCAGATGGAAGATAAGCAGGTCGTTTCGGTCGTCATGACATCGATGCCGATACGGAAATCGGGACTTAAGTTTTCCACGCCCGGTCCGACAAACTCCATCACTTTATTCTTCACGTAACCGTTACCGAATACCGCACCGATAATCGCCAGTGCCACATCCTGGGGGCCCACGCCTTTTACGGGTTCTCCGGTTAAATAAACCGCAACCACACCCGGCATGTTAATATCATACGTCTGATTTAAGAGCTGCTTTACAAGCTCCGGTCCGCCCTCGCCCATTGCCATGGTACCGAGTGCACCGTAACGGGTATGGGAATCGGAACCTAAAATCATTTTTCCGCCGCCCGCAAGCATTTCACGCGCAAACTGGTGAATAACCGCCTGATGAGGGGGTACATAAACTCCGCCGTACTTCTTCGCACATGTCAGTCCGAACATGTGGTCATCTTCATTAATCGTACCGCCCACCGCACAAAGGGAATTGTGGCAGTTGGTCAGTACATAGGGCATCGGGAACTTCTCCAGTCCCGAAGCACGTGCCGTCTGAATAATGCCGACAAATGTAATATCGTGAGAAGTCAGCTTGTCGAAGCGGATCTTTAATTTCTCCATATTTCCGGAGGTATTATGCTCCTTTAAGATGCCGTAAGCAATCGTTCCCTGCTTCGCTTCTTCCGCTGTGACATTTTTCCCGGTCTTAGCTGCAACTTCCGTAGCATCCTCTGCCCACTCGGTGCCGTTAATCAAAAATGCACCGCCGTTCTTTAACTCAATCATTTAACTACTCCTTAATCCCTGCCTGTCGTATATACCTCAGGCCATTCAAATATATCTGTCTTCTATTACCAAAACATTCATTTCCGACTGCACAACTACCCTGTTAAGTGATGGCCGGCCATGATACAGCAGGAGATTGAAAGATTTCACCGAAGGCACTTTGAAGGCGCCGGTACTTAGGTTCGGTCCTTTCGAACCTTATGTACCGCTGCGCCTGAAATGTAGCGAAAGCGTGCCCGAGGGGGAACTTTCAATCGTATGCGTCCGGATTATCCGGGCCGTAACTTTACAGCACTACTTTATCCAAATGCCAGATTTCATCCACATACTGCTGAATGGTACGATCCGACGTAAACTTTCCGGAGCTGGCAACGTTTAAGATTGCGCTCTGTGCCCACTTGGAACGGTTACGATATGCCTTTTCAACCTGCTTCTGTGCTTCCACATAGGGCTTGAAATCCTTTAAGATGAAGTAGGTATCCGCCTTGGAAGTGCTCTCGGTATTTAAAAGCGAATTGTATAAGTGACGGAATCTTTCCGGATCATCCGGAGAATAGGTTCCGTTGATTAACTGGTTGAGTACCATATGCACATCCGGATCGTTTCTGTAAATCTCCATCGGATCATATCCGCCGTGATTCTCATAGTTAATAACCTCATCGGAGGAAAGACCGAAGATAAATGCATTGTTCTTTCCGACTTCTTCCACGATTTCAACGTTTGCACCGTCCATGGTTCCGAGAGTCAGTGCGCCGTTTAACATAAACTTCATGTTACCGGTTCCGGAAGCCTCTTTCGAAGCGGTGGAAATCTGCTCGGATACATCGGAAGCCGCAAAAATGATTTCCGCATTGGATACGCAGTAATTCTCAATGAAGACAACCTTGATTTTTCCGTTGATAAAGACATCGTTATTGATTTTGTCCGCAACGGAGTTGATTAACTTAATCGTAAGCTTCGCATTACGGTATCCTGCTGCCGCCTTCGCACCGAAAATGAAGGTTCTCGGATAGAATTCCATCGTTGGATGCTCTTTTAACTGGTTGTAAAGATACATTACATGAAGAATGTTTAAAAGCTGACGCTTGTACTCATGAAGTCTCTTTACCTGAACATCAAAAATCGAATTCGGATCCACATCGATTCCGTTGTGCTCTTTGATATATTTTGCAAGACGAATCTTATTCTGATACTTGATCTTCATAAATTCTTCCTGCGCCTTTGCATTTTTGGCATAATCTTTCAGTGCGGCAATCTGCGGAAGATCGGTTACCCAGGCATCACCGATTTTCTTTGTTACCCAGTCCGCAAGAAGCGGATTTCCGTGGAGGAGGAATCTTCTCTGGGTAATGCCGTTGGTCTTGTTGTTGAATTTCTCAGGATACAGCTCGTAGAAATCCTTCAGTTCCTGATTCTTTAAAATTTCGGTATGCAGTCTGGCAACACCGTTTACGGAATAGCCGGCATGAATGGCAAGGTTTGCCATTTTTACCTGTCCGTCATAAAGGATGGCCATCTTCTTAACCTTCTCTTCGTTTCCGGGATAACGGCTACGAATCTGTGCTTCGAATCTTCTGTTAATCTCTTCCACAATCTGATAGATTCTCGGAAGGAGTCTGGAGAAGAGGTCGATCGGCCATTTTTCCAAAGCTTCGGACATAATGGTGTGGTTGGTATATGCACAGGTCTTAGTGGTTACATCCCACGCCTCATCCCAGGTAAGATAATACTCATCCATGAGAATTCTCATCAGCTCCGCAATGGTAACGGTGGGATGGGTATCGTTTAACTGGAACGTTACTTTCTCATATAATTTATGAATGTCGTCATGATTTCTCATGTACTTTGCAACTGCTTCCTGAACGGATGCGGAAACAAAGAAATACTGCTGTTTTAAACGAAGTTCCTTACCGGCAATATGGTTGTCGTTCGGATAAAGAACCTCCACGATGTTACGTGCCAGATTCTCCTGTTCAACGGCCTTCTGATAATCACCCTTGTCGAAAGAATCGAGACGGAAGCAGTCCACCGGCTGTGCGTCCCAGATACGAAGGGTATTTACGATTCCGTTTCCGTAACCGACAATCGGGAGATCGTAAGGAATGGCCTTTACTGCCTGATAACCTTCGAGGCGGTAATTGTTTCTTCCGTTCTCATCGGTATAGCTTGTTACATAACCGCCGAAACGGACTTCTTTGGTATATTCGGGACGGCGGAGTTCGAACGGGTTGCCGTCGGCAAGCCAGTTATCGGGAACTTCTACCTGATAACCGTCGCGGATTTCCTGTTTGAACATACCGTAGCGGTAACGGATACCGCATCCGTATGCGGAATATCCGAGTGTTGCGAGGGAATCAAGGAAACATGCGGCAAGTCTTCCTAAGCCTCCGTTTCCGAGTGCCGCGTCGGGCTCCTGGTCTTCTACGACATTGATGTCCACGCCCAGTTCCTCAAGCGCTTCCTTCGCTTCCTGATAAGCCGTTAAGTTAATCAGGCTGTTTCCGAGCGCACGACCCATTAAGAATTCCATCGACAGATAGTAAACGGTCTTCGGATCCTGCTTCTCATAAGCTTCCTGTGTTGCCAGCCACAAATCTACAATCTGGTCCTTGATAGCATAACTGACCGCCTGGAAAATCTGCTGGTCGGTTGCCTCCTCCATGGTCTTGCGGTAGAGGGTCTTGATATTATAAAGAACGCTTCTTTTGAAAAGATCTTTTCTGAATTCCAGTTTCGGAAGCGAGCTGTTATTTTTCTTTGCAGCGCTCTTCTTCGTTGCGGTCTTTGCCGTTGTTTTCTTTGCAGTTGTATTCTTTGCACTTTCCGCTTTCTTTGCGGCTGTCGTATTCTTCGCCGAAGCAGCCTTCTTCGCGGATGCTGCCGCTTTCTTAACCTCTTTCTTTGCGGCTCCCAAAGTCTCCTTCTTTTCGGGATGCTTCTTCGGTGCCTCTTTCTTTGCCGCCGTCTCTTTTGTTGCCGGTTTCTTTGCTGTTGCCATGTTTTTTCCTCCATATCTCGGAGACCTTCCGGCCTCCTCTTTTTGGGATTTAAAAATCAATCCGGGTTAACGCTTCCTTAGCCCCTATTTCTTTGTTACGCCAATGAAAACATCTTCCCCGTTGATGTTCCACTTCTTTGCGGTCTCCGTTTTCTCTCCGAAAACGATTTCGTCGGCTAAAACCTTGGTCGAAATCGCTTCTTCGTTGTTACGGATGATTTCCGCAATTTTATCATTCTCGGATACGGTAACGATGATGTGATCCATTACCTCAAATCCGGAATCTTTACGCATGGTCTGGATTTTACTGATAACTTCGTAAACAAATCCTTCGTTAATCAGTTCGTCGGTTAAGCGAATATCCAGAACAACCGTGACGGGTCCGTCCGCCATGGATTCAAAGCCTTCCTTCTTCACCATATCGATTAAAAGGTCGTCCTCGGTAAGGGAAATGGCATTTCCGTTTACCTCAAAGTCAAGGCTTCCCTTTGCTTTTAAGGTATCCATTGCTTCGTTTCCGTCTACTTCGGATAAGTATTTCTGTATGCCGCCCAACGATTTGCCGTACTTCGGTCCCACGGTCTTAAGCTGGGGTTTAAAGGTGTAGCTGGTGAATTCCCTGACATCTTCGGTAAATTCCACGGCCTTTACATTTAACTCATCCTCAATAATTTCGGTATAGAATTTCTCGAGTGCGAAAGGAGCCTTTACAAACATCTTCGCAACCGGCTGACGGTTCTTGACATTGGCGGTATTTCTGCAGGCTCGTCCGAGTACAACAATCTTTAATACCTCGTCCATGTTCTTTTCAAGTTCCGTATCAATCCACTCTTCTTTGCATACCGGGAAGTCGCAAAGATGAACGCTTTCGGGAGCGGATGCATCAATGGAACATACCAGGTTGCGGTAGATTTCTTCCGCCATGAACGGAATCATCGGTGCAGCGGTTTTGCTGATGGTAACAAGCGCGGTATAAAGAGTCATGTAGGCATTGATTTTATCCTGCTCCATCCCTTTTGCCCAGAAACGCTCACGTCCGCGGCGCACATACCAGTTGCTCATCTCATCCACAAAATCCTGAAGCGCTCTTGCCGCTTCGGGAATGCGGTAATTCTCAAGATGGGCATCGGTTTCTTTGACAACCGTATTCAGTCTTGATAAGAGCCACTTGTCCATAACGGCAAGTTTGCCATATTCAAGTGTATATTTCGTCGCATCGAATTCATCGATGTTTGCATAGAGTACGAAGAACGCATAGGTGTTCCAGAGGGTACCCATGAATTTTCTCTGACCTTCCTGTACGGCCTTGCCGTGAAAACGGTTCGGGAGCCAGGGTGCGGAGTTAATATAGAAGTACCAGCGGATGGCATCGGCACCGTAGGTTTCGAGTGCTTCGAACGGATCCACCGCGTTGCCTTTACTCTTACTCATCTTCTGGCCGTTCTCATCCTGAACATGACCGAGTACGATTACATTTTCGTACGGAGCCTTGTTAAATAAAAGCGTGGATTCCGCAAGAAGGGAATAGAACCATCCTCTGGTCTGATCCACGGCCTCGGAAATAAACTGTGCCGGGAACTGCTTTTCAAATAAATCCTTATTCTCAAACGGATAATGATGCTGTGCAAAAGGCATCGCACCGGAATCGAACCAGCAGTCGATTACTTCGGGTACGCGGTGCATTTCCTTGCCACAGTCGGGACAGGGAATCACAACCTCATCGATATACGGACGGTGAAGTTCGACTTTTGCATTCTCCGGGTTTCCGGAAAGAGTTGCAAGTTCTTCTCTGGAGCCGACGGAAATCTGTTTGCCGCATGCGCACTCCCAGATATTCAGCGGAGTTCCCCAGTAGCGGTTTCTCGAAATCGCCCAGTCCTGAAGATTTTCAAGCCAGTCACCGAAACGTCCTTTTCCGATGGATTCGGGAATCCAGTGAATGGTATTATTGTTGGCAATCATGTCATCCTTTACGGCGGTCATTTTGATATACCAGGATTCTCTCGCATAGTAAATAAGCGGGGTATCGCATCTCCAGCAGTGAGGATAATCATGCTCTGCTTTCGGAGCATCGAATAAAATTCCTCTTTCCGCAAGATCCTTTAATACCTCGGGATCGCAGGCTACCGCACCGGCTTCGATTTCCTTCTCGGTCGGTTTGCAGCGCATTCCCGCAAATTTGCCGGTTTCGGGTTTCATTTTTCCGGCACCGTCCACCATCTGTACGAAAGGTGCATCGTATTTACGTCCGACTCTTGCATCGTCTTCACCGAAGGCCGGCGCAATATGTACGATACCGGTACCGTCGGTCATCGTAACGTATTCGTCACAGTATACGAAGAAGGCTTTCTTATGCTGCTTCTCGGTTTCCACGGCAGCACACTCGTAAAGCGGTTCGTATTCCTTATATTCAAGGTCGGTACCTTTGTATGTTTCCAGGATTTCATATGCTTTGCCGTCAGCCATCGGCGCATACTTTGCATTGCCTTCCTTATCCTTTGCGGTAAGAAGCGCACCGATTACGGTATCCAAAAGCGCAACCGCCATGTAGTATGTTTTTCCGTCAACGGCTTTTACCTTTGCGTATTCATCATTCGGGTTTACGCAAAGACCGATGTTCGAAGGCAGTGTCCACGGAGTTGTGGTCCATGCAAGGAAGTACGCATCTTCATTTTTGACTTTGAAACGTACAATTGCGGTACGGTCCTTGATGGTTTTATAGCCCTGTGCCACTTCCTGTGCGGAAAGCGGGGTTCCGCATCTGGGGCAGTAGGGTACGATTTTAAATCCTTTATAAAGAAGGCCTTTGTCCCAGATTTCCTTTAATGCCCACCATTCGGACTCGATATAATCATCATGATAGGTAACGTAGGGATCGTCCATATCCGCCCAGAATCCGACGGTTCCGGAAAAATCCTCCCACATTCCCTTATATTTCCATACACTTTCCTTACATTGTTTAATGAAAGGCTCTAACCCGTATGCTTCAATCTGCTCCTTGCCGTCAAGGCCCAAAAGCTTTTCCACTTCAATCTCAACCGGAAGACCGTGCGTGTCCCAGCCTGCTTTTCTCGGTACCATATAGCCTTTCATGGTACGGTATCTCGGAATCATATCCTTGATAACACGGGTAAGTACATGTCCGATATGGGGTTTTCCGTTTGCGGTAGGAGGTCCGTCATAGAAGGTATAGGTTTCGCCTTCCTTGCGGTTTTCCATACTTTTGCGGAAAATGTCATTGTCCTTCCAGAATTTCTCTACTTCTTTTTCTCTTTGTACAAAATTAAGATCCGTACTGACTTTCTCGTACATAATTTCTCCTTTTTTTCCGCCGAATCAGGACTCTTTTTCATAAAAAGAAGGCGGAAAGTGCATAAAATACCAATGGTATTTTACAGTTTCCGCCTTTCTGTGTCAAGTTTTGCGCCCTTTATCTCAGTCTGTCGTCCGCGTGTGTCATCCTCCAGTTGATGCACCTTTCCAGATAATGGATGTAATCCGGATTCTTGCACATGCCCTTTCCTTCCACATCGGACAGTTTTGCAACGTCCATTCCGTTGCAGGCCGTGGCCTTCATAACGATATTTAATGCCGGCGCATCGGTATCGTTTGCAATATAGGTTCCGATTCCGAATGCGATTTTTGCCCTTCCTTCGAAATACTTCTTAATTTCGGTGGCTTTTGCAAAGTCCAGACTGTCACTGAATAAAAGCGTTTTACTCTTCGGATCGATTCCGAGAGACTCATAATGCGCAATCATCTTGTCTCCCCAGTCAAACGGAGACCCGGAATCGTGACGCACGCCGGAGAAAAGGGTTGCGTAGGTTAACTGGAAATCCTTTAAGAAGCAGTCCGTCGTAATGGCATCCGTTAATGCGGTTCCGTTTAACACGCCGTACTCTTTCACCCACGCATCGAGTGCATACCAGTTCGAGTAAGCGGGATTGTGTTTGTGATTTCCCTGACCGACACACATAATCCATTCATGTGCCATGGTTCCGACCGCTTTGATATTATATTTCTTGGCAAGATATACGTTGGAAGTTCCGACAAAAACCGACCGGCCCAGGTTTGCTTCCGCCAGGCGTTTTACCGCAAGATCCTGCGCTTCGCCGGAGAGCCTTCTTCTCATACCGAATTCGGAGAAAGCCGCCAGGTCATATTCGCCGCTTTCCAGTTTGGCGATTTTTGCATCCAGACGATTCTTAAAACTCTCCATCAGCTTATCGTAATCGTATGCCATCCGGAAATAGACTTCGTTTACAATCGCAAGTGTCGGGATTTCATACAACGATGTATTTAACCATGTGCCTTTGGTCTCGATGGAAAGTCCGCACTCCGCGTCATCGGAAATCGTAAAATCCTCGTATCTCGGCTTCCAGAGTCTTAAAAAATCCACATAGGAGCCTTTAATCCATGTGATGTTATGCAGATACTCCAGTTCATCCTCTTTGAAACGAAGTTCCGTATAAAGAAGCAGCTGACGCTTGATTTCGTCCACCATCTCCTTTGTAAAATGTACATCCTCATTCCGGCATTTAAAACTCCATGTCGTCTTATAATCGCTGAACTGATGATAAATGGCCTGTCCCATGGAAAATTTGTACGCATCCGTTTCGAGCAGACTGGTGATGATTCGTTCCATTTTAATCCTCCTGTCATTCTGTAAATGATTTATTTCCGTACATAACTAAGAAACCTGTTGTTATTCTCCGCAAAAATCCTTGTGGATTCACTCTTTGACACTTTGCGAAGCGTTCCGGCCGCCGGATCCATCCAGACAAATTCTCCGGAATTATACCCGGTTAAGAGTATGGCACTTCCGTCATTCATAATAACCGTTACGGGAATATCCTGATTCAGATAATAATAAAGTACCTCCACCGAACAGCCCGTTAAATCAAGAGCCCGTCTGTCCATCATGTATTTTTCAAGGATTTCCTTCGGGGCTTTTCCCCTTGCCAGTTCACGGTCCGCATCCTGCGAAAATCCTTCAAGCTGCATCATGGTCTCTAAGCAGATTCCAAGCGACGTATCGCCCTCTGCCAGGCCCGTTTCCTTAATGGCCATAATCTGATTCTTGGCAAGTACCTGACATTTTTCCCAGATAAAGTCCGCACCGGCATCACGGACAAAACCGCCCGTCTCATATGCCTGTCTTACCGCATCGGCTTCCCGATCCCAGATTCCGATCACCTCACCCCTCGCATAGACAAAGAACAACGCAGAGGCAGAATCAAACGGAATCTCCAGTTCGCGGTTTTCTTCAAAAAGCGTTACCTTCGGCTGCATGGTTTCAAGGACTTTCTCATCAAATTCTTTGGTCAGTTTCAACTGCCATACCGTTTCGTAATTCTCCGTGACAACTGCCTCGAGCTTATTCTTCGGTACATCCGCCGGCGTATTATCAACGATGGTATCACCCGAAGTCTCCGAAAAATTCCCGTCCTCCGACCTCACCATACGAACGAGCGAAATCATATTATCCTCAAAAATGCAGTCCGTAACATAGATGCCGCTTTGTTCATACTGCTTGTGAATCGTGCCGTCCTCGGTCTGAATACGGATATTATACATCGGGAAAAATACATTTCCGTAAGCATCCGTCGAAACATCCGACGCACTGGCCGTACCGAAAATCAGATCGTCTTTCATGAATCCCAGAAGTTTCATCCGTTCGCCGGATTTGGCGCTGATTTCCACTTCACGCATGCTTGACAGGTTCTTCAGTTTAATGACTTCGGCCCCCTGCCCGTTTTCTTTTGTTACCCATGCCGCCATCGTATGGGTATCATTCACGCAGAACATCTTCGGAGAAAGACCGTCCGCCAAAGTTTCCGTTTCATCCGTTTTTAACACCGCGCGGTAAATGCCGCCGTTTAAATAGAAAAACAGATTATCCGACTCGTTTAAGTATAAAAGCTGATTCAGATTTTCTTTTAGCAGCTGGGGAGAACCGGCAAACGGAACAAACAGCTGCTCCTCCAATGTATTTTTCTCCAGATTATAGGTATATACCAAAAGGCCCGTTTCACCCTCGTGAATTCCCCTTGAAATGTATCCGTAAACCGCAAAATCAACAACCCCGTCATCACGCACATCAAAAATCCGGATTTGCGGCAGTTCGCAAAGAGGTCTTTTATCATAATCCTCTTTGTCATATTCTCCGTACGCGCGGGCGAATTTATTCGAACCGGGATCGGCCACGAATAACACGCTGTCTTTCACAAATGCGACACGGCTGCCCTCGGGACTTTCTTCCATCGTAATGCTTCCGTCGTCCACCCCAAGATAAACGGTATCTCCGTAAAAAATCTGATCCTGTTCAAAAACCAGACGGCTTAACGTTCTTTCATATTCGATTAAATGAAGCCGGTCCGTTCCTCTTTTTAAGCGGAAATACTCTTCCACGCGGTAATGCTCCGCACCATTCCCCGTTCCGATCTGCACCAGATAATACTGTTTTAAGGTGGCGTTGTCTTTTTCGGCCGTAATTAGTTTCGTCTGAATCTCCGTTTCCGGATTGACGGGAAGATTTCCCCAGGTAACCTGCTCTAAGGAACTGTGAATATCCACCTTTCCGAAATTCGAATTATCTCCCGAGGAATTGCTTTCGAGATATTTCTTCAGTTCGGTATAATCTTCTTTCTCACCGAACGTACGCCTTGTAAAATCATGGCAGAACTCAAGAAACGTCCGTACATCAATCTCTTCGTTTTCCACCACTTTCGTATTGTAGAAAATGTCCTCGCCGTTTACCGTAAGACGAACCGTCAGATCGTATTCCCCGCCTTCGGCAAGCAGATCTTTTAACGACGTATAAACATAGTATCTTCCGTCTTCCTGCGAAATATTCTTCACTTCACTGTCTTCGATCAGACGGCTTCCGTCCGACGAACGGACCTCTAAAAAAACCGCATCAATCCGGTTCCCGTAAGGACGGATTTCAAAAGCAACCGAACGGTTTTCTCCGAGAGGCGTTATATTTTCCTTGGAAAATGCGGCATTTCGTCTCGAAGTATATCCCACGGTCGGGTTATAAACTTCGTTTCCCGAAAGGAATGAAATCTCCGGGAAGGACGATCTTGCCATTTCGATCGTCATGTCCGTATTTCCCTTATTCAAAACATTGCCGAATACCATAAGCGCAGCGATAAAGCTTATGATTCCGACGCCTGTTTTGATTAACAAACTCTTCATACTACTTCGGCTCCGTTCCGAGAAGGATGTTCTTCCCGGATTTTATTACAACATACTCCGCTCCCTTTGCGGAATAATCATCATCGAAATTCAAATTGCTCCAGTCATCCTTTGCCACACGAATCTGGATATTCAGGGTATGTCCCGCCGGAAGGGTTTCCTTCTTTTTCAGGCTTACGGTAAGGACTTCCGCCGCGGTTTTGTCATTTTTCTTCGAATCGGAGAAAACACCCGAAACCGATTCGGTAACGGCTTTGTACTGCTGTCCCTGAATGCAGGCATAATCGCAGTAGAAATTCAGTTTTGAGATGTCTTCTTCGGAAAAATAGTAACATATCGATACATCCGACAAATCCATGTCCGAATTTCCGGTATTCGTAAGTTCCACGGTGAAAGCCAGAGTAGAGGAACTGCCCTTTGATGACTGGTTCTGGATTTTTAAATTCAGGTTATCCGCACTGACTTCATTTGCGGTATTTTTGCCGTCCTGACCCGTGCCCGGATCTTCTTTCCCGGATTCACTCTGACCGTTATCGTCTTTTCCGGGTTCACTTTGTCCGTTATCCTTTCCGTCGGACTTACCGGTATTCGTCCCGGAAGGTTCAATCTTTACTTCGCTTCCGTCCGGCACGCTTCCGTAAATCAGATTTTCTCCCTCGTAAAGCGCCATATGCGGACAGGAAATCGTCTGACTTCCGTTCGTTCCGGCGATGTCTGCATAGGAATAATCGTTTGAATTGTCCCATTTGCCGGAAGAAGTTAACCTAAACTGCACTTCTTTTTTATAAACATCCTGACCGCCCGGAGCAATCACCGTTCCGGCAAAAGAAACCGGCAGATAATAGATGTGCTTATCCTCATCAAAAACCGTCAGATTCCCGGCACTTCCGCCCTGCGAATAGTTGGTCGTAACCGAAATGTCATTTACGCTTCCGCCGGATTCATACAGTTCGGACAAATCGACAAAATAGCAAAGCGTGGCATCCGTAAGTGCTCTTGCGGGCCATGCGGATTTATTATAGACAAACGCTTTTACTTCGAGGAAGTTTTCTCCGGTTACGTTAATCATTCCTTCAACCGTAATTTCATCGTCCGGAATATTCTCCACCGCACCGTAATCCACCAGTGTCTGTCCGCCGTACTCTTCATATAAAGCCGCCAGCGCACCGGTAAATCCCGCGTTGTAATCGCAGGCCACTTCGTTATTAACATAGTTGGTAATCTCGTCCGAATAATTGTCCGATGCATCCGGTCCTCCGACCAATGCCCCCGCCAGAATATGGCGGCTGTCGGCCGGATCGCCGATATTATTGCTGTAGGATCCGTGCGCGGTCCGGTGATGCGGATGCACGGGATAATCATCGCCGAAATGAATCTGATAGGAAAATCCCGTACTGCCGAGGCAGTAGTTAATCTGGCTGACGGCAAAATCGTGGTAGGTATTCTTTTTTGCCGCGGGGCAGACATCGCTTTCGGCATAGGTATATGCTAAAAATGCCGCGCTCGACGCATAGCGAAGAGATCCCCAGGAATCGAGCCATGCCAGCCCTTTCGGCGTGTATGTGATTTTTTCTCCGCCTACACCTGTCGTCCAATAGTCCAGATTGTTTTCCAGATGCTCAAGATAGGCTTTATCCTTTGTTTCCCGCCCCATGATAAGCGCGGTTCCGAGATGGACATCGTCCCAGCCGAGCGTCCACTTGTAATCGTCGTCACATTCCTTAAACCATTTTAAGGCATCGTTTTTATAGGATTCTTCCCCGGTCGAAAGATACAGCCACGCAGCGGCAAAACTCAGTTCATCATAGAATCCGCTGAACGAACTATAGAATCCGTTTGCCATCGTATAGCCGTCATCCGATAAGTATTTCGCGGAAAAATCGTAGAGTTCCTTACTGTGCTGTAAGCATTCCTTTGCATATTCCGGATTGCTTTCCTTAAAAACAACCGATGCTGCGGCAAGTGCGGCCGCGGCCTCTCCCGTCACCGTAGAGCCGGGATGCGCGCTGTCCACCTTATAGGACGGCCTTTCCATCATCATCGTTTCCGCCGGTCCCCACCAGGCATGATCGAGATTTCCGTCCCCGACCTGATAATAGTATTCTTCCTTTCCGGTATGACATTTGATCAGATAATCATCAATCCATTTAATGTTTGAAAGCGCAAACTCAAGCTGCCCGCTTTCTTCGTATGCCTTCCGGTTCTCATAAACACTCCAGGCAAGAACCGATGCCGTATAGGACATGGGCAGATTGAATTTGACGTTATCTCCGGCATCGTAAAGACCGCCGGTTAAATCCACGTTGTTGTCCGAACCGTCCTCCAGTGCAGAATCCCCTCTCCAGTTACACCTGGTTTTTTCCGGCAGATCCCCGGAACGCTGCAGTTCGTAGAAAAGAAGCGATTTCTGCAGTGCTTCCCCGTAATTAAAATCACCGGTTCCCTTTCGTCCTTCGTATTTGTCGGCATACAGTGAAAGATTTCCGGTATCGGTAAACGAGTTTGCCGTCTTCCCGTTTTGTGTTCCGGCATTCTGAGGGGGCAAAGGATTCTCATCCCCGGAATTTACCGTACCCGGATCATTCGTTTCCACCACCTTATAGGATGCACTTTCGGATGTTCCTTCCGCCGTTTTTTTATTCCCGGATTTCAGTGCGGAGGTTACACATACGGCCGCAACAATGCCGGTTACAAGAAGCAGCGCACTGATAATAATCGGAACCCGCCATTTGCGGATTCCGGTTTTCGGAGTGCTGTTTTTATTTTCTTCTTCTGCCGGTACTTCCCTGAAACTGCCGGACGAATCACCGTTCTTAACCGGATTGTCCGTTTCGGATGCTTCCGGTTTAAAATTGTCTTTCTCGTAATCTGTCATTCCTTTAATAATCGTCTCTCTTTTTTATTTAGAAATACCCTCCTTAGCGAAAATCGGATAAGGAGGGTTTCATTGATCGGCTGTAATTAAACCATGCTCCGGATGTCCGGTTATTTAAAGACTTCGTATTCCGTTACGTTCAAAACCGTATCGCCGTCAATCTGCATGGCCATCGGAATACTGAATTTTACTTTAATCTTCTTTGCCGGAATGACGGTTATCATATCCGTCTTTTCCACATGTTTTCCTTCAAAAATCTTCGGGAAGGTGGAAAGCGTTTTAATCTTGCCGGATCCGTGCCAGATGACACAGGTTAATCCGTCGCTTAAACGGTCCTGATCGGGCGCTTCCTTCATTCCGCCTCCATAGTAACGTCCGTTCATGGCGGATGCCAGCCATACCTTTTCAAAGGTCTGCTCTTTGCCGTCATCGATGGTTACCGTTGCGGTAGGGCATTTGTATTTGAAAAGAAGAATATTAATCGAAAGAGATGTATAATTGATTTTCTTCTTTCCCTGTGCCTTCATTTCATCCGCGATTTCACAGCACATTCCGTCCACACCGTAACCGATGCCGTTTATGAATTTTCTCGTTTCACCGTTCACGCGAATGGTCGGAAGATTGCGGATAAATTTACGGATGTCGGTGTATCCTTCGGTCGGATAGTTCTCGACAATATCTTTTAAGAAATCATTTCCCGTTCCGCCGGAAATTAAATACACCGGACAGGGAATTTCATAATCGTTTAAATCATTCGCCAGACGGTTGATTGTTCCGTCACCGCCGACAAAATAAACGATATCTTCTGCCGTAAGGCCTTTGAAAAATTCAAGAGCGTCAAGACCGACTAAATTAATCTTCTTGTACTCATCTCCCTCACTTGCCCCTAACGATGTAAGGAGTGCATCCGCTCTGGCTTCACCCTCTCCGTTGTTGGATAAGTGATTAAACAATACATAATTCATTCTGCTACCCTCCTTAAAACCCCATATATTTTACAGCGCTTCCAGAATTTTTTCTCTTACTTCATCGGAAAGCTCTGCGGTTTTCATCTTTGCCACTCTCTCGGCCGGAATGACATCCACAACCTTTAACGAAACCGTGGTATGTCTCCAGGGTGTACGTTTCTTTACCAGATTGGTATTCTTAACCGCTAAAACAACCAACGGACACTTTGCCTTGGTTGCGATTTTAAAAGCACCGTTTTTAAATTCCAGCAGTTTTTCTTCCGTACGGTTTCTGGTTCCTTCCGGGAAAATAAATACCGACGTCTGGCCGTTTTTGATTTTATCCGCCGCCTTGTTAATCGTTACGATTGCATTTTTCACCTGATCCCTGTCGATTGCCATGAATCCGGCCTTGCGGACAATTCCCCCCGCTACCGGAAGATTGAAATTCTCGGGTTTCGAGATAAAAATCAACGGTTTAAGCGGAATATGCGTCATGATGGAAATCGGATCGTAGTTGGATAAGTGATTTGAGACAACCAGACATTTTTCATCCTTCGGAATTTTCTCGATTCCTTCCACTTTTACGGATGTATTGGTGAAAAAGAGAATATACTTCATCGTCTCCGTTGCAATCCACTGAAAGACCGGATCCGGATCGTATTCCACTTTCTTAATATTGCAGATTGCCCCGAGAATAAGGGCAAAAAGCAGATAAAGCGCAGCCCAGATGATAAAGAATCCCACGCACATTCCAAGGAAAGCCGGAATATGATACCACTGCGTATAAAGGTGGCAGGGAATTGCTACACCGATTGCCGTGAGCACACCCATCGCCATTAAAATATAAACCATTTTCTCCCTCCAGAATCGACTACAAACGTAGTTTCATTGTCAGATTTTTTACATTTCCCGATTAATTACATTTTCTCCAGTTTCAATCCCGTCTCCTGAGGCAGCCCGAGCCGGATATTCATGCACTGAATTGCGGCGCCCGAAGCTCCTTTTCCGAGATTGTCAAAAATCGAAGAAACCAGAATTCTCTCTTCATTACCGGTAACGTAGATTAAAACGTCGTCCCTGCCGGACATGATATTCGCAGGGAAAAACGAACTTAATTCTTCTTCGGCACCATACGGCATAACATGAATAAAATCTTCTCCTTCAAAGAACTTACAAAAACCGTCCCGTACTTCTTCCGGTGTTGCCTTCTTCTTCATTAAATCCGTATATACCGGGAATGTCACAATCATGCCGCTGTAATAATCATCGACCACGGGAACAAAAAGAGGTGATCTTTTAAGTCCCGAAACGGCTTTCATCTCTTTTAAATGCTTATGTTTCTGCGAAAGCGCATACATCCTCGGTGCAAATAAATCCGGTGTTTTTCCCTCTCCTTCATAAAGTGCGATGGCTTTCTTTCCCGCTCCGGAATATCCGGAAAGAGCATTGACACAGACCGGATAATCATCTGCAATCAGTCCCATGGCAATCATCGGATAAACATCCATTAAAAATCCCGACGCATAACACCCGGGAACCGCAATCCGCTTTCCGGTACGGATTTTTTCGCGGAAATCCTCTCCGAGTTCGGGAAGTCCGTAAGCCCAGCCGGGCTCGGTTCTGTGCGCGGTGGACGCATCGATAATCACCGTATGGTCATTGTCCGGATTCACCAGACTGACCGCCTCAACGGAGGCTGCATCCGGCAGACAAAGAAACGTAATATCAGAGGCATTGATAAATTTTCTTCGCTCTTCGGGGTCTTTCCGAAGTTCGGAAGAAATATGCAGCAGTTCGATATCATCTCTTGACGCAAAACGCTCGTTAATGCGAAGACCGGTTGTTCCCTCGCTTCCGTCAATATAAACCTTTACTTTCATTATCTCTTTCTCCAAATGTCCATATTCCGTTATATTTTACCCTTTTTCCCCAACTTATGCAAGGTTTCGGGCGTTTAACATCTGTTGTTTTCACGGTTTTCCTTGCTTTCGCGGGTAAATTTGCTATTATGATGACAGGGTTAATATGACTTATACAATTGAACGAATATAAAGCCGGCCAGACTCCTTTGGCATTCAAATATAAAAAGGTCACTTTCATGAACAAAATTAAGAAAAACAAAATATATATAGTTTTCATCATCCTTCTTATCCTGCTGATTCTCGCTGCCGGTTTTCTTTTTATTAAACCGCTCCGGAAAATCCCGACAAAAATAATAAGCCGTTTTCATCATTCCGGAGAATACATAACGGATATTGAGGAACGAACCATTGTTCTTCCCGGTCTTAAAAATACATACCGCTTCATGTTCGTTTCCGATCTTCATCTGCTTACGATTAATGATGAAGTTTCCGATGCTTCTTTGGAAGAAATCCGCGGGCGCTACGAATTAAGTTCCGCGAACGGACATTCTGCCGCCGATACACTCCCGGCGATTATAAAAAAAGCAAACGAACTGAAACCGGACGCTGTTTTGTTCGGCGGAGACATGCTCGATTTTCTTTCGGAGGAAAATGCAAAGATTCTTTCCGAAAACTTAGACAAACTCGAAGTTCCGTATATGTACGTTACCGCCGACCATGACATCTGCTGCTGGTGGACCGATTATACGTCCGAAGAGGAAGCTTCTCTCCGGGAACTTTTACCTGCCTCGCCCGTTCAGGTGATGGACTATGACGAATTTGTCATTCTCGGCATCAGCGACAATACCTCACAGCTTACACCCGAAGCACTCAGTCAGATTAAAGACGTTTTTGCAACCGGCAAACCCGTCATCGTCATGCAGCATGTTCCCGTCGACTCCGATACCGAAGACAGTGAAACCCTTCGCATTCTCTCGAAGCAGAACTGGGGTGACCGGGTTTTGTTATGGGGGGAGGGCGATTATTATGATCCGGACGAACCCACAAAGGAATATCTCGAACTGTTATTAGGTCCCTCTTCGAATGTCGCGGCGGTTCTTGCCGGACATCTCCATTTCCGCTACGAAGGAAAGATTACCGATACGGCCACGCAGTATATTTTCAATCCCGCTTATTCGGGCGAGATTGCGGTGTTTACCGTAACGGGGGAATAAAAAGATGACCGTTTAAAATGGTGACAGTGTAGTGCTATAACTAAGTTGTAACACCTTACCATAAATAGTAAAATTTATGTGAAAGGAGTTTTCAACTATGTCTCGTAAAAATATACCAGATGAACTAAAGCAAGAGATTCTGCGCAAACATTTTGAAGAAGGTCGAACCGTTAAAAGTCTGTGTGATGAATATTTTCTTGCTCATAGTACTATCGAGAAATGGATTACCGACTATCGCAAAGAATGCCAACAAAAGCCTGAATTAAAATCACAACTTGATGTTTATGAGGAGAATCGCAAGCTTCGCAAAGAACTTGAGGAACTCAAAAAGGAAAATGAATTCCTAAAAAAAGCAGCGGCATTCTTTGCAAAGGAAATAATATAGCTCAATATGAGTTTATTAAACTCCACAGTAGCGAATTTGGCACTCGCTGGCTGTTAACTAAGTTCGGTATATATCCTAATGCATACTACAATTATTTAAAAAATAGAAAACAATCGTATTATGCTCAAAAACAGTTATTAATGCGTCAAATCAGCTCAATCTATCACAAATATGATGGAAGGCCTGGCTACAGGATGATGCATGG
>JAEEGL012512096.1_pt1 | contig 22799 bp, 9 predicted proteins | sample 9134231 | NCBI WGS metagenome assembly JAEEGL01 (sample SAMN16246548, study PRJNA631951) | gut metagenome | biome: gut microbiome; feature: rumen; material: fiber-attached | host: Bos | place: Iran: Karaj | collected 2018-10 | reverse complement strand
CCATTAACGCGCCATCCATGTCTTTCGGACTCAGTGGTTCGTCGAGCTTGCCTTTTGCCATGGTCGCCAAAGCTTTCTGTGCATCCATTGCTCCCTTGGCAGCATAGCGGTCCATATCTGTATTCGCTTCCTTGAACTCTTTCTCATACGCCGCATAGTTATCATTAATTCTCTGGTTATCCGCACGATAACTCTTTTCTTTTTGAACATCCCTTTCTCTTTCTTCAAGTTCGATTCTCCTGTCGGAAAGAAGCTGTTCGTATCCTTTCAGCGCGCTCTTGGCTCTTTGCATCATATGGATACGCTTCTGGGATTTGGGATCCAGTTCATTCTGTTTCTTTTTATCGGGGCCCATCTCATGCTGAAGGGTCTTTCTCTCAAAATATCTGTCAATTGCGGCTTCTGCTTCTGCTTTCTTTTCAATCAGTTTATCAATGGCAGCCATCTGGTCTTGATTGTTAGCGCCCTTATCCATACCCAAAAATGCAATATAAGCTTCCCTGTACGCCTGAATCGCTTTTGCAGCTTCGTTATACTCCCGGCTTCCGTTATATACATTCTTGGTAGCTCGCTCAATTCCGCCCTCAATTTCTTCCATGACATTAAGGGGATCTTCCTGGGAGCGTTCCCAGTCTCTTTGTTCTACAATTTCATCTATTCTGGCACGCAGTTCGGGGGATGCGTTTGCAGGAAGAGCAGAGGAACCCTTTTCAAATTCTTCGAGCATTCTTACATAATCGGGATATTCCCTGGCCGACGTGTTGCTGCGATAGAACGCATGCTTCGACAAAGCCTTGGCGTATAACTCATATGCCGCTTCGGTGATTAATTCAACCTCACCCCTGTGATACCTCGACTCACCGGCCTTTTTGATCATGGCCTGTGCACGATCCATCATTTCACCCAGATTGTTATTTAAATGGTTCTGATCTTCAAGGATTGTATCGAGTTTCATCGCATCTCCGAGTTTACCGCCCAACATATCGGTTTCCGGAAAATCTCCGAGCATGGCATTCAGATTTCTGTTGACATCATTTGCAGCAATCAGCTTCTGATAAAAGTCTTTCTTGATTTCTCTTTCTTCCGCATTTTGGGGAGAATGCTTCAAAAAGTCAAATTTGGACTGTTCGTTTTCAACGACATAGCCGATAATTTGTTCCATTGTTTCCGAATAAACAAAGTTTTCACCCTGCTTTTTCGGATCTCCCTCCAAAAGGTTCGGCGCACCCATATTTCTGGCCAGACCGTATGCCCCTACATTAGAAAGATAAAGATCCGAAACTTTACGGTGTTTACCCATGTCAAATACCAGGTCCAGCATTTCGTCATAGTCATTAATATTTTTCTAAAGCTCCTCGAAACTGCCCTTTCCCATTTTATCAATGGCAGACTGAACCGCTTTGCCTGCAGGATTCTCAATATAAGAATCCATCTTGACCTTCTGACTCTTTAAAGTATGATAGGTGATAAATAAAGCATTCAGTTTTGCAGCCGTTGCAAGGTCCTGCGTAAACGTAATCGGAATATAGTCGGAACGAATACTGTCCATATTTCCGGGATATAAATACGGATTATCGCTCAGCGTCTCTTTTGCAATCTTATATAACTCCTCGTAATCCTCCCATGTTTTTTTAAAATTGGCGGAAGCTTCAATAATCTTATCCGGATTCTTGCTTTCGATTGCATCTTTTAATGCACGTTGATCGGCAACCAGTTTGTTAAACGAATAAACCTTATCTTTGTCTTCTCCACTGGGATTATACTCATACTCCGTAAGCTTCATCTCTTCCATTTTGGCGAGAATCTTACGCATTCCTTCTTTTGTTTTTTCACTGAATTCTACTTTTTCTTTTCGGAAGCTTTCATAAATTACGGGGTCCTCGCAAATATGATAATTTCCGCCGATTGGAAGCTTCTTTTCCGAATAAAAATTCTTATATTTGCCGTCTCTGAAAGTGTCCTTGTTTTCCTCGTACGCCTTCTCAGTAATAGGAGTAAGAAGCGGTGCATAGTCCGTCGACTCTCTGCTGAACATTTCGTCATGATAATCTTCGCTCGGCAATACAAGATGCTCTGCCGCATAATCAAGAGCCTCTTCGTAAGCCTTCAGCTTTTCCGGATCTTTAACTGCTTCCGAAGCATCCTTCTTTAATGCATCACACTTTTCCTTATACGGATGAACGATTTGTGCATCTACGGGCTGGTCTAGAATGTCTTCATACGTCTCAAATTCCTTGGCAATCCGCTCGGACTGTTCCGGTGTCAGCTGTCCTTCCACTTTATCCAGCATGTCGGCAATTTCTTCCGTGGTCCCATGCTTACCGATTCTGTCGACAATGGTTCCGGCCATAACATCATCCAGTTCTTTTTGAGAAAGCTTATTTTCTTTTACCAGATAATCAACAACCTCATCCGGTACCTCCTGGGCAGAATTAACAGTCGCCTTTAACTTATCATCCAGCTCATTAAACAGTTCCGGTCTTTCCGCTTTAATATAAAGATATATATTGCTTGTATAGGTCGAGGTTCCGTCTACTTCTTTTTTTTGTTCGTTGTATTTTTCTTCTCCCAATGCGGAAATAAGCTGTTTTTGTCCAATTTTTTCATTCTGAAGAATGCGACCTGCAAACCGGTTGAGACGGCTGATTTTACGGTTATGCATCTGCGCCTCCACAAACTCCTTTTGCTGTGTGGCTTTGTCAAACTGGTTTGTGTTAATCACTTCGCCCAGTTTCGCTGATTTCTTTTTGTACAACTCCGCTAATTTACCCATGTTCTTTCTCCTTTATAATTTAATGCCTTTCGGCGGTTCTACCTGTTTGTGTACCTGCTTTTCCTGCATTGCCTCCGCCATGGCCTGTGGCATCACTTCGATTCGGAAGTAATTCGGAGCAGTTATTGTTGCCTCTTTTTCATTTTTGTCCGATATTTTATCTTCCCATCATCAGGGGCTTCGGTCCGCCGAGCTTGTGCTCGATTTTCTTCTCCTGTTCTTCGTCCATCTTCTTTTCGAGAACCTTGTCTTTTCTAAGATGCAACGATTTGGAGTTCACATCGGATCCTAAAATTGCGGACAATTTATCAAGCTGTCCCATATCCTTGCCCTTGTAATCCTTGTAGCAGGATTCGAGCGCTTCGTCGCGGATTTTCATTAAATCTTCGTGACTTGTTAGACCGTTCTGTGCACCTTCAATCACACGCTTTCCGAACTCTTTGTTAAAATCCTTATCCCCGACATATTCCGTCATAAATGCTCTTGCCTTCTTCGCGGATTTGTTAAAATCTCTCAATCCCTTTTCGAGGATTTCTTCTACCTTCTCATCCTTCATAACAGCCATTTTACGTCCTGCTGCCTGACCGAGAAGTTCAAGATACAGGGACTTCTTTGCGGAAAGAACCATCTGGAGTTTTCCGTATTCTTCCGTCGGATCAAGGCCTTTTCTGTAGGAATCCTCTTTCTCGATAGCCGCCTTCATCAGGTCGTTCTGATAAATCTTTTTTAAATTCTCGTCGAGAACGTTCTTCTTGTCCCTCTTCGGTGTTAAGTCTTTCTCTTTTTCCGGTTCGGCCTTCTTTAACAGGCTGTTTTCTTCGGCAAGTTTCTTGTCTTCGACTTTCTCTTCCTTACGCTCGCCTTCCTCAATGGCTTTCTTCTCTTCTTCCCTTGCTTCCTTCTCGATTTCCTTACGCTCCGCAAGGTGTTCGTCTTCCACCTTAACCGGCTCGCGCTCTTCCCTCGCGGGTTCTGCCGGAAGCACATCGCGCTCTAACGGATTATTGATAAACAATTCGATTGCTTCATCCTTTTCGGGTTCGACACGTCCTGATTTGAACTCTTCGCGAAAGTCTTCAATCTGTTTCTTCATGTTGTTAATTTTGCCGAGACCCTGCTGAAGGAGATAATCGTCTCCGACCGCATCCTTGTCGGTCTCAACCTGGAACAGTTCCGCAACCGCACCGATGGTATCTTCGTATTCTCTCTGCTCCAGAGTCTGATATCTGTCACGAAGGAGACTGTCCACGCGCTCAACTCCGATGATCTGCTGCATTGTGCTTTCGTCAAGCTCAACGCCCTTGGAAGCCATCGCCACACGATAGCGGTTGATGTTATTTAATACTTTATGTACGTTCTTTACATAATCCTTGCGTGCCTGCTCCGGATCGGCATCCTTGGAAAGACCGTCCTTAACGGCTGTGAGGGAATCCATGATTGACTTGTATTCATCGGATGCATTGCCTGCTTCAACAGGCTTGGAAAGCGTGTCGTGGCACTTCTGCATAACATCGCTTTCAGCAGCCTTCTCTTCTGCCGCAAACTGCATCGCTACATCGATAGCTTTTGCAAGCGGTTCCACACCGTGTGCGAATACTTCGGGTGTTTCGGCTTCTGCTTCGGGCGCTTCTTCGGCTGCTTCCGGTGCCGCTTCGGTTGCTTCAGGAGCCGTTTCGGCTGCCTCCGGAGCCGTTTCGGCTGCCTCTGGAGCTGCTTCGTCAGCTTCGGCGGTTGCCTCGGCCTCCTCTTCAGGATTCTCTTCTTTTTCCTCGTCGTCTTCGAGCGCATCGTCAATCTTATCCACAACGGTTTCTACCGCGCCGATTGCCGCACCGCCTACCGTCACCACTGCGCCTGCAGCGTTTTTAAGAAACTCTCCGGCCTTTTCACGGTGTTCTTTGAGAATCTGTTTTTCTATAATTACCTGCTGTTCAAATTCTTCGATATCCGCCTTTACTTCGGCTTCCTCGCGTTCCTGCACATCCTCGGTCATCTCTTCCCAGTAAACCGCGTCCTGCTGGTATTTTGCGGATGTCGCGCGGCGCTTCTTTTCTTCTTCCTCTTTCTTTCGAAGAACTTCGTCATAAGTTAATCCCTGTTCGTTGTCCTGTGCTGCCATAGCTTTTTCTCCTTATCTGTAACACAGTTTTTGCGTCAAAAAGAGCATTTTTTTCATGCTACATGTTTGTTATACACCCCGTTGTCCAACATATGTCCAACACAGAAGGAAATTTTTTTAAAAAATTTCCTAAAAATGTCCATTCCGATGCGGGCCTGTTTCTAGATTTGCTCACAAAAATCCCCCCGCAAATGCGGGGGGGATTCATTTACTGTTGTCCAACAGGAACTATTACTGCATTACATGCACTTTCGGCTTTGCCTCAACCTTCGCGTTATCGGAATTTACCTTGGAACCGATCTTACTGGAAAGGTTGTTAAGCGCCTTGGTATCTTTGCCCTTATACTTGGTAAAGCATGCCTTCAGGGCCTCATCACGGTAGGTAAGAATATCATCGTGTGAAATCTTGCCTTCTTCCGCACCTTTCAGGACTCTCTCCTGGAATTCCTTGTTAAAGTCTTTGTCCGTCAGGAATTCGAATTTGTATCTCCTGAAGGAAACGGAGTTTGCCTTGCCAAAATCTCTCATACCTTTTTCAAGCAGGCTTTCTGCATCTTCCTGCGTCTTGGCCTGTACGCCGCAGCCGTGCAGTACGGTTGCAAGATAAAGGGTCTTCTCTGCGGAACCGATCAGTTTTTCGCGACCGAAATCATCCTTCGGGTCCAGAGTCTTACGATAATCATCCTCTACCTTCTGAGCGGCTTTAAACATCTCGTTCTCGCTCAATGCCTTCATATCGACCTTGTCTTTTTTCGGCTCTTCAATCTTTTCTTCTAACTTCGGCTCTTCAATCTTTTCTTCTAACTTCGGCTCTTCAATCTTTTCTTCTAACTTCGGCTCTTCAATCTTGTTCTCAATTTCAGGCTTGGGTTCTTCGATCTTGTTCTCGATTTCAGGCTTTACTACTTCGATCTTCTCTTCAAGTTCGGGCTTGGGTTCCTCAATCTTCTTTTCTTCTTCAGGCTCGTCCTTAATCTCCACCGGCTTTCCGGAGAAGGAATTTCTTCTCTTGATCGGAGCTTCTCCTTCCAGCTGTCTCTGATAATCCGCAAAGGTCTTCTTCATGTTCTCAATCTTCTGTTTTGCCTTGTCAAGAAGATACTGATCACCGAATTTCTCTTCATCAATCTTGATTTCAAAAAGTTCGGAAAGACCGCTTAAATTATCTTCGTATTCTCTCTGTTCCAGAGACTGATAACGTGTACGTAAAAGCTTGTCCACACGTTCCAGTGCAATCAGCTTTTCTTCCGTCGCATCCTGCTTGATACCGTCTTTTGCCTTATGGTTGCGATACTCGCTGATGTTATGCAGAATCGTATTAATCTGCTTTACGTATGCTCTTCTTGCGGCCTCATTATTCGGATAATTCTGTGAAATAATGTCTTTTGCCTTCAGGATGGAAGCCATGACTTTCTTGTATTCGGCGGAATCTCTTTTCGTACGGTTTGTGGGATCCAGTACCATCTCGTATGCAGTATCGAGAATACCCTTTTCTCTGGCTACCGTCCAGGAATCAAATACCGTATCAGCCGAAAGAGGATCCACGAGTACCGGCTTATTGTGCTCCTTTACATTTACGAGTTTGCAGACTCTTTCATCCGCTGCCTTAATCTCATACAACGCATGACGGAATTTGTTGGCCTTATCCATCAATTCCTTATTCTCGGTAATCTTTTCCATCTTACGGAAAGTCTGAATGGTATAATCGTTCCAGCCTTTTTCATAATTGCGCATTACAGCGAATATCCGTGAAAACTCCTTTTCGTTCTCCATATAAAGCTGTCTTGCTTCTTTCGCTTTATCAATCAGTCCCTTATATGCATCCGAATCCAGTTTGTCACGATCGAGCTTTTCTTCCGAAATCTCTTCTCCGAATTTGATTGTTTTAAAAGTCTCTCCGTTTATCTTGACCTCATCGAAACCGTTTACAACCAGAAGGCTGTTCTCCGCCATATCGTATCCGTTACGATTAAACCACTTGCTTAAATCAAACGCACTCTTAACATACGACATATCCGCTTTGTTTTCGAGTTGGTCGAATTCCTGTTCAATCAGATTCATGCATTCCATGGCCTGATCGTAACTGAACTTGCTGACCGTTTTCTTGACTTTTTCTACGGCAGCCGGACCGGCATTGCAGTTTTTAGCGATTTCAACCGGATCGAAATCACCACCCATTTGAATATTGTGTTCATCCAAAAACTGCTTATAAACACCGGAATTGACATATTCATCCCAATTCAGACCTTTCTCGGAAAGGTTTGTCAGTTTATTCTGCAATGCTTCCACCTCTTTATCGGTAAGAGGTGCCGTATAATTATCCCAGAACGGATTCTCAAGCTGTTCTGCACTCTTTAAATCCTCCAGACTGACAATTCCCTGTTTCTTGATTTCATCAAGAATTGCCATGACCTCGCGCTGCTGCGCTGCGCTGTCCTGATTAAAATCATATTTTTGACCAAGAAACCACATAATACCCCTATCAACAGATATGGTCATCAGATCAGTTTCTTCCCTGTTTTTGCCGGATTTGACGGCTTCACGGAATTCTTTATTGGCTTCTATGTTAAAAAGTCGTACAATCGCCCGAATTTTAGTGATTGCTTTGTCAATCTTTTTTGCTCTTTCATATACTTCCGGATGATCGATCTCATCCTGTTCAGCCGCTTTTGCCACCAGCCGGTCCTTTGCAACATACGCAAAAGTATCCTTTAAATACTGTTTCAGAACTGCAGGGCTGTCAAGATGCTCACCAAACTCCCAGGAATAATCATTCTTTGATAAATCGGTCAGTTCTTCCGGTGCTTCCGCATCATAATTGTCTTTGATTATTTTTGTGAATTCTTCCTGAAGTGCATTGGCTATTTCATTTACATCCTTACCTGCCAATAACTCCTCTGAAATATTCAGCTTATCAATTGCCGCATTTACCGCATCAAGCTTTTTGGAATCCGGCTTAAGATCCTTAAACCGTTCTTTGCCTGCCCATTCATCCCGGCCGGTATTACTGACATCCATCGAATCCAGATTGTTGTCCGCAACTTTATACATGTAACTGCGAAGAACGCCGTTTTTCTTCTTAAACTCTTCGTCAGCTCTTTTCTTGTCCGCTTCCGCAATTCTTTTTTCTTCTTCTTCGACAATTTGCAGTTCTTCCGGTTCAAATTTACTGTCGCACGCACGTCTTAAATCCTGCAGCGCGCCTTTTCTGCCATAATCCGCTTTCGGATCATGCCTGAGAATCTCCTGCTTAAATGTTACGTCTGCATAATCATAATGATGATCCGAAGATGTATATTTCAGGAAAAGGTTAATAAACTTAACGTCTTCCGGCCGATTCCAGCCGTTATCATACAATTCTCTTGCGTATACAAACTTCTCTGCGTAAAACTGCAAAGGTGCCTGCCCGGGATAATTAATGGATACATGAAGAGCATGCACTTCGTTGCAAATTTTTCTCTTTTCTTCATATGGATTCTCCGCATTTGCCACATTACGCGTCATGAGGTCTTTCAAAATATTCGGGTTTGACGGCTGATAACGTTCAATGTGATCTGCCGCATGAACATACATAGCCCGAAGGACGTTTTCATCTCCGGGTAGATTCCAGCCCATAGCTGCCATCTTCTCAAAGAACTCTTCACGGGTTGTTCCGTCTTTTGCGGTTTCCGGTCCCCATTTCTGATCAAAATCAAATTTGCTCATTTTTAGTTTGTCTTCATCCCAAGGTCTAGGCATATCTAAATCCTCCTTTTATCGATAAATATAATACATTGCCAAGAATAACGCCCTATGTCCAACAAATGTCCAACATCAGAGTTTAATTCCTTTACTCGGCTCTTCCTGCGTCTTAAGCGTCTTTGCAGCCAGGGCTTCTTTCACGCTCTTTAACGAATTTGTAAGATTGTCTTTTGTGAATTCCTGATTCATCAAAAGCTGATGTGCCTGCTGTTCAATCACCGGTCCGAGCCCGATTTCTCTTGCAAGCTTAATGTTGTACTCCGCATTCTCAAGATGCTGACTTGTAACGCCCTTTCTGAATTCCGCGCCTTCGCTTAACTGATCGGCCGCCGCATCCAGGTTCCCTGCAATTTCTTCCGTTAGCATCTGTGCCAGGAGAGTGTCCATGAAACGCTCCGGATTGGCAATCGCAACCGAACGTTCCTGGTATATATCGCTTGCGCGGTCAAGACTGTCAATAACCTCTCCGCTTAAGTCAAAGTAGGTTCCGCATTTATTCAAAAGTTTAAAATATCCGGAAGATTTCTTCATCGCGGAAATGAATCGGATACGGCCTTCCTCCACGCTTCTCGCATCAAATTCCTCGTTTCCGTTTTCCTGCATCTTCTTCTCGATTTTATCCAGGTAGATGGCGGAAAGTGCGGACTCGACCATTATTTTCTTTGTATCCGGACTTACCGGAACCTCCGCATTATAGTCGGCGTTAAAAAGCTTGTCGTTCAAATGATTCTCAAAAGAGTCATTCAACGCCGTTTTGTAAATTGTTGTAAACTGCGCTTTATATTCCGCAATACTTGCCGGAAGACGAAGCTTATACTCCGACGGATAATTGTTCAGACGAACATTTACACCGAATTGCTTGTATGCATTCATTCCGAACGACTGCTCCGGCGGATTCGGAAGATTATTCTCCATAATTCGAAGGAACGGGAGTTTTTCCGGATGGTTTTCTTTTACATATCTCAAATGTGCGTTGGCACATTTTTCGTAAGCATGCAGTACCGCCTTGAAAAGAATTCCGTTTCCGGAGTCCGGAACACGCGGTTTTCCGCCCGGCTCATTCTCACGCATCCGGAAACAATACCCGGTTCTCGGATTCCTGTGTTTTCCGATATTCTGACGGATATAGTTAAACATTTTCTTTTCGGCCTTTTCCAAAGCATCCAAGGTGTTTTCGTTGCGCAAGTCCTCAATCATATTATTGATAACGGTCTTATCCGATTTCGTAACCTTCTTGGCAAGTTCAAGAACATTGATCATATCCTCGATGGTATGATCCTGACCCTGAATCCCCGCTTTCTTTTCAAGCGTGTACATTGCAGCCTGAACGGACAGTCTGGCGTTCTCCATCGCCGACCGGCGAAGCATGGAATTCGTCTTTTCCGTGCTTTTTCCATCCCTTTCATCCCTCTTTCTGTCAATGTACTGATCCATTGCCATCAGGAGTTTTCTGCATTTATGCACGGCCGTTTCGGCATCCATCGTTCCGTTGTTGATGCCGTCCGTTACAAGACGCAACTCTTCCTTAATGTCGGTGTATTCCTTGGTTCCGAACCATACGTCCGCATACTGCTCCACGGGACCGATTGCGTGATTGAATAAGTTCTTCACCTGATCTTCGTTGTATTCGTACGCCAATAAAGAACCCATATTCGGTGCCGGAACGGGCTGAAGTTCTTCCTCAAGCGCATCGATTTGCTCGTTAATGAGTTTCACATCTCCCAGGGGAATGCTCTTATAATCGATTGATCCGAGATCCGGCTCGATTACCGGCTTAAACTGAAGAATCGTCTGTGTGCTGCGATCCGATTTTACAATCGGTCTTTTTGAGGTATACAGTTTCTCCTTCTCGTCGTAATCATCAATGCTGTTCTTAACCTTGTCATCCTGTTCTTTCTGTTCCTTTTCACCAAGCGGATATTGGTTCTTATAGGCAAGGTAAGCAGACTCCATTGCCTTCTTTGCATCCTCGGAAGGACGGGAGATATAAACCGCCTCGCCCTCACCCGTTACGTTTACATTGGTGTACAGTTCGGGATTTCGCTGCTTATATTCATCCTCGTACCGCTTTCTGTCTTCCTTAACTTTCTGAAGCAGTTCCGGATTATTCTCTTTTATGGCTTTTCTGTAATCTTCACCGGTTTGGTGAATCCATTTCGGTCTGTCCTTGGCATATGCTTCCGATTGTCTGACGTTTCCGAGTATAATCTGCTTTCCTTTTTCGCGTTCCGCCTTCCTTCCTTCGTCGAGTTTACTTAAATCATCCAGATACTCATTATATGCTTTTCCCGATTCTTTATACGCTTTTTCCGTAGCGTAGACTTTTTTCTCCCCGTACTTTTCAATCGCCTGATTCGTAAGATTACTCCTGAACACGAGCTGGGAATTAAGTTTTGCCTCAAGCTGCTCTGATTTCTCTTTTATTTCCCCGGGATTTTCCTTGGTTCGCGCATTTTTTTCGACAAAATTCTTATACTCCTCTTTGGTTTTCTCTATCTCTTTCTCGTAATCAACATATTGTTTTACTGCCTTAAGAAGATTAACATTCTTAATGGCAAGCTTCGCCCACTTCTTGTTGAATTTCCCGATATACTCTTCTTCTTTCTTTTCCTGGCAATCGAGGATTCTCTGTTCGGTCTCGGCCTCTTTAATCTTTTTATAATTCAGTTCTCCGGCAAGATTCTTCTGCTCACCGTAAACCTTCGTACGCTTCATTAAATGCATCGTATCAAAGAACGGATCCTTGCCGTATGCTTTCATTCCCGGCAAATCGGCCAGTTTCTCTCCGACACGTTCACCCATTGCGCGCAGGTCTTCAATCTCGGAAACCGCCTTCAAAACCGCCTGCTTTTCCTGCTCGTTCTGAACACCGTAACCGATGTAATGATAAACCTCGTGATATTTATCCTCTGCGATTTCGGAAAGCGTTTCATCGATATGCGCCTTCAGTTCCGTTTCCGTTAAGTCAGGATCAGGCAAAGCACCGAATCCCTGATACTTCGCAACGGCACGCTTATAAATCTCACTTTCCTTAAATGCCTTAAGGTTTTCGTCAAAACGGTCGGACATCATTTCGGATAAAATCTCCGAACGCCATGCCTTTTTCTCTTCCTCCGTTCCGTGAACACGGTCATACTCTGCCTTTAATTTGGCCAAATACAGAGTCTTTGCAAGTCCGTCTTCAAAACGGGTTTTGGAGAAAGCCCCGTCTGTACCGGAACCCGCTGCAATTGTTGCGGCGAAGGTTTTATCAATATACATTCCCAGAACGTCGCCTCCGACGGCTTCCACCGCACGAGCGCAGAGATTGGAATGGATATTGAATGCCACGCAAAGATTCGCAATGTTGGCATTCGTATTAAACCTCTCCGGATTCTTTCTCTTTATGTCCGAAAGGTAAGCAGCAAAATTGTTATGGAATTCCAGGGCAGCAACAGCAAACTCCTGCTTGTCTTCCTTCGTCGCACCTTCTTTGTTTGCCTTTGCATACAAAGAGGTAATGACCTGTGCCTGCTTAAAAAGTGCCTTATGCTCATCCCCCGATTCCGCATATTTGCGGATAATGAAAAGCGTCCTTCCCGCGGGAGAAAGTTTGTCGAAGTTATCCTCCGGTTCCGGAGCATCCATCTGATTCAGTAAATCATTCTCGTTGCCCTGCTCCCCTTCCGGTTCCGCATTGAAATTCATTGCGAATATGTCCGGCACATCCGAATACTCAACTTCCATATCCTTATTCAGTTCTTCGGCATCGAAGTTAAAATCTTCGAGGTTCAGTCCGTTCTTTCCATCCATAACAAAGTCCCCCGTTTACTGACTGCATGTTATATCTTTCTTTACATCTGAAATCCCTTGGGAGCAGGTTTGTGTGCTGCCGGTCCCTTCTTTAAATTGGGATTGTCGAACGTCTTGTAATGCTCATCTCCGACATTTTTCTCTCCGGCAACCGGTGCCATTCTCTTTTCGTACAGCTTCTTCTCCCTGATTTCCGCAATTTTAAGATCCTTGAGTTTAAGCCAGTCCGAAGCTTTTTTGCAGTTCTCGATTTCATCTTTCGAAACATTATCTGCCATATACTTGTAGATCGCATTTTTTTTCGGATCCGAATAAATATTTTCGCAGATATTCTGAAGTTTCGGAATCGTTTTATTACAGTCTTTGCATATCTGTTCCACACTGTATTTCGCTAATAAGTCCGGGTTTCTGAGATTCTCTTTCAAAATCTGCATCTGGTCTATAATAATAAATGCCGTAATAAAGTCATCGCGGTCGACGCCTTCATTTTTGGCCTTATTTAAAACCAGGTCCATCTTCTCATCCAGCTTTTGTTCCTGCCGCTTAAGCATTTGCGCATCTTCTTTTGTCTTCTCGGATACAGCATCGGCAAAGTGCTTGAAAACGTCACCGTTCTCTTTTCCTATCGGAGATTTCTCCTCAATGTTTGCCTTTTTTTCAGCCAGGGAAGCCAGCAGATTCTCTTCATCGGTTTTGGTCAAAACAGACTCCACCGTATTCTTTCCGTCTTTGGCAAATGCCATAATACGATCGGCATATCCGAGTCTGTATCTTCTCTGATGGGACCACATCGGGCGAATCTCGCGAAGTTTTTCCGCTTTATATGTTTGTGCGGTTTCGGCAAGCACATTCAGTTTCGCTGCCAAAACATCATTCGGGGTATTGAGGAATTGCTCTTTGGTTCCGAAAATCTCCAGTGCCTTTTTGATATTATCGTATTCGGTACTGTTTCTCTTGCTGCCGTTGATATAATCATCTCTTCTGCACTTGTCGAAATCGGCTTTCAGAGCTTCGATTTCCCGATAAATTCTTTCATATACATCCTGTTTCTTTCGGGTGGGAAGTGCATTGTAGCCGTTCTCAAAATTCTGGAACAATTCATTGGAAGATTCCCGGAATCCGTTTACAACATTTGTAATGTTGGTTTCTTTGTGCTGCAGTTTCGCCTTTTCTTTCTGGAGTTTGTCAAGCTCTACGCTGTCTTCCGTGATTCTCTTCATCAGAGCCTTGCTTTCATGATCAAGCGCTTCGACCTTCGATTGGTCGAATTTCTTTTTCATGTCATCCACTCTTACTTCCAGATTCTTTACCGAATCCTTCAGGTTCTTCTCTACGGCTTCGTTGTACTCCTTCAACGCCGTATCAAGGAATTTCGGATCCTTCGGAAGTTTGGAGAAGTCCTGATCCTCTTTTTCGAGAATCGTGACAAAATCTTTCAGTTCAGGATATTTTTCAACCTGCCCGGAGTCCTTTACCGCCTGAATGGCATTTTTTAAATTGGTGGCATATTCCTTGGTTCTTTTCGCAAAGTGTTTTGCATTACTTTCATTCTTTGCCGCATTCTCTATGTCGGCGCCGTTCGCAGCCGCGCGCTTGTCCGCATAGGTTTTTATCTTTTTCAGATATTCTTTCAGATTTGCAGCCAATTGAGGATTCTTTTCAAGATCGGGAACTCCCTTGTCCGCAAGAGTCTTTTTATAGGTTTCCTTTTTCGTCTTTAAATAGCCGTCGAGGGCCTTTTCAAGCGGGAATTCATTGCGGCCGGCGGTATACAGGTCCACCTTCAGCAGAATTTTTTTCTCAAGTTCTTTTATAAATTCTTTCTGATCCGACTTTCCGTCATAATCGAAATGATTCGCAAACGCTCTGTCATCATCAATCGTTTTCGTGATTTTGCGCTTGAGATTGAGCGCAAGATCATATAACTGCTTGTCTTTTTCCCCATATTTCGCCCGGAGTTTTTCGTACCCTGCCATCATAACTTCATCATCTTCGGCAATCAGATAATTCATAATTTCCGGATCGTCTCTGAATGTATTTACATAGGAATGGACATCTTCCAGAACCGAAGTCCATTTATTCTCTTCCTTTCTGTTTACATGGTAAAAATCAAACGCATCCTTAAGCGTCGTCTTCAGCGCTTCTTTTTCTTTTCCTTCCGGTTCATTCTTTAACAGATCCGCAATAAACAGTTCCTCGTTATTTGCTTTTTCCGTGTCGGATAAACTTTTCTTTGCATCTTCATATGCCTGCGCTTTGATTCTTTCCAATTCAAAAGGATTAAACGGCGAATTGTTTTTCTGCGCGTCCTGAATATCATTATACGCTTTAAGCAGCGTCGTCAGTTCCTTTCGGTACTTCTCCTTATCCGCATTCGCCTTCTTTCGGTCGTCTCCGTGAATCGAACTGTTCTTTTGATTATCCAACTGACGCTCAAGTTCGTTAAGTTCTTTCGCGTATTTCGGCACTAAATTGTTTGCCTTTTCTTCTTTTTGAATCTCTTCATCATAATCGGCACGTAATTTGGTGATTTCATCGGTAAGTTCTTTGATTCTTTCTTCCTTTGCCGTAATGTCTTCTTTTGTTTTGGCAAGGTCCAGATCTCCGTCATAATAAATATGCAGAAACTCTGTCTGTTTCGTTGCGTTTTGGGCAGATTCAACGAACTGGGGATCCTTACTGTCGGCTCCCCTTTTGAAATTATCCCGAAGGATATTGGCTTCCACATTTTTATATGCTTCCGCCACGCCGGAACAGGTCTTTACGGTTTCCGCAAGAATGCTGAGCGGGGAATTCTTGTGATATTCCTCGAAATTGTCCTCTTCCATGAAAACAGTCCATGCATTCTCCAAATCCTTCGCCTGGCTGTTATCGATTTTATCGAAAGAAGATGTAATCTCACCGACATTACGGGCATAGACAACCGGATCTTCATCATTCTGTATGTTGCGGATTTCTCTTTCAACAGACCTGTGAACCGTATTCATGTCACTTCGAAAGGTATAATATAAACCGCCCCTTTTTACGGCAGGAAGGAGCTTCGTTGCCGCCGCAACTTTCTTAAGCTTTGCAACATCATTGGTATTCTTGTATTTATCAATATAATCAGTCAGGTAATGCTCTATTTCCGCAAATTTATCTCCGATATTCTCTGTCTTGCTGACGGAACCGGCGATTTCGCCGAGTGTTTGGAGATTGTTTTTATTAATGACGGAATCTATAGGTAACATATGCTTATCCTCCTTTTCAAGTCATCTGTTTTTGGATTCTCTTACTTCTTCTGAAGTCCGGACTGAGACTGAACTACTTTCTCATTTACTTTCTCGTTTGCCTTCTCATTCCCTTTCTGAACCTTCTTCTGCGCCAGTTCTTCCGTACGAAGATTTTCCTGTTCATCAATTTTTACCTGCATCTTTTGCTTGGCGATTCCGATGCTGTAATCTTTCATGGTTCTTCGAATGTCGTTGTTTGTAATACCTCTCCATTTTTCAACGGATTTGTCAAATCCGAACGGATCCTCTTTGCTTACAAATTCCACAACACTTCTGAACTTCTTGTTCTCCGGCTTATCCTCCCGAAGCTGATCGATATTGTAGTCTTCCATCGCCATCAGATTCTGGATTCTCTGCATGCGCTCTGCCATGGTTTCCCCGGGCTTGAAGGAATGGATTTCATCAAATGCGTAAAGACAGTAAACGGATTTCCAGTTCATGTTTTCAAGATTCTTTCGGGTATTCTCTTCGCTCATCTCATCAAGGAATCTGCCTTCTTTACGATACTGATCCATCTGAGACATGACTGTACGGAAGTATTGTTCCACCTGCCTGATCTGATTCAGCTGCTGCTCTACAACTTCCTTACTCTCCTGAGAGTTTAAATACATTTCGAATTCCTTCTGCGGAGTGGGCACCTCTTCGTTAACAATAAGTCTGGGTGCCAGATCTTCGTAGAATTCCGGATTATTTTTCACCAGTTCTTCCACCTTCTCATTCGGATCCACACCGTCAAGCTGATTCTTTCTGTACTGCGGAATCAGATTATTCTGTTTGTTGATAAAATCTTTGGTTTCTTCCGGAATGATCCATCCCTTTGTACCCAAAAGGTCTTTCTCAAGATTACAGAACTGATAAATCTCATTTGCGTAATTCAGACGGTAATATCTCTTGTCGGTTGAGAAGTACTCGATATGCCATTTCTGACCTTCCTTTGCAATTCTGTAGTTGTCTGCCGCAGTGGCAAGATTGGTCAGTTTTTCCCGAACCTGCTCATCCGTGAACTGTTCGAATTCTTCTTTACTGTTTCCGAAAGCCCGCAATGCCGTCCAAATTGCATTGTATTCAGCGCTGTTTCCTTCCGTTACGGGGTTGTGTTCACGCTTTCTGCACTTGCTGAATCTGATCCGGTAATTTTCGATCAGTTTGTAAATGGAATCGGATGCGTCCTTCGATCCTTCGAATTTCTTATAGTCTCTGCGTAATTCTTCTCTTTGTGTCTGAACATCCTGATACTTACGGTTTGCTGCTTTGTAAAGTTCGTATCTTCCTTCAATCCGTTTACAGTTATCCTGCGCTTCCTGCAACTTTCCGGCATCTTTTACACATCTGTCACGGAAGGAAGCATAGGAATAATCCAGATATTTTTTTCCTTTGGAATCGTATTCGGACTTATAGTCTTTATACATTTTTTTCACGGTATCATAGTGCTTCCTACGCTGAGTCAGGTTATCCTCCGCTTTGTCCAGCATGTCTTTGTAATACAAATTAACATCTTTGGTCTTAAATGTCTCTTCAACAATTATGTCGTAATCGTTCTTTAACAGTTTCCCGTTTTTTACGGCTTCCTGCAGATGCCGGATTCCGACGTCGTTCTTTTTCACCTGGTCAAGCTTAATCTGATCGAGTTTCTTAACCGCATCGGCTGCAATATCACGATCGGCAATGTATCTCTTCTCAGCTTCCATATATGCTTCTTCAATCTCCGCGGCTTTCACTGCCTCCTTTTCAAGAATGACGATGTCATCAATCTGCGTGTACCGGATGTTACCCATTTTTTCGATACAACCCGTTCTCTGCTCTTTTAAAATTTCGAGCTCGTCTTTTCTTTTTCCGTCCTTATCGGAATTGGAAATGTCGTGAATCATCTGATTAAGATACTGGAATTGCTGGTAATAAACAAAGGAATCTTCCTTCTCCACATCCGCGTATGCTTTCTTCTCTTCCAGTGCCAGAGCAGTATTAAGATTCACCAAAAACTTGTCATAATTGTATCCGCTGAGAAGTTTTCCTGTTTGCTCATGTTTCTTGGCTCCGGACTCTATCAGAAGTCTGTTCAGGAATTCGGGATCCGGGATGACATCCTTGATCGGCTGAAACGCTTTTTGTGCTTCCATCATCTGATCATAGAGCGGGTCTCCGGGTTTATAATACTTCTTGATTGCCTGAATGCCGACATCTTCCTCTCCCAAAAGACACAGCGTGATGCCGTTTTTGTAAATGGCACTGTTGTATTTCTTGTTATACTCCTTTAAGAGTCTGCCTGCCTCTTTCCACTTATCGCCGGCAACTTTAGCCTTATAATACTTCTGTGCAGCCAAATCCGACGGGATTGCCTGTTCTGCGGGCGTATCCAGACCGAATTCAAATCTTAAATCTTTGGCTTTCTGCACCTTTTTCTGCATCTCTTCGTGCTTTGCCCGGGCACTTTCATATTCTCTCTTGGATTCGGCAGCCCTGTTAATAAGCTTTCCTACATCCTGCGATGCTTTCTGATATTCCAGATATCCTTTTTTGATGGTTTCAAGCGCTTCTTCCGCTTTCTCTACTTCTTTTTTGCTCTTCTCGACATCCTTTGCAACATCCTGCATATTCGCATATGCCTTCTGCTGCTCGGTAATCGATGACTTTTGCAACTGTGCGTATAATTCTCTTTCCTGCTGTGAGGAATGCTCCTCTAAAACCATCTGTGCGGCATGGACATGACGCTCCTCCGATAAAAGATTCTCCTTAATATCCTTGTAATCCCTGACGTCCGGATCGATTTCCTTTTCGTGTTTCAAAAAGCCCGACATCATGGTCAGTTCTTTATCGTCGTTCTTCAGTTTATCCACACGGCTTTCAAGATTACCCTTGTCGGTCTGCAACTTGAAAAGATCGTAGTAATAATCGATATTCATATACGCATTAATCATGGGCATCAGGGGGCGCAGCTCGGATCCGCGCTTTCCAAGTTCCACATAATTGTTAAGTGAATTGAACTGATTGATTGCGTAATCCAGTTCATTGTATTTCTCATAGAATGAACGGAATATATCCGTGATAATCCCGGAATTCGTTTCCGCATCCGGATCATTATCCGGATAATCCGGGTTATCCAGCATCTGCTGTATTTTATTCGATGCCGTCGTCAGGTTTTCAAATGCGGCATAATTGCTTGTTTTTACAATGTTATAAACATATTCTGCCGATTCTCTGACATTCTGGGGAAAATCCATATTGTTCCAGACATTATAGAAGTATTCGCTTACGCGGCCGTCATTAATGTTTCCCGCAGCGAGAATTTTATCCGTAAATGCTTTCATTGCTCTTAATGATTCTTTGGAAATCTTCGGCATAATTTTGTCCTCCGTCCTTGTATCTTTATCCTGATCTCCGCGGGTTGTTTCCCGCATATTTACAGGCTTTCGCGTCTTTTAAATAAGGCGCGGTTTCGACTGTACAATCGCATCATAACACCCTGTGTCCAACAGATGTCCAACACAGTGGAAAAATATTTAAAAAAGTGTTTTCGGCAAAAAAAGGTGCACACCTTCAGGTGTGCACCTTTAAAGCTTGTAAAATACTAAGAATTCGTCTTTCGACTTATCGATTATTCGGTAACAATCTCAACTCTCTCAAAGTGGGTCTCGCCGGTGATGCCGTCGATTTCGCTGTTTACACTCTGCCATCCAAGCGTTCCGTCTTCCTCGAACCACATGGTACCTGCGCCGCCTTCATACTGAACATCATCGGTGTAGTTTTCATCATCGGTATAAGTACGAACGAAGTATTTGCAATCTTCAAACTCAAGAAGACCTGTGGAATCATAGTAAGTACCGGTCATTTCCCAGTTTGCGGATTCAAATGCGCTGCTGCTCCAACGAACTACAATATCATAATCATCTCCGCTGATATGCTTAATTTCAATGGTGCATCTTCCGGACATCGGTTCGGTATAAGTACCGGTGAAGTCAGGCTTATCAACAACTTCTTCAATGTATTGATCTTCGCTCGGAGTCTCTACGGATAAAAGTTCAACCGTGGAAGTCGGCTCGGATGCGTTGGTCTCAGTCTTGCCGGTGCAAGCTGCCAAGGATAATACAAGTGCGCCGATTAATGCGCTCGCAATAATTTTCTTCATCTCATTTTCCTCCCTAATTTCAAATCACTGATTACACCACGAAGTATAAGGCTATAAGTCGGTAAAAACAATATACTTTGTTAACGAATTATCAAAAGAAAAGGCAATTTCTTTGTGAGAAATTGCCAAAATTTATTAATTTCGTTGTGAAATATGTCAAACAGGAGTCCAACAAATCACTATTTGCGCTTCTTTCCGAAGAGGCCCTTTTTCTTGGTTTTTTCGTTGAAGTTTCGTGCTCTCGCACTCATCGGAAGATCGTTCTGCGATGCGTAGCCGCCTGCATTGCCGTCGTCCTCGTCATCTTCGGAATCATCATCGGATTCTTCGTCTTCCGAGTCGTCGTCGGAATCAGCTTCCTCGTAAGCCTCTTCTTCGTCAGAATCTTCCTCAGGTTCATATTCCTCTTCGGACTCTTCCTCGTCGGAAGCATCTCCGAAAAATACATCCTGCACGGCTTCTTCCGCTTCATTTTCGGTTTCTGCGGTCTCTGCAACTTCTTCTGCAGCCTCAGCAACCTCATCGGTGGTTTCAACCACTGCTTCGTCAAGAACTTCATCATCCGGGATGGTCTCGCCTGCCAAAGGATCTTCCTCGGCCCAGGTAGCGGTTGCTCCGAGCTTTGCGAGCTTCTTCTCGATCTTCGCGCGCTTCTTTGCCTCTTTCAGTTTCTGCTTCTCGAGGTCCTTTTCGCCCTTCGCCTGATTCTTCTGCGCTTTTTCCTCTGCTTTGCGCTTCTTCTCTTCGGCTTTCTGAAGCTTTTTTTCTTCTTTCTTAGCTTTTTCTTCCTGCTTGTCGGCCTCGTCCGCTTCTTTTAACTTCGTCTTTACGATTTCCTTGTTGACGGGAGTTAATTCATCCGGCAGTTTTTTCATGAGCCTTCTGCGAATCCAGGCTTCCGAAATCAGACCGGATAAGCTTCTTGCGGTATATGTCTGCACCTTAATGCCGATGTCGTCCACTTCAAACAAAAGCACAAGCGGTTTCGTTGCCATGTACCGGCAAAGGATTGCTTCCGCATCCGGATTGGATTTCAAAACCACTTTACGGCCAATGTCCATCATTGCTTTGTGCGCAATGTCTTTGATTTTACCCTTTGCGAGATTGGATTGGAAATACTTGGTGTGACGCATGACACCCCTTACTACCACCGTATCTGCACCGTCGGTAACACCATAGCGAAGTCCGTCCAATCGTCCGGAGGACACCGTAAGATATTTACCTTCCGTAACCACATTTCCCAGAAGAACCTGGCGTATTTCTCTGGTTACACTGTCCAATGCCTCGTCCTCCTACAATCAGCCTTTGCTTCCGTCTTCCTGCTTCATGTCGTCGCCGTCTTTACCGTCTTCTGCTTCGGAGGGTTCTTCCGAAGGTACCTCGGATTCATCTTCGGGTCTTTCATGATAGCTCTGTTCGTCAATTTCCTGCTGCGTTGCCTTATATGTGGTTGCCGCATGATCTACCACTACAATCTCGCCCGAATCGGATATGGACAGAACAAACTCAATCTTAAATCCGTCTTCAGGGGATGTAAATGTTACAATGGCTTCACCCTGTGCAATTCCCATAACACAGAAAATATCCTCATTTTCGTAGTTTCCGAACGCATAAACATTTACGGTCATCTTCTGACCGTTTTCATCCTGCTCAGGTTCATCGGGAACCATACCGTCCACGATTTCTGCTTCCTCCTGTGTTCCGGTATATTTGCAGGTTACAGAGGTAAGCCAGCCCTGATTTGTCTTCGGGAATCTGATTAGTAAAGCACCATCCTCTTCTTTCCAGAAACGGTAATTTACTGCTTCACCTTCGACAATCTGAAGGCCTTCCTGTTCATCCTGTCTTACCTCAAAACAGGTTGCCTTATATTTTGTGCCTTTTTTATTCTTCGGCACTACGCTAATATCGAGTTTAATCACACAAACTCTGTCCTCGGCAACCATACGGTCAAAGATGTTCTGAAGAATCTCGACACTGTCTTCATCTTCGTCGACGCCTTCCTCTTCCGTCTCGGGAACCGGTTCCTCCTCCACGGGTTTTACCTCGCTGGTTTCGCCTTCGGTTTCTTTCGCCGTTCCGTCAAACGGAACCTCACCGGTATCTCTCTCACGCTTGAATACAATCGTGGTTATGCCTTCCGTCTGAGGATAAATGGTGTATTTGATTACACCGTCCTTTTCTTCTTTTTTGGCTTTCACGGTTGCAACGGATTCGTCTTCCGATACTGCCGTCCAGGAATAATCCGCAGACTTGCTTCCGTCAAGTTTTACAACAATCTGCCCGTTTCCTTTTTCCGTCCAGGTAAACGGATAATTGGTACCCTCACCTTCCTTGTGAGTGTTTTTACAACCCGTGAAGACAACCATACCGGCCAAAGCCAGTATGGTTGCAACACCTTTCAATTTTTTGAAATTCAAGTTTTTCTTAAGCATTCTTCATGCCTTTCTAAAATCTGGAATCAATCTGTTAATTATTGACATGCGGACTTGGCGGTGTAGTTTTATGCATTTTCATCTCTTCTTTAAAGCTGCCAACGATAGCATTAATCGGATCATCTACTGCCGCTTTATTGTCATTCGGAGTTTTATCCACATTGTAATCCAAGGTCGTTAATGCATTCAGGTTTTCGATTGCTTTCTGTCTGAGCTTATCGCAGTCGGCGCAATCTGTATCATACTTCATATAGCCTTGAACTTCCTCTATAGCTTTTTGTTTTTCCGTTGCCTGATATGTCGCATAGTCGCCGTCAAAGAGCTTTTCTACCGTCTTCCAAAGCGGATCGGTATCTCCACTGTCATTAAATGCTTCTTTTGCACACTTTCTCTGAATGTCATAAACAAACTCAATCTTTTCCTGAACGGACTTTCCTTCTGCTGTATCATAAGTGATATCAGCAAGTTCAGCTTTCGCATTATCCAAGGCATTTTGCATAACGAGCTTGCAGGTAGGATGTGTACTCTCGTGACCATCGATAGT
>JAEEGL010925182.1_pt1 | contig 22799 bp, 14 predicted proteins | sample 9134231 | NCBI WGS metagenome assembly JAEEGL01 (sample SAMN16246548, study PRJNA631951) | gut metagenome | biome: gut microbiome; feature: rumen; material: fiber-attached | host: Bos | place: Iran: Karaj | collected 2018-10 | reverse complement strand
GTGAACTACACCGTCAACTATCTGCGCGACACCTACCAGTGTGCCATCCTCGACCATTGGCTCTTCGATGCCCTGCAGCAACCCGACATTCGAGGCGCTCTCCGCACCGTCCTCATCAGCACCTATCTCACTATCCATCCCAACCCCGACATCAATGCCAATCTGGCGTAATAAACATATAGTCAATCGCACCGATCGCTGCGCTAGGATACCGACCTGCACCTTCCCTGAGCCATGCATTCGGCTTCGGTTTCCGACACGCTGCCATCGTCTCAGGTCGTAAGGCTCCCTGTAGTGCTGACGAAATTGCCTAGCTATTGGACTTTTTTAAAGAGTATTCCCCACCAGGTTATGGTTTATCCTGGGTAGCGCAAAAGCCATTTATAATAAATACAGGCTGATCCAAACGGATCAGCCTGAACTGTTTTTATCCCACATCCAAAATAATCGGCAGATGGTCGCTAAGGTTCAGCCATTTGTAGAGAGTATCGACCTTGAAGTCCTTGATGTTCTCAGGTCGAGTCAAGCAGTGGTCGAGATGATAAGGCCGATCAAGATGACGATAGAGGAAGAACGTCGGAGTCGATTCCCTCCCCTGCTCCTCCTTCTTTATGAAGTGATAGGCATCCACAAAACCACGAGGAGAAAGGCGATCGAGACATGCAGCCCAGGTCTTTCCTTTTCGATGCATCTTATCAAACATCACATTGCTGTTGAAGTCCCCCATCATGATTAGACTAGTTTCATCCAGCATCATTTCAATGTCCGTCAGATAGTCACCGAACACCTCACAATAAGGTTTGAAAGTCCACACACCCACCAACGTAACGGCATCATTGATCCTCACAGGCAGGAACAATTTCTTGTCCTTCCCCGGCCAATCAAGTTTCTCCAACCGAATGTCAGGCGAAGTACTGAACACCGCCAATCCCTTATAAGGCAACTCCCCCACCCAATAACCATTCCGCATCAGCTCCCGATAGCGAACATCCTCGCATTGTGCAGGATCCTCGCATTCAGCGATGACATAGACATCAGCCTTAAGTGCAAGCACCTCCTTATATTTCTCTCTGAATTTGTTGTTGCAGTTCCAACTAACGATTCTCATAATGATGTTGAATAGCAATCTATAATAGTTACGTTTCTAGAGGCAAGACCACTTTTTTAGTCATCCCAATCTTCTTCATCTGATTCTTCTTTTTTGCGTCTGCGTCTTGGGTTGCTCCTTCCATCGACTACATATCTGAAAGGCATAATTTCAACTTCCATATCCACACTATATGCGATACACCTTGCTATACCTTCTACTATGATACGTTGTTTTTGGGGATAGCGTTGAGCATAGTTGTTTATTTGTTCAAATAAAGAATCATCCCAACTATTTGTTTCGTGTTCGAGGATATAATCGACAGCATTACTATTAATAAATTCCTCAAGGATATTGAGCACAACATCGCTTATGTCAGCATATCGATAATCCCGAAGAATATCGATGATTCCTGGATCTTTCAAAATGTCCTCTTTTTGAGGATCCGTCTTCACTATATCTCTAAGAATAGTATGAAATCTAAAAACGTTCGTTTTTTTTCTAGATAGAGACTCAATGATTAATGGTGCATCAGTTTGGTCGTAATTGTTCAAATACCTTAATTTTTCGGCCTCTTCTGATGCTACGATAGCATTGACGGTTTTGTTGTAGTTATCCATAATTGTAAAAATAAATACATTATATGATTGCGAATATCGGTTATTCTAGAAAAGTTCATGATATGGAGACATAATCCCTGCTCCCCAAAAAAAATTGAAGGTGGCACATTTATGCCGCAGCTATAAGCTGCCTAACTCATTTCTTTGATAATTAATAAACAGTAGGTTCCCATCTTGAATCGTCATAACGATCTTCTTTATCGCTTTCCAACTCTGACTCAACTTCCTCTCTAATTTCATCCTCTATATCTATTCGAAAGTCATAGTCAGATGCATCAATATCTTCTCCATCGAGAAGTCTTGATAATACGTCCTGAAGCACTTCAATTTTATTTTTAATATCTTCAATATCAAAGAGATGCTTTTCTTGCATCCTTTCAGCTATTATTTGCTCTACTTCTTCTCGAGCCTTGATATTTTCTGCCTCTCTTCTTTGTTTGCATGTTTCACAATCTGTATAGTTTCCAAAAAGAATAGCGCCAAACTTCCCTATTTCGATATCCTTTTCAGTGTTAACTTTGTACTCACAGTCACCAAATAGATGCCTTTTGTCCCCATAACCTGAAACATGATAATTTTCACCGTCGTTGATGAAAAACCAACACCCTCCAATGAAACTAAGGATCACTAACAACAACACGCCACAAATAGAAGCAAATTCAAATTCTTCCCTTTTCAAAACCTTTTGCACTACTGTAGCAATTATAATAGAGATAACAAGCGACAGTCCCAATACAACGAACAACGGTTTCATCTTATACCAAGCGAGAGCAAATATTGACAAACCGATGCAAGTCCAAATAATACTAGTTATATAAGTTTTTTTCATAATATTTTATTATTATTGTGGACACTTTATTTCAAGACATATCAAATTATGGAAACACACAAATATCCATCAAAGTATTTCAATCTCCGTCACCTCTCCCTTAGTTCGATAATTACCTTTCTTTGTACTTCGAATTACTTGTTGGGCCTCCAGAATCTCGCCAATTCTAATTCTATAAATTTCAACAAGATCGTCGGGATATAGACTGCTATTCTCGGCTTTAATAACCTTCAAAAACTTCTTGCCTTCATGAAGGATCACTTCAAAAGATACTACTCTATTTAGGTACTTAACCTGAAACTGAAGTCCAATTGGCAACTGTTCTATATAGAGAGTATCATCCTCATAATCCCAATCGCTATCTTTCTGATGATGGGTATTGTATTCTACCCAATTAGAGAATCCAAGATATTGGGCTATAGTATTTAAAGTGTATTCTACAGCCTCCCTGGCATCTCCGATGTTACCCATCAGGCGCTTTAATGTAGTTGCTCCAATATGACGACCAGTCTTATCTTGGATCTTATTTGCCAATGTCGTATAATCCTTCACTTGGTCAAAAGATAATCCGCTCATTGACTTGATTTCTTCTATTGTAATTTTGCTTAACTTCTTCATAGTGTGACCTTAAGTAAAGAGTAATTATCTGAAATACGACTTTGAGCTTCATCAAGATACGCTTTTAGAGGCTCGTTATCCTTTGGCAGCAGTTCTATAGGTAGCTCTTTATGTATTCCATCAGAACACAGATAGAGTTCATCTTCTGCATTATAATCCAAAATAGCAACGGGAATGACCTTAGGAAGTCTATCATCTCCCATAATGCATTCAGTTACCACAGAGGAATATTGCTGAATCTCAGTAGGTGTAAGTGGACGAATATGCTTAAGTTCATTTAGTAAAGAATGGTCTTCTGTTACATAAACTTGAATGCCGTTTTTGTATAAATATGCTCTACTATCCCCCAACCAGCTAATATATATTTTTTGATTGGAAAGATAGGCAGCAACGACAACAGTCCCCATCTTACAAGATAGCCCTAATCGCTCTATCATAAGTCGATCATTGGCATATTTAAATGATTCAGGCAACAGCTTATGAGGATAGTGTTCTGTCCGATGTTCGTCAAAAAATTCAACTATCGCATCACCGACAACTTTAGCAGCAATATCCCCATAACTGTAACCACCCATACCATCGCATAAGACAAAAACAGCAGACCCGTCTGAAAACTCTCGATGGGAAATATAGTCCTGATTTTGCTCACGATTGCCAATGTTGGAATACTCAAATATCTTCATTACTTAACAGCGCTGATTGTATCGCCGCCATGTTTTGTTACTCGTGGACGAATTGTTATCTTGATGGGTCTCTGAGTTATACCCTTTTCTGTGGCCTTATTTGCCCATAGATATGCTTCTCCGGAACCCAATGCAGACATATCGGTAGCGGTTAGTGTCTGTAACGGAGTTATCGATTTCTGGACATGCTTAACCCATTGGGGAGAACTGAATCGATGCAAAACAACAATAGAGCTCAATTCGATGATCTCGTTTGGCAGGCTCATAGGATCTTGGCTTGCAATCATGACAGATACCCCTTTATGCCGCATCTCTCTAATTGCAGTAGTAATAGAGGATACCAAGTTCGCATCATTCATGTACTTGTGAGCTTCATCAAAGACAATGAACTTATTGAAGTGCTGACCATCAGCGGCTTTTGCACTGGCAAATATATTCAACATCACGACAAACAGCCCTAACGCCTCGTCCTTGCTGATAAACTCATCCCGAAGGTCAACAATGATCAATCTACCTGGATGCATATAGTCTTTTAACAATACTCCGTCCTTTATATATTCAGCAGCGAAATCAAGTTTCTGATTGGCAAGATTACGCTGACTATTGGACAGATATTGACTATCGGCAACTCCCTTCCTAATGTTTACAAGTGACATATCATTACGATAAGCCTTCATGATCTGCTTAAGTTCCTTCACGTAAGTGGAGTCATTGCCTGAAGCACCAAGCAAGAACATCCAATCAGCTACCATGAGTTCTTTCGAAGAGAATCCAATAGGATATACCTTAACTGCAGGATATTCGCTCTTTCTTTTCTCCACCTGACTCTCAGGTGTAAGTAGTATAACATCTTCAATGCTTCCTGGCTCAGCACCAAATTCTGCCTTGAGTTTGGCCAACTGACTCGCCTCATCATTTGGATAAACCATAGAGGTGAATTCTGGAGCATAAAACATATCCTCACTATAGTGGAAAATGACACTTGCCAAAGGAGAAGGCAATTTGTTCACCTTAGAGAACTGCTTCAAGGTCATTTCAACGACAGAGCCAATTGAATAGCTCTTTCCTGCTCCTTGAACACCAAACAAACTAATTGTCTGGCAATCGTTCAAATCTATGGCAACTAATCGATTTTGAGAAGCAGTCTTACCCAAGATACCATACTGGAGAGAAGCTTCATTCTTCCCTATGAGAAGATCCCATTTAGGCTCTTCATAATTGGGATCCACCACATCAACATCCGTTGAAGGCTTTTCCTGTTCTTGGTTCTTCTCCGACTCAGAATCTACAGACTGGTTATCATCAGAGGGTTGATCTGGCTGTATCTCTGCTTCAGTACCATCGTTTTTCTTTCCTTCTTCTGATCTAACTGTAACGATATGAACAGACGGATCATCTGGTTCTGGTTCGATAACAGGATGCTCGCTGTGTCGTCTGATATATTCATCTTTGCGATTAGGCTCGAATGCAGAACAGAATTCTTTATCCATTTCTTCAAGACGGCTCGTATGAAGAGTTGTGTGACCACTCAAAATCTCTTCTATGACAGATTCTCCCATTGTAAATAATGTTGCATTATACTCATAGGTCTTCTTCTGTCTTTCCTTCTGTGAGAAATTGAAGATGATGCCAAGTTTCTTGATCTTCATAACATAACCCGTCTTGTCCAGTTCGCTGACGAAACGCAAATACTCGCAAGCCATAGTAGGATCAAGCTGCTCATATCTCATGGCTCGACGGATGTAAAACTCGAGTAAAGTTCTGAGCTCAAGAGTCTTCAATTCTCTATCAAGTCGATCGTGTGCTGGTCTAATTGAAAAATGCTCATTCAAGGCCAGAATTGTATTCTCTATCTGGCTCAAAATCTTACCATGCAAACTCTGTTCGTCAGAAGCAGTCAGGAACTGACGGCATTTGATCTCGATCACAGTAAATATGATTTCCCTGTTGTCAAGATCAATGTTGACCAGAAGGTTATCTGCTCTTTCCTTATCTTCCGAATCCAGACCCTCAAAGAGTTCCTTATGTAAATCGATAGGAATTAGGAACGCTTCTTCCAGTAATCCCTTCTTCTTAAGGAATCTTTTTGTCAAAGTGATTCCTAACACCTCAAAGGCTTTGTTCTTGGTCAAATTGGACTGCATAATAAGAGAGCTGCTCACAGTACGCACATCCTCCAGCAACTCCTGGAACTGATCCTCCTCACTGATATCTATGCCAAATGCCTTGAAATGCGGTATCATCAGGCTTTCGACCTCGCTTGTGGGACGCGTCGTTAGATATGAGGATACACCCATCGTCTCTTGACCAGGTATATAGTCAAGCAGATATGGAGTATTTTTATGATTCTCTCCAACGGGAAGATCATAGAATTCTGGCCCCATGTTCTTATCGAACGTGACTACCCAATCAGATATACTATGAACATATTCAAGCAACATCTTGTCTGCCTCTCGCAACATCAAAGTGGTAGCAGGCACTGATGCTTCGATTGTGCTTGACAATTGTCTGCCGATCAAGCCCATGATATTGGCATACAGACTAATTGTCACATTAGAAAACTCAGACTCTGGATTTGGCAACACTTTCTCAGAGAAGTATCGATTCCAAATGAAAGTACCACCATTGTCATACGCTGACACAATACTTCTATCCAGAACTCCATTCAGATAGAAAGATCTATCCAAATCATCAGGACGGGCCAAAGACGCTTTAACTTGGAATGGGTTAACCAAGAATGAAAGATGTGCTTGGTACTGCTCATAATGATCGATAAAGTCCTGGAAACTATTCTGCGAATATCTGAGTTTCGGGAACAACCTGTTAGTAGAAGCCTGAGAGAACATCTCTGCTTCTTCCGTCACGGTATATTCAGGATTGATAAGTTCTCGCAAAGCAGAGCCTGGTTTGATCAAACTATCATCAGCAAATAGTCTTACTACGTAGTTTAATTCAAAACCAGCCTGTTCCATCATGACCAAAGCATCAGCAAACACATTGGAATCGCCTGAATTAAATAGGTTAATAACCAATGTATTGGTATATGGGTGTGAACTTGCATAGTTGGAAAGGTGGCGATAGACCAATTGTTTATTGACATCGCTATCGATAACCTTTTCTCTAGTTACATTCAGAAGCGAGGCCACATAGGCTTTCATCTGTCTTGCTTCCGATGTAAATACCTCCTCATATGAATTGGATGGTTTAACATAGACACCCCAGCCAAAAGTCAGTTCTCCAACATATTGGTAAGGTTCCTTAAGCTTGCCATCCGACAAGACTATAGGAGCAATATCCATAGGAATATCGCCATAGAACAATTGGTCAAGTTTGCGATACCACGCCTTCTGATATCCAGGATATTCTTTGGTTTTCTGCTCCCAATCAAGATAGAGTTCACACAAGTTGACCATCCAGCCCAGACGAAGCGGGTGCAAAGGCGAGATTAGTTTAATATGTCCCTTTGTACCATCAGGCATCTCTGCTAGAAGCAGAGCTGTTTCAATATTCTGTATCGCAAGCGTATCTTCCTCCGACAAGTTTTGCTCACGGACTTCGCTTAGCCATGCATTGTAGTCTGAAATATATTCTTTGATGACGCCAATCTGCTTTCTGAAATCAAAAGTGGCTGTTACTCCTGTATGATTAGGAGCGGAGTCTTGAATAAACGTAAAGAGCTCCTTTCTTTTTTCGATAAGAGAAGATGGTAATGTTAGATTACTTAATCCATAGAATTGAATGCTTTGTAATTTCTTTTCCGTAGGATTACCATCCACCTTGGCAAGAATCTGACCAATTTCACCACTATGATCAAGAAATACTCTTTCGATGGAATTCAACTTCTTGGAGAGTTGAATCTGATAGGCGAAATGAGGATCAAAGTCAAAATGGAAAATTTCAATCAAGGAACCCTCTTTCCAAGCGAAACCCTCAGCTTTAGCTGTTTCTGCCTCCGGATCCTCTCCTCTAATAATGCTAGATAATCTGAATTGAATATCTGCCTGCATGAAGGATGGCATCTTGATTCTCTTATCCAATTGTGTTGGACCTGGGTTACTGGTGTCTTCATCGATGCTGTTACGCAATGAGAAAGGAAGACTTTCATTACTATAGGCAGCTTGCCGTTCTTGCCTGAACACCTCCTTTGGATAATCAGGATTGAGTTTCTTCCGTTCTTCCCATTGCAATTGTATCTGACCATCCTTGAAAGGATTGTCAGTATCAAGAATAAGCTTATTGGAATCAACCGCATGCACCATAAGCATATACTCTCCATCCTCAAACATATCATTGGGTATTTGAACAGAGAGACGACGAGTGGCTTTCTTGTTAGTTGTAATCTTCACGTATTTGATGACTTCGACATCCTCAAAATCGTTACGATTAACCAAACTAATGCAAAAGGCATCCATCTTTGGGAGTTGCGATGGTGCTGGGTTCGTATTAATGACAAACGTGATTTTCCCCTTCTTGTTTTTAGGTATATTCAATTCAAGATTACCATCATTGTTCACCAACTCCTTTGTTGGATCCTTGCCTGGAACGATATCTACATAGACGATAACATTTTCTTTAGCACCAATTTTTAGAGGCCATTTTTCCAAATCAAGATTTGGATATGATTCATATATCTTGGCGCAAATTGACATTCGGTCATTGATGCCCTTCTCTTTTTCCAAAAATGACATCAAGTCTTTCTGAATTGTTTCAGGTTTCAACGGCAATTTCGAAATACGATCTGCCGGAGGCAAACTAAAATCTGCCAACACCTCTGCACAGCCCTTGAGATTGTAGAAAAAACGACTCCCAAGCAATTGCATGTCATTCATGAAAACGGAATCTGGAATCATACCCAACAGATAAAGACCTTTTCCCCAAGCCTTTTTGGTGAATCCCTCGCTTTCCACAAATAACAGGTAAGCAATGACATTGGGCACATCGTAAATACCATAACTCAGAATCTGAGCCCTGATATCTGCCCACATGAAATTACGTGAATCTGGAATATTCTTCTGCAAATGATTCAAAAAAGGGATTTGCAAATCCGCAACAGCGAGATTCTGAAACGTGGCATCTCCATAAGAATCTTCAGCAGAAGTCCTGCTGTTAGTAGGTATCAAGACTAATAATGGTCTGGTACAATTATTTCTGAGCTCAATCAACTTAGTGGCACGAATATAATCCATCCCAGTCTTCTCTTCAGAAAGAATGTACGTTTCTATATCAGCATTTTTCATCCTAATCAATCCGATTAGGACTTCCAACTGCTCAATAGCCAAACCTGTGATTTTCATGCAATGTCCAGGTTTCGACTGGTTGAAGATATCACTATAATATTCAACAACAAACTGGAGAAACTTGTCGTAGTAAATTTCATTCATATCCATTAGTCTTCGATTTTATAGCGTGGACGTATTTTTTGCAGGATGCAGGCATCCGACAGATCTGTATAGAATCCAATCTGACGAAGCCGATTCTTGAAAGCATCCATATTCTCAGCAAACGCGGCATTTACTTCTACATCAGCACTATTGAAGCGAGCTTCTCCAATGCCATTGATGATAAGCGAGTAACGCTCTCTGATTTTTCGAACAAGTTCTTCTATCGAGAGAGACTTTGATGTAAATCCTCCTCCTTTCTTGGGTTCAAGAACGAGAAGCTGAACCATTGTCTCTAATAATTTTGAACCAATAACCCCTCGTCTTGGATGCTTCCTCGACCTGCCTACAGCAAGAAGCATGGAAGGGGAATTTTTCATCATTGTGGCATCAAGGAACTGTCTCAGATATCGGAATTGAGAATTGCCGAGATTCGATACTTCAAGTACATGTACAAACTTTCCGAAGAAATCATCGTCATCATAATATTGAATCAACTCTTCCAGATCTCTTTGGTCGAACTCAGCTTCTGATTTTTCGGGCAAATCACTTCTTATCATGCCAAGCCTCACCTTGAATTCTGCCTGGTTCAAGCCTTTTTTCAGTGCATGTAGAGCATGCTCGACTGAATTGTTTTGTCCATCTTCCTTCAAGCTGTTTTGTGCTATATTGATCATATAGGTAGCACGAATATAAGCACGAAAATTATTGGATAATCTTTCTTCGTCTTTGCATGCATATCTAGAGATTCGACTATCCAAGCGATCTGTCATATCTACTACCATCGACCAATCGTCCTCAACTTCCTTTGTGCCAGCATCTACCATTTTGGGAAGCAGATAGATGACCTTCATCGTATATAAAGCCAAATGCAAACCGCAAAGAATACGCAAATATTCGATAAAAACCGTTCTTGGCAGTTTATTCCGATAGACAAGCAATCTGCGTATATCATCACAGAAGAGTTCTGCTTGAGCTTTCAAGAGAGGCTCATGAACATCCTTAGCATTTAGCTGAGGAATCTCCTTTAGCTTATAGGTCAGTTGTAGAATCCCTGCCGTATCAACATCGATGTCCTCTGATGACACCAGTGTGTTGGTTCCTGTATCCCATCCCATACGGAGATAGTCCTTCAAGCCTAAATATACTTCCTCTGAGGGTTTGAGCATATAGAACAACTGTTCTGCTGCGGCTGACTCACGAGCACAAGTCTTTCTATTCTGCACCCTGAAACTCATAAGGTGCATAGGACGAAGTGTAGAAACCTTCTCCTTGATGGCATCTCCACGATTTACCATTTCGACCAGACTGCTTCTTAGCCAGTCTTCTACAGCATCTGGGTTATTCCTTGCACCTTCAAGCAGATTATTGTCTTCCAGAATATTGACATATTCTATAAGGCTCTCCATAGTATGCTCACGTCTCAATTTAGCCAAATTGACAGGAGCACCATCATGCGAGAGCAGCATATACAAATTGGTAAGCACTCTTTCCAGAACCACTAACTTCGAATCGACTGCCAGTATATCCGGATTACGAAAGGGAATAAAACCTTTCTTAAGTTTTAACATTATAGCCATCGTTATTCCAATTTAAGCGGTTCAATTATTATTTTTCTTCCTTCTGTCAATCTGACTACAGAGAAACGTTTATTGTTCTTGGTAACAAGAATCTCGCTGTAGGTCTGACTCTCCAACAGGTTCTTGAAGATCTGCAGTTCGATAAACTTGCCTCTCAAGTCATTGATTGACGGGCTGAAACCATTCTGAATATACTTCAGCATCTCAAATAAGTCGAGAGAGACCGTAAGCTGCACAAACTTATTTTCTTTATGTCGGAAAGTGAAACTATCACTCTCAAATTCGACATACTGAGTCAGATGGTCAACCTTGTTCACATAGAGTTCGAATTCGTCTAATGGGAATCGCCTATAAGACTTCGAACGAGGATCTGCAGACCTACTGCTGGAAAGAAGCAGATAGCCGTCAGTCAGATTCTTGTTGTCACAACCTTCACTTATGGAAATGGCTCTGGCAATAATCTGCTTTGTCTCTTCTATCATAGCAGGGTCTTCCTGGCGTAAAGCTTCGTTGAAGTCACTGGCGTATTTGTAAGGAAGTCTCTGTTTAAACTTGAAACTACCCTCGAAGAACTGGTGGCGAATAAAGATACGATGAACAGAAGATATTATCTTACGTTTGTTCTTATCATCATTAGCCCATGAAGGCTGAACCAAAGGATAACTATTGAATTCTTCAAGCAAAGAACGCTTCCTATCGCTAAAGACCAGATACTTGTCCGACTGCTTCTGACGATAGTATAGATCACGGTCATAAGCAGGAAGGGCAACCATGGCGATGTCCGTCTCTCTCATCAAACGTACCAATCGATCGCTTGACGACAATGTAGGCAATGAAACATTTACTACAACAGGTGGCGCTGTGACATTGAAGTAGTAGAAATTCCAATATAATTCTGGAATGCCTTCTGTCTGAACATAACGTATCAACTGTTTGACTTGTTCGCAGGAATAATCCCTTGTCAGCATAAAGGCGAGGAACGAACGGAGGTCTCGCATCGTGATATGCAATTCTCTCTTGTAAACGATGATTCTCAATAACCATTCCAAGCGATTGATGACCTCGTCGCCTGCACCACTATCTTGGAAAGTATCGACATTGTATTTGATGAAACAACGGTCTGCAATCGGACACCCCTGACACTTGCTCCACAATGTAGGATCTGTAAGTTTCTTGATCTGCTGTGCCATCAAGCTTGGAGTATTGTTCTCTTTTGCTGTAACTGAACGCAGATTCAAGTTGATGATCATCAAACCGGGCAATAGTTGGGTATCGCCTTCATTGTAGAAGTAGTCATCGATATTATCTGCCAAGGGCTTTAGATCCGGTTGCTGACTGAGGAAGTCTACCAAACGACCTTCGTTTATGGCAATGATACGACCCTGCTCAGCTTCATTATAGTCAGTCAATCCATAGAAAGGAGTGAAGAAATCCTCAAGGACATCATCATTGGCATATTCTCCCTCATCTTGTGAACCATCATAATTACTGGCAAACTTGACTCCTTGAATTTCGAACTCACACCCATTTCCGGACTTGTATGCCTGACGGCAAGGATCAAGTTTTTCAATCTGACGAATGAATGCAGTCTTGCCATCTCCAGCATTACCTGTTACAATTACAAGTTTGTACTTGAGATTGGCAATATCCTGCTTCAATTGTTTGTCAAGTTTGGTTTCTGTATAGGTAAGCTCATCAAAAGACTGTTCTCTTGAATTGGCTCGGGTACCTCCATTACCATGCTGGCTTTGACTATATAATGAATTGATATAATCAACTATGTTAATATCATAGTTCCCTTTGCTATCAACTGTGAACACTTCACCACTTTTCTTGATGAGTCCGTCTTCTCCGATCTTTCTAAGAGCATCGATCATCTCTTGCGCTGTCTTAAAGCGCTTGTTGCGATCAGTGGTGATAGCCTTCATGATGAAGTTGGCAAACTCATCAGATATTTTATCATTATACTGACGGATGTCGGAAGGTGCCAAGTTTACCTTTGGCGTAGGGTCGCTTCCTGTCCATGGGAAACAGTGTGCTATCAGTTCGAAGATAGAGACTCCCAACGAGAAGGTATCTGCCGAACAATCCCAATCGATCTTTTTGCCTGAGATGACGAGATCCGGTGCCATATAAGGACGTGTGCCTGCAAATGTCTTATCATCGGTAGTAGTCGAGATATTGAAGTCTATCAAGACATAGTGATCTCGTTTATCCCACATGATATTGTTGGGTTTGATATCTCGATGGAATACCGGAGGAACCTTCGACTGCATGAACTGAAGTGCAGATAGTATCTGGAGAGACATCTTATAAATCTCCCTCATTGGCAACTTCAGATCGCCCCTTGTATATAAGTTCAGATTTTCTCCCTCAATCAGGTCCATCAAGGTATAGAACAAGCCATGAAAAGTCTTGTCATTATAGATGAACTTGACAATATTAGGATGTTGCAAATCCTTGAGTGCTTCATACTCATTGTAAGTCTCTTCGACAGATGCATCTCGATCAAAGATTTTAATTGCATAGAATTTATTATGAATCGTATGCTTTGCCTTGAAGACACGACCAAAACCTCCTTTGCCCAGTTCTTCGTAAAGGACAATAGAAGGGGTAACTTGGTCACCTGGCTTAAGATCTTTAAGATTGATTTCCTTATTGTTGGATGTTATCAGGACTTCTGAACTATCAGATTTCCCTTCTGCCTTATTAGAACTTTCCTTCAGATGCTCCTCGATGAAGTCAATGAGCTCTGTCACTTTATGCCAACGATTATTTGGATCCAGTTGAATGGTATGGCGAATGATATCATCCATCCACTTGGGGAGATCCTTGACAATCTGAGAGGGCATTTGGTCATCACTCAAACTACCCATAAAGCGGAAAGCAGCTGTACTATCAAAGGGTTGCTTGTTGGTCAACAATTCATAGATAACAACACCTAATGAAAAGATATCGCTTTCAGCAGATGGAGTGTCATCGGGAGCTATATAAGGCGACATTCCTTCATCCATCAGTTCAGACTTAACCGAATACTGATAGTTTATATGCTCTACATACCATGAACGTCCAAAGTTAGCTAATGCAGCATGGCCCGAATTCAATATATAAATATTCTCAGGATTTACATCGCGATGAACGACCTCCTTCTCATGCGCTTCCTTGAGCGCATTGGCTACATCGAGAATGATCTGCAGTTTCTGTACCTCAGTATATGTCTTGCTACGAAGAGTAGCACGCAAGGTACTTTCCTGCATGTAATCGCTGATTTCGTAGAAATAGCTCTGGTCGTCGCTTAGATGACACTCACAACGGACGATGAATGGAGAAGCATCCAGTCGTTCCTGGGCATGCTTGGCATTCTCGGCCTTGAGCTTGATCTTTTCCAGTTCTTGCTTGTTCTTTCCCGCAATATCGAGTGGATATTCACGAACTTTCACCTTTTTGCTTGCAAAGAAACGTGGATGACATAAGTATTCGGTGAACTCCTCTGCTGACTGCAGAACTTCATCTATCTTGTAGTCCAGCACTTCAGTCTTATTGCGATGTTTCTGATGTGCCGATTCGCCAGTCAGAAAGTCTCTTATCTTAGGAACAATATCTACAATTTCATCTTCCCTCTTATTGCTTCTTGCCGCATCGGTAATATAGTTTATTAGCTCGTGATCAAGCAAAAATGTTGCTTGATAGCAGGCACTCTGTGGATCCAGATAGTATTTGCTTTGTGAAGGATAACTAAGAGTAAGGACGGTCTGTACAACTGCTTTCCTAAAAGAAGGATCCTTCTTCTGAAGAATAGAAGCCAAAATCTTTGATTTGAGAGTAGCAGACTTATGAGGATTCTTTCGCTCTGCGCCATTGATATACCATGCAAAGTCGTCACCTTCAAGTTTCCCACCCCAATCCTTGTTCTCTATATGAAAGATTGCATGAGGCGCCACCACAATAGCATCATATTCCCAGAACCTCACAGCTCCCTGAGGAGAGACATTAGCGTATTCTCCATTTGGGATTATATAGTAGTCATCTGGAAGATATAGTGCGAGATAATCTAACAAGCGCTTCTCGCCAGCATTGACTGTTCCGTCGCTATGACGGGGATAAGCGATCTTTCCCATGTTTATATATGTAGATTATTTAATTACTCCACTTTTCTATTTCTTGTTCGACCATAGAGATAGCTTGATTCTCCTTCTGCTTCGAGAGGGAATAAAGTTCTATATATTTTGACACAAGTTCTGCAATATAATTATAATTTTGATCTGGTTTGGGTATTCGCATTGAAGCGACTCTTTCTGGAACGATATTGGGGATTGCTGTTCCTGTTGCCAAAGACTTCAAAGTCATAAGTCCACCATGTGAATGTAAATAAGCGAATGTCCAGTATGATAGATTTTTATCTCTAATTATTATTCGCATCACATGATTAGACAAACAACATTTGTCTAAGACCTTGTCAGCAATATAAGTACTTCCGATCATACCATCAATACTGCCTGACATATAAACAAAAATAGTTCCTTCTGCAACCACATAGTCACTGATATTTGTAACGCCTCTGGGCGAAAGCCATCTGTAATATCGGATGTTGAATTGGGACAATTCGCCTCCAGTCAAAAAAGGATATCCATTATCTTTGTTTAGATAAATATGCTTAAACATTGGAGGTGAAAACACTCTTTCTGCTTCTTCACTTAATACGAAAGATTGACCTATAAAACTATCTACATGTTTTTTAACTTCTAGATTATTATTATATGAAGCCCAACTAAAATTCATAGATTTAATATTCTTTCTAAATACTTTTGTTGTAATAGAAGAAATAGGATACTTAATATCAAAATAATTAGTTGCCTTTTCTATCGCAATACTGGCTTCATCTCTTAATTTAGCAGATTCTCGAACTAAAGTATCTACTTTTTTTTGAAATGAAGAGTCAAATTGGGGGATAGAAATAGCATTAACATGGTCTATATTAATATGCTTAATTACACCTCCAAAGCTTGATTGAGTAAGCTGTATATGGCCATATTTTGAGGCGAGATAAGCATACATAACCCCTCGTAGTATTTTGTTGTCATTGGGAATGATACGAATAAGGTCATGTGTCGCAATTTTATTTTCAAATTCTTTAGTTGTATATGTCACATTTCCAATTGTGCCTGAGCAAGTGATTAAAATCCAATCCTTTTTAAGAAATAGGTAGTTCAACTGATTAGCTTGTTTTCGAGACAAATATACTCCAGTATCAATCTTGGATAGGACAGTATCTGATGCTGCCAAATAAGGAACACCATATTTAGCATCTTTTACATAAATTCTAGTAAAAATATTTCCATAAAATACCTTATCGACGGCTTCTTTTATTGCAACTAGGGGATATGGTAAAGATTGAAGTTTTTCTGATAATAATACAGCTTCACTTAAGTGATATGAAGGATCAATTCTAAATGAATTACTCCTTACTAATTGTATTTGAATGCTTGCTGTTCTCATACGATCCCTTTTAGAAAATTATGATATTCCTTTACTACCTCAGGAAGGTCGTCATCCAAAAGTTTTGTTCTTTCGACTCGAGAATTCAACAATTCCCGTCCTTGACTATCGTAAGATATCCATTGTCTAATATTATCAAATAAAATTTCAGCTCCATCATTGTCCTTTTTAAAGATGGGCACACCTCTTCTATCTTTACCAACATGTTCTACTATAGACATAAACACATCATAATCTTCTTTTTCTAAAGGAATTAATAGGTCAGATTGTGTTTTTTTCTGTAAAAAAAGAATTGACGCTTGTACGCCCACTTGAGGCAAAAAAGTCTCAACTGGAAGGTCGACAGAAGCCAACAATCGGAAATGTTTTAAAATCCACACTCGCACTGGTTCTGTATTTGGATTACCCAATATGCCATCAGGCAATACTATCGCCATCTTACCTCCAGGCTTTAAAAAATGATAGCATGCTTCAATAAACAAAATCTCTGGTGCATTGCTTTTCAACTCATATTGAACAGCAATAGTTGGATCCACCTCCACCTTACTACCGAAAGGAGGGTTGGTGAATATCATATCAAACTTTCCTTGTGCATTATTCTTGGCAGTTTGGAAGGGGAAATATTTGTCTATTGAAGTCTCAATGCTTTTCTGCACTGCTTCAGCAATAAGAGGCACATCCGGCTTGCTTCCTTGTGGATATTCAAGGGAGTTAATGTTGTAGATGTTTGCATGGCCATCACCAGACATAACCATATTCATACGAGCTGCCTTGCGAAGATCTGGATCAAAGTCGAAACCGAAGATCATATTACCCGCATAATCTTTAACTAGTTCATCCACCTCTGGAGAATTATACTTGGCTTCCAAACGGACTCCTTCCAATTCAGGATATAGCTGTTTAGTGAGCTTCTTGCGAACATGATCAAGGACCATCACAATAAAACCTCCAGAACCACAAGCTGGATCAAGCACACGGGTATTCTGATCTGGATCCAACATCTCAACCATGCATTTCACAATATTCCTTGGCGTGAAGAATTGACCCGCCTCCTGCTTCAATGTATTACTAACGATGGTTTCATAGGCAGTTCCCTTAACATCTACAGTAGCATCAAGGAATGAATATTTTGCAAGCTCAGAAGCTACATATGAAAGGCCTCGATCTGAGAGCATGATTTGCTCATTCCCATCGAAAACATCATTGTACGTTCCATCATTCTTAAGATCTTCAAACAGACTCTTAATCCTTGCTGCAATTGCATGTTGACCCTGTGGTGTATTTCTTTCTTTTACACCTACCCAGAAACGGCGTCTATATGTTACTCCATTTCTTGCGTCAATGAATCTACGTTTCTCGTCAAAGAGCTTACAGAAGATAAGATTCAGTAATTCCCAAAATGCCGTTTTCTTCATTCCTTCATTGCCATAGATATAATCATGACAACGCTTGAAAGTCTTGATCAGAGATTCATTGGCTGGTTTTCGTGGTATGGATTTATCGCCTGCTGTTTCAAGATCCTCTAAGGTTTGCCCTGCAGCTGGGAAATCGGACAAATCATCTACAAGGGCCTGCCCCCATTCATCTTCATGCTCATAAACAAATTGCAAATCCTCGCCATTGGTCCAACAGCCAAATTCACAATCTGAATAAATAAGCAAATCGTCTATAGTGGCATGTGCCCCACTTTTCTTGTCATCAGCTTTTACCTTATTATCTTTTGCCACAATTATAATACGGATAAGGTTGACGACATCGTGCCCCCGGCCTTCTTCAAAGATTGCAAGATCAACTTTGCCAGTCCTTTTCTTCCCGTTCTCATCTTCATATTTGAACGTGAAGTCTCTTTCCATATCGGACATTTGGAATCCATACTCTTCAGCCATCATTTGTATCATGTACTGAAGGTTCTTTTCCTTATCCGTGGCATTGACTATCTTGTTTGTCAATATACAGACCATTTGGTCCTCATTGAGGACGACTTCTTCTTTTATTGGTGGAAGGTTAGAAGGTGTTGAGTTCATAGGGAGGGAGTGTGATTTTGACGATGTAAAAGTACTATTATTTATTGATAAAATAGGGCATCCATCTTGTCCATCTTTAAGCATCAAGCCCAAAAATAGCAAAACGGAAGCCGGGGATGTCATTTCAGATCATTTGGAATGAGGGTTTTGCTTAACGGTAAAATGCATGCTCTCATTGCACTATAAGCATCCTTTGTCTTGCCATAACTAAGGATCGGTTTGCCTGAATATGCAGCAAGTTTCGTTAAGGTATCGAATACCCGGTCTGCAAGCAGATTCAGATATTGTTTCAAATCGATGGACAAAGACTGATCCTGCCATATCTTTTCAAGATTAAGCTGGTTGCCAAGGCAATTATGCAAATATGCCATAGTATAACATATAACCGAAGCCTTTGCATTTGCATACAATTTGTTTGCAGCACTTCGTTCATGGAAAAGATAACGATATATAATCAGAAGGGCTATAGTCTTGCGATAGAAGGCTTCATCAGGAACTATGTTCTTCATCTCTTCGATGAAAATATCATAACAAGTACCTATACCTTTGACAGCATCTGCAGGCTGCTCCTGCCATGCAGTATTTACACGAGCAACGTCCTCCTTGCAGAAACAAAGATGGTCGGGATACCAGGTCTTGAAGGTGTCTTGACTCGCCCTATCCTTCAGGCGTTTAAGTTCAACACCATGTTGGCCTCTCAATCTTTCAAAGTACCAATATCGCACCTCTCCATTCTTAGTCGGAACCTTGATTTCACGAGAAAGTTTCTCCATGCCCTTGTTAAAGGGATTACTAACTGTGAAATCACTATATTTGACAGGGTTCTGAGTATTGGAATATCTTGTAATGGCACTTGCCATCTGGTCCTCTTTATCATTGTTGAAGATCAGAATCTTAACCTGAACATATACACCATCAAAAGAAACGGATTTATGAGCGCTCTTCTTTTTGGGATGTTTCGCTTCAAACAATGTAGCAGTCGTCTGTCCTCCATTAACTATACGAAAATCACTTAATGAATGAAGAATGCCCATGCTTATATAGTTCTTCTGAACCATCATCTCTTCACTCCCGTCAGAAACTAATGCGGGATCTTTTTCTTCGTCACTGACATCTATCTTTTCGGTTGTGAGAGCATCGGCTATATCAGTAAAACCAGAAGCCAAAGCAGTAATGCCATTGTTGTATGCCAGGAACATCTGATTCTCGTTTTCCAAAGTTTCGATCATTCCTGCATTGGTCGTATTTCTGCTTGTTTTCTTTGTTCCCAAATAATATCTGACATTGCTTAATAAGAGTTTGGTATTCCAGCGCTCATATAAACGATAAAGCAATTTTGCGGGGAACATAGCAAGAATACATTGATACTGATATTCGGTAGATTCCATCTTGATATAAGGAATCTTGTATTTATATTCTGTAGTAAAGTCGATATCAATATCTATGTGATCCTTCTCGGAAGACAAGAATCCCATGAGTTTCTTCAAATCCCATACGGTAGGCACCACATGCAAATTAGGGATGCGAATATTCTTAATTTCACAATTAGAGATATTAGCATTGCTAAGTATGCAAAGTTCGACAGTTTTCAACTTGTCATTATCATGGTAATAGCCAAGAATGTCCTTGGCCGCATAGTAGGTCTCATCAAACTCGCGATAATCGTCTTCATAGTCGAAAGCAAGATTACGAATAGCTGCCTCTTTGAAAAAACCTTGCATACGATTAAGGGCAACCTGACAATCGGAATTATTGAAAGTTGCCACAGAATCATCTTTGGCGCTCAGGAGGGAATAGAAAAGAGTTAGAACTTCCCCGTTTTTGCTTATGGCATATCCATGTATTTCACCAACGATATCACCTTTCGCGTTGGTCTTTACCGCATGACAAAACTGAGGATCATTGCAATCAAAAAATGTATATATTTGGCTAACAATATACTTCGTAAAAGCAACTTCACGGAGAGGGCATTCATCTGCCAAGTTTAGTGTTTCCAAATTTAACCGTTGCATAAACGGCAGGAGTTCTTCTTCCATTTTTTTGGGATTTGGTTTCTAATGTAACCTGGTATTATATATTTAAAACGTGGCAAATATAATTAATATTTTAGTATTACAAACTTTTATGGTCAAAAATTTTCATATTCAATATAATTTAATAATCAAATCATTATATTTTGATAGATCTCATTTCTATTTTTTGATCATTAATTCAATTCTATTACTCATATTTTTGGGTATCAATTTTATCTATTTTATTGGTCTCTTCTTGTTGGCAACAACACTCAATCCTTTGGTATTATTATTGGTTTATTGGAACGTATTTTAAATTGATATGTACTTTTATGAATAGAAATTAAAGTATTTATTTGGAGATATGTGACTTTTTGCGTATCTTTGCCGCATCTTAGTACTCACGGGCATCTATGTTTATAGCATACTGTCCAAACAACAATTAAAATATAACATAATGATTACTGTATCTCAATGGTTATTCCTCGACAAAGCTGGGCGTTTAGTAAACTCCCGAAAAGAAGAAATATTCCTTCAACAAGGTGATATGGATGGAGCTTGTTCCATCTATTCAATGATGATGTCTCTTATCGCTTGTACTGCTATCAAGAGAGATATAGCTACTGACATCTGGAACCATATCGATGGAAGGACTCGAGAGGCACGTTTGATAAACGCCTTTTTTAAGGGAAAAGATGGCATGTTTCGTGATGGTATGGATTTGAAAGATTTGTCAGTTCGTTTAGACAAAGAATATGGCACGAAAGTATATGTCAATTATATCTCTGAAGAGGGCAATGAAGAGATGACTCATTCTGTATTCATATCCAAACTATGCGAGGATTTGAAAGACGGATTAGCATGCCTTATAGGTTTTGATTATCAAAAAGGAGGCGGTCATGCAATGTTAGCAGTAGGCTATGAAGAAAATGAGGACGGAGATATTTTCAGATTGTTCTGCTTGGATCCTAGACGCCCACTTCAACTATGTTCATATTGGAATGCCGTATTGGATATAAACGCCTCCAGAAACGAATATTCCGATCGTTATTTGCCTGATGGCTCGAAGGTGTATTTGTCAGATTACATTGCTATTGCCAAAAAAGAGAAGGAATAATTTATCTATCGTCAAATATGAATTATTATGAAAGGTAAAAACAAATTCTCAACAGAGGAAGCGAATAAGCTAAGATTGCTTATTCGACAAAGATGCAATGCTGAAAGTTCTCAGCAGAAAAGGATTCGTGATAAGATGAGAAGAATCGGCTTTTATGGCGAAAAAGATTTCGGCATCAAAGACATGACCATCGAGAAGTTTGAAACTCTTATCAGGATGGGTCAAATCATTATTGAAGACTAAAATGTATCACTCCTGATACTATTATAAAACATAATAATGGAAAAGATTACAGCTGAAAACTTCATCACAGAAGAAAAGATTATTAAAGACTTTATCGACAACAAAAAGGCAAATAACAAAAAGGTCAATAAAGTCTATATCTCCAGTCTTATAGATACGGAAAGTGGGGATCTTGATAGACAGACACGCAGCAAGCTTAAATCTTGTATCGAGGCACATTGTACCAACCTTGATCTCTTGGTAAACACCAAGGATGTTTGGGCACGTGACTATATGCCGATACAGCTGACAAATAAGGTCTACCTTGGATATACTTACAAACCGGACTACCTCTGTGATAAAGATCAGGATTGCGTAACCAACTGGCAACTGCATAATGTACATCCCCAAAATCAAAAGTATGATGATTTTGAAGTCGTTCAAATGCCGCTAATCCTCGATGGTGGCAATGTAGTGAAAGCTATATTGAAAGGCAAACCATGCATGATCATGTGTGACAAGGTCCTAACCGAGAACAATGTGACAGAAAAAGAATTCCGCGATTGGTGGAACCAATGGTGGAATAAGAATTTTGATGGCACTGAGATGTTGCTAGTTCTCCTACCATGGGAGGGGAAAAAAGACAATCCAATAGGCCATGCTGATGGCATGGTGAGATATATTGGTAACGGACATGTGCTGATGACCAACTATCTGGATTTTGATAAGAAATATGAGGATGACTTTGGCGAGAAATTGGAGAACGCTCTCAAAACTGTAATACCCAAGGAAAAGATCTTGAAGTTGGAGTTCTGGGATAAGTTTTACGGTAATGACATTTTCAAAATACTCTTTGACGAATCGTGGTGCTACATCAATTATTTGCAAGTAGATAAAACAATACTTGTACCCAGGCTTGGTTACAGCAAATTGGATAAAGAGGCACGAAGACAAATAAAGGATGTATTTAAGAATGCAGGTCTACAAGTGGAAGTCAAAACTATAGAATGCAATATGACACCTATCGTGAAGGACATGAATGATAAAATGAATTCCGGTGGTGCCCTCAACTGTCTTACCTGGACAATACAAACTGACAAACAAGGCTAATAGCCCCAATCAATCTCTCCCCC
>JAEEGL010519204.1_pt1 | contig 22799 bp, 23 predicted proteins | sample 9134231 | NCBI WGS metagenome assembly JAEEGL01 (sample SAMN16246548, study PRJNA631951) | gut metagenome | biome: gut microbiome; feature: rumen; material: fiber-attached | host: Bos | place: Iran: Karaj | collected 2018-10 | reverse complement strand
GTCCTTGAGGGAGAGGAAGACTCCGGATGGATCTACTGCAAGAACAAGGCAGTTGTCAAGAACGGACACACCAACCTCACCTACATGGGTGCGACCAGGTCAGGACCTTCACTCACCGAGCCCGTCTCAGGCCAGTCATGGTTTGAGGAGTACCTCGCATGTGGTGCACTTGCCGCAGCAGAGGGTCTCTTCCAGCAGAAGAGAGCATAAGCGTGCTCAGGTCTCAAAAACCTTAAACCCTTTCCTTTTTCCTTTTATTTTCACGCTAACACAGTGGATACTGGGTGTCAGGATTATATTTGACGTTCGCAATTACGGTCTTCAATGTCAGAGAAGATCGGAGAGACACACGCACTCTGCCCCGAATGTATGAAGACCATCAAGGCCGAGAAGATCGTCGAGGATGATACCGTCTATATCGTCAAGACCTGTCCCGAGCATGGAACATGGAAGGTCAAGATCTGGACAGGCGCTGATCATTACAAGTACCTCTATGATTTCGCCGCCGTTCCGAAGACGCCGGAGAAGTTCGCAGTCCCGCAGGTCAGGGACTGTCCTCACGACTGCGGGCTGTGCAACAAGCATCTTCAGCACTCTTGTCTCAATGTTGTCGAGGTCACGAATCACTGCAACCTCAACTGTCCGATCTGTTTCGCCACCGCCAACGGATGCGGTTACGATTTCCACCCTGACATGGAGACCATCCGCGGCATGTTCAAGACCGTGGTGGATTATGTGAAATCACCTAGGTGCGTCCAGCTCTCCGGAGGGGAACCCACGGTCAGAGACGATCTTCCCGAGATAGTGAAGATGGCCAAGGACATGGGTATCGAACACATCGAGGTGAACACCAACGCGGTCCGCATCTCCAAGGATATGGATTATCTGAAGAGACTGAAGGAAGCAGGTGTCGATGATTTCTACATGCAGTTCGACGGGTGCAATGACGAGATATACATGAAGACCCGCGGAAAGGCACTGTTCGAGGTGAAGCAGAATGCTATCAAGAACTGTGCCGAAGTGGGTATCGGCATAACACTGGTCGTCACCGTTTCACCGGACATCAACCTCGATCATGTCGGCGAGATCATCAGATTCGCAGCGAAGAATGTGCCCACCGTCAAGGGTGTGCATTTCCAGCCGATCTTCTATGTCGGCCGCTATCCTGTCGATCCGAAGGATGAGAATCGTGTAACTTTACCTGAGCTGGCACATGCGATCGAAGTGCAGACCAAAGGCATGCTCAAGGCGGACAACTTCGTCCCCACGTCATGTTCCAACGTCCACTGTGACATGAAGTCATTATCCATCGTACTCCCTGACGGCTCACTGTTCCCGCTCACCACGATGGCCCTCGGACCGCCGCAGAAGACAGATAACGTGGCCGATAAGACCAGGACCGAAGTGTCACAGTTCTGGAGATTCATCGAGAACACCATGGACGGCGATACCGACGTCAACACTGATGACGGATCGTGGAGATCCTTCGTCAACCGTGCCAAGACCCATTATCTCACCGTATCATCGATGGCATTCCAGGATGTCTGGAGCGGAGAGACCGAGAGGTGGGAACGCTGCTGCATCCATGTGGTCACACTCGACGGAAAGCTCGTACCGTTCTGTCTGTTCAATGTGACATCGAGGGACGGAACCACGCTGTACAGGAAGAAGACCTTCTGTCAGTGACAACGATCCGATCGAAAATCGGGTTTTAAAATAATGACGTGCCGTAAGGCACGTCGTTTGTGTTTATCTTCTGTAGTAGCCGAAGCTGTTGTGGTAGTTGCTTACGACACCGTTCATGTAGTTGGAGAGGAACTTCTCCTTCTCTTTGGTGTTGACAACGAAACCGTTGAGCGGGAACTCGGCATCGCAGTGGACGCATCTGACGAACTTGCAGTTCTTGTTCGCCTGGGGACATGCCCTGCATGCGATAGCTCTTGACTGGAAGAGACTGAATTCCTTTCCGCACCTGGGACATATGAACCTGTGTGTGGATGAGAGCAACTGGGGTGTCACACCTGCCCTTGCCATCTCTGGTGTTAATGTCATGATACTCCTCTATGGCTTTGGATAGTCATTCTACTATATGACAGGTGGTACGGAATCCGCGTCGTTTCCACACGTCAATATTAATTATCATTTGATTAATCACGTTCCCATGAGTGCCTGGGAAGCGATGAAGGTTTTCTTGATAAGACGCAGATTACTGGCGAACATGATCCCCAAGGGGTGCCAGCATCCTCTCGAGGAGTGGATGGCGATCAAGGCACGTATGACCTTCAAGAACAGCCAGGAGCTCAAGAACAGGATCGGAAAGAAGTCGCTGGATGAGGTGACGAGGGAAGATTTCAACGAGTATCAGCTGTTCCGCATGAGGGAACAGATGAGGTATTCCGAAGAGAACTCACCTTATTACAGGCACAAGTTCAAGGATGCCGGCGTGAGGCCTGAGGACATCAACACATGGGATGACCTCGAGAAGATACCGTTCACCGAACCTGCGGATCTCGCCGAGAGCCCGTTCTATTTCTATGCCGTCTCGAGGACGAAGCTCAGGACCGAGTTCACCACCACCGGGACCACCGGTCACAGGAAGACCATCGGCTACACCACCAACGACATAATCTCCAAGATCGACATCGTCGCTTCGGCACTGAAGGACATAGGGATGAATGACGGCGACTCGCTCCACATCATGTTCCCCCTGGTATCCGCCTGGGACCCCAGTCTCATCATGGCAGGTGCATGCAAGATCCTCGGATACGGTTCTTCGATATGCTCGGAGACTGACATAAAGAAACAGTACGAGGTGATGAAGGAATCCGGGGCGACGCACATCATCGGACTGCCTTCGTTCATCTACCGTGTCACTTCACTGATGATGAAGGAAGTGGACCTCAGGAGTCTCGGCATCAAGAAGGTCATTTCGACTTCCGAACCTCTCTCGGAGAGCATGAGGAAGAGGCTGGAAGAGGCATGGGGTTGCAAAGTGATCGATGTCTGGGGCATGACCGAGTTCGGTCTCGCCTGTGCAGTGGAATGCGACGAGCAGGACGGTCTCCACACCGACGAGGCGAACATGCTCTTCGAGGTCGTGGATCCTGAAACAGGAAAGCATGTGCCAGACGGTCAAATAGGGGAACTCGTCATCACTTCGCTGAATGCTGAATGCACTGTGCTGATAAGGTACCGCACACATGATCTGGCAGCGATGATAGCCCCGCCCTGCGGATGCGGCGCTCATTTCAACAGAAAGCTCAAGAAACCCAGCGGAAGGATGGATCTTCAGTTCAAAATCGGAATGGGGAGGAAGGTCTATCCGGTGCTGTTCGACGAGGCGGTCTTCATCGACTCGTCGGTGGTGGATTATCAGGTCAAGATCACCAAGGAAGGCTACAAGGACGTTCTGACATTCGAAGTGGAATGCAAGGATCCTTCCGATGACATCAGGGACAGAATAATCGATTCGGTCAGTCACATCATGGAAGTGGAGGACGGCATCAATGAGGATCTTGTCGACACCCCCCGCGTGAAGTTCGTCGACATCGGTACGATGGAGTACACGATAAAAGCGAAGAAGATCCTTGATATGAGAGAGAATTATGACTGAGGGTTTTGCCCTCAGTAAAATGATCAGTTCTTGACTGCACTGATGACGGACTTGATCTTGTCCTCGTCGGAGGTCTGCTCGACGAAGGTGCCGGTGACGATGATGTCCGCACCTGCCTTCACGGCTGCTGCGGCGGCCTCAGGTGTCCTGATTCCTCCGCCGACGATGAGCGGGATGTCGATCATCTGTTTGACGGCTGCGATCATCTCCGGGGGAACGGGCTTGTCTGCACCGCTTCCCGCCTCAAGGTAGACCAGCTTCATTCCGAAGTACTGGCATGCTAGAGCGTATCCGACAGCTGCCTTCACGTCGTCCCTCTTGATGAGGTTGGCCTTCGAGACCCTTCCGACTGTCATTCCGGGTTCTACGATGATGTAGCCCATGGAGAGCGGCTCGATCCCGATCTTCTTGATGTAAGGGCTGGCATATGCGTGTGCACCGGTGATCATGACAGGGTCTGCACTGTTGACGATGCTCATGAAATAGATCGCATCGCATTTGGTGGAAAGTGCGTGAGGTCCTGCGGGGAAGTAGATTGTGGGCAGTCCCGTCTTTTCCTTGATGGCAACTGCGGTCGCATCCACATTCTCGGTCGTGATTCCGGTCGATCCTCCGATCATGATGGCATCGGTTCCTGCTTCCTTGCACTTCAAAGCGATCTCTGCAGCCTCTGCAGGGGTCTGCTTCTCGGGGTCGAGAAGGGTCATGTGCATCTTTCCGTTCTTGATCTTATCGAGGATGAATTGTTCGACGGTCATATGTTCACTTTTCCGATTATGAATGCCACGAGTGCGACCATCATGGCCAGTTTAGCTGTCTTCTGTGACCTGTGAGGGTCATTGAAAAGGATAAATGCTGCGTATATAAACATTGCATCAGCGGCGAACACGACGGGATACAGGGGCCCCATCGAGTGGTCTATGATGGGCATGATGCTCAGGATCGGACCTGCGATGTAGAATATCGCCGCGACGATACCTGCATTCCTCTTTCCGATGGCCATCGGGAGCGTATGCCTTCCCTCGTCGCCTTCCATGTCCTCGATGTCCTTGGTTATCTCGCGTCCGACTGTGACCAGTGCGGCCATGCCTGCGATCTCGAAACAGTTCTCCATGTGGCCTACGATGCTTCCGCCGAGCAGGAAGACCATCCCTGTCATGACCGCGATGGTCACGTTCCCGATGAATCCTCTCTGTTTGAGTAACAGTTCATACGAGATCATCAGAACGACCGCGATTCCGCCGATGACTACACATTCTATGCTATCCAGCAGAATCGAGCACAGGAATGAAAGGAACAGACAGAAGCAGCTGACGTACAGCGCATGCTTGGGCTCCATCCTTCCGGACGGGAGAGGTCTCTCAGGATGCGAGACCTTGTCGATTTCCCTGTCTATGTAATCGTTGAGACCGTTGCCTCCGGCGATGAACAAGACTACCATCACGCATCCCAGAAGGACCCGCGGCCAGTAGTCGATCACATCCGTGCCGACCGCTATGAATCCCGTGACTGCGACTCCGACTATGCCGATGATGCCGTTCTGAAGCCTGAACAGTTCGAGGTACTTGTTCACGATACGGTCAATGTCCTATCGCTTATAATAGGTGTCGGGCATCACTCGACCTTTTTGAATATGTGGTAATGTCTTGTGAGGGAACCGTGCACCCTCTGTAGGAACAGGGATTCGAGCTTCAGTCTGCTGTCATCGATGGAGTGGGGGAGAACGACTCCTGCGGACCCCCCGACCTTCAGGATCTCTCCGAACGATTTCATGGCCCTCCGGTAGATGCTCTCGATGTCTTCTCCGCCCGTATGAGTCGATCTTCCGTAAGGCGGATCGGTGGCGATCGCATCCACTTCGCCGAATCTGTCCTGGATGTCCGAGATGTCAAGGACATCGCAGTCATACATCTTGATGCCGTAATAGTCCATGTTCTCCTCTGTGCCAGCTATCATTTCTGGATCGAAATCGGAAGCCATCGCCTTCATGCCCATGAAGCCTGCTTCGATGACGATCCCTCCGGTGCCGCAGAACGGATCCAATACGGTTCCGCCCTTCTTCACGCCTGTCAGATTGATCAATGCCCTCGCATAGCGGGGGTGGAGCGAGATGGGTGAGAAGAACGGCCTTTCGCCGACTTTCCTCGTTTCCAGGATATCTCTGTCGACTTTCCTTTCTCCGAGGAAGACGTGCAGGCGGTCGCTCATCAGGATGCGGACTTCATTCTGAGGTTCCCTTAGGTCGACATCATTCGTCTTAGAAAGTATACCTCCGAGTTTCCTGATTATGGCCTGCGAATCGACATCCTTCATCATGCCTTCGAATCTCTTTCCCCTGACGGCAAAGGTCCCTTCGGGGATCCTGATATCATTGAAACCCGAGAGGTCATCCAGATCGAATGATCCGAGATAATGGCCGAGACAGTGTGTGAGGGATATCCTGTCGGCTATCGGATCCATGGATTTCTCATCGAATGAGCCGATGACATATCCGGGCCCCTGTCCGACGATCTCAAAGGAATCCGTCTCCGCTTCCATGCATTTCACCGCTTCCGCGGTGCACATGGTGGGATGTTCGCCTGACAGTTCGAAAAGGAATGAGGGCATGATGCCCCCATTATCGGGTTTTAATCTTTAATACCATCTTCGGTAACCATGAAGACGGCCTCTCCCTCGGGGAGGTTCGGAGAATCGATGAGTCTTGCGATCCTCTTTCCTGCCTTTCCCTTGCGGAGGTAGACACGGAATGTGGCCGTGTGTCCGACGATGTGTCCTCCGATAGGTCTGGTGGGGTCTCCGAAGAATGCATCCGGTTTCGCCGCGACCTGGTTGGTGACGACGATGGCCGCATTGTTCAGCGTTGCGAAGTTCAGCAGGTCGTGCATGTGTCTGTTGAGGACCTGCTGTCTCTCCGCAAGTGCGCCCCTTCCGACATACTCCGCCCTGAAGTGCGACGTCAGCGAGTCCACGATCAGGAGTCTGACCTTCAGGTCCTTGGCGAGGTCCATGGCCTTCTCAACCAGGAGCACCTGGTGCTGCGAGTTGAATGCCCTTGCGACATGGATCCTCCTGAGGGTCTCCTGCGGATCCGCTCCCAGGTATGTCGCCATCTGGATGATCCTCTCGGGCCTGAATGTGTTCTCCGAGTCGATGATGATAACGTCCGAGTCAAGTCCGCCCTTCTCCTCAGGGAGGGTTGCGTTGACGGCCAGCTGGAAACATACCTGCGTCTTGCTGCTTCCGAATTCTCCGAAGAACTCCATGATGGATTGGCTCTCCACTCCGCCTCCGATGAGTTCATCGAATGCCTTGGAACCGGTCGTCAGCTTAGTGACCTGCTTGCGTCTCTCGAGGATGTCCTCCCCGGTCTCGAAACCGCCGATGTCTGCGCACAGTTTCGCGCCTTCGATGATGTCCATCGCTTTCTTCTCGCCGATCTCGCACTTCTCCGCAAGGTCTGCGGGTGCCGCTACGGCGATAGCCATGAGGTCGCTGTATCCTGCCTCTTGGAGTTTCTCGGCAATCGCCGGTCCTACTCCGGGTATGTCTTCAAGGGTTTTGGCCATTATCAATCACCTGTTTCTTTACTTCTTTTGTTCATATTTAAAGTGATTTGGGGGGTCTCCGATTTTTCCGATTCATGATTCATACATCTGGCACTTTCGGAATCATCGGTTCTTCTCATCTCTACTTCACGATCCTTTCGGGCTCGTTACTCAGTATATTGACCGATGAATATATAATAATAACAATGTTATAATTGTTATAAATATGCATAGCTGTCGGCGCTGATGCCGCTTCCCGAACGCCCCGTTCCTACCATAGCTTTATATTAGGTTGACAGATTAGCCGTTCCGATGGCAAAGAAGAGACGCATCATCGAGAAGAAAGCCCAGGAGGAATACGAGTTCGTACCTCCGGAGTTCGATGAGGAGGAGTTCATCCGCAAGGATCTCTATGGAACGAAGGTCGCATTCTTAGTCGTAGCCTTCGCGATTGTCATCGGAATACTCTGTTCATGCCTCCAGAGATCATTCGCGGATGCAGGGCTGTACCTCGGTCTGCTCCTTCTGTTCCTCGGAATCGCAGCGATCAAGCCTTTCCTGAAGCTCGTCAGGTTCGACCCAGACCTCCTCGAGAGGAAGACCATGGTCGGAGACTACCTCCTGTACCTGCTGCTCGCTCTGGGAATTTGGATCCTTCTGGTCAACCCGCCGTTCTACTGAACTCAGAGTTCCCAGTTGTGCTTGGGCACCAGTAATTCGCTGAGGAGTGCAGGGTCGGCGCTGTCGATCGTCGTATCATGATCCAGGATGGTCATGGTCTTCGGGTCGATCTCCCTTCCGATGCCTGCGATCTCTATCTCATCGGCAAGCATCTCCGCTGCCGTGAAATACAATCTTTCGGAGATGACCGTCCAGTGTCCGTCCTCGATGAACGGTGCCCCGTATTCGCTGTCCTTCCATTTCATCAGGAAGGATTCGGATGATTTAACCCAGACCGGGGGTCCGATGTGCTTGTACGTCTTGGAAAGACGGTCCCTCTCCAGTTCGAAGATTATGACGATCTTGTCATCGGTCATGGAATGGACTGCCCTGAGGACGTTGAACGAGAAGGTATCCAGCTTCTTGGCGATGGCGATCTGCGTCTTCCATTCCTGGGAATGCAGATTGTCTTCGTTGATCTCAGGCCTGTCGAACATCACGGTGATGAGTCTCGTGCCGTGCAGTTCCGTGACATCCTTGATCTCCTTCTCGGACAGCGGTTCCCTCTTGTTGGGGAAGAAGTACTCCATCGTCGGATTCTTCAGGTAGTTCCTGCATGCGACGATGAATTCTGCAAATGTATCGATATGGACCGCGGAGGCCACGTTCCTTCTGGGGTCGACGGGATCGTAGAGGACGATGGGTGCGACCATGGGCGGCCCTCTCTTCTCGAGCACTATCGTTACACCCTCCTTCCACTCGGCCGCCGCTATTATGGCGTCTATGAAACCGCCGTAGTGGATGGTGATGAGTTCGCACATGTATCCGGAGAACCCTCTGGTGTTGGGTTCCGCACCGTAGGCGCCGATCCCCTTCATGAACCTCTTCATCAGGCGGATCTCGTCGCACATGCGCTCATCCACCTTGGAGAGCACGTAATCGGTATGGAACGGGGACCTGTCGACCGGCGTCAGCAGCTTCTCCGTGGAAGTGATGTGGTAGCAGGGGACCATGTCCACCTGTACGCCCTGGAACGAACCTGTGGTGTACGGGTGTTCCGCGTACATCCTCTTGCCGTCGATGATCTTCTCGCCCATCTCCAGACCTATCCTCACCAGGTCCTCCATGGGCGTGGTCTCGGGGAACATCAGGAATATGTCCAGATCGGGATCGGAAAGGAATGTCCCTTTGGCCACGGAACCGACGAACCTGACCTTGATGTCGAGGTTGTTCCTGAGGATGTAATCCTCCACTTCGAGTTTCAGCGAGTCCGCTGCCTGACGGATGTGTGCCGTCTCCTCGGCGGTGGGTCTGATCCTTTCGATGACCTCGGACTCGATGCTCATGGTCCGTGTGATGGAATCCGACGATATATTGGTTGGGGAAATCCCCGTCATTATCAAATAAAGACTAGAGGATTATCCTGCATGCCCTACTGCCCGTTCTGCGGTCAAGAGATATCGGAGACCGACTCGTTCTGTCGGTCCTGCGGAGCATCATTGGGTCAGGGCAGTCCGCCGCCGATGAACGGTCCGAAGAGGAATCCGGCCATGGTGATAGTCATCGTCATCGTCGGGATCGTCCTGCTCTCTACGATAGCAGGCGCGGTCATCATCGCGATGACCGGCAACAATACCATATCGGGCGACATCAAGGAGACGTACAGGTGGACCTACAACAACAAGGATTTCACGTATACCCTGGAAGTGAAGAGATCGGATCATGACAGGATGATGGCCTCCACCATCGACAGGACAGGATCGGTCTCGACCGACCGCTATACGGACGATTCTGGCATAGTGCCAGGTGTGTGCGACTATATCGTCGTGGACAGCTACATAAAAGGCGTCTCGGACATGCTGAAACAGAAGTACCAGGAAGCATTCGGCGTCGCACCCGGCAACGATGAGTACGTGAGGTTCGCTACGGCATTCGTGCAGGTATGCATAAAGTATGATTACGGAGAGGCAGGAACGGAGTACTGGAGATATCCTCTGGAGACCCTGTGCGACAGGACCGGTGACTGCGAGGACACCTCGATCCTCCTCGCGGCACTGATCGACGCGGCGGGACTGAAGGGCGGATTGATACTGCTCCCCAGCCATGCGATGTGCGCCGTAGTCGACACCGAACTCACGTCATCCTATTCCAACCTCAGGCACAGTTCCGTGTACGGAACGGGGTTCTATCCGATAGAGACGACCGTCGACAGTTTCCACGACATCGGTCAGGTGAACGGTGAGTACGGCGTAGTTTACAATCATCTGTATCTGGGCAGCGTCAACAGCTACTTCAGTTCTTGACAGCCGTGAACGAGAGCTTCACATATCCTATGGGGTCGGTGTCCCCGCTGAATTCCATCACACCGCCGGAATAATTGTCCACGGTGAAGGAGACCCCGGAGCATCCGAACGCCTTCGGGATTTCCGAGGTGACCTTGCTGGTGTCCACGGTGTAGATGTCGACGGTGTCCCTGATCTCTCCGCCGGAGTACGACCTGACGATATTCAGGAACATGGTGTAATTGATGCTGCTCAGATCGGTGGTGTCCACCTTGAAGACGGCCTTGTTCGATGAGCCGGGGGATTTCACGGAGCCGTCGATCGTACAGTTCTTCCAGGGTCCGAGGGTCTTGGTAGTGTCCCCGCAGGTTATGTCCAGTTCCGCATTGACCAGCGAGACCATTCCGTACTGTGACTTGTCCGCGACGTCTATCGAGAATTCTTCCACTGTCACGGTTACGGTGTAACTGTTCTTCTCCGGAATGAGGGACGGTATGAAGGCTATCATCACTACTCCGAGGACGGCGATCACAACGACGACAATGATCCAAATGTTGGTCTTCTTCCCGGTAGGCGCGCCGTAGGCCGGCCGGTAAGGGGCAGATTCCACGGGCATACCGCATTCGGGGCATCTGAGCTCGCTGTCGCTCAGTTTCTTCCCGCAGTGCTGACAGAATCTGTCCATGGACCTTGATGGACGAATCAGATAAAATCAGTTCGGTCATAGGTCCCAGGCATCGTTCCATTCGGGTTTGCAGGGTTTCAGCTGCCCGAGGACGAGGTCCTCGCCCACATCCAGTGTCATCAGGTCCTCTCCGACGACGGTCCTGATGCCCGTGGCATCCTCGACCATCTTGGCCTGTTTGTACGCGTCATGCTTCAGCATGACTATGCCGAGGTGGATGAATATGCAAAGCTCCGGTTTCACGATGTTCAGGAACGGGATGGCATCATCCGTGCACATGTGGCCGTTGATGCGGTTCCCGCTGGGAGTCGTTATGGGGAGGAAAACGATCCTGGATCCCTTGTACTGTTCCGCGATCTCGTCAGAATAGTAGGTGTCGGTGACGTAGGAGATGACGCCGTGTTCGGTCTCGAACCTGAATCCGACGGTGGTCGGGTCGCTGTGGTCGGAACGTGTCACGACCGTCCTCTGGCCGGCGATGTCCAGTATGTCGCCCGGGGTCATGGTGAAATACTCCTCCGCCAGGTGCATGTGGTAATTGGACAGTACCGGTTCGAGCACCCCGTATCCCTCCATGACGCTGACGCTCCCGTACACCGCGCCGCGTTTCCTCCATCCGCCGTATGTCATGCCTTCGATGACGACCTGTGCGTCCGAGTAATGGTCTGGATGACAGTGGGAGATGACCACGGCATCGGTCGTCCTGAGATCGTAACCGATCTGGCACATGTTAGTGAGTGCGCCCGGTCCCGGGTCAACATGTATCCTGGATCTGCCCGTATCGATGAGGAATCCGCCCGTGCTCCTGGCCTGGAACATGGTCGTATGGCGGCCTCCTCCGGTACCCAGGAACGTTATCTTGGTCATCATCCGTTCAATGGGTTATCGCATATATTCGGTTTCCGCACATTTAATAAAAGAAATGACAGTTCGCCACTCATGATTACAGTCATCCGCGATGCATGGATCGTCACACAGGACCAGAACAGGAGCATTCTCAAGGGTGATATCGTCGTCGAAGGCGATATCATCAGATCCGTCGGCAAGAAGTACAACGGAGATGCCGACCGCGAGATCGACGCTTCCGGTGACATCGTCATGCCCGGTATGATCAACACCCACACCCACGTCGCCATGGCGCCTCTGAAGGGCATCTGCGACGACCTTCTCTTCCCGGATTTCCTTGACAAGGTGTTCAAGATCGATTCGGACAGGACCGATTACGATCTCGAGATGGGAGCGAAGCTGGGATGTGCGGAGATGATGCGCGGAGGAACGACCACATTCGTGGACCTGTACTATTCGGAGGACGTGATCGCGAAGGCCGTTCAGGAGGCAGGCATCAGGGGAGTCCTGTGCTGGTGCTGTCTGGACGAGCAGTTCACTACCCAGAAGGGCAACCCGCTGAACAACTGCAAGCATTTCTACGAGACGCACAAGGACAAGAGGAAGATCCTCCCCGGAGTCGGTCTCCAGGGTGTGTACGTATGCGGAGAGGAGACCTGCGTCGGTGCGAAGGAGTTCGCAGAGGAGAAGGACCTTCCGCTGAACTTCCACCTTTCCGAGACGAGAGGGGAAGTGAACAACCACAAGAACAAGACCGGCCTCAGGCCTGCTGAGTGGCTCGACAAGATCGGTGCGCTCACGCCCAAGATGATCGCCGCGCACTCGGCATGGCTGACCATGAACGAGGTCAGGCTCATGGGTGCCGCAGGCATGTCGGTCTCGCTCTGTGCCGTATCCAACATGAAGCTCGCCACCGGAGGGGTGGCACCCGTTCCCGAGTTCCTTCAGAACAATGTCAACGTGACCATCGGAACGGACAGCAACAACACTAACAATTCGCTCGATATGTTCTCGGAGATGAAGATCGCAGGACTCCTGCACAAGTCCGCAAGATGGGATGCCACCGTTGCACCTGCTCAGCAGCTTCTCGATTTCTGCACCATCAACGGTGCGAAGGCCATCGGAATGGCGGACAAGCTCGGTTCCATCGAGGCCGGCAAGTATGCGGACATAGTGATCCTGGACGGAAAGGCACCCAACATGAGACCCTTCCTGCCTGAGAACCTCGTCGCCAACATCGCATATTCAGCCTCGAGTCTCAACGTGAAAACCGTGCTCTGTCAGGGCGATGTCGTGGTCAGCGACGGACAGATAAAGACCCTTGACATGCCTGCGGTGCTCGATGCACAGGAAGGCATCTGGAAATCACTGTGCCAGCGCTGAGATCAGGAGATGTTCATCCTGCCCGAATCACCCACCAGCGAACGCTTCATGGAGTTGTAATCGGGCTTGCATCCGGTCCAGACCTCGAACGACCTCATTCCCTGGCCGATCAGCATGTCGAGACCGGGCACGATCTTGCACCCGCGCTCCCTTCCGACAGCCTCCAGCTGCGTCTCCTTGGTGTAGACGACATCGAAGATTATCTGACCGCCGTGGATCTTGGTGAGATCGATCGGATACTTCTCTTCCTCATACATTCCGATCGGAGTGCAGTTGACGATCATATCGAAACCTGACGGGTCGGTGACGTCGCATGTCTCGCATCCGAACTGTCTGCAGAGGTCCTTCACCGTCTTCTGGTTCCTTCCGATTATGGTGACATCAGCACCCTCGTTCCTGAAGAGATATGCGCAGGCCATGGCCACTCCTCCGGAACCGATCATGAGGATCTTCATACCAACCTCGATCTCCACTCCCGCATTTTCCAGTGCGAACTTTGCACCGTCCACATCTGAGTTGGAACCGATCAGCCTGTCGCCGGTATTGAGGATCATGTTGGCCGCGCCGGTGTTCTTGGCCGACTGGTCGAGGACGTCGACGTATGCGAGGATATCATCCTTGTAGGGGATCGTGACGTTGATGCCCCTTATGTCGTAGTCCACGATGACATCGTCAAGACCTTCCAGCGAGACCGTGTCGAAATTGATGTAGTGTCCGTTTATCCCCGCATCCTTCAATGCCTGGGTATGCATCCTCTTGGATGCCGACTGGCTGAGAGGATGTCCCACGAGACCGATGATCAGGGATTCATCCCCTGTCTCCCGCAGTTCGTCAATGCTCATCTGTCCCGTGTATACGGGCGTTCCGGCATGGGCGAAGTCGAATTCATTGCCGAGGAGTCTGGACCTGTATCTGGTCAGGGAACCCATCTCCCCGAGTCCCACCAGCACATGCTTCTTCTGGACGAGGGTCGATGCGTCGTAGATCGAAACGAGATCCGCGGGACGGTTCACCATGAACGTACCGACGGCCACATCGCAGTCGAACCCGTTCATCTTCTCCACGATCTCCTGTGAGGTCATGGTCCTGACACTGTCGCGCAACGATGAGATCACGGGCATCTCGGTCTTCGGTCTGGGGAGCTCTCCTATGTCGAGGTATCCGTTCCATTTCTTGTTGAACATCTCCACGGATTCCTCGGGCGTGGAGATCCTGACGATCACAGGCTTGTCGATCTCGGATCCGATGCAGCGGTAGTCGTCGATCTTCATCTCTATGAGGTCCGCCTCCTTCGCCTTATCCAATTCCTCCAATGAACCTATCGTCGCACAGACCTTCAGCATCAGACCGCACTCCCTGTCGGAAGGGTGTATGCAATCGGATTTTTTAGTATGTTGCCTCCGTATCATCTGCGGCGGATGAAAGACATCTCCTGGAGCACCCCTCTGCAGATGATCCTCTGGCAGACGATCACGATCAGGAGCGCTATGGAGCATCCGATCTCCACGATCACCCCGGTGCCGGGGGAGTAGCTCATCGACCAGTTCCCGTACTTCATCAGGGCATCGCTCCAGTAGAACAGCACCGCGATCGCGAAGACCGTCAGGGCGATCATCACCAGGGATGCTTTGTCGAACGCTTCTTCCTTCATGATCGCGAATGTCACGGAGATGCCCGCTGGAAGCAGGGGGATCAGGGAGATGTACAGCACATATCCCGGGACCGACGGCGGGAGGTTGGTAGCGCTTGCGAGGATGCTGATTCCGCTGAGTCCCACGGGTATCCCGCTGAAGGAAACGACCGCTGAGTCCATGAACACGCAGAATGAACCCAGCGCAGCGATCAGGCATGCGAGATACCACATCTGGAATCCGCCGCCTGCATTCCTTTTCTTCTTCGGTCCGGGCGAAGGTCTCCTGCAGCCGTTCCTCCTGCCGTCCACGCGGTAGAGGTCGAAATAATCGTCCTTCTCCCGCTGGGTGCCGGGGATGTGCACCTCTTCGTTCTCCTGTCCCGACCTGAGTCCTCTCATCTGGCCCGTCCGATTATCGTTCTGGTATCCGTTCTGATGTTCGCTGAATCTTATCTTCGGCATGTTATCATGATTCTCACGGACCCGTGCTTATATCAGGGCCACAGTTACAGTTAATCGGTTAGCATCCGTTTCGGCTATGATTATATATTTAGGATTCCCTAATACGTAGCATGGCAACTAAAAAACTCACAATCGAAGGAATGAAATGCGAGAAGTGCTCCGCGAAGGTCAAGGAGAAACTCCTTGCCGTATCCGGTGTTTCGGATGCTGAAGTCGATCACACCAAGGGCAAAGCGACGGTCACATGCGAGGATTCCGTGAAGGATGAGGATCTCTGCATGGCCGTGATCGATGCAGGTTTCAAGGCCAAGGTCAAGCACGGACTGTTCAGATGAGTGCGATCAAGACCGTCATCAAAGTGGACGGCATGTCATGCGCCGCCTGTTCCGCAAGGATAGAGAAGGCGCTGAAGAAGGATCCCGGGATAAAGGACTCGTATGCCAACTTCTCCAACAACACCGTGTCGGTGACCTACGACGACGAATCCACTGATCTGGAGAAGATATACCAGCTGATCGAGGGCGCCGGTTACGAGGTATTGAGGGACGGCGAGGAGAAGGTCGACAGATCCTCCTCGGTACTGAGGTCGCTCATAATCTCCATAGTGTTCGCGATCCCGGTGGTGATACTTGCGATGGGTCCGATGTTCGGACTCGATCTGGGCATGGACGAGGGGACCTCAGCGGCACTCCAGCTGATCCTGTCGGTGCCGGTGGTCATCGCGGGACGCAGATTCTTCCTCAGAGGCATCCCTGCCCTGATCTCGCGCAGTCCGACCATGGACACGCTGGTCGCACTGGGTTCGGGAACGGCATTCGTCTACAGCACGGTACTCGCGGTCATGATCCTGACCGACAGCGGTTCAGGACATCTGTACTTCGAGTCCGCGGTGATGATCATCGCACTGGTCTCCGTGGGAAAATACTTCGAATCAAGATCCAGGGAAAGGACCAAGGATGCAGTCAACGGCCTGAAGGATCTCGCTCCCAAGGAAGCGAGGGTCATCAGGGACGGGAAGGAGACCATGGTCCCCATCGCCGAACTCGTTCTCGGGGATGTCATACAGGTACGTCCCGGGGAGATGATATTCGCGGATGCGCAGATAATCTCCGGTGACACGTCGGTGGACGAATCGATGCTCACGGGAGAGAGCATGCCCGTGCACAAGACCGTCGGGGACAGCATCTACGGCGGTACCGTCAACGTCAACGGAACGGTCACGGCAGAGGTATCCGCGATAGGCGACGATTCCGTACTCTCACGCATCATCGGAATGATCGAGGATGCACAGAGCACCAAGGCACCCGTTGCACGCATGGCGGACAGGGTGGCGGCGAAATTCGTTCCTGCCGTGATCATCATAGCGGTAGCAGCAATGGCGATCTGGCTCATTGCAGGGAAGGACATAGCGTTCGCTCTGACGGTAATGATCTCGGTGCTGGTGATCTCATGCCCGTGCGCATTGGGTCTCGCCACCCCGCTGGCGATCACGGTCGGCACAGGGAAGGGTGCGGAGTACGGGATACTGTACAAGGATGCCGCTTCGCTGGAATATGCGGGGAGGGTGGATACGGTCATCCTGGACAAGACAGGTACCGTGACCGAAGGCTCCCCCGTTGTCACAGCGGTCTACCCCGAGGGATCGGAGGGCGACATCCTTTCGTCGGCATGCACGGCAGAACAGCGTTCGGAACACCCGATAGGTAAGGCGATAATGTCACACTGTTCCGATCTGGGCATCGCCCCTTCACCGTCGGACGATTTCGTCTTCGAGACGGGATCGGGAATAAGCTGTATATCAGAAGGAAAGAAGATCGCGGTCGGGAACGGAGCATCGTTCGACATATCGATGTTCGAAGGGAAGGCATCCGAACTGTCAAAGGGCGGTGCAACCGTTGTCTATGTATCAGTCGACGGAAAGGTCATCGGATTGATCGCGGTCTCCGACAGGATCAAGGCCGAGAGTGCCTCCGCAGTCTCATCGCTGGGAAGTATGGGCATCGGAGTAAAGATGGTCACCGGCGACAATGCGATCACCGCAGCCGCGGTGGCTTCCGAGGTGGGGATAACGGATGTCATATCCGGTGCCAAGCCTGAGGACAAGGTCATGGCCGTGAAGAAGCTCCAGGCGTTGGAGCACAACGTTGCCATGGCCGGGGACGGCATAAACGACGCACCGGCGCTGACGCAGGCGGACATCGGCATGGCCATCGGTTCCGGAACGGACATAGCCATGGATTCATCTGATGTTGTCCTGATGAACGATGACATAAGGTCCGTTCCCGCAGCCATCGAGATCGGCCGTGCGACGCTCAGGAACATCAAGGAAAATCTGTTCTTCGCATTCTGTTACAATGCCGTGTGCATACCGATAGCTGCAGGTCTTCCGTACCTGTTCGGTGTATCGCTGATACACGAGATGCCCATGATAGCCGCGGCTGCGATGTCCATGTCATCCATATCGGTGGTCACCAATGCGCTGAGGCTCAGAAGGTTCAGGCCGAAGAGTATCAGTTGATCCTATCCTGCGTCATCTCCTTGTAAGCTTTCCTTCTTGAGACGACGTACGCTATCACGAAGATCAGGGCGGCGATCGGTATGGCGATCAGCGAGCTCTTCTCTGCACCGAAGGGTCCGGGGACCACAGCCATGATGACGAAATCGATGATGAATATCAGGGCTATGGTGCTGAAGTTGAGGACCCTTTCGTAGACTGTCTTCGCTTTCTCCGCCTTCTCCTCCGGGAGTTCCTTGGAGATCATCTTCTCGCCTTCGACCATCAGCTTGTCGATTCCCTTGATCGACTTGATGAGAGCATAGGTGGGTATGGCCAGGAGGAAGAAGTTGACGACCATCAGGATCAGATATGCCATGTATTCGCTGTCCATGAGGTCGGTCTTCAGCAGGTCGGCGAGGAACGAGGTCATCTGGCCCATGAATTCGCAGAACACGATCTCGATGACGATTATCAGCAGGATGCAGAAGTAGGTCTTCTTCAGGTTGTTCCTGATGTACGTGCTCATGCTCGGCGATGATTCGATTTTCGCGTTCATGTCATCCCTCATGGCATACAGGCGTTCCCCCACCCTTGCGAAGGGCTGCGGACGCCTGTTGCGGATCCAGTCCGATGCCTTGAACATGTCCTTGGTGAGGATCGGGAGCAGTACCATCGACATGAGTGCCGCACCGATGACCGCTGTGTAGAAGGTCTCGCTGACGACACCGTGGCTGTACGCCTCCGATGAGATGATGAATGCGAACTCGCCCATGGCCATGAGCGATACCGATGACACGAATCCCTCCTCGAAGCTCTGGTTGCTGACGAAGTATCCGATGAACACGGTGATGAACTTCGATGCCATGAATATGACAAGGATTCCCACCGCCATGGGCAGGCTGTTGACGAAACTGTTGAACGTGACCTCCATTCCCACGGAGATGAAGAACACTGCCATGAAGACCTCCTTCATCGGTTCCGTCTTCTCGTAGATGTGCTCACAGTACTTGCTCTGCGACAGGATCACACCCATGAGGAACGCACCGATGGCCATCGACATTCCGATGTACTTGGAGAGCCAGGCCATGACGAAACACAATCCGACGGACATGACCAGAAGGACTTCTGCCGACGTGTTGTCACCGATCCAGTTCAGGACACGCGGGACGAGTTTGATACCGATGAGGAGCGCCGCGACCATGAACACGATGATCAGGAGGATAAGTCTGACCATCTCCACCGCGCTGATCGACGAACCGAGGAACAGGGGCGTGACCATCGACAGGATGATGACCTGTCCGATGTCCTCCATGATGGTTACGAGGACCAGGGTATCGGCCGCTTCCTTGGTGATGCGCTCATGCGTCTTCAGGACGGCGGCGACCACGGCGGTGCTCGAACCCGAGATGACCGCACCGAGTGTGATCGAAGCGGTGGCATTCAGGCCGAACATGACCATTCCGAAGAAGTAACCGCTGAGGACCATGAGGGGAAGCTGGATTACGGCGACGATGAATGCTATCTTTCCGTATTTCTTGATCTTCTCGATGTTCAGCTCCATTCCGATGCTGAACATCAGCATGACCAGACCTATGTCCTTCAGGACCTCCACGGTCTCCATGCTGAAATTGTTGTTATGCGAGAGATCGAAGACGTTGACCAGGATGATGCCTGCCAGAAGATATCCTATGATCGGGGGCATCTTCAACTTGTTGAAGAGCACGGCGCAGATGCCTGCGGCGATCATCATGCTCATCATGGTCAGTAACAGTACGGATTCTTCCACGGACCCCCTGTTATCCTGACTGTTTTTATATTTATCCGTAGGCCGTTCTTAATCTGTTAATAAAATCCAACCCATATCTGTTATATCTGGTTTCGAAGATATCCCATCCGATCCCAATGAAGCTAGTACTGATCAGGCACGGAGAGAGTCTTTGGAACAAGGAGAACCTTTTCACGGGTTGGACCGATGTCGACCTTTCAGAGACCGGAAGGAAGGAGGCCGCCGAGGCAGGAAGGATACTGAAGGAAGAGGGATTCGATTTCGACATCTGCTACACGTCGTACCTGAAGAGGGCAATCCACACCCTGAACTACGTGCTCGAGGGCATGGACAGGGAATGGCTGCCCGTCATCAAGACTTGGAAGCTCAACGAGAGGCATTACGGTGCGCTTCAGGGATACAACAAGTCGGAGACCGCGGAGAAGTACGGGGAGGCACAGGTGAAGCTGTGGAGAAGATCCTATGACGTCCGTCCCCCGGCACTCGACAAGGACGACGAACGCAACCCCGCATTCAACGAGATGTACCGCGACGACGATAAGAGCCAGCTCCCTCTTACCGAGTGTCTTGCGGATACGGTCGACCGTGTCGTCCCTTACTATCTTTCGGAGATCGTGCCGAAGATCAAGGAAGGCAAGAGGGTACTGATCGCGGCCCACGGCAATTCGCTGAGAGCCTTGGTGAAGTATATAGAGGAGATCTCCGACGAGGACATCGTGGGAGTGAACATCCCCACCGGCGTTCCGCTGGTCTACGAGTTCGATGATTCGATGAAGCTCATCGGCAAGGGATACCTGGGGGACCAGGAGGCCATCGCCGCCAAGATGACTAGTGTGGCGAACCAGGGCAAGAAGAAGTGATCAGAACACTCCGAGGTGTTCCAGGAGGATCTTCGTTCCTATCGCTATCAGGATGAGCCCTCCTAGAAGTTCCGCGTGCTTTCCGAATGAACTGCCTACCTTCGAACCGATCTTGACGCCCACCATCGAGAGTATCAGTGTCACCGCTCCGATGACGATCACGGGAAGAACGATGTCGGTGCCGTCCATGGCGAATGTTATCCCGACGGCAAGGGCATCTATGCTTGTCGCGACTGCAAGGACGAACATCGTTGCGATCCCGATGTCCGCATCCATATCTTCTTCATCATTGGTCAGGGATTCCCTGATCATGTTCAGTCCGATGGCCGCCAGAAGGCCGAAGGCTATCCAGTGGTCGTAGTCGCTGATGAGGTCGTAGAAGGCGCCGCCGAGGAGATAACCGACTATAGGCATCAGTGCCTGGAATCCGCCGAACCATATCCCGATCACAAGCACGGATTTCACTTCGGGATCCCTCAGGGCCAGTCCTTTGCAGATCGAGACTGCCAGCGCATCCATCGCGAGCCCGACGGCTATCAGTAGAATCGATACGAAATCCAAGCTTACCGCTCCGTGTTATGTATCGATGATAGATATCATTGATGGCCCTGCGACATCCTTTATTACGATTAGTTCGGTATCAGAGTCATGAAAGGCGACCTGAACACACTCAAGAAGGTCTGCAAATATGCATCCATTGTCATGAAGATCGGAGAGGTCGTGTTTGCCGGCCTGATAATCGCCACCGTGGCGATGGGCACGGTTACACTGTTCTCGGATGCACTGGAGGATGCATTCTACGACTGGATCGGACTCAATCCGGCCGACGAGACGCTGAAGGTCGTATCGGCATTCATCCTTACCGCCCTGGTGTTCACGCTCGGATACATCACCGTCCGCATGGTCCATGACATAATGGTGTCGATAAAGACCGAGTACACGCCCTTCATACCGGAGAATGCCAGGAGGATCAAGGTGATCTCCATGTCATTCCTGTTCTCATCCGTGTTCCTGCTGTTATTCGGTTTCCTTGCCGGTCTCGGCGCAAGGGAACTGCTGTTCATGTTCTTCGGTTCGCTCATGGTATCGGTGGTGATGTACTGTCTGACCATCGTCAGCAGGTACGGCGCATTGCTGCAGAAGGAATCCGACGAGACTCTCTGAGGTGAAGATGGCGATAATACTGAGACTTGACAGGGTCATGGCGGACAGGAAGATATCCCTCAACGAGCTCGCAGAGAGGGTAGGGATAACCAACGTCAACATGTCCAACATCAAGACCGGCAAGATCTCAGCCATCAGATTCAGCACCCTGAACGGTATATGCAAGGTGCTGGGCTGTCAGCCCGGCGATGTGCTGGAATACATCGAGGACGTTCCCGATGATGATCAGGAAGATTCTGCCTGAATCTTCTCTGTCGATTCCGCGGACAGTTCCTTCTCCATCCTCTTCTTCGAGAACAGCACCGAATCCATGAATGCGACCCATGTGATCTCGATCAGGATGGATGTGGCGATGGCGACCATGCCCGGAGGGTATAATGCGACACAGAGAGCGATGGCAACACCCTTGTTCTTGTAGGATGCCATCAGGATGTCGGTGACCCTCTGTCCCCAGTGGATGCCTGCCTTCTTCTCCACGGTCTCCACTGCGAATCCGAGACCGAATGATCTCATGACGGCGATGATGATGAACACCAGGAAGAGCCACCATACGTTGCCCTTGAAGTTAGTGGAACCGACAGAGAGCCAGACCATGAAGAATATACAGCAGTTCAGGACGATCGCAAGAACATCCTTGTTGATCTTCACCTTCGTAAGGAGTCTCGAGAGGACCAGCGGGATACCGATGAGCTCGAGTACGGTGATTATGAGGAACTCCATGTCGACAGAGTCGCCGAGTGCGAACCATACTATGAACGGGATCCATATTAGCGAGAGGATGTAAACGACGATCGTACCTCTTGCCGCGTGCTCCGCATCTCCCCTGAGGATGATCGAGAGCGGAAGGACCGAACCCGCAAAGGGCGTTGCCGCGATGAAGACGAGACCGGCAGCCTGCTTCGAGTATTCCGTATCCTTCAGTATGAAGTAACCGATGAGGGGGATGATAGATGCGATGACCATTCCCAGAAGGACCGCTCTGCCGATGGATCTGCCGTATTTGACGGGATTCAGATTCTGCAGCGGGATCCTGGACATCGACAGCGTGAGCATGACGACCAGCGTTCCGATGGTCAGGTTGGAACGTACATCGGGGTTCAGAACGTCTGCGGGGAAGAACCCAGCGAAGTTGGTTATCAGAGCGACGGCCATGGCTGCCATCATCATGAATGCGCTGCTCTTGAGCAGATCCTTTGCGGTCATGCGGACTGGATTGTCCAGGCCCTATAAAAATTATCGTTTATCGATAATTAATTAATGACTAAAAGTATTTGGAGTACATCCGTTTACATATCTGAAACGTATCGGGGATACAGATGACGAAGAAGCCGAATGTAAGACCGGTGAAGGCCGGATGGTGGAACATCTTCAGGCCGTCGACCC
>JAEEGL017111775.1_pt1 | contig 22800 bp, 28 predicted proteins | sample 9134231 | NCBI WGS metagenome assembly JAEEGL01 (sample SAMN16246548, study PRJNA631951) | gut metagenome | biome: gut microbiome; feature: rumen; material: fiber-attached | host: Bos | place: Iran: Karaj | collected 2018-10 | reverse complement strand
TTAGCAATTATTTCAGCTTCACGAGCATGGTTCTTAGCATTTAATACTTCATGTGGTATTCTTCTTTTATTTAATAAGTTATCGATTAATTCATTTGTTTCAATTGCAATTGTACCAACAAGTACTGGTTGCCCTTTTTTATGTCTTTCTTCAATAGCATCTATTAAAGCTTTATATTTTCCTGCTTGAGTAGAATATATTAAATCAGGTTCATCATCTCTTATTACTGGTTTATTTGTAGGAATACAAATAACATACATATTATAAATATTTCTGAATTCCTCTTCTTCTGTTTTAGCAGTTCCAGTCATACCTGAAATCTTTTTATACATTCTAAATAAGTTTTGGAATGTAATTGTTGCTAGAGTTTTTGTTTCTTGATTAATCTTAACTCCTTCTTTAGCTTCTACTGCTTGATGCAATCCATCACTCCAAGCACGTCCTTTCATAAGACGTCCAGTAAATTGGTCAACAATTACTATTTCTCCATCTTGAACAACATAGTCAACATCTACTCTCATACTGTAGTTTGCTTTTAATGCTTGATTAATATGATGTACTAAAGTTGTTTGTTCTAAGTCATAAAGATTATCTACTTTAAAATGTTTTTCTGCTTTCTTTACTCCTTCTTCAGTTAATGTTACACCTTTAGTTTTCTCATCATAAAGAAAGTCTTCATCTTGTTTTAAGTTTTTAACAAAATAATCTGCATCTGTATATAATGAAGCACTTTTTAATTCTCCACCTGAAATAATTAATGGAGTTCTTGCCTCATCAATTAAAACAGAGTCAGCCTCATCTATGATAACAAAGTTTAACCCACGTTGAACTCTGTTTTCTTTTTTTACTACCATATTGTCTCTTAAGTAGTCAAATCCAAGTTCATTGTTTGTTGAATAAAGGATATCACAATTATATGCTTCTTGTTTTTCACTTGGTGATAAACTTCTTAAGTTTGTACCTACAGTTAGTCCTAAAAATTTATGAACACTTCCCATCCAGTTTGCATCACGATCTGCTAGATATTCATTAACTGTAATAATATGAACTCCATCACCAGTTAAAGCATTTAAGTAAGCAGGCATTGTTGCTACTAGTGTTTTTCCTTCACCTGTTTTCATTTCTGCAATGTTACCATAGTGAAGTGCAATACCTCCTATTACTTGAACTCTAAATGGCTTAAGTCCAATTACTCTTGAAGCAGCTTCTCTTACAGTTGCAAAAGCTTCTGGTAATATATCATCTAAAGTTTCTCCATCTTTTAATCTTTTTCTAAATTCATCAGTTTTAGCTTTTAAATCTTCATCTGATAATTTTTGATATTCTTCATCTAATGCATCTACTTTGTCTGCTAAAAGAGAAAACTTTTTTAATTCTTTATATTCATGATCAAATAATTTTTTTAAAAAACCCATATTCTCATCTCCATACTAAATATTGTATCAAATTTAGTTATATTTTTCTATATAAAAAGCATTACTTAGTAATGCTTTTATCCAAATATATCTCCTTCACTATCTGTCTCACAAAAAAATGAAAAGATAGCATCTATAATACTTAATATTATTATGCCAATTATAAATATTAAACTAAATGTATAAGCACAATATATCATTAAATAACTATTATAGGTTGTAGTAAAGATGTATTTTACAAAAAATGTAACAAAAAATATTGCAAAATTAACAGCGAATATATTAGCTATCGTATAGTTTCTTGTTAAGAATTTATGAACACCTGTATATCCAAACAACAATGTAATAATTGTATGTTTATTTTTTTGTACCTTTTCTCCATCTAAACTTTTTACTTTAAGTTTGTTAATTTTAAGTAACTGTATTTTTTGAAGAATTAAGAATACTATAGCTGTTATTAAGAATAGAGTACATATTAAAGTATTATTATTTCTAAAAAATACTAATAATCCGGGAGTAAAATTATCACATGTAATCATTTCTTTTGTTACTTGTCCAGAATATGAATAGAAGTTTATTCCACTACAGTCAAGAATTAATAAAGAATATACTAAAGAATATAAAATATAAAATGCAAAAGTGTATATTAATACTCTATTGTAGTTTAGGACACTTCTTCTTAACGACATAAATTTATTCTTTTTATTATCCATATCTCCCCCAAAGGTGTAATTATTCAGATTCTATTATTCCGTAATTACCTTCTTTTCTTTTATATACTACTGCTACTTTATTAGTTTCAGCATCCTTGAAAATGTAGAATTGATGTTCCAATAGTTCCATCTGTAAAACAGCTTCTTCTTCGCTCATTGGTTTTACTTCTACACTCTTTCTTTTTACTATTTTATTAGTGTCTTCTTTCTCGTCTTCAATTGGTTCAATTATATCAATCATAAAATCTTTTGAAAGTCTTTCTTTCATTTTCTTTGATTGAATTTTAGTTTTATTCTTTCTAATTTGTCTTTCTAACTTATCTACAACTACATCAATAGCAGCATATAAGTCATCTCTTGTCTCCTCAGCTCTTAAAATTACAGTTTTTAGTGGAATAGTTACTTCAACTTTTTGATCATGTCCTTTTACATTTATAAGAACAGAAGCCCTTACATTATCAGAATCTCCAATATATTTATTGATTCTACTTAATTTGTCTTTGGCATAATCTTGAATTGCTTGAGTAACAGTTATCTTGTCACCACGAATGTTAATTTCCATATTATTCCTCCTTGTAACCTTATTTTAACACAATAATAATAAAAAAACTACCATTTTATGGTAGCTAGTTATTCCTTAGGCTTTTTCTTTGTCATTATTATATGTGTATTTTCAAAGTCTTTTACTTTATTTTCCATTTTTTCTGAAATGATACTAGTATGAAGAATAAACCATATTACTAATACTAATAAAATAATATATAGTATTATTCCATATTGTGGATCTTTTAAAGCATATAGAATTGATGCTATTGAAAATAATATATCAACTGCATATATAACCAATACTGTTTTTGCTTGGGAAAAATTCATTTTTATAAACTGATGATGTAAGTGTTCTTTATCAGCTTCGAATATTGGTTTTCCTTTAAGCTTTCTTCTAATTATTGCAAATAAGGTATCTAATATTGGAACTGCTAGAATTAATATTGGTATAAACATTGAAGTAAGCAATGTTCCTTTGTATCCTAATAAGGAAATGATGGCAATTGTAAATCCCATAAATGCAGATCCTGATTCTCCTGCAAATAATTTTGCTGGATGAAAGTTATGTACTAAGAATCCTGCAGTAGCACCTAACATAATAAATGTTAATGTTATTTCAAGTGTTTGAACTCTTCCTTGGAAAAAAGCAATTATTCCTATTGTTAAATAAAATATTGAAGAAAGTCCAGAACTTAAACCATCTATTCCATCTATTAATCTTATTACATTTGTACAACCTAAAATAAAGAATATAGTAATTGGATACGATAATACTCCAAATTCAAAAGTTTGACCAAATATTGTAATTTCAGATAATAATATTTGTCCATAGAATACAATTGTACATGCTGCTATCAGTTGACCCAATAGTTCATATTTTGCATCTAATGTTTTAATATCATCCATTATTCCATACATTATTATTATAAAGCTTCCTATTAGAATTGAGTTCATTTGAATGCTTTGTATTCCAAATAGCATATATCCAAAAAGAAAGCCAGCAAATATTCCAATTCCACCTAATTTGGGAATAGGTTTATTGTGTACTCTTCTTTCATCTTTAGGTATATCAATAGCTCCAATATGTTCAGCTATTTTAATTGTTACTGGTATAAAAAAAGCAGTGAATAGAAAAGTAGTAATAACCATTAAAAATATTTGGTCCAAATAGTCGTTAAACATTGCAATCACCACAATAAGTATATCAAAAAAAAGCTATTATTTATAGCTTCTTTTAATTATTTATATTATTTTAAACTAAAATATAAATCATAAATAAAATTTGTTACTAAATATATTAAAGAAATCGTTATAAAAAAGTAAAACAATCTTGCTTGAATAACTCTATTTTTTTTAAATATTTGGTTGATGTTTAGTGCATCCATTGACCATATTACTAGTATTCCAACTATAAGATATAATATAAATTTAATTTTCATTATTTATCCCATTCTCATAGTCAATTATTTTATTAACTCGTCTATGATGTCTTTCTTCTATTGAAAAATCAGTATTTATAAATTTATCTATTATTTGTTCCGTAGTATCTATATCAAGATTATATCCAATGCATAAAACATTTGAGTTATTGTCATTCCTTGTATGATAAGCATCTTCTACTGTTGTACAGCGAGCTGCCCTAATTCCTTTTACTTTATTTGCAGCAATACTCATTCCAATACCAGTTCCACATATTAGTATTCCAAATGATTCACTATCTTTTGATACTTTATTTGCAACATCAATAGCAAAATCAACATAATCATCTGTGTCATTATGTGGCAAAAGACTTGTTTGAACATCTATATTTTTATTTTTTAAATAATCGATTATTTCCTGTTGTCTTTTTATTCCTCTATGATCAGTTGCAATATATATTTTCATTTCACACCTCTTATTTATTTTTTTAACAAAAAAGGATAGATTTCTCTACCCCATTTTTTAGAATTTGTTACCACATGATGGACAGAATGCCGCACCATCATCACATTTTGTTCCGCATTTAGGACAGAAAGCACCTTTTTCTGCACCTTTATCTTTGTCTTCTTCATAGAACTTGTTTGTTGCAAAATTTTCAATTTTTTGAGCAAGTCCTCTAACTGGCCAGAATCCACTATAACTTCTATTAGAAAGAACACTGAAGATAAATCTTACTTTTACAATTAATAGAAGTAATTCTAAAACTGATCCTAAAATTCCTAGTAATAGATCTATTGGTTGGAATGCATATCTATTTGCATTTGTAACTAGGGTTGCATCAACTCCCCAAGATACTAACATTTGGAAGAATCTATTTAATCCACCCATTGTAGCATCTACACCTTGTAATATTAAACTCCATACAAGAGATACTACAGCGATTGCACCAAATACTGATACAACTTTAACTGTTAGTTTTTGTAAACTATTTCCTGCTTCACAGAATGCCCAAATAAATCCTACTACTATGATCATGTATTGCCAACCAGCAAACATTGTAATAAACATTAGTAGTGCAAGAATATTCTCATTTACTTTTAATTTTTTCATATATCCTCCTTCGTAATATTATATTATCACATTGACATAATAAAAACAATAATTTACCAAGTAAAAAAAGAAGAATGACATTTTTTTGTCATTCTTTTAATATACACTTGTCTCTTTTAATTCTGCGATAAATACTATTTGTTTATCTGTATTATGAACACATGTAATCATAGTTAAAGTATTCTTTGATTCATCTCTATTAATTTGAACTGTTCCTGTTTTTTCTACTTCATAAATATCTGATATTGCATATGTGTATCTTTTTCCATGATAGAATATTTCAGCTTCATCTCCTAGTTTCAATTTATTGAGATTTCTAAAATATGATACACTTGAAGTTCCACTATGAGCTACTAATATTACGTTTCCTTTATTTACATTAGGAGTATCAGACTTTTCATGAATCATTATATTGTATTCTATGTCATTGTATTTACTATTTTTAGAAAACAATCCTTTTTCAAGGTTAATCTTTGATATTTTTAATACTGATACATATTCATCATAATCGTAATCTTGTAAAGTGTCATCTTCTTCCTCTTCTTCTTCAGCTTCAACTTCTATTTCTGTATTTACCATTTCACTAGGTACAGCAATTGAATTCTTATAATTATCAGCAAGATCAATAATGTCTTCCATATCAGCGTAACTTCTATCTCGTTCATAGAAGTCTGTCAACATTTTTTCTTCTTTTGAGTAATATGCATATGCATCAATACCATTTGATACAATCAAAAATAAGCCAATTACAATATATAAATAGCCTATAATCTTGCCTAAATTGTTATTGACATATTTTTTCATACTACTTGTCCCTTCTTAACATTATTATAACAAGTAATATGTAAAATTGTGTTGTTCAGTTGTAATATTTTACTACTGTTTACATTTATTTACTTTTTTAGATAAAAAAAGAATATCTTTTAGATATTCGATTAAGCATTTTCTTCTTGAGTATATCCATACTTTTTGTTGAATTTATCAACTCTTCCAGTATGAGCTTTTCTAGATTGCTGATTAGTATAAAATGGATGACATTTAGAACAAACTTCAACAGTTATATTTTCTTTTGTTGATTCTACTTCAAATGTTTCTCCGCAAGCACATGTTACAGTAGCTTTTTTGTAATCTGGATGTATTCCTTTTTTCATATTCTCTCTCCTCTCGCCATGAATTTAATCATAGATAATTGATAAGGATTTAACCTTCTTTTTTTTCTTTTGAAGAGTCTTTCTTTTTTTTAAATTTGTAACAGATACTTGCAATGAATGCAGGTATTGCCCCTGGTACAAAAAGTAGTGCGAGTATAACTGCCATAACAGTCCCCTTTTTTTTCATTTCTTCACTCCTCAAACGCTAATAATATACACTTTTTTATATTATTTGTCAATATTTATATGCTTGATTACTTCTTTTGCCATAAGCTTATATCCATCTTTATTTGGATGAATATCATTGGGATTTGGTAATAGATCCTTTCTATTGTCAAAAATATCAAATATGTCTACATAATCTACATTTAATTCTTTACATTTTTCTTTTAATAATTGATTGTAATATCTTATTACTTCATCGATTTGACTCTTATACTGAATCATATGTTGTAATGGATTATAGTATCCAGTTACAATTATTTGTTTTTTTGCATATTGTTTAACTAATTCTATTACAGTAACTACTTTTTCCACTATTTTTTTAGCTTCTTCTTTAGTTGTATCTAAATTATTTAATTTCTCATAATAATTATCAAATGATAAACCTTCAATAAAATCATTAGCTCCTACTGAAATAGTTACTAAATCAGCTTCTTTTAATGCATCTTGAATATTAATTTCTAAATCATTTTCTTTAATTGTTCTATTATCATTTATATCTCTTATTACATGCCTTGTTTCATATCCCCATTTAGTAAATCCTTTTGTAAAAAATTTTAAATCATAATTATCTTCAAGATAGTCTTTTATAAAATCTGTATATCCATCATCTACTGTTAAATTATAATTCATACCTTGAGCTAAAGAATCTCCTAGTGGTACATATCTTACTTCTATTTTTTCTTTTTTCATAGTACAAGATAGTAATACTAGAACTACAAATAAAACGATACTTGCTACATATAATCTTACTTTCTTTGTCATGTTTTTACTCTTCTTCTATTTTTATTACAGCTCCTACATCAGTAAGTTTTTCAACTATTCCTTCATAGCCACGTAAGATGTGCTCAACATCTGTGATAGTTGTTGTTCCTGATGCTGCTAAACCTGCTGCTACTAGCGCTGCTCCTGCTCTTAAGTCAGTTGCTTTAACTGTACATCCTTTTAATTCATTTGGTCCTTCTAATGTTGCAATCATTCCATCTCTAGTTACCTTCATTCCAAGTTTCTCTAGTTCAGGAAGATGCATAAATCTATTTTCCCAAATCGTTTCTTCTACTTTTAATTGTCCAATACATTTGGACGCTAAAACAGAGAATGGTTGTTGTAAATCAGTTGGAAATCCAGGATATCCCATTGTTGTAATACTTGTTGGTTTATAATTATCTCCACTATTTACTATTATATAATCGCTTTCTATATCTAAATCGACACCCATTTCTATCATTTTAGATGTTAGAGCTTCTAAATGTTCTGGTATAACATTATATACTTTAAAGTTTTCTCCTACAAGGGCTCCTATTATTAAATAAGTTCCTGCTTCAATTCTATCTGGTATTACTTCATGATAACATCCATGTAGTTTATCTACTCCTGTTATTCTAATTTCTGATGTTCCTGCTCCTGTTATTTTTGCTCCCATATTATTTAAATAAGTAGCTATATTTACTATTTCAGGCTCTTTAGCTGCATTGTCAATTATTGTTTTTCCTTTTGCAAGAACTGCTGCTAACATAATATTTATAGTAGCACCAACTGATGCTATATCAAGATAAATATTTGCTCCGTGTAAATCTTGAGCATCTACAGTGTATTTCTCTCCATCAATTGTTATTTTTGCACCTAAAGATTCAAATCCTTTCAAGTGCAAATCAATTGGTCTTTTTCCTATTGAACAACCACCAGGTAAATACATTTCAACATGTTTTAGTTTTCCTAATAACGCTCCCATAAAGTAATATGACGCTCTTAATCTACTTGTTAATTCCTTTGGTATAACACGATTATCAATTTTATTTGGAGTTATAACCATACTTTCAGATGCTCTTCTTACATCAACTCCTAAATGGTTTAATATTTCACATAATACATCAGTATCTGTTATTTCTGGTATATTACAAATAGTTACATCTGAATCAGCAAGTAATGATGCTGGAATAAGAGCTACAGAACTATTTTTTGCTCCACTTATTTTAATCGTACCAGTTAATTTTTTATTTCCTTCAATTATCATTTTTTTCATATAATCACCGTCCATAATTTTATAATTAAAGTCTCTTTTTACTCTTCTTTTACAACATAATTTTAACATATATTAAATATTGAGTAAATAATAATACTTTATAATAAATAAAACGTTTAATTTCTTAAACGTTTTTACTTTTTACAAAAATCATTCTATCATTATTTGATAAATCTTTAAGAGCTATTATTTCAACATTATTAAGATAGCTATTTATAATACTTATTATATCTTCTTTTTGATCTTTACCTATTTCAAATGCAATAATAAATTTTTCATTTAAATGCTTATTTATATTTTTTAAGATTGCTTCATAGTAATCCAAGCCATTCTCTCCACCATATAAAGCTATATTTGGTTCATGTTTTTTTACTAGTAGATCTATTTCCTCATTTGTTTTTATATATGGAGGATTGCTTACTATACAATCATATTTTTCTTCTATGTTATTAAATAAGTCACTCTCTATTATATTTACATCTAAATTAAGTACTTTTTTATTTTGGTTTGCAACTTCTAAAGCATCTTTACTAATATCAGACATGCTTACAATTGAATTAGGTAATCTGTTTTTTAGTGCTAAACCTATAGCTCCACTTCCACAACATAAATCTAATATTTTTGGCTTATCAAAAGTTTCTAAATACTTAATAGTGTTTTCTACTAATTCTTCTGTTTCAAATCTTGGAATTAAGACTCTTTCATCAACATATAATTCTAAACCACAAAAGTTAACACTATTGGTTATATATTGAATTGGCTTTTTATTTTCTATTACTAATTTTAAATCATTTTTTAAAATATCAATTTGTTCTTCTTTTAATTGTTCATTATAATGTGATACTAATTCTTCATCTTTAAATCCAGTTGCTTTTGAAACAAGAGTTCTTGAGTTTATATATGATGTTTTGTTTTTACAAAAGACTAAAGCTTCTTCAATAGTCATTTTATTCCCCAGCAAGTATTCTTCTTTGGTCTTCTGTTATTAAAGCTTCGATGATAGGTTCTAAGTCACCTTCCATAACTCTATCCAATTGCATTAAAGTAAATCCAATTCTATGATCTGTTACTCTATTTTGTGGATAGTTATATGTTCTAATCTTTTCAGATCTATCTCCAGTTCCTATCTTACTACGTCTTTCTGCTCCTTCTTTTTCTTCTTTTTCTTGAAGTTTCATATTATATAATCTTGTCTTTAATGTATTAAGAGCCATTTCTTTGTTTTGAGTTTGACTTCTTCCTACTTGGCAATAAACTATTGTTCCTGTAGGTATATGTGTTACACGAACTGCTGAGTCAGTTGTATTAACCCCTTGTCCACCAGCACCACTTGATCTAGTTATATCTATTCTTACTTCATTCATATCAAGTTCAAAATCAAATTCTTCAGCTTCTGGCATTGCAATTACAGTTGCAGTAGAAGTATGTACTCTTCCTTGTGTTTCTGTTACTGGCACTCTTTGAACACGATGAGCTCCACTTTCATATTTCATTTTAGAATAAACATTTTGTCCTTTAATCATGAAACTAACTAAAGTGAATCCTCCACCTTCAGAATACTCTTCAGTTATTGGTTCTACTTTCCATCCCTGCTTTTCTGCATATTTTAGATACATCCTGTATAGGTCCCCTGCAAAAATATTTGCTTCATCTCCACCGGCTGCTCCTCTAATTTCAACAATAACATTTTTTCCATCATTAGGATCTTTCGGAATAAGAAGTATTTCTATTTTTCTTTCTAATTCTTCTTTTTTAGATTCTAAGCTTTCAAGTTCTTCTCTTGCAAATTCTCCCATTTCAGGGTCTTTTGCCATTTCTTTTGCTGCTTCTATATCATCTAATACTTGTTTATACTCTTTGTATGTATCTACTGTTTCTTCTAAATCTTTTGCTTCTTTTGATAATTCTCTTGTTTTTTTAATATCTTTTAAAACTTCTGGATTTAAAAGCTCTTGATTTAAAAATTCAAATCTTTCTTTTATTATTTCTAATCTTTCTAACATATCTCATCTCTTCTTTTCATTGTTATTATATCAAATATTCTTTTTTAAAAAAAGAGACTAAAATTATTGTTCTAATTCTAGTTCCTCTTCATCTAATACTACTAAATCTTTTAAGTCGTCATCACCATCATCAAAATCATCATCATCTGATACTTGATTATCGAAGTCATCGTCATCTTCTTCTGCTTCTATCTTTTCTTCTAGTTCTTCTTCATCTTCGTCTTCTTCATCTTGATCAGGTGCTTTAACAACTTTATCTGATGTATGTCTCTTTCTTAAGTCCCATTTACCATCTAACAATAGAAAATTCTTATCAGTTGTTAGAGTTGTATAATAATCTCCTATTTTTTTATCTATAGTTGACTTAGGTAATTCAAGTAATTGAACTATCTTAGTAAATAAGTCTAGTGTATTCATTGGTCCTTTTTCTTCTAATATCATCATAGTAATATCTTTATATGACAATAATTCTAAATCTTCTTTTTTCATTTTATCTATTTTCATAAAACATCCTCCAGTTCGGCATTGGTTAATGTGCTAATTAAAAAATACTCAAATAAACTTATATCACTAATCATATTCAAAAGCAATATATTTTTTACATTTTTTCAGGACAGTCTATTCCCATTAAATTTAATAATAGCATATTGGTCTTATAAACTACATTTGAAAGTGTTAACCAAGATTCTCTTAAATCTTTATTTTCCTCAGTAATTATTTTGTTTTCTGAATAAAATTTATTGTATGAACTTGTCAATTTATAAATATATTCAGCTACTTCATTTATTGATTTAGAATCATATGATTTTTTTAGAACAATTGGTAGTTGTAATAAAGTTAGTAATACTTCTCTATCTGTTTTATTAGATAAAGTAGTAAATTTTTCATATTTAACTTTTTCTTCTTTAGCCTTATTTAAAAGAGATTTTATTCTTATTGTTGAATACAATAGATATGGTCCTGTTTTACCATCCAAATCAGTAAATTTGTTTATATCAAATATATAATCTGTTTCCCTATATGGTAAGTAATCTGCATATTTTAAGGCAGCTAGAGCTATTTTCATAGCTGTATCTTCTTTTTTAGAAGGTTCAACTATATCATCATTTATTCTCGAATAACATGCATCGTAAATCATCTTAATTAATTCTTCTAGACTCATTACACCACCTGCACGTGTTTTAAATGGCTTTCCATCTGGCCCATTAAGTGTACCATTACCTAAATGCTTAAGTTCTGTATTTGGCACATATCCAGCCTTATTAGCTGCTCTAAATACTTGTTCAAAATGAAGTGATTGTCTTAAATCTGTGACATACCATATTTCATCTGGATTGTATTTTTCTACTCTTGCTTTAATAGTAGCTAAATCTGTTGTTGCATATAAATATGCACCATCACTTTTAACAAGAATTACAGGTGGCATTTCTTTAGTATCAGTATCCTCTTTTATGTCCATTACTGTTGCGCCTTCACTCTTAATTAATAATTTTTTTGCTTCCAAATCTTTTAGCATGTCTGGAATATATTTAAAACTGTCTCTTTCTCCTTCATATAAATCAAACTCACAATTTAATAAATCATAAGTTTCTTTAATATCTGCTACAGATAATTCAGTAATTTTATTCCAAAGATTGTTATAACACTTATTATCTTTTTGAAGTTCGAAAGTTATTCTCCTTGCTTCGTCCATTATAGCTTCATTTTCATGGGCTTTTTGACTACCAGTCGGATAGATTTCCTTTAAGTCTTCCTTAACTATTGGAAGATCAAATTCTTCTCCATTATAACCTTTTTTAAAACAAGGTAAATTTGGAAATCTCTCTTTAATTTCAAGCATAACTATACCTGCTTGTAATCCTGAATCCCCAAGATGGACATCACTAATAGTTTTATTTCCTACTAATTTAGCAAGTCTTTTTAGCCCCTCACCAATATTTGCTGGACGAAGATGTCCCACGTGTAATGCTTTTGCAACATTAGCACCACCATAGTCTAAAAAAATAGTTTTTGGCTCCATCTTATCAATATTTTTATCAATATCGTCTTTTATATCATTTATAAAATCAACAAAAACATTATCTGCTAAAGTTAAATTAATAAATCCTGCTCCTGCTATATTAATATCTTTAAACATACCTGATTTGTCTAATTTATCTTTTATTGTATTTGCAATCTCTATTGGATTTTTATGATAAATTTTTGCTAATTTCATGGCATCGTTTATTTGAAATTCTCCTAAATCAGGTCTATTTGATATAGAAAGAACCACGTCAGTATCATAACCACATTCTTTAACAATTTTGTTTATTTCTTTTTCTATTTCTTTAAATTTACTCATAGCTATACCTCTTTTATTTCAAATTCTATTATATTGTTATCTATTACATATTTATATAAAATATTATTTCCACAAATCTGTTTACATTTTATTATTATAGGCATCTTTAATTCTTTTTTATCCACAATTATTGTTAATTCTTTATTATTAAAATCTATTACTGTTTTGTCTTCTTTTGATGTTTTTATTAATCTTTCTATTGTTTTATCAAAGATATATGTTGTTTCATTATCTACAAATTTTATTATATCTTTATTTATTATGCTATTACCTTTGTAATAATAATCATTATCTTTATTAATTACTTTTACTATTATTTCTTTTTCTTCCATTTAAACACCTATAAAATATATTAGAAATTATATCATAATATATATTAAAACGCTAATAATATAACACTTTATTAATAAAAATAAAATGGTTTTTTATAATTTATTCACAAAAAAAATCTATGCTATTGAAGCATAGACTTATTGTTTATTATTTAACTAGTATTTCTACTTCGTCACCAGTTTTTGCTAATGAACCATTTCCGTCATCAGTATCTAAATGTAATTCTAAAGTATAGTCTTCACTTTCTTTAATCCATACATTATCAAAAGTAGTTGCTTTTTCTCCTGGAATTACGCAAGAAACTTTTTCTACTCCAACAAGTCCTAACTCTTTTCTTTGAGTTGGGTTGATGTGTAAATGTCTATTTGCAATAATGCAGCATGGTTTTGTAACTTCTCCTTTTGGACCTACTATAGTTACTACTGCAGCACCTTCTAAATCTCCACTATTTCTAATTGGTGGATCTATTCCTAAACCAAAACTATCAGTTTTTGATACTTCTACTTGAGTATATTTTCTAAGTGGGCCTAATAATCTTACTCCATCAAAAGCTCTTTTTTCAGTTTTAATTGTTACCTTTTTATCTGATGAAAATTGACCAGGTTGTACTAATTCTTTTACTACCCCCAATGGTTCATCTCCAAATAATGTTTTATAATCTTCTTCTGTTAAATGTACATGTCTGTTTGAAATTCCTAATAATACTTTCATATAATCACCTTCTTATTAATTATAACATAATGATTTTATTTTAGTTTGATATTTTAAAATTATTTTCTATACTAGTATAATTTAATTATTTTTGTTATAATCTAAATGATAGAGGTGATTCCTATGTGGATTTATATAGTGTTATGTATATTAATTATTGTTACTGCTGTTTTATTTGCAGCATTTGCAATTGCTAAAAACAAGTTTCAAGTATCAATAGTAAAAATAAATGAAGCTGAAGAAAATGTAGGATTACTCCTAAAAGAAAAGTATGAACAATTAGTAGAAGTTGGAAAACTAATAAAGAAAAAAACTAAAGAGAATACATTCGAAGAATTAGAAACAATTGAAATTGATAAAATAAATAATTTTGAGCTAAATAGTGAATTATCTAAGTATGATAATAATATAATTGAATTAATTGAATTCAATAAAGATATTGACTTTAATGAAAAAGAAACAGAAGTATTAGACAATTTAAATAATGTTAACGTTGAGTGTAAGGCTGTTATGAAATATTATAATGATAATGTTACTATTTATAATGAATTGTTAAATCATTTCCCTGCTAGTGTAATAGCAAAAGTGAAAGGTTATAAAGAAAAAAGATTATATACTAATGAAAAAGAAGAGATATTTGAAATACTTAAAAAGTAATCAAATATCTTTTATTTTCCAATCTATAGGTTTTATATTATTTTTAATTAAGAAATCATTTGTTTTTGAAAACGGCTTGCTTCCAAAAAAACCTCTATATGCAGATAATGGTGATGGGTGTGCTGATTCAATAATTAAATGCTTTTTATTTGTAATTAAACTTTTTTTACTTCTTGCATCACTACCCCATAGAATAAATACTACTGGTGTTTCTTTTTTATTAATAATTCTAATTACTTCATCTGTAAAAATTTCCCAACCTTTATTCGAATGAGACTTAGGCGTATCTTTAACAACTGTTAAAGTTGAGTTTAATAGTAATACACCTTGATCAGCCCATGATTCAAGGCTTCCATGATTAGGAGGACTAATACCTAAATCATTTTGCAATTCACTAAAAATATTTATTAATGATGGTGGTTTAGCAATTCCTACTTTTACTGAAAAAGATAGGCCCTCAGCTTCATTTTCACCATGATAAGGATCTTGTCCCAATATAACAACTTTAGTTTTATCGTAAGATGTATGTAAGAAAGCATTAAATATCTCTGACATTTTCGGATATATTATTTTATGTTTATATTCTTCAATTACAAATTTTTTTAAATTATTAAAATATGGTTTTTCATATTCTTCTTTTAAAATTTTGTCCCAATCATTACCTATCATACAATACTCCTTAAAAATGAAATTATATTAATTATTATAGCATTAATATAAAACAATTAGAGTAAAATGTTACATAAATGTTCTGATTAATGCGCGTTTATTACATTTTATATAATATATAAAAAGTTGCTTTATAGCAACTTTATTTATGATATTCTTCATTGTTATTAATTTTGAATGCTCTATATATCTGTTCTAATAATATAAGTCTAAATAACTGATGAGGAAAAGTCATCTTTGAGAAAGACATTTTATAATTTGATAACGATTTTATTTCATCACTTAAGCCATAAGATCCACCAATTATAAATGTTATTGTACTATTCTGAATAAAAATATTATCTAATCTTTTAGCAAAGTCTACAGAATTTTCTTCTTTTCCATCTATTTCTAAAGTTATAATATAATCTTTTGGATTAATAAACTTTAATATTTTTTCTTGTTCTTTTCTTAATGTTACTTTCTTATCTTCTAAGCCTACATCCTCTAATTCAATTATTTCTATTTGATGATATTTGCTTATTCTTTTTGTATATTCTTTTATTCCCTCAGTTAAATACTCTTCTTTTATTTTTCCTAAACATATTATTTTTATCATTTTAATTCAACCATTTCTGTCTCTTCATATTGTTTTGCTGTAATTATTTTTATTTTTTTATTTTCGTTTTCTTTTAATTCATCAGTAACTTGTTCAACAGCAAGTTCTGGTGTATTATTATTTTCGCTTATATGTGCTAGAACAATATATTTGGTTTTATTTCCTATAATTTTATTAAGAAAATTTCCTGTATATCTGTTTGATAAATGTCCTTTATCACTTATTACTCTTTGCTTTAGTATATAAGGATATGGGCCTTCCATTAACATTTTTTCATCATGATTTGATTCAATGATATAAGCATCTAGATTTTCTAATATTTTAATATATTTTCTATTAATATAACCTGTATCAGTTAAATATAAGACTTTGTTTTTATTATCGCTTAAGATATAACCAAATGCTGGAACATCATGAGAACCATTAATTACTTCAATTTCAAAATCATTAATTATTATTTTTTGACTTTCTATTAACTGAATATTTTTTTCTGGAATTACCTTTTTTATTTCATTATAAAGTTCTTCTTTAATAAAGACTGGTACATCTACTTTTTTTATTACAGATGCTAAACCACCTATATGATCACTATGAGTATGTGTAATTAGTATTCCATCAATTGTTTTTATATCTATGTTATTATTATCTAATGCTTTTTTTATTCTTAAATAATTTACTCCTGCATCAATTAGTATTCTTGTATTATTCGATTCAAAAAGGGTAGAATTACCCTTTGAACCGCTTGCTATTATCTTTATTTTCATCCTAGTAGAAACTCATTGGATTATAGTAAGTTCCACCTTTATCTGGGAAACCTACAGATATACCAAAGTGTAAGTGTGTACCTGTGGCATTACCAGAATGTCCCATAGTACCTATTACTTCACCCATTGATACAACTTGTCCTTCTACTACTTTTACTGATGCAAGATGAGCATAAATTGTGTAGTATCCATTGTTATGATTTATTACTACATAGTTTCCATTTGGCCATGGAGATGAATTATTTGCAATTTCAACAGTTCCATTATTAGCAGCATAAATTGGAGAACCATATCCTGAGCATGATATATCTAATGCATTGTGCATCTTTCCCCAACGCCATCCAAATGGACTTGTTATACAATATGGATGAGCTGTTGGCCATGCCCATAAACCAACATTACCAACAGATGGCATTACTTTGCTTCCTTTTACAATAATTTTAGGAACTGCTGGTTTAAGAACTTCTGTATTAGAAACTACAGCTGATTCTATTTCTCCATTTACTTTTTGAACCTTTTTAGTAACTTTTAATAGTCCATCTTCTCCATTTTGTTTTAATCTTTCATATCCAACAATCATAGTATCATCATATTCGATTTTAGTATCAAATGATTGAACTTGTAATTCTTCTATATGATCTTCTTCAACTAATTTAAATAATGGATTAATTAGACCTAAATTTACTTCTTGTCCTACTGATAAAAGGTTATTAGCACTTGTAAATTCTGGATTTGCAATCAAAAATTCTGCAACAGACAATTTATTGTTAAATGCTATATTACTGATTGAATCACCAACTTGTACAATATATTTTCCTTGATCTTCTGTTGTTCCAAATAACATATATTTATTTAATTCTTCAGCATCCGTAAAAATCTTTTCTTCCGCTGATATTCTTCCTTCAGTTATAGTTATTTGATTCTTAATATAAATATCTTCTATTACTGTTGCACTATTTTTAACACCTTCAACTAATACTATTTCATCCTTTTTTTCTGGTTGTGTATCATTTATAAAATTATTATAATCTGATTCTGGAATGAACACGTGAACAGTGTTTTTTATTGCATCTGTGAATATTTTTCTATCTATAACATATATTTTTTGATCTGGAGTTACATCTGGTTCTTCCCTATCTTCATAATATGTTTCATATCCTTTAATTGTTATAGTATAACCATTTATAGTAAAAGGTGCTATATCTTTTATTTTATTGTATATTTCTTCTTCAGAAGATATTGTTTTATTATATGTTAATTCTTTTACTATATCCAAATCATTAGGTAAAAACACCTTATCTACTTTATATTTTTCTTTCAAATCATATTGTTCATCATCAATATATTTCTCTAGTAATTCTTTATTTTCAATATACCCTATGGTTTCTCCTTTTAGATATACATGATATAGTTCAACAGGATCTGATACTCTTTCATAGTCAAATAAAAATATCGCTGAACTAATCAGTATTGCTATAAAGGCAAAAAATATGTCCTTTTTATTCATTTTGCTCTCCTTTATTTTCTTCAAATACAGAGAAAAATTTAGAAATATCTTTTTTAAATCTTAATGGAATTGTTCCTGTTGCACCATTACGATGTTTTGCTATTATAAACTCTAGGTCACTTATTTGATCTTTTGTTTCTAAATCTTTTTTATAGTAATCTTCTCTATATAAGAATGCTACTATATCTGCATCTTGCTCTATTGATCCTGATTCTCTCAAATCACTTAAAATTGGACGTGGATTTTCTTTTCTTTGTTCTGCGGAACGAGATAATTGTGCTAAAGCAACAACTGGTACTTTTAATTCAAGTGACATAAGTTTTAAGGCTCTTGATATATCTGATACTTCTTGTTGTCTATTTCCACCATAATTTGCTGCTGATGTAATTAACTGTAAGTAGTCAATTATTACTAAGTCTAAACCTTGTTCACTATTTGCTAATCTTCTACATTTACTTCTTATTTCTCCAATTGTTATTCCAGGTGTATCATCCATATATATATTTGTTTTTTCAAGTTTAGCTAAGGCTTCATTTACTTTGTCCCAGTCATCTTGTAATCTACCTGTTGCTAATTTATATCCTTCAACGTGACCTATGCATGCTATCATTCTTGATGCCAAGCTTTCAGCACTCATTTCCAGGTTAAATATTGCTACAGTTGCATTAGAATTTATTGCTGCATTTGTAGCAAGGTTCAATGCCCAAGCACTTTTTCCAACAGCTGGACGAGCAGCAATTATTATTAATTGCCCTTCGTGTAGTCCTGCTGTTATTTTATCTAGTCTTTCCCAACCAGTTGATAATCCTGTTATTTCTCCATCTTGCGTTGAAAGTTTTTCTAGATTTGATTTAGTAGAAGCAACAACATCTTTTATAGTCCTAAATTCAGTTGTTCTTCTATTATTTACTACACTTAATATTTTTCTTTCAGCTTCATCTAAGGTTGTATTTATATCAATCGAGTTGTCATAAGCATTTGTTGCAATATCCGTAGATACTTCAATTAAACGTCTTTGCAATGCTGTTTCTTCAACTAACTTAATATATTGTTCAACATTAGATGCAGTTGGAACAATATTAAATATTTCTGTTAAATAATCAATCCCTCCAACTTGTGATAAAAGATCTTTATTTTTTAACTCTGATGTTACTGTTGTTGCATCTATAGGAACTCCTTTAGAATGAAGTTCTTTCATTGTAGTAAATATCTTGGCATTATTATCATAGTAAAATGATTCAGGCAATAGTTCATCACATGCTTTTTGCAAAGCAAAAGTAGATAAAAACATTGATCCTAAAACTGATTGCTCTGCTACTAAATTACTTGGTATTTCTTTAATTGCCATTCTATCACTTCCTATTTTTCAAGTTTTACTTTTATTACTCCCATTACATCTTTATATAATTCAATTTGTACATTGTGATATCCCAAAGATGATAATCCTTCATCTAGCATTATTTGCTTTTTGTCAATTATTATATTATTCTTTTCTAATTCTTCTTTTATTTGTTTTGAACTTACACTTCCGAACACTTTATCTTGTGCTCCTACTTTTACTTTAAAAACTAATTCTTTTTTTTCAATTAATTCTTTAGTTTTTAAAGCTTTTTTTCTGTTTTCTTCATCTAATTCTTTCTCTTCTTTTTTTGTTTCTAAGTATTCATTATAATTATGTTCTGTTAGCTTTTTGGCATAACCATTTTTAATTAGATAGTTTTCTGCATAGCCATCTTTAACTTCTTTGATTTCTCCTCTTTTTCCTTGCCCTCTAAGGTCTTTAATAAATATTACTTTCATAATTACTCCTTTCTACTTTAGAGCTTTAATAATATTTTTTAACTCCTTTTCTACTCTTTTTATTGATGTGTTTTCGATGCTTGCTCCTGCTTCATGCTCGTCTCCTCCACCATTGAATTTTTCTAATATTTGTCCAACGTTTATATTTCCTAGTGAACGAGCACTTATTCCTATATTTCCATTATCAAGGACACCTACAACAAATGATGCCTCTATTTTATCAAATTGTAACAATGTATCTACTATTTTTGCTAAATCTTCTCTACGATATTTGATATTTGTGATTCCTCTTGTTAAGGCAACATTATTAATTTGTTTAACATTAGTTATTACTTTTTGTCGTGCAACATATTCTTTTACATCTTGTTTCAATAAGTATTGAACGTCGATTGGATTTGCTCCCCATGTTGTTAAAATATAACTTGTTTTATATGTATTGCTTGTCGTTTTTACTACATAGTTGTTTGTATCTATAACTATCCCTGATAAAAGGAATGTAGCCAAATCTTTATCAACATTAACATGTTCATTCTCTAATAAGTCAGTTATCATTTCACATGCACTTGATGCATCTCTATCTATAATTATAAGCCCTTTTTTCATTGATTGCTCAGTTGTATCATGATGGTCAATTACAATTATATTTTCAAAATAACTTGCAAAATCTTTATCTTGTAATAAATATTCTCTATTAGTATCAACAATTATAAGTAAACTGTCCTGATTTATTAAATTACAAACATCCTTGCTCTTTTTTATTGAATAATTACTTTTTACTTTTGATAATACTTTTTTTACGCCTTTTTCTATTGAAGTATCATTTATTATAATTGATGCTTTTTTATTTTTACTAGTTACGTATTTATATACACCTAATGCTGATGAAATTGCATCTAAATCTATATATTTATGTCCCATTATAAAAATATTTGAAGCATTTTCTATCTTTTCATTTATTTTTTCTACGTAGTTTAATATTTCCATTAGCCCTCCAATTTCTCTTTTATTATACAATATTTATAGAGGAAAAAAAAGAAAAGAATGAATCTTTTCCTTTAGTATATGTATTTCAAAGAACAATTTTTATATGCTAGCAAATAAAAAAGCCTTGAGGCTTTTTATATTATTCTTCTTCAGCTTCTTCGTATGCTTTAAGAATTTCCTTTTCGAACATTGCTCTTACTTCTGGATTAATTGGATGAACGATATCACGATGAACAGTTACTGTTTCTCCTTCTTCGTTTTCTACTTCTCTTGATGTACTTGGCATAGCAATGAATAATCCGTTCTTTCCTTCGATGATACGGATATTATGAATTGCAAGTCCATTGTCTACAACAACAGAAGCTCTTCCTTTCATATGAGATCCTTCGCGTTCTTCTTTCTTTACTCTTACTGATGTAATTTCCATATGTTTCCTCCCCATAAAGTTCCTCGACTTTATATTTTAATCGTATAATAAAAATCAATAAATTGCAACATTTTTGTTATTTTTTTATAGATTGTTACTTATTTCTATAAATATATCAAGTGGAATTCTTTCTGCTCTTACATCTAACGGCAAATTATGACTTATTAAAACTGGCTCTATTTTTGAAAAATCATATTCTTTTAAATTGTTCTTTAATGTTTTTCTTTTTTGTGAAAAAGAATCTCTTATTAACTTAAATAACTGTTCTTCATTGTTAACTTTTATTTTTTCTTTTTTGTTTAAACTAACTATAATACTATCTACATTAGGTTTAGGATAGAAAGCATTTCTTGATACTATAAATTCTTTTTTTAAGTTGAAATAATAATTTAGAAATACTGTAATTGAACCATAATCTTTTGTTCCAGGCTCTGCTGTAAATCTTTCTCCTACTTCTTTTTGTACCATCAATACCATTTGTTTAACATCTAATTTCTCACTTATAATTTTGTTAATTATTGGAGTAGTTATATAGTATGGAAGATTTGCAATTACATATATATTTTTATATTTATATTTATTTAAATCTTCTTTGATATTTCTATTTAAAAAATCATCAAATATTATTTCTATATCATCATCTTTAAATTTATTATTAAGTGTTTCTTCTAATTCTTTATCTATTTCGTATGCAATAACTTTTGTTTTCTTAACTAGTTCAGTTGTTAATGCTCCTCCACCCGGACCTATTTCAATTATTATGTCTTCTTTTGTTGGAGATGCAACATCTGCTATTTTTTTAATTATGTTATTATCTTGTAAAAAGTTTTGACCAAACTTCTTTTTAAATTTATGATCTATCATTTTAACACCTTGTTATTCTGATGTTATAAAAACTATTACTGCTATAAAATCTATAATAATTGTAAAAGCACTTAAAACAATTCCCATTATTCCAAAAACATCTTTCTTTTTAGCCATACCTACAATTGATGTAATTAATCCTGAAATTGATAATATTCCTGATGTTAATCCTAAGACTATGAATACTATTACATCAGCAAAACTAATACTATTTATATTTGTATTACATACTAGAATAAGTAATATGATACTTAATACAATTGAAATTGATCCTATTACTAATCCTGTTATAGAAAATCCATTTAAAGTACTTGGATGATATTCATATCTATATTCAGGTTCAACAATAGTATTATTAGTTCTTTCTTCTATTTTTATTTTTTCTCCACAATCAGGGCAAAAAGGTTTAGATGCATCTATTTTATTTCCACATTTTGGGCAAAACATATTATCACTCCTCATATATAATTATAACAAAAAAAATCTGATTTCTCAGATTTATTTTTTCTTTGTTATTTCTACTGTAATCATATTTCTTCCCAT
>JAEEGL012152875.1_pt1 | contig 22800 bp, 17 predicted proteins | sample 9134231 | NCBI WGS metagenome assembly JAEEGL01 (sample SAMN16246548, study PRJNA631951) | gut metagenome | biome: gut microbiome; feature: rumen; material: fiber-attached | host: Bos | place: Iran: Karaj | collected 2018-10 | reverse complement strand
GTTACCGCCGTGAAAGGGCGGTGTCTTAACCGCTTGACCAACGGGCCACGGGGGCGGCATAAAGCCGTTCCGTCTAACACATATGAAACTGTGCTTCACCGCCTCGCCTTTTGGCATGGCGCCAATTTCATATATGTTAATGGTAGCGGAAGTGGGACTTGAACCTACGACACCTCGGGTATGAACCGAGTGCTCTAGCCAACTGAGCTATTCCGCCGCAAATGCCGTTCCTCGGAACGACTCGTATATTATAGAAGATAACGTCCGTTTTGTCAAGTGCTTTTTCTTATTTTTCGAGAATCTGTCATTTTATCCGATTTCATCGGCAAGTTCTGCGGCATATAGGGTATTTTTCATCAGAATGGCTCGCGTCATGGGACCGACGCCGCCCGGAACCGGCGTGATGAAGGACGCCAGAGGTGCGCAGCCGTCGAAATCCACGTCCCCGCAAAGCCGGCCTTCGGCGTTTCTGTTCATTCCCACGTCGATGATCACGGCGCCTTTTTTAACCATATCCGGCGTAACAAATCCCGCCTTTCCTACGGCTGATACCAGGATATCGGCGTTTCGCGTAAGCGACGGCAGATCGACCGTGCGGGAATGAGCCACCGTCACGGTGCCGTTTCGGCGCAGAAGCAGAAGAGCCATCGGTTTTCCGACGATATTGGATCTGCCGATCACGACGCAGTTTTTCCCGGTCGGGTCTATTCCGTATTCGTCAAGCAAGGCGACGATCCCTGCGGGTGTGCAGGGCAGGAACCCCTCTTCCCCGATGGTGAGACGCCCGACGTTGACCGGATGAAAAGCGTCCACGTCCTTCGCCGGATCAATGCGTTCGATCACGCGCCGCTCGTCGTACCCGGGCGGAAGCGGAAGCTGCACCAGGATGCCGTGAATCGCGGGATCGCCGTTCAGCGCATCGATCAGGGAAAGGAGCTTCTCCTCGCCGTAATCGGCCGTCAGCTTATAGGGTACGCTTTTGATGCCGCATTCCAGGCAGTCCTTTTCCTTGTTGCGGACATAGACCGCCGACGCGGGATCCTCTCCCACAAGAATCACCGCGAGCGCAGGTCTCGCCTTTCCTGCGGCTTCGCGCCGTTTCGACTCTTCCGAAATCTCTTTTTTGATTTTGGAAGCCAACGCCTTTCCGTCAAGCAGAACGCTCATTTCGTTTCCTCTTCCGTCACGGGGGATTCTTCCGCCGGTCCGCCGGTTTCCTCTTTCCCGTCGGCCGCAGACGGTTCTTCGTCCCCTTCTCCCGTCGCGTCTTCGTTCTCCGCCGGTATATCTTCTTCTGTATTCCCTTCCGCCGTTTCTTCTTCAGACGCTTCAGGGGCATCCGGAGCCTCGTCGGAAACGTCTCCGTTCTCATCTTCCGGCGAGGAGGCATCCCCCGTCTCTTCGGTCTCCGCCGCTGCTTCCGGATAGAGATAAGGAACCTTGCGGATCATGGTGGTCCCCTTCAAAAAGACGGTGACTTTTGACATTCCGAACGGTCCCGTCTTTTCTTTGTGGGTAAACTTCCAGATAAAGATCGCCACGCTTGTGAGGAAAAGGAGCACGCTGAGCATCTGTGAAACCCGGATGTTCGTGGAGAAGAAATACAGTTCGTCTCCGCCGCGGAGTCCTTCCGTGAAGAACCTGCCGAATCCGTACCATCCCACGTAAAACACCAGGATCTCGCCGCCAAAGGAAATGTGCGGTTTGATCAAGAGGAAAATGACGATAAGCCCCAGAAGATTCCACAGGGATTCATAGAGAAAAATCGGATGCACATACGTCACAGACGTATATCCGATCCCCATCGCCCAAAAGGGCAGATCCGCTACGTTCTGCGAAGCGAACGCTTTTCCGTAGGCTTCTGCATTGACGAAATTTCCCCACCGTCCAACGATCTGTCCGATCAGGAAGCCGATGGCTGCCAGGTCGAAGATCTTGTATCGGTTCAGCTTCTTGATCTTTGATACCACGAAGCCGGAGGCAAACGCCCCGATCACGGCTCCGTAAATCGCGATGCCGCCTTCCCAGATATAGAAGATCGAGAGAAGATCGTTCTTATAGCTGTCGAAGCTGAAAATCACGTAATAGAGCCTTGCGCCGATTATAGCGAAAACCGTACCCCAGATCAGATAATCGACCACTTGATCTCCGGTCAGTCCGAAGCTCTTCGCGTGGGTCATCGCGTAAAGAACAGCCAGGGCAAAACCGACGGCGATAATGATGCCGTACCAGTAAATCTCTTTGCCGAAGATACTGAAGGCCGCCCTGTTCATCAAAAGATCCAATCCCAGCTTGGGAAATACGACGTGGCTCAAAAGAGATCTCCTCCTTCCCTCTGCGGCGGAATCAGGTCCGGCGCGGCGGGAGATATGAACTGAATAACAAGCATACGACGGACAGAACAGCCGGCGCAGCCTGCACCGCGTTTTCATCGGGCACCCGGCCGGAAACGTCACGTCGTCGTGATCAAAGCTCAATTCACTTTATTATACCACGATTTCCCAATAATGCAAAGGTTAATTTGCATCGGCTGGCGAAAGTGCGATCTGCGCAACGCCGTTCCTGTCCGTGACGAGACTCTTTTCGATCTTTTCTCCCGTGGAGCGAAGCAGCCCCACCGTGACTTCCGCCCCGTACCGTTTTTCCGCAAACAGCGTAAAAGTCACCAGAAGCTTATCCTTCACGGCGATTCGCGCTTCCAGCAGCACACCCTCCTTTTTGATCCCAAATAATCCCGCGTCCTCGGTAAACACCGTTTCGCGGTTTTCCTTGTCATAATACGGATATGCCGTCAGATTGACCCTGCTGTTTCCCGATCTGCAGTAAAGCGTCAAACCGTTCCAGACAGGATCCGATGATTCGATCCTTCCGTCTCCGGACAGGAGAAGAGAAACCCTTCCGTCCGATATCGTGAGCTTCTCATCCGCCGACGCTTCCGGGCAGCGGAGCCAGCGCGTTCCGCTTCCTTCTCCGAGCTTTCCCGGGGGCGATTCCGCCGACACTTCCTCTGCGTCAGGCTGGTGCTTTGCGCTTTCCCAGAAAAGCATTCTGAACGCTCTTACGAAGGGATAGGAGAACAGCCTTCTTTGGGTGACGCCCGAAGAGAGAAACTCATTTGCCGCTGCGGCAAGCATCCCGGCGTGATGCGACATATAGACGCGTACCGGACGGATCCTCCCGGGATCCGTCGCATCCAGCGCGTCGTAAAAGCCGTAACGTCCGACCGCTCCCAGTTCCTCTTCGTATCGCAGATTATCAACCGCCTGTTCGTCCTTCCCGAGCGCGAGAAACGCTGCGTACGGCGCGGCCACATATTCTCCCACCCGTTCCGGCGCCAGTGCGGTTTTCCCCACGCCGTGCGCTTTGTATCTGTATGAGAATTTCCCGTCAAACGCATAGAAACAGCTTTCGGAGATCCCCCAGGGTCTCCCTCTCCTTTCTCCGGCAAGCTTCTGCATCCTGACCGTGAAGGCTCCTCCTTCTCCGGCAAGCGTTCCGCGCGGCGACGGGAAAAACAGATCGGGCAGGAGCGCTTCAAAAGCAGTGCCCGACCAGCTGGCCAATCCGGCATAGCCGCGATACGTCTTCACCGACCGCCCCAAATGAAGCCAATGCTCCGCCGGAACCTGTCCGAGCGCCACAGCAAGGAAGGAAGCGATGCGCGCCTCGCTTTGATAGAGATCGTATCTGTTTTCAAGCAGGATATGCTTTTCGTCGTCATATCCGATGGAAAGGAGCTTTGTCTCCGGATCGTAAAGCTTATCGAATTCCATTCCGAGCGCCATCTCTTCCGCCGGTCTGGCGTACTGCGGAAATCCCTTCTCCCGGTAGGCGGCGGCCGCGGCAAAAAGCGACGCCGCAAGGTTTCCCGAATCTACGCTGGACAGGATCTTCGGCTGCATCGGCGTCTGTTCCGGAAGCGAATACCAGTTATAAAACAATCCCCATTTTTTCGGCAGCTTTTCCATGGTCTGCAGCATTTTCCCGCCGAGCTCCAGAAAACGGTCCGCGCCGGGAAGTCCCATATCGTCGTACGCCAGAAAAGCCAATAGCGTCATCCCCATATCCGTGGGGGACGTAATCTGCGTTATGCCGTTGTAGGGATACAGCTGCAGATTGTCTGCGGGAAGATATCCCCATTCCCTGCGGCAAAGCTGCAGAAAGAGGTCCATCGTATCTGCCGTGCGGCATTTGAGATAGGCCGCGTCGCGGCCGGACGGCGTGCGTCCGGGGCTCGTCCTTGACAGCCGCCAGACGGCGGCAAACCCCGCCAGCCATACCGGCGCGAGGTAAGGGCACGCTGCCGACGCCGCGACAGCAGGCGGCAGGAGTCTTGCCGCGCATCCTCCGACCGTCCAGTTTTTTTCGGAAAAAGGCGACCATTCCAAAAGCTTTTTTCCGGAAACCAGCAATCTGTATCCGGAACGGAAAAAGGCGTCGAGGCTCAGAAAAACCTCGTACGGAAGAACCGCCAGGGAAAGCGCCGATTCCAGAAAGCTTCTGCCGAGAGCGGAATAGCGCAGGGTCAGGCTTTTCTCAAGGTATTCGCCGCCGTAAAATGCGATCGAGGCAGTTTCTTTCAGGAAAGGCCAAAACAGAAGGATCCCGGGCAGGATCGGAAGCAAAACGCTTCCCGTCGCAAAACCTGCGACTAAAGCCAGGAGGATCGCAGGGTTCAGGAAGAGTCTCCGTACGTTTTCTGCAATCAGCCACGCAGTCCAAAGATCAAGCTTCTTTTCACGGAAGAGCGCCAGATTCTGCGTATCTCCTCTCATCCATCTGTGAAGTCTTGCAAAAAAGGACGCCGCTGTTTTCGGGACCTCTTCAAAAAAGACGGCGTCGGAAACCGCCGCGGTGCCGAGAAGTCCGCCCTCCGGCAGATCATGCGAGAGTATCTTTCCCTTCGGAAATGCGCAGGGCAGTATGCTCGCCGCCGTATCAACGCGCAGAAGACCTTTTCCCTGAAAGATCCCCCGTCCGGCGAGAGAAAAGAGATCTCTGTTGTCGTGCCCTCCGTACAGATCGGCTCCGCACCCCGCCGACAGGATTTCACCGAACGGCGTCGCTTCGGTTGCCGCCGGTGAAAAGCGAAGGACCGGCGCAAATACGGCGTATCCTCTGACAACACGCCCGCCGCGGACGACGGGAGCGTTATCCGGGTGCGCCGCTTTTTCACACAGCTTCCGAATACTGCCCGGCCAGGGTATCGTATCCCTGTCCAGGGTCACGAGATACCGGAAGCCCGCAAGGCTTTCTCCCGTCAGGTCCCCTTCCATACCTCCGCCTGCGGAAAGCGCCGCCGTCAGCGCCGAAAGAGCGCCGCGCTTTCGTTCGAAACCGCGGAACACGCCGTCCTTCTCCGACCACATCCTCTTCCGGAGAAATCCGTAAAACGGCGTCCCGTATTTATCCTTCAATTTCAAGAGTCCGTCTGTAAGGAACGACGCGATTTTTTCCTCTTCCTCGTGATCGATTTCCGCCTCATCCTGTCTGTCCAATAAGAGTCCGAAGGGGAGCAACGGATCCTTTCCCTCCGCGATCCACCTTTCCTCCAGATCGGCGAGAAGCGTTTTCGCGTCTTCTTCATTTTTCACAAGGCCCGTGATCACGGTGAGCGTTTTTTCCGATTCCGGTACGCCGTCCCTGAAATCCATGCCGAAAAGGACCTCCGCTTTCTTTTGCCTGGCCAGGATCCCGGGAACGACGCGCGCAGCTATTTCATAAAACAACGGCCACAGAAGACAGGCGGGCAGGAAGCCGTACCGGAGATACAGAAGCCCTGCAAACATCGACGAAAGAAGCCCGGGCAGAAGCACGAGCGCGATCCATGCGTGCGTGATCTCTCCGTAACGCGGGAAGAGCACCCGGCCAAGGCTTTCGTTCTCATTTTTCACACGGTGCATCAGCAGCGAGGCTTCCTCTTTTTCCCTGACTCCGTGCCTCACGGCGAGAGCTTCCGCACGCTGCCGCCAAAGCCTCCGGCTTGCATCGTCCATCAGCGGATAGACCGCATCCTCCCGAAAGACTTCCGCTATATCGGAGAGTTCCTCCGTCCGACGGCGTTCCCATGCGGCGGACAGGAGGAGCCTCAGGCCGTTTACGGCCCTTTCCTCTCCTTTCTTTTCAAAAAGATCTTTCATCAGCCGCAGCGCAAATAAAGGACGGATCATGCGGACTTCTCTTTCCTCAAGTCCGCCGGTTTTCCTTACGCCGTCAAAAAACGCCGCGATCTTCCCGGGACTCAGATCCGCGTTGGGGATCGTCAGATAAGCGTCGATCATTCTCTCCAGACAGGTTTTGTCCCCGGCCGTGCGCAGTCTGTGTTTTTCCTCATACAGCGGAAGAAAAGCCGCGGCCGCCCGGTGGGCAAGATAATCGTTGTCGTGGAGCCATCCTTTCTTTTCACGGCCGGCCGTGCTTTTCATGCTTTTCCGGAGACGGCGTACCTGCTTTTCGAAGCTTACCGTTCTGCGTTTGGAAGAAATCGTGATGCGGCCTGCGCGCATCCCCTCTTCAAAGAAATCTTCTTTATGCATAAAAATCCTCCGATGCAAAGAAGGTTTCCCTTATTCTGCATCGGAGGAGTACAATCTATGCGTTTCTTCAATTCCCGCCGTTTTTCAGAAAGTCCAGAACGTAAAGTGAAAAATTCTCCGCAGCCGGCGTTGCCCCGACGCTCGGCAGAGCGAGCGCTATGGTCCTTTTGGCCCCCGGGATCAATTCCATCGTCTTGACCCTGTCCCGGCGTCCCTTCAAAAGGAGCTCCGGCATGATGGTCATACCGAGGCCGTTTTCCACCATTGCGAGAATGGCGTAGTCGTCTTTTGACGTGAATTTTACGTTCGGCTTGATCCCGTAAGCGTCGAGAGCTTTTCTCGTATCATGATCGGAGGATTCCAGCAGAGAGATAAAAGGTTCGTCGGCTATGCGGGTAACGGGAAGCCTGTCAAGATCCGCATATTTATGATCAGACGGCAGCACCGCCAACAGCCGGTCTTCCTTCAGGGGAATAAAACGGCAATTCGCATCTGAGGGCAGCGTTACAAAACCGATGTCGATGGCTCCTTCGGCAAGCCAGAGCTCCACGTCGTGATAGTCGCCGCCGAGGATCGTGATCTCGATATTCGGATAAACGCTTTCATAGGCCTTGATGATCTGCGGAAGCCAGTGAACCGACACGCTTGTAAACGCGCCGATGCGAAGCCTTCCCTCGTTGAGTCCGCGCAGAGAGGAGACGGTCTGCCGGATGCGCTCTTCGTCATTCAGAAGGCTTCGGATCGAAGGGAGCAGTCTTCTCAGGTTTTCCGTCGGCGTCACGCCGCCCTTGTTTCGCCGCAGCAGCTCAAGCCCGATTTCCTCTTCCAGGGATTTCAAGACACGGGAAACTCCCGACTGGGTATAACCGAGTTCCTCCGCGGCACGGGAAAGGCTTCCGCACTCCAGTACGCACATCAGGACCGCACATTTCGTTGTTTCCATAACGTTACCGCATCCTTAATGCAATATTATGATATACTGTCATATTATAACACGTTTTTCCGGAAACTGCAAGCCTCTGTCTCTTGAAAGGACGCACCGTGACCCTTATAATAATCGGTATCAGAAAAAGGAGGAATTCAATCATGCAGCTCAACGTAGGCGAACTGATCGCCTTTATCCTCTATTTCGCCATTGTAATCGCTATCGGCGTCGTTTTCTTCTTCCGCACCCGCGGCGGGGGCGCCGCGGATTATTTCCTCGGCGGTCGAAAAATGGGCAGCTGGGTCGCGGCTCTTTCCGCTTCCGCGTCGGATATGAGCGCCTGGCTTCTGATGGGACTTCCCGGATCGATCCTCGCCTTCGGAATGGGTAAGGTCTGGATCGCTATCGGACTCGGGATCGGCACCATTCTGAGCTGGATCTTCCTTGCGCCGAGACTGCGCCGTTTCTCCATCGTGGCAAAAGATTCCATCACCATTCCGCAGTATCTTTCCAACCGGTTTCTCAGCAAGAGCAAAGCGCTGCAGATCATCTGCGCGGTCGTGTTCCTTGTCTGTTATGCGGTATATGCGGCCTCCAGCTTCAAAGCATGCGGAAAGCTCTTTCATACCGTGCTGCAGATCGACGAAACCGTCGCTATGCTGATCGCTGCGGCGGTCATCCTCGCGTATACCTTTCTCGGCGGATTCAGCGCCGTCTGCTGGACCGACTTTTTCCAGGGCCTTCTGATGATCGCGGCCATCGTGATCGCTCCGATCTTCGCCCTGAACGCCGTCGTCAACGGTGATATGGCCTCCGCCGCGTCTTTAGGCGAGCATTATTTTAATCTTCTCCCCACCGGAAAGCTTGACTGGGGCAGCATATCGTCCATCCTTTCCGGTCTCGGCTGGGGCCTCGGCTACTTCGGTATGCCCCATATCCTCGTCCGCTTCATGTCCATCAAAACCGGCGACATGGTCAGGAAAAGCCGCGTGATCGCCTCCGTGTGGACCGTGGTCGCACTGTCGGCCGCCGTTGGGGTCGGTCTTGTCGGCAGATTCTTCTCGCCCGAACTCGCAACCAACGGCGAGCAGGAATCGGTCTTTATCGAGATGGTCCGCGGCTCCTTCCCCGGCTTTATTGCCGGTATCCTTCTGTCTGCGATCCTCGCCGCTTCCATGAGCACCGCGGATTCGCAGCTTCTCGTGTCCGCCTCCGCTTTCTCGAGCGACGTTTACCAGCCCGTGATCCGGAAAGACAAGGCTTCCAACAAGGAGATCCTCTGGGTCAGCCGCGGGATCGTCGCGTTGATCGCTATTGCGGCGCTCCTCATCGCCGTCACCCCGGGAAGCGGCAGCATCATGGATCTGGTTGAAAACGCGTGGGCGGGATTTGCTTCGGCTTTCGGCCCGGTGATCCTTCTCTCCGTATTCTGGAAGCGCTTCACCTATCGCGGCGCCTGCGCCGGCATCGTCACGGGCGCTCTGGCGGACGTGCTCTGGCTGATATTCCTTTCAAAACCCACGGGACTTTACGAGATCATTCCCGGATTCCTGGCAGGTCTGTGCGCGGCGGTCGTCGCAACCCTGTTGGACAAGGAACCCGAGGATAACGTGAAATCTCTCTTCCAGGAAGCGGTCTCCTACAAGGGCTGATCTCTTCCCGACAAAAGCCGCCGTCCCTTCTGCCCGGCAGAAGGGACGGCGGCTCTTTCTGTCGTTTACGGCGCAACGCCGTAAAACCTGCATGCATTCCGATACGTGACTTCCGCAGCCTCTTCAGGCGTTACGCCTTTGCTTTCCGCGATTTTTTCAATGACGTACAGGAGATTGCGGGAATCGTTTCTCTTTCCCCGATTGGGCTCCGGCGACATATAAGGGGCGTCGGTTTCGATCATCAGCCGGTCAAGCGGGATCGCTTTCAGCGCTTCCAGCGGCCGCCGCGCGTTTTTGAAGGTCAGAACTCCGGTGAAGGAAATCATCCATCCTCTTTTTATCAGCCGGGAAGCGCCGTCTGCGCTTCCTCCGAAGCAATGAAAAACGCCCGTCACCTGCGGGAATTCTTCGACGATCCTTATCGTATCCTCCCACGCGTCGCGCTCGTGAACGATGACCGGCTTATTCTTTTCTTCAGCCAGACGGAGCTGCGCACGAAAAAGGCTCTTCTGCTTTTCCGCGGTCTCTTTTCCGTAGTGATAATCCATTCCGATTTCACCGACGGAGACGACGTGCGGATCGGAAAGCATCTCCTCGATCCGGTACAGGTCTTCCCCGCAGGCTCCGCCTGCTTCTTCCGGATGGATCCCTGCTGCGGCAAAGACCCACGGATACTTCTCCGCAAGCTCTATCGCTTTCCGGCTGGATCTCACGTCGCATCCGGGCACGACGACCTTCTTTACGCCGAACGACGGCAGGGACGATAAAAGCTCGTCCCTGTCGCCGTCAAAAGCCTCGTCGGTATAGTGCGCGTGGGTATCGAAAATCGGAAGACTCATCTGAACCGCGAGCCGGGCGTGATATCGCCGTCCACCAGGATCAGGCGGATCTCTTCCGGTTCGTCCTCCTTGTGCGCCACGTCGGCGGAAAGGAGCATGCCTTCGCTCATTTCTCCGCGCAGCTTTGCCGGTTTCAGATTGGCGACCAGCATGCAGGTCTTCCCCACCAGATCTTCCGGCTTATAATACTTCGCGATGCCGGAAAGCACCTGTTTTTCCGCATACCCGAGATCCAGGCGGAATTTCAGGAGCTTGTCGGATTTTTCCACCTTTTCGCAGGCGAGGATCTTTGCCGCCCGCAAGTCGATCTTCATAAAATCTTCGATGGTGATCTCCGGTTCGGGATCGTCGTAAAGTATCGGTTTTTCCTTCAGGGAATCATAATACTCCCTGATCTCCGCAAGCTTCGCCTCCCGGTCGATGCGGGCGAAAAGCGGAGCACCGGGGTTGACCCGCCAGGTTTTCACAGCGTCGAAATCGGCTGCGGAATCCCAGTCGGTCACGCCGGTCCCGACAGCCGCGAAGATCTTCGCGGAGGTTTCGGGAAATACCGGGATCAGGAGCAGCGCAGCGATCCTGACGGCCGAAAGAAGGTTATACAGCACCGCTTTCAGTCTTTCCCGTTTGCTTTCATCTTTCGCCAGCGCCCAGGGCGTTGTCTCGTCGATATACTTGTTGCTTCTTTTCAGCAGGACGAAAACCGCGTCTATCGCCTCCGAAATACGATATTCGTCCATCAGCGCGGCATATCGCCGGACGGTTTCCGACGCCGTACCGATGAGGTCTTCGTCCTCCGGCGTTCTTTCTCCGCATCCGTCAAGCGCTCCGTCAAAGTATTTTTTGACCATGGCCGTCGAGCGGCTGACGAGATTCCCGAGAATATTGGCAAGATCGGTATTGATCTTGTCGATCAGCACCTCATAGGTCAGCGACAAGTCGTTGACGAAGGTCATCTCCGACAGGAGATAATAGCGGAGCGCGTCCCGTCCGACAAAACGTACCGCCTCATCGGAATAGATCACGTTGCCCTTCGACTTGCTCATCTTCTCGGTCCCGAACAGCACCCAGGGATGTCCCAGAACCTTCTTCGGCAGTTCGACGCCCAGAGCCATCAGGATCGCCGGCCAATAGATCGTATGGAACCGGACGATATCCTTGCCGATGACGTGCAGATCGGCCGGCCAGTATTTTTTGAAATTCTCGCCCGATTCTCCGTCGGGATCGTATCCGAGAGCCGTGATATAGTTGCTCAGCGCGTCGATCCAGACATAAACCACGTGCTTGGGGTCAAAGGGCACCTTGACCCCCCAGCTAAAGGTAGAGCGGGTGACGCAGAGATCCTGAAGACCCGGCTTCAGGAAGTTGTTGATCATTTCGTTGCGTCTTGCTTCCGGGACGATGAAATCGGGATGCTCTTCAAAATACTTCAGAAGCTTCGGACCGTATTGGGAAAGGCGGAAATAATAGGCTTCTTCCCTTTCCCGGGAAAGAACTGCGCCGCAGTCGGGACAGGTGGCGATGCCGTCCTTCATGATCACCTGGGAATCGGTGTAGAAGGACTCGTCGGAGACGCAATACCAGCCCTCGTAGTCCTTCTTGTAGATCTCGCCCTTGTCGTAAAGCTTCTGGAAGATCTTGCGGACCCTCATCTCGTGATCTTCGTCGGTGGTACGGATGAAGTAATCGTATTCGACGCCGAGCATATCCCAGATCTCGCGGATTTTACCGGAAATCCGGTTGGCGTGTTCCTTGGGAGTGATACCCTCTTCGGCTGCGATCTGCTCCACCTTCAGGCCGTGTTCGTCGGTCCCCGTGCACATATAGACGTCGTACCCGCGCAATTTCTTGTAGCGGGCGATGGCGTCGGTCAGGATCGGTTCGTAGGAATTGCCGATATGCGGGACACGGCTTGCGTACGGGATCGCCGTGGTGATATAGAATTTTTCTTTTGCCATACTGTTTCGTTTGCTCCTTTATTTCTGGATCCAGACGGTGATTTCTCCCTCTCCGCGGTTGTTCCATGCGTAATACGGAACCGCCTTGAAGGTTTCGGACGCTCTGGCCGGTTCATAATCGCGGTAGAGGCCCTCAAAGCTTCCCGCCCTGCGGGAACCCCGGAAGGCGATCTCTGTCACACCGCCGAGAAGCGTGGGATCGTAACGGGTCTTGAAGCCGGGCGCCGCCGCGATGCGGATGTCGCCGAGAGACTTGCCGTTGTCGCATTCCTCCAGGCAATAGACCAGCGGTCCGCGCAGGATCGCGATCTTGCCGCAATCTGCGTAGACGCGGGGATCGGCTTCCACCATGCGTACCGGCATCGGGAAGTCAAGCAGGATCTCGTCGCCCGATTTCCATTCGCGGTCAAAACAGGCGTATCCCTTTTCAATCCTGTCGGGCTTTTTCCCGCACGCGGTCGCAGAAGGATTCCTGCACCAGCCGGGCAGACGGAAGGCCAGCACGGCCTTCACGGGCTCCTTTGCCGTGATCTTCACGCGAACTTTTCCCTGATCGGGATAACGGGTCGTTTGCGTCAGGACGAGTTTCTTCCCGTCCAGCGAGACCTCTCCCCGGCTCTGGCCGTACAAATGGGTGTATACGGTATTCTTTCCGTCTGTGCTCATGAAATATCCGCCGACGTCCGCAATCACGCGCATGATATTCGGCGGGCAGCAGGAACAGGAGAAAAGCCTGACGCGGGAAGCGGGCCTGTTGTTGGCGCCGCTTGCGGCAAAGAAATGGAGATCCGACGGCTTTTGCTCCAGAGGATTCTCATAGAAGAAGGATCTGCCGTCCAGCGAGATGCCCGCCAGAGCGCCGTTATAGAGCTGAAGCTCCATATTATCGGCAAAGCGGCTGTCGGGATCCATATTCAGGATACGCTGCGCCAGGAAGACAAACGCGAGAGAGGCGCACGTTTCTGTATAGGCCTCGAAGTTCGGAAGGAAATAATCCGGTCCGAAAGCTTCCCCGTGCTTCATGTTCCCGAAGCCGCCGGTGATATACATCTTTTTGTCCATGGCGTTCCGGTAGATCCTCTCCGCCGCCGCCAACAGCGCTTCGTCTTCAAAAGCGTTCGCCACGTCTGCCGCGCCGGAGAAGAGATAGCCGCAGCGCACCACGTGTCCCTCGGCGCTTTCCTGCTCTCTGACGGGCGCCTGGTCCTGCGCGTAGCGCTTGTCGTCGTTGAACCAGTGGAAGGTAGGTTCTTCCTTCGTGCCGCGCTCGTCGATGAAATGCTTCGCAAGATCCAGATACCGTTTTTCACCGGTTGCTTTATAGAGTTTGCAGAGAGCCAACTCGATTTCCTCGTGCCCGGGAGTCACAAACGACGCCTCTTTGGTAACGGTAAAGACTTCCTCGATCAGATCGGCGTACCGCATCATCAGCTCCAGGAATTTTCTTTTCCCCGTCGCTTCGTAATAGGCGACGGCGGCTTCGATCAGGTGCCCCGCGCAGTAAAGCTCGTGATTCTCGCGCACTGTCCAGCGGTTTGCAAGCTCGACCGTCTGATAATAGGAATTGAAGTACCCTTCCGCGGACATGCCGTCCTCGATCAGGTTGACCAGCGCGTCGATCTGATCCTCCAGCAAAGGATTCTTCTTGTACGCAAGCGTATAGGCCGCGCCTTCGATCCATTTGGCCATATCGGAATCGTAAAAGATATGCGGCTTGTTCGGTTCGCCCGTGCGCCAGGTATGTCCCAGGGCGGCGACCCGCCCGGACGCGTCGAACTGTTCGTAAACGGCGTCCACCGTATTGTCGGCAACGACGTCCTGCCACTTTTTCCAGAATCCGCCGGTCATTTTGACCTTCTGATAATTCACGTTTTCAAGATGCAGCATGTCTCATCCTCCAGAATCCATATATGCTTTCTGTTCGTTCAAATCGTATAGCGATGGAGTCCCGCTTCTGCGGTTTCGCGGATATCGCCGATGCGTACGTCTGCCGTCGTTCCGAAAGGAACCTCCAGCTCCACGTAGGTCCTGCCGTATTTCTTGTGCCATTTCGCAAGGATCTCGCCTTTGGGCGTATCCACGGCGGCGGATACGTAGAGAAGCTTTTCAGGCATAAACGGTCTGAAATCGAATCTCTTCCAGCCGCCTTCGGCGGGACGGAGTCCGGCCAGATGAGAGTAGAACCAGGATCCCACCGAGCCGTACATGGGATGGTTGTGGGAATTCATGCCGGGATTCTTCTTCAGCTCGAATCTCTCCCAGACGGTAGTCGCCGCGTTCTGGATCATAAAGCCGTAGCCCGGATACTCCTCACGCGTCATCATGGCGTAGGCGTCGTCCACGTAGCCGTATTCCGTGAGCATTTTGAGCATGTATACTGTGGTGAGATTTCCCGTGGTGAAGCGATAATCCCGATTTCTGAGATCGTCTCTCATTTTCTTCGCGAACGCGGGCCTCGCTTCCTCCGGAAGGATCCCGAGCCACAGCGCGAAGGCGATCTCGCCCTCGGAATCGTGAGACAGCGTTCCCTTTTCCGGATCATACCAGCGATCGAGGAAGGCTTTCCGGATCGCGTCCATTCTCTCTTTCTGGAATTCCGCCTCTTTCCCGTCTCCCAGGATCTCCGCCATTCCGGAAAGAAGCTTTGCGTTGTAGAAGTGATATCCCGTGGACATCAGCCGGCCGTCGGTGACGGCCGAGCGCGCACCGTCCTCGCCTTCGCAGGCATACTGCGGACCGGCCCAGTCTCCGTAATAGCTGTAATTCACGATATGATTCTCGGAATGCGCTTCCAGGCATTCAGACCAGGCGCGGAAAGCGCCGTAATTCCTTTTCAGAGTCTCCCGGTCGCCGTTGTGCAGATAATTCTGCCACCCGGCCACAAGGAAGGAGGAACAAACCGGATCGGCCGGCCGGCTGCCGTAAACCAGAGGCGCGGTACAGGTGATGGCACCGTCTTTCCCCTGTTCGTCACGCAGATCGTCGATGATCTTGGGGAACAGAGAGGCAACGCTGAAATTGTAGGGCGTTTCCTCAAAGCGAACCGTAGCGTCGTTCATCCAGCCCATGCGCTCATCCCGCTGCGGACAGTCGGTCGCGATCCCGATCAGATTGGATTTTTCGGTCATAACGACGTTTTTCTGGATGGCGTTGAGGAGAGCGCTTCCCGATTCAAAGGAGGATTTCGCGGCGATGTCGGTCCAGATCGCTATCGCCGTGACGTCGTCCTTTTCCAGCGGTCCCTGCCATCCTCTGATCTCGGCATAGCGGAATCCGTGATAAAGGAAACGGGGACGCCACTCAAACGCGCGGCCCGAGGCGACGATGCGATCGGTGGCCTTCGCCGTGCGAAGCGGCTCGGTATACAGACCCTCTTCCTCGTCGAGTTCTTCCGCGTGGCGGATCACGATTTCCGAGCCGGCAGGCTGCGTCTCCTTGATCCGGAGCGACAGGTATCCCTGCATATTCTGTCCGAAATCGAGGATATACGCGCCGTCGGGCATCCGGACGACGGAGCGCGGCCTGTACGCCGCGTTCTCGGTGATCGGCTCCAGATAATCATAGACGGGCTCGGGTATTTCTTCCTTGACGGAAACGGCGTGTCCCGCGAATTCCGCTTCCCGGCGGTCGTCATAGCTTTCCCCGTCGAAAAGGTGAGAGCGGACGGTCTTCCCTCTTCCGACGAGCCAGGACTCATCGGTGCCGATCCGCTCCTCCCGGCCGCCGCAGCGGAGCAGGATGAAAGCGCGGATCTCCGGCGTTCCGAAAAAAGTGACCGCTTTGCGCGCATCCGCACCGAGATACCCCGAAAGATTGCGTCTCCACCCGTCGCCGAGCGAAACGATCAATTCGTTTTCCCCTTCGGATACGTTTATGGGATAGGCGTTATAAAACCTTCTCTTTCGGAAATTCGTCAGGTCAGGCGCAAGAATCCTCGTCCCGATCCTCTCGCCGTTCAGACTCGCTTCCGCAATGCCCGCAGCGGACAGGAAGAGAAACGCCGCGTCCGGTTTTCTTTCCGCGCGGAAGGTCTTCCGGAAAAGCGAAACGTCCGATTGTTCAGAATGCGGATCGGCGATCCATTCTCCTGCGAATCTGTCGAGATGCCAATAAGGAAAGGAGCTTTCTCCCTTTTCGCTGATTTCGCCCTTCTCGTCCCGGAGCTCGAGCGTCCAGTTCACTCTGCTGCCCGGTTCCGCTTTGACGGGCAGGACGGCGGTCTGTTCCCCGCTTTCCACCCAACCGGTGTCAAGGCCTCCGGCCGTCAGGCGATAGGCCGACTGCCGCTTTCCTCCATGATCGTGAAAGGCAGCCCAGAAAAACTCGATTTTTCCGTCCGGCGTGTGACGGGTCTTCATATGTACCGGCAGAAACATCACGACACCCCCTTTTTGTACGCCTTAAGGATACCACAATTTTCCCGTCCTTGTCAATTGCATTGCACGGTTTCTTATGGTATACTTGCCTTGAAAAGAAGCCCGTCTCGGAATACGCTTCAGAAAGGACGAACGATCATGTCTGTCGTTATGGAATCCAGTCTTTCAAATCTTTTCCGGATCACCGGCCGGGTGTCGCGTTCCATCTCCGCCGAAAACGTCACCGGTGAAAAAGGGCGCGGCGGTATGGCGACCGAGGGGACCGGCGCCAACGCCGCGCGGGAGCTCGGACAGAAGTGGAAGGTCTCCCCCAGCGTCCTGATCCCCGCGCACTCTCTCTATACAGCCGCTGATTTTTCGGGAGAAGGCGCGATCCGGCATATCTGGGCAACGATCGGAGGACCCGCCACCATGAACCGTTCCCTGATCCTCAGGATCTACTGGGACGGAAGCGAAACCCCCGCCGTTGAATGCCCCATCGGCGACTTCTTTGCCGCAGCCATTCCCGCTTACGGGCAAATCTCGTCTCTGGCAGTCTGCCTCAATCCCAGAAGCGGCATGAACTGTTACTGGACCATGCCCTTCCGCAAAGGCTTTCGTGTGACGGTGGAAAACCGCGACGACGCGGATATCACCCTGTACTATCAGATCGATTACACGCTGGAAAAGGTGCCGGATGACGCCGGATATTTTCACGCCTTCTGGCACCGCACGAATCCTCTTCCTTACGCCGAGGATTACGTGATCCTTCCTCTCGTCAGGGGCTGCGGTCAGTACGTCGGGACCTATATGCTCTGGGGCTCCAACAGCAGCGGCTGGTGGGGCGAAGGCGAGATCAAATTCTATCTGGACGGCGACGGCGAATTCCCCACCATCTGCGGTACCGGGACCGAGGATTATTTCTGCGGCTCCTACGATTTCGGCGTGGACGGCGACTACGTGCCCTTTACCTCCCCCTATTCCGGCATGCCTTACGTTTCTCCTCAGTTCGGCGAATACAATTCCCAGAAGCGTTTTTCGCTTTATCGATGGCATATCGCCGATCCGGTCTGCTTCAGCGGGGATATCCGCGTAACGATCCAGGCGCTCGGCTGGAGAAGCGGCGGGCGGTATCTCCCGCTGCAGGACGATCTTTCTTCGGTCGCCTACTATTACCTCCGCAAACCCACGGCGCTTCCTCTGCCTCTTCCCGGCCGGGACGCGCTGGAGCTCTGTTGAGGAGGGATTTCCGTGCCTGAATTTCTGGAAGCCCTGATGGTGATCGCATTCGGCATATCCTGGCCGATGAATATCGTAAAGTCGGTCCGCGCCCGCACGGCGAAGGGAAAAAGCTTTCTGTTTTTGCTCTTTATCTGGCTGGGATACGTGGCCGGCATCGCATCGAAGCTGATATCCGGCAACATCACCTACGTGTTTTTCTTTTACGTTTTGAATCTTCTGATGGTCAGCCTGGATATGATCCTGTATTTCAGGAATCGCAGACTGGATAAGCTTTCGGAGAAGGAGAACCTATGAGAATCATCAACGACGTTACCTACGGAGCGTCCTCTCTCGATCTTGTCCTGCCGGACGTCATGCCGGCGCCTCTGTTTCTGTATTTTCACGGCGGCGGACTGGAAGCCGGCGACAAAATCGATTTCAGAGAACACGCCCTTCTGCTCGCCAAACGGGGGATCGCATCGGCAAGCGCCAACTACCGGATGTATCCCTCGGCACGTTTTCCCGAATTTATCCGGGATGCCGCGGAAGCGACGGCCTGGCTCCGGGAGCACGCGCCGGAATACGGCGGTTTTTCGGGGATCACCGTCGGAGGCTCCTCTGCCGGCAGTTATCTTTCCATGATGCTCTATTTTGACAAATCCTATCTCGGCACCTTCGGCATCGATCCGGATGAGCTTTCCGGTTTTGTTTTTGACGCCGGGCAGCCCACCACGCATTTCAATGTGCTCAGAGAACGCGGGATTGACACCCGCGCCATCCGCGTCGACGAAGCCTCCCCCTTGTATTTCGTCGACAGACAGACAGAGGATCCCTTAAGAAAAGCAAAGCTCCTCTTTCTGGCATCCGATAACGACATGCCCTGCAGACTTGAGCAGCACGAGGTGCTTCTGCGTACGATGTTCGCCTTCGGTTATTCTCCTGCACGCGTCACCTTCCGGAAAATGAGCGGATACGGGCATTGCGGGTACACCGGGGAAAGAGTATTTGCAGATATCGTTTCTTCCTTTATTCTTCCCGGCTCCGAACAGATCGATTGAACGCGAAACACGGCGAACAGCCGGCCTTCGTATGAACGAAGGCCGGCTGTTCGCCGTTCCTTTTCATGTCTATGACCATTCTGGCTTTTTCGCCGCTTTACAGCCGATAGGAAAGGATGGTCAAAACCAGATAAAAAGCGATCATCGTGCCCAATACGGCGGCTTGTTTGCCCTTATGCGACGCCAAAAGGCCCGCAAACTCCCTGACCGACGCATTCGGCCAGAAATACCATTTCGTCTTCGCTCCGAAACCGACTGCGCGCATCTTCGCGCGTCTTGCGAGAAGTCCGCTTCGAAACACGTGATAATTGGTCGTAGCGAACGCGATTTTTCCCGTCTTTCCGCATTCCAGGATCTTCTCTTTGGAAAAAGCCATATTCTCCGACGTATTCCGGGAGCGGTCCTCCGGGAGGATCCGGTCCTCCGGGACGCCTTTCTCCATAAGATACCTCTTCATGGATTCGCTTTCCGCGATGATCTCGTTTTCGCCGCGGCCGCCCGAGGGTATAAAGTACAGCTTCTTTCCCGTCGCTTCTTCCTGTTTCCGCGCAAAGTCCAACGCCTGATCCAACCTTCCGCAAAGAAGCGGCGTCGGCGTTCCGTCCTTCCGGAGACCGCATCCGAGAATGATCAGGAATTCCTTATCGTATTCCGGCCGGTAGCGCGCCGCGATCGCTTCAGCGACGATCGTCCCTGCCAGCATGCATTCAAAATACAGAAATACGGAGGCAAAAAGGTTTGTGATCAGATCGTGGACCATGATCTCGAATTCACTGCCGGATGCCGAAAAGTCGAATACAAACAGAAATACCGCGCCGGCAGTCAAAAGGAAGGAAAGCAGGATCCCCAGCATATTGACCGGTCTTCTCCCTTCACGGCGGATCAGCGCAACGTTGGAAACGCAGAGAGCCGCCGAGAAAAGCAGAAGGAAGGGAGTCGTAAGCACGATATAGGATTTTGCGGAGGCTGAGAGGGTAAAAACGGTGTTTGCCAGCGGACTCATTTCCGGATAACGGATCATTCTTGCAATCAGAACGCAGTGTGTGATCCAGACAAAGACCGAATACACGGAAAACCCGAAATAGAATATCGTATTGTACGAATAGGGATTATATCCGAGCTGCGCGCGAAATGCGATCAAAAGCTGGATGGGGAGCGAAAGCAAAAACGCGTTCAGGAACAGGCTGATCAGAACGGCGTCGACCCGGAAAAGGAGCATCACGCCGATCGATACGCCGACGGCAGCCGCTTCCGCCAGAAGATGATAAAGCTTCGGCTTTTTGTCCCGGGTATCAAATCTGATCATGATCCTCTTTCCTTACGTCTTTCAGGAATCTCGCAAGCCCTTCCGGAAGCGCGTCGGCATTTTCAAGGCCCGTATCCGCCAATTCGATCAATTTGTTCGATCCGTGGTAGTCGCTCCCTGCCGTCACGTACAGACCGTACCGTTCCGCAAGCCTCAGCATCCCTGAACGGAGTCTTGCGGTGAATCCCGAGTAATAGGCTTCCAGTCCGCGCAGGCCGAAAGAAATCAGCTTTTGAAGCCTGCGTTCCATTTCTTCACCCAGGATAATCTGATCCCCGCTTCCGTAAGCGGGATGCGCCAGGACAGGGATCCCGCCGCTTCCGAGAATACCCGCAATCGCATTCTCCGGCCGCACGTGCTTCTCGGTGAAGCGGATGCCGTTGATATACCGCTTGATGGCCTCTTCTATCGTCGATGCGTATCCGTGCTCAACCATCAGGCTGGCGATATGCGGTTTCCCCGGGTTATCCAGGGCATAGAGGCCGTCGATTTCCTCAGCCGGAAAGGTAAAACCGTACGCCCGTTTGAGGTAATCCAGCCTTTCCCCGACTTTCTCCATGCGGTATCTGTGACCGGTTTCCACAACGCTTCGAACCGGATCCGAATCCGGATCAAAGCCGTATCCGAGAATGTGATACTGTCCTTCTTCGTCCTTGCATGAAAACTCGGCGCCGAGAATAAAGCAGGGATCGTCTTTCCCGAGCAGCTCCCGGATCACGACGCCGCTTTTGAAGGCGTCGTGGTCGGTGACGGAAAACACGCCGATCCCTGCTCTTTTTACGCGCGCAAGTATTTCCTCCGGCGTATCGGTTCCGTCGGAGACGGTCGTATGCATATGAAGATCGATCAGCGGAACGTCAGTCATACCGTTTCACTCGATCGTCAGGATTTCCGAAAAGCCGGTCACCTCAAACACTTCGGAGATAACGTCGTTGACGTGGACGATCTTCATAATCCCGTTCTTTTTGTTGATGGCTTTCTGCGCGGAAAGCAGCACGCGCAAACCCGCCGAGGAAACGTATTCCAGCTTTTCAAAGTCCAGGGTCAGTTCGCTCGCGCCGTCCAGGATCCCCTTCAGTTCAGCCTCCAGCTCCGGCGACGTAACCGTGTCCAGCCGCCCTTCCAGAGCCAGCGTCGCTTTGCCGGCTTCTGCGGTGTTGACGATATTCAGCATTGTGTATCCCTCCGTTTTTCCGACTTCAAAAAACTCTGATCATGCCATCTTCTTGTAGATGACCATTTCGATATCACGCCCGCGGATGCTGACCTTGACGTCGTCGGCCACGTGCGATACCACGGATTTTTCAAGTTCGTCCCATGCTTCCTTTGCGCCTTCGCGGTTTTCTTCCACAGATTGCAGGACCTGTTCGCGATAGAGTTCCAAAGACCAGCTCATATCGTCGTACGCCGCGCCGCCGCCGTCCGCAAGGCTCATGATAAAGAAAGCCGGATATTCGTCCTCGGGTTCAAAGAACGACCTGATTTTTCCCATAATGCCGCGCGTCGCTTCATTCTTCCCGCTGGTGGATGCTGAAAGAAGCTTCTCGCGCTTGGCTTCGCTGAGGCGGCTGTCGACCTTGAGCGTCAGCCGATATACGCCGTTTTCGTCTTCGATCCAGAATTCGCCTTCCATGTCGCCGGCAATGGATCTGACCATGCTCATCATTTCCTCGGTCAGGAGTCTGAGATGCAGCGCGTTTTTGGTGGAAAGCTCCTTGAACGCGGCGGTTTTGTCTGCCAGTTTCAGCGCGGCTTCCACGCTTTCTTCGCTTCCGTTTACTAAAATGACGTCTGTTTTCATCTGTCGTTTCTCCTTTTCACTGAATGTTCAGGATCTCCGTAAAGCCGGTAACCTCAAAAACCTCCGATACGATCTCGTTGGGGTTTTTGACCTTCATATCCCCTTTCCCGGCCATGGCCTTCTGCGCCGTCAGAAGAACGCGAAGTCCTGCAGAGGATATGTACTCCAGATCCTTCAAATCAAAGACCAGTTCGCCGACGCCGTCCAGAGACTCTTTCAGCGTCTGCTCAAGCTCCGGAGCCGTCACCGTATCGAGGCGCCCTTCCAGCGTAAAGACGGTTTTTCCGTTTTCGGTGTTCTTTTTGATGTTCAGCATGATTCTCCCTCTTTCTTTATGATCTGTGTGTATTTTCTGCTCCGCCTTCTTTCCCGCGGGAAAGTCCGCAGTGCTCGCCGTTTTTTCTCTCTTCACATCTGTTTTTTGATGCGGAGGATGTTTTGTCCGTCCCTGTACTCGTAGGACACGTCGTCCATCGTCTTCTTGGTGATAAAGATGCCGAGGCCGCCGATCTCCCTTTCTTCCGCCGAAAGCGTCACGTCGGGATCCTCCTTCGCCAGCGGATCATACGGGATGCCGTTGTCGATAAAGGTGATTATGACGGTGATCGGATCGCCGGAGACCTCCACGCGCACCGTTGCGTTCCCTTTCTCCGGCGCGTACGCGTAGCTTGCGATGTTGATGAATATCTCTTCCACCGCCAGCCCGATCTGCATCTGCGCCTTCGGCGGGCAGTCGTTTTCTTCCAGGTGTTTTTCCACAAAGGATTCCACCGACGGAAGATTCTCCGGAATCGCCTCGATCTCCAGTTCATTCCGCGTAAACAAAAGAGTATCGTACTTCTCCAGAAGCCCGATCAGCTTTTCCTTCCAGAAGTCGATGGATCTCTTTGCTCTCTCGTCCTCAAGACCGCCGCGGCGGATCGATCTTCTGATCATACGCGTATAGCCGACGATGCGCGCCTTGTCTTCGACTTCGGAAAGCTTCTTCTCGTTCCCGGTTCCCAGATAAGCCGCGAGAGACTTGCGCCAGAAGGTCTTTCCCGTCTCAAAATCGAAACCCTGGAACGCCTTGATGACTTCGTGATCGAGTTCCGAATATCCGACGAAGGAATTATACATGCTCGCCAGCTCAAATACAGGATGGCCGACCGC
>JAEEGL017351045.1_pt1 | contig 22801 bp, 15 predicted proteins | sample 9134231 | NCBI WGS metagenome assembly JAEEGL01 (sample SAMN16246548, study PRJNA631951) | gut metagenome | biome: gut microbiome; feature: rumen; material: fiber-attached | host: Bos | place: Iran: Karaj | collected 2018-10 | reverse complement strand
GTCTTTAATTAATAAAAATAGGTTTTTTAATTTTTTAAATTTTTTATATTTCTCTCTTGCCTCATTTATTTCATCTGTACAACCTAATAATGATTTTGGAATATATTTTTTTGTATTTTTTGAAAATGTATCTACTATTTTATCTATATCTTTAATATATTTATCCTTTTTATTACTAAAATATATTGATGCTTCTTCTTTAAATTTTTTTGCTATTTCATCACATTTTGATTTTAATAAAACATTCCATCTTTTTTTAAATTCATCATTTGCTATTTTATTTTTATTTTTAGTTCTTTCTATTTCTTCTTCAATTTTTGATTTCATTTGTTCAATTTCTTTCTCAAAATCATTATTTATTAAATCAGAAAGTGATTGAGATTGTGATGAAATTGTATTTTTTGCTTCATTAAATATTTCTTCAATTAAATTGTTATTTTTTCCTTTTGTTTCTTCAAGTGAAATTATTGAAGAAAATCCTTGAATCAAATTATCAATTATTTTCATTATATTTTTTTGAGCAAGTAATACTTTTTTAGAAATTTTTTTTATTTTTTCAATTAAAGGTCTAATTTCTTCTTGTCTTTGTTTTAAATTAAAATCTATATTTTGTAAAATTGTTATAGTAGTAAAATTATTATTGTCATTATTTAACATTCCTAATTGTGCTAATAATTTAGGATTAAATAATTCTTTTGATGGAACAAAATGACCAATTCTTTTTACTTCTATCATTAAAAAATTAAAAACATTAATTTCCCAATCTAAATGATCATATTCTTTAGTTAAAGCATCTTTTGCTACAACATTTATTTCATGAATTTCATTAAACAAATTTATTATTTTTTGTTTTAAATCCTTTAATTCTAATAATCTTAGTTTTAATTCTTCATAATTTAATTCTTTTTTTTTTTCTTTGGAATCAGCTTTTATAATAATATTTAAATTTAGAATTTTTTTCATTATATCATCTAATAAACTTTTATATTGATCATCAATTAATGGAATATAAGAACTTATTTTTTGTTTATCTAAATTCATTCTATTAAAAATATCTTCATTTCTTTGAGAATTTGCTTGACTTAATCTATCTTTAGCTTTTTTAATTAATTGCTTATAATTACTAAATGTTGAAATAGTACTATCTATTTCTCTCTTATTTTCTTTTTCAAATGCTTCTAATTGTGGTTTTAATATTTCCATTGAATTTTTAAGTACTCTGAATTCATTGTCAATATCTTGGTATTTTTGTATTCTATGTTTATATCCATTATTTTGGGACTTTAAATACTCTATTTCATTTTTTAAATCTAAATAGCTCATTAATTAAATTAAATTATTTAGAATCTTTAAATTATAAATAATTAGGTTATTTAAAGCTATTTTATAGTCATATTTAAATATTCTATTGAATAATTAAATAAATTTAAATAATAATTAATTAAATGATAAAAAATTAATATATGAATTCAATTAGATATAAAAATTATAAATTAAATAAAAAAAAATAATTTAATAATAATAATGATAATTATTAAAAAATAAAATATTTTTTCATTTTTCATTTTTTAATTTTTTTATTAATTAATCAGACTATTATTAATAAAAAATATTTAAAATTTTTAAATGAATAAATCAACAATTTATGTCTATTATTTATATTTAATATTTATTATTTTTTTATAATTATTTTATTATTTTTTTTTCCTATTCACTAATAAATTTAATTTATTTTTTACATATATCAAAATCTTTTATTAATATTATAACATTTTTACCTTTTTTTTTATATTCATTTTTTTTCAGACGAAACAAAAAATTTTTTAATTCTAAATTCAAAATTATTTATATATTTACACTTAAAAATAAAATAAATATTTATTATTAATTAATAATTCCCCATCATAAAAAACCAACATCCAAATCTTCTATAACATTCCATTAAACTTTTCAAAAGTTTATAAATAAGAAAAAAGGGTTGAATTAAAAGTCCAAGAATAAACAATAAAAAATAAATAAAACACTCCTTACAATTATTTTTTTTTTTAATTTCAATTTGTCTTTCAATATCTCTAATATGAATTCTATGATTTCTAACAACATTAACATCAAAAGATAAATTACTTTCATTATAATTATCATCATCACTTTGATCTTTTTTACTATCATAAAATTTAATTAATTCATAACTTGCACCAAAAAAAATATAAAGACCAAATAAAATAAGTAAAAAAATAATAGTAAACAAAAAAGAAAAACTCATCCAAATACATTGAAAACAATTATTATTTAAAATTTTACTAGTCTTTGGATCTGAAAATTTCATTCCTGGACATCCTCTTATATTAAATATATAATAATGAAATTTTCCACATTCATTTAAACAAAGCCAACAAAAAACAAAATTACAAACATTACAATTTATTTTATTACAAGATGTTATTTTTTCTATTAAATAATTACAATTTGGACAAGGTTTAATTCTCGAATCTAAATTTATTACATTTCTATCATATAAAATACATCTTCTTCCTTTATGTTGTTTATTTTTACATTTTGCACAAAATGAATGTCCCTTTTTACATTTTACATTTATATCATCTCCTTCTTTATATTTTATCCATTCTTCACAATCTGGATGAACACAAGGAATTAATCCTTTTTTTAAATTTTCTTCATATAATTTATTTTTTTTAAATTTTAAATATTTTCTATATAAATTTTGAGTCGTAAATTTTTTTATTATTTCATCTTCTAAAATGTTAATACAACCTGCCATTAAACATTTTATTTTTATTACTCCATTTTCTATTTTATCTTTTATATAATGAAAATAACATTGTTTACAAAATATATGACCACATGGTGATTTAAATGAGTTTTTTTCATTTAATTCTGTTGTATAACATATTAAACATAAATCCTTTTTAGTTTGGAAATTTTTTTCTATGTTTTCTAATAATTTTGTATTTACTTTAATATATGTTTTATATATTCTATTATTATATTTTGATTTATTTAAAGTCATTGATTCTAAATCTTCTTTATTATAATCTTTTTTATTTAACATATTTATTAAATCATCATCATATACTATATCACTTTTTGTTAAAAGAGGAAAGTCTGTTAAATTAATTTGATAATTTACTTTTTTTGGAGAATTCAAAAATTTATCTTTTTTATGAAATTTATCTAAATCTTTACATATAATACAATAATGAGATAATTCATTATTTGGTATATCTGTGTGTATATTACCATATATTTTTTGATATTTTGATATTGATAAAAAATGATGATTATATATATTTGTTTCTGGATCTTTTGATAATAAAAAAAGTGCTTTTTCTAAAGTATCAAATTTATATCTTAAGTATATATATTCAATACTTTCCATTGAATAACCAAATGACATTAAATGTCTCATTATTTCACCAACTTTTTTTTTTTCTTTTATTTTGAAATTATTATTTACTGTATTTAGATTTAATATTTGAGTCTTCCATATTTTTGCTTTTTTTACAATTCTACTATCATTATTTGTTGATAATTTTGCTAATGTATTATTATTTATATTTGTTTCTTTTTGTGTTAATTTCATAAATTGCTTAAAGACAAAATTTTTTATTAAATTATTATATTCATTTTTTAATTATAAGATTTTTTAATGTAAAATTTATTTATATTGAAAATTATTTATATTTTATTATACATATAATTAAAAATAGAATAATTATTAATCACTATATTTTTTATACTCAAAAATCCTTTTTTCTTTTTTCATTTTATTAAATAAATTCCTAAAAAATTCTTTTCTAAAAGGTTCAGAAACTCTTTCTGAATTATTAACAATATTTTCATTATTATTATTATTTAAATTTAATTTTATTTTTTTTTGAAGTTTTAAAACTTTTGGTGAATAAAATCCATTATTTTTTGTATTATTTACTTCAAAAAAAGATATTTTAGTTTCTTCAGAATTATCTATTTCATCTGGTTCTTTTATTTGAATATCATCTGGTGAAAAATAAATTTTTCTCTTTATATTTGTATATGAATGATAATTATTATTTTTTTTTGAAAACTTTATATTTTTAAAAATATTTTTAGTTGAGTTGGCTTTTATATAATTAATTGGAATATATTTTTGATTATTTAACCTTTTATTAATTAAATCTAAAGGTTTAATTTTTTGTCTTGTTATAAGAAAATTATTATTTTTACTAAATGAATTTTGATTATTTGATTCTATTAATTTTAATCTTTTGTAAGCATAATTTTTTTTTGTGTTTTGATATAATAAATTAGATAATGAATTAATATATTTTTTATTAAATCCATTTCCTTTTGTTTGTCTTAATATAGAAATAAATCTTTTTTCTATTTCTTTTAACTCATATAATTCTTCTTGTTCTGACCTTATTCTTTCATCTTTTTTTTTTACTCTCCATACATGAAAAGAATTTTTTTCATATTTAGGATATGATTTAATATATTTATTCATTATATCCAGATCATGTTTATCATTTAAATAACTTTTATTTATATGTAATGCTAATTTTTTCATATTTAAAACTTTTCGTTATTGAAATTAATTATTTAAAAATCATATTTAATTAAATAATTTAGTTATTTATTATTTACTTATTTTATAAATCAGTTTTTTTTTTATTTTTCATTCTATCATCAACAATTTCTTGTAATAATCTAATTCTATTTTGTAATAATAATTTTTCTAAATCAACAATTCTTTTAATATTAATTCTATTAGTATCTAAAATAATTTTTTTATAATAATCACTATCAGAAACTTTATTATAATCTTCTAAATAATATTTTAAATTTTTTAACATTAAAATATAACCAGTATCATCAGTATTAGGCATATTAAAAAATATTCCCATATTTCTATATTCTTCCATAGTATCACCTATAAAACTTTCTTTTGACAAATCAAAAGAATCTAAATTTGGATTTAAAAATGTATTATTATATTGCATTTTATTTTTTAATTTATGATGAAGATATTTAATATTATAAGGTTCAATATATGAATTATTATCAAAAGTAATTCCATAAAATAATAAATAACGTGAATTTGGAGAAGTAAAAATTTTCATTTTTAAAATTTCTCCTTTTTTAATATCTCTAGTTGCTTTAATTATAAAAAAATTAGTTTTATTATCAAATTCCCAAATAACATTATATAATTCTTTATTAAATTCTAAAGGAAAAAAATCAGCAAAAGGAACAAGACTAGAATTACCATTTAAATTATATGATTTTGATACTGTTAAAACTCTATATTTAATATAATCATCAAAAATTATTGATTCATATGAATAATTTTTATTAATATATTTAAATTCTTCATTCATTGTAATTTTTCCTTGAATTACTTTTGAACCAAAATCAGTATAATTTAATATATTTAATTCACCTTCACCATATAATAAAGGAAAATAATCCAAATTATTTTCAAATGTTTGAAAGTATGGTTTAAATAATTTATATATTTTACTTTTTTTTTTATGTGTTATTGCATATTCTAAATTTAAACTTATGAAAACTTGTTCTCTTACTGTTTTTGTTCTAAATATTTTATTTGAAGGTGATGATTTATTTTTCATATCTGAATATATATTTAATAAAAATTCTGGAGAATTATTTTTTATTAATTCTGCTGTTAATATACTTTTTAAAGGAACTTTTAATATTGTTTCATTTATTGAAATGTCTTCAATTGAATAAAATGATTTATAATTAATAGATGTGAAATTTATTTTTATTTTATTTGAAAATTCAATATTTCTTTTTTTAGCATAATTTAATAATATTTCATTAAAAGGTTTTAATATCTTTTTTTTATCTTTATCACAACAACAAAAAACAAATAAAAAAACCCAAAATTTAAAAAAATAATACATTTATTTATTTAATAAATAATAAAAAAAAAGAATTTTAAAAAAAATTAAAAAAAATACTAAAAAAAAAATTTTTAAAAAACCACAATTTCAAATTTAAAATATTTTAATATTGATGTTATAAAAAAAATAATAAAAGTATTTATTTTCCTTTTTCCTTTTCTTTTATCTTTTTCTTAGGTCTAATATTAGCACAATGGCCACATTTTCTTTTTCTACAATTATGAGCACCTAATGGTAATCTAGCATAACATTTTCTACAAATCATTTTATTAGTTCTATATTTTTGAGCTAATTCTCTTAAATGATCTGGAATTTCAGAAGGACCTGCACCTCCCTTTAAACCTTCATATTCATATTCCATTTCTACTAATTCCATTTTGTATCTAATTTAAATAAAATTAAGTTTTTTTTTTATTTTTTTATTAATTTTTTAATTTATTTTTTTTTTTATTTATTTTTTTTTTTATTTATAAAGACTTTGGGTTTTTACATTTTTTTATTTTATATTGTTTTTTTTTTTTGATTTTAGTTATTTTCATTTTTTGTTTTTTGAGTTTATTTCTATTATGTTGTTATTTTTTCCTTCTCCTTGATTTACATTTATTGTAAAAGTATTTCCTCTACCAAAAGTTAAATTTTGATTTTGTTTTCCAAAAGTTAAATTTGCATTTTTATTTATTTCATTTAAGTTTTCATTTATATTTGAATTTGTATTTTCATTTTTTTCTTCTTTTATATTATTTTTTATTAAATTCATAAGATTATCATCTTTTCCAAAAGTTAAATTCCCCACTAAATCTTCATTATTAATATTAATATAGATATTATTATTATTATTATTATTATTATTATTATTATTATTATTATTATTATTATTATTATTATTATTATTATTATTATTATTATTTAAATTGTTTGTTTTTTCTTTTTCTTTTTCAATTACATATACTTTATTATATTCTGTTAAATTTCTTTTATGAAAACCTTCATCTTTATCTTTATTATTAATTTGTAAATTTTTAAAATCTAAATTTCTATGAATAAAACTATTTTTATTTTTATTATTTCTTTCAGTCATATTTTTATTATATTTCATATTTGTTTCAGAAATACTTTTACTAATATAAATAATTCTAGAAGTTCCTTTTGGAGTTTTTGGTCTTAAATTTTGATAATTTGAAAAAGAAGGTTCATCAGAAAATAATAATTCTCTATAATCATAAATTGGATATTGAAAATTATATTTATCAGGATTTTTATTATAAAAATATTCTTGCCATTTTTCAATTGAATTTTCACTTTGATCAATTAATGGTGTCATATCAATAAAAATATTTTGTTTTTCATGAATAAAACTTGCTTCATTTCCTTTTTGATTAAATGGTCCAATTGGATATTCTAAACCATTAATTCTTATTTTTTTATGTGATTTATGTTTTTTATGTAATGTTCTTTTGTTTGGATATTCAATAATTTGTTCTTTGTTTTTATTATATAATTTTGGATTTAATTTTGGTTTATTATTCTTATTATAATTATTTATCATATTTGTTTTAAAAAGTGTATTTTTTTGATTTGGTGAATTTTGATTTTTATTTTCATATATTAATTCGTTTTCGTGACTGAATTTTATATCATTTTCTAAATTTGGAATTGTTTCTGATTCAGTTTTGTTTATTGATTTAAAGTTTAAATTTTCTGGTTTTGTTTCTTTCAATTTATTTATTTGAGGATTATTATTTAATTTTTTTATTTCTGATTTACTATCATTTGATTTAATAAATAAATTTTTTGAGTTTTTTCTATTTGATTTTAATTTATATTCTTTTTCATTTGAATAATTTTCTATTTTTTTATCTTTTTCTGGTTTTTTTTCCTTATTTTTTTTATTAATATTTTTATTATTATTTTTATCTACATATTCATATGAATTTATAATTGGTTTTTCTAATGATTTTCTTATATTGTCTTGTTGGTTATTTTTTTTAGGTGTTATACTCTGTTTGTTTCTTAATATTATGTTTTTATCATCTTTATTGTCATCAATTATATTATTTGATTCTATAATTTCAATTTGAGGAGATAATTTTTTATTTCTTTTTTCATTTGATTTATTTATTTTTTGATTTTGATTAATATTTTTGGAAATATTATCATCTGATTTATCTTTTTGTTTTACTAATTCTTTAATTTTATTATTCTTATTTTGATTATTATTTTTTATATTATTATTTAAATTATTACTTATTATAATATTATTTTCTAAATTTTTTTTTTCTTCTAATTCCTTATTTTTATTTTGTGATTTATTTTCATTTTTATTTTTAATATCTAAATTTTCTTTATTTGAATTTATTTCTTTATTATTTTTAATATTTTCAGCTTTATTTATATTATTTTTTATTAATGTACCATTATTTATTTTACATTTTAATTGACTTTCTTTTGTATTTTTTGATATATTATTAAAAACTTCATTAATTTTTTTTTGTGATTGAGGTAATTTTTTATTAAATACTTTTTCTTTATTATTACCTTGTATATTTTTCATATATAGAAGTTTTCTTCCAACATTTTTAGTGTTTTTATTTCCATTTTTAATTTCCTCATTTAAATTAACATTATTTTCCTTATTTAATAAATTATTTGAAATTTTATTATTTAATTTATTATTAATTGATTGAACATTGAATGAATTTGCAAAATAATTTATCCATTCTATTATTTCATCATTTACTTTCATTTTAAAAAAAATAATAGAAAAAAATATTATTTATTTATTTATATTTTAATATCAAAAAAAATGAAAATTAATGAATAGTAAATAATAATAATGATTGATTTATTTAAATAATAATATAAAAACTTACTCAAAAATAAGTATTTTGTTGTTATAAAATATTAAATTTAAATATTGTTACTTTTATTTAATTCTAATATTTTTATATTCTTTATTTTTTCATTTTTAACATTCTTCTTTTTATAATTGAATAAAGTTATTTTTAAATTATTATTAATGATATTATATTGAATTTAATTTTTAGTTTTCATCTTAAATTTATTTCATATTTGGTTTTTTATAAATAAATTTAATAATTAATAAATAAATTAATTATAACCTAAATCTATATTCATAAAGGGTTTTTTATATAAATAATAAAAAACTGTTAATTCATTTTATTTTTTCATCTAATTTACTTTTTATTATTATTGTTTAAAAAGCTAATCATATTATATTTAATAATAATATATTAATATTTAAATAATTTTTATATCCAAATATACAAATATAATAAACTCACAAAATAATTTCATATTGTATTTTTTATTTAATTTATATCCGATATAAAACTAGTGATTGATTTTCAAAAAATAAATTATAATAATAAAAAACAACTAATAATTTAAATATGAAAAGTAAAATAGATTTTTGCAAGATTCAATGGTTAAATAGAGAATTCCTTCCTATTTATTACGCTTTTAAATATAATAAAAATGAATCTCGCTTTTCACATATATTTAAAAAAATAGAAAATCGAATTTTTTTAAAACCTTCATTAAATGATATAAATTCATTAATTCTTCAAAGTAATGAATTAACTCAAAATAACTCAAGTGAAGTTAATGTTTATAAAATTTTATCATTAAAAGAAAAAAGAACAATTTTAATGATTAAAAATATTCCAAATAAATTTTCAAAAGAAAAATTTTTATCAATTTTTAATCAAGAATTTGAAGGAAAATTTAATTTATTTCTTGTACCAACAGATTTAAGTGAACAAAAAAATTTTGGTTATGCTTTTATTAATTTTATTGATACTTTAGATATTATTTATTTTTATTTTAGATTCAATGGAAAAAAATGGCCAAATACAAATTCAATTAAAGTTTGTGAAATTGTCTTTTCAAAAATTCAGAAAATAACAAAAATGATAAAACATTATCCTATTAAAGTTATGTATCAAAAAATTCCAAATAAAAATGAAGAAGAAAAAAAAGGTCATGATGATAGTTTAAAAGAAAATAAAGATATTATTATTCCTTTAATTTATTTTAATGAATTTAAATCAATTTATCCAAATGCAAAATTCCAAATTTTTAATCAAGAAGTTTTTATTGTTGATGAAAATATATTTAAAAGAAAAAATATCGAAAATTAATATTTTGATATTGTTTTATTAATTATTGATTTCTCTTTTTTTTTCAAATATATAAAAAAGCTAAAAAAGGGAATTATTAATATAGAAGTATGTAAAAATTATTATAGAATATAATTTTGATTTAATTAAAATTTTGGAATTTTTAATTTTAGATTTTTAGGATATTTATAAATAATACTTTATGAATTGTTTCTTTTTTGAAATATAATCAATCAATAAAAATATCTTTTGTTTTTAATGTAATTTATATTAAAGTAGATTTTATTATATTCATATTTTTGAATATAATATAGGTTATATTAGCTGTTTAGGTATAAATAATTTTTTATATTATAAGATAAAAAAACAAAATAAATTAACATTATTTCGAATTTTTAAAAATATTTTATTTTAATTAATAATTTTAATTCATATATATTAAAATCATATCTATAATTACAATTGATTCTTATACTTTTTTATTTCTAGTTTAAAAATTAATAAATCAATTATTCTATATGTAATAAATATATAATTTAATATGTTTAATTATTCAAAATTATTTATTTACATATAAGAATAAAAATACAAAAATTAAATCAATTAAATAAATAAAAAATGTCTCAACAATGTAAAAAATCAAATTCATCAAAAATGGAACAAATAGCAAAAATATTTATGAATAATCAATCTTTAAAAAAACATGAAGTAAATATTAAAAAAAAAGAAATAGAAAATCAAATAGAAGAAACTCCAAAAAATAGTTTATCAATGAAATATAATGATATATTGTATAATAATTTTCATTATTCATCATCAAAAGATTTAGAAAATAGAATAATAAAATATAAAAAGCATTTAAAATCAAATTCAACTCAACAAGTAAATAAAAATTTAAATAAATTAAATAGTGCAAATAATACACCAAATGCAAGTTTAATAACTGAAAATACATCAATTAATATTAATAATAAAATATATGAAGCAAATAAACAAAAAATTTATGAAACTGGAAAATTAGAAGAAAAATTTTTATCTGATTCTGATATTGAAGAAGATGAAAAAAATGAAAATATAAAAAAAAAATCTATAGAAAGTATAAATGATGAAAATTTAAATCAAATTGAAAATTTATATAAAGAAATGATTATTGAATGGAAAAATATAAAAATAAATAATGATAAATTTAATGAAAGTCTTCTTAAAAAAAAAGTTTTAGCATATGATTATATTCAATTTTTATTTAGTGAAGATATTGAAATTATTTTAAATTCAAATTTGAATAATTTTGAAATAAATAAATTTTTTTTATATCAAATATATATTTTTTTATCATCTATATTTAATTCAAATTCAAAAGATGAATTTATATATAGAGCTTTTTTAAATATTTTTACCTATTCAAAACAAAATTATGAAATATTAATGAATAATATTAAATCAAAATTATCTGGATTTGTTGATATAAAAGAACAAGAATCTTTTAAAAGAAAAAATAAAATAATTCGTTCAATTATAACAACAATTCCATCAAATTTTCCTGAATATTCTTTAATTAATAAATATTATGAAAGGGAAAAAAAAAATGGAAATGAAATATTAAAAATAATATCAATATTAAAAAAAAATAAAAACTTATTAAATAATTTAGAATTAATAGAAAAAGAAGCAATGGAAAAAATAAACAATAATCCATTGTATATTTTACCACAAATAAATGATAAAAAATATGTAATAACATTATTTATTAATTTAGATGAAGTATTATCATTTTATTGTGAAAATAATAATTCTCCTTATGTTAAAATTAGAAGTGGTGGAGAAAAATTTTTATTAGATTTATCAAAGTATTTTGAAATTATAATTTTTACTGAAAGTTCAAAAGAATATATGGATACTATTTTAGATAATTTAAATTTTCATAATAATGTTATTTCATATAGATTATATTCTGAGTATTTTGATAATACATTTATTTCTGATATTTCATTATTAAATAGAAATCCTTGTAAATGTATTATTATTAATCCTAATAATATTTTAAAATGTAAAAATAATGAAATTTATATTAAACCTTTTATGGGAGATGAAAAAGATAAAATATTATTTAAACTAAAAAAAATATTATTCCAATATTTAAATAATGATATAGAAGATGTAAGAAATAGTTTAAATGAAATTCAAAAAAAATTGGATAATTAAAATTTATATATTTAAGTATTAATATAATAATATTTTCTGTTATTATAAAGTATAAAAATAAAAAAAAAAAATATTATATTATCTTTTAAAATAAATCAAAAAAGATAAAAATTAAAAAAAAAAATTAAAAAATATTTAAATCATAAATAAAAAAATGACAGAAGTAGATTATGTTTTCAAATTATTAACATTAGGAGAATCTTCAGTAGGAAAATCAAGTATAATTCTTCGTTTTACAAATAATCAATTTAATGATCAACTTTTATCAACAACAGGAATAGATTTTCGAACAAAAATAATAGATTATAAAGAACAAAAAATAAAATTAGTAATTTATGATACATCAGGACAAGAAAGATATAGAACAATAGCAGCAAATTATTATAAAAATGCAGATGGAATTTTATTTGTTTATGATATAACAAATGAAAATTCTTTAACTTTTAAATATTGGTTAGAACAAATTCAAGAAAAAAGTTCTGTTAAATCGATTATTTTATTTGGTAATAAAACTGATTTAGAAAATGTAGAAGAAGAAAAAAAAGAGAGAAAAATTACTTTTGAAGAAGGAAAAAAAATTGCTGATCAATATGGTTTAAAATTATTTGAAGGAAGTGCTAAACAAGGTATTAATATAAATGAAGCTATTGAAGAATTAGTTGGTTTAATTTATAAAGAAAAAAAAATAAAAGCTAAAGGAGAAAAAAAAGAAGAAAAAAAACAAAATGTTAAACTTTTTCAAGAACATCATAAAGTTAAAAAAAATGGATGTTGTAAAAATAATTAAAATATTAATATTAGGTTTTATTATTATTTAATACATTTTTATTTTACTTTTTTTTTAAATTTTTTTTGTTTTTTTTTAATTTATTTTTTGAATAAAAATTATGAAAATAAATTTTTTTTTCAATGTCTAAATTTTATTTTATTCTATTTTTTTTATTATCAAAAATAACAAAAGAAGAAGAAATTGAAATGTTTGAAATTGCAAAAGCATCAGCATGTTTAGCATTAAGTAAATATGAAATAAATAAAAATAATATTAAAAATAAACAAGAAATTTTTGATGGTTTAATTAATTGTTATTATTCAATTAATGAAGAACAATTAATAACTTTAGTTGATTTAATTAAAAATGATAATCATGATTTTAAAAATACTATTTTTGAAGGATTGGCTAATGGAAAAAATTTCATTAAAAATTTTCCAGATTCAAATGATAGAAAAGAAAAAATGATTAAATTTCAAAAAGTTTTAAATGGTATTAAAACTAATCAAGAAAAATATTTAAAAGATAAAAATAAAAAAACTAATAATAAAGAAAATTCTAATTCTGTTGGAGGGATTAAATTTCTTGTTTTAAAAGGTATTTTAAATGTTTTTAAAATTGTTAATAATTATGTTATTTTTGGAATTGGTATTGTTTTTTTGTTTTTTACTTTGAAAAATTGTTCAAGATTATGTTCAAAGAAAAAAATTAATAATAATAAAAGTAAGAAAATGTAAATAATAAAAGAAGTAATTTGATTAAATATTTGGTTTTAATAAAATATTTTTATATCAGTACTTGAATTATTGGATTTATTTTATTTAAAAATATATAATTATGAAATATTAATAAAAAATAAATTAAATTAAAATATTAAACATTATAAAATATTATATAATAATTAATATTTTATTCTCATTTTCACATTAAATAAATTCCTAAATTAACCAAAAAAAAAAAACTAAAAAAATAGAATTTCAAATTTTATATTTATTCATAAACACAAAAATTACCAAAAAAAAAAAAAATAATAATAAAAAATAAAAGAAATCCAAAAAAAAAAAAAAAACTATTTTTTAACTAATAGAATTCATCCTCATATGAGCAGCCTTAGCCATATCAGCACAAATCCCACTATTACTAATAGGAACAATTCTAGGCCAAAGATAAGAAAGTCTATTAGTACTACCCCATTGATTTCTATTAATAATTCCTTTATCTCCAAGTTCTAAATAACTTCTATTAGCAGCAGCACCACTAACAATACCATTAAGAGGTAATCTACTTCTAGAAGAATCAGGACTATAAGGCATTAATGGTTTTTTTCCCATTCCAGCATGTATATTTGGATATAAATGATAATCATTCATATATGTTGATTTACTTACTGATAATTTTTCTGGTACTTTTTTAAAGTGATTTAAACCACGACCACGACGATTTTTTACTGCAAATGAAATTGCTAATGTTTGACCATTTGAAACTAATACATGAGAACATGATCCCACTTTTGAGTTTTTAAAAAATGGATCTCCTAATTTTTTATTTGGTTTAAAGTATGTTCTTTTTATTTTGTTTTCTTCTAAAATTTTGTCTTTTATATTTGAATCTATGTAGTCTTCTTGTAATATATTTTCTGGTTGTTGCATTTTTTTTTAATTTGTTTTTTTTTTTTTTTTAATCAATTTAAAATTTATATTAAAAATATAAAAATCTAAATTAAATAAAATGACTAATAATAATTGTTTGAATAAATTAGAACAAGCTTATTTTATTGTTTATTATGAAATATTTTCTAATTTTGATACATCGCCTTTATTTTCTTTAGTTTTAGCAGTTTTAGATATTGCACAATTATTTTCTTTTTCATTTTCAAGAAAAGTAATCATAAAATTTAATATAATAGTTTAAAAATGAATGGGGAAATACAAAAATTTATGATAGAGTTTCTTCATTTACAAAATATTTTAGAATTATTTATTATGTTGAATCACAATTTAATTTATTGAATATTGTTTTAATATTAATTTATGCAGTTTTTTTTATAATTGCAGGATTTTATATTTATATTGTTATAATGACATATCATGAAAAAAAAATAGATTCTCAAGTTACTGTTTTTTTCAGAATGTTTTTTTTTCTTTTACCAAGATTATTTTATACTCCAATATTAGGTATAATATAAAATATAAATTAAATTTTATTTTTTAAATAGAAATTAATTTAGGAATAATAATTTGTGATGAAGATAATTCATTATTAGATAATGGATTTAAATGTTATAAAGGAAAACATATTATTTATATGGCATTAAGTATTGTTAATGTAATTTTATTAATTATAATAACTTTTTCTTCTGTTTGTCTTTCTTTTGCAAAAAATGAAAATAGATCTGTTGCAACAATAAGACATGTTATAATTAATCCATTACAAGCTTTATTTTTTTCAAGAACTACTTTTTCTACTTTTAATGCTATATTAGAAGTTAAAGATTTAAGAAAATTATACTGTTATATACTTGTTATTGGTAGTTTCTTTATTTTTTTATTTTTTTTAATTGAAGAACATTATATTAATTCAGATGAAATTGAAAGAACTTTTTATTTAAATGCAAGTTTAGTTTTTTTTGTTTCTTGTTTTTTTTTATTAATTGGCTCAATTTTTAAAAAAAAAAATGTTTATGGTTTATTTGGTGGATTTATTGTTACTTCAATTGTAGGAGTTTTTGCAGTTTTATCTATTACTAAATCATTTAAAAAAATAAGTTTAAAAGAACAAACTATGAAATGTTCTGATAATACTTTATATTTACAATTACATTTAATTTTACATTCTATTAAAGATAGAAATATTAAAAGAGAAGAAATGATGAAATTTATTAAATTTAATGAATTTTCTATTAATGAAGATGATAGTTTTTGGAATGAACAAAAGAAAGAATATTCACTTTTATTAAAAGTAGAATCAATGTTCAAAAAAATATTAAATAATAGACCAAATAGTTTAATATTAAGAATAGGAATGTATAAATTATTATATTATTATTTACAAAAATATAAAGGAGCTTATATTTTAATATATCATTTATATGAAGATATTTGTGAAGGAATTATTAATGCATCAATAGGAGAAAAATTTTATGTTTTTAGAACAAAAAAAGTATTAGAAGAAAAAGGATTTGAAAGTGCAATTGATAAAACTGAAATATCAACAAGATATCAAATTAATAAATTTATAGATAAAATTGCAAAAACTGCAGAATCATATTATTCATTTTGGACTTTATTATTAAATGCTTCTCAAAGTAAAGATATAAAAAAATTAAATGAAATGGGATATGAAATAGGAAAATTAGTAACTGATATAAAATATCAATTTAATAGAATAACAACAATGAAATTAAAAGATAAAAAAATTTATGGTTTATATGGTTATTATTTAAAAGATATTTTAAATGAACCATTAAATGATGATATTGATGAAGTTTTAAAAGGAATTTCTGATAATTTAACAGGAGTATTTAATGGAATTAATTTAAATGATATTCACACTGCTTCTAATTTTCATTTTATTTTAGTTTCTGCTAAACCACAAAAATTTGGAATAATTGAAAAAATTTCTCCTGAAATTTCAAAAATTTTGAGATATGAATCTAGTGAATTAATTGGAAAAAAATTAGATATTATTATGCCAAATTTTTTAATTAAAGAACATAAAAAATATATAAAACAATATTTTGAATTGAATTCAAATTCAAGTTATAATTTTTTTAAAAAAAGACCATTTACTTTAAAAAGTAAAGAATTATTTTTAGAAACAATATATTTAAATATAACTATTCATTCTGATGAAGATAGTTTTCCTTTTATTTTTGCTCAAGTTGATGAAGAAGAACAATTAAATGTTCATAAAAATAATTCTAATACTTGTTATGTTTTAACAGATAAATATTTTATATTTAAAAATTTTACTTCAAATTCAATTCAATTACTTCAATTAGAAACAAATGTTTTAGATGATTTTACAGAGATAACTCCTTATATAAAAGAATTTAATGAAGATATTCATACTCATATTGCAGCAAATAATTTTGATAATACTCTTATTGATATTAATTCTATTAAACTTAATATTATTAGAAATAATTTTATTGATTTTGATGAACAAAGAATTATTACTTGGTCTATTAATAATCAATATTTTAAATTACATGTTAATGAAATTTCCTTTAATAAAAATTTAATTGGATATAAATTTATATTTATTAAAACAAATAGTAAAAATCAAAGATCAAGTGTTTTACATCAAGGTAGAAATTCAATTATGAGTATTATATCAAATAAAAATGATGAAAATGTTGAAAAAATAAATAATGAATTTATTGATTTAGTACAAACTTCATATGTTCCTAATAATAAAGAAAAATTTCAATATGATATAAATAAAAAAGAATTTATATTTTTAAATGAAAAAAATAAAAAAAAAATAGAAGAAAATTATGAAGAAATTGAAGAATATTTTCCAAAAAATTATTTAGAAATATTAAAAAAAATTACAAATGAAGAAGAAGAAGAATTTGAAGAAAATGAAGATGAAGAATTTGAAGAAGAAGAAGACGAAGAAAATAAAAATTTAACTAAACCAAATTCTTTTTTTGATGATGATAAAGAAGAAATTTTAAAAAAAAGTACAAGAAGATCAAATTTAAATAATTCATCAATTAAAAATTCAAATTCAAATCCAATTTATTATAATGTTAATTTACAACATATTACATTTTTTATTTATAATTTTAAAACATTTGTTGTGAATGAATGTAAAGGATATATAAATGAAAGTAAAGTTGAAGAAATATTTAGAAATGAAAGAATATTAACAAGTGCAGTAAATCAGACTCATACTTTTGGTAAAAAAGACTTTAAAAAAGATAAAAATAATGATGAAAATAATGAAAAAAAAGATGAAAATCAAAAAGATCAAAAGAAAAAAGTAAAAAAAAGTCATAAAAATCAAACATTATCAAAAAATATTTTAGAATTAGGAGGAATAATTTTATTAAATTTTTTAGGTTTTGTTGTGATAGTTATAATAATGTTTTATAGAATTTTAGAATCTCATTCTGGAATAAATAATTTAATTAATATTCAAAATTCATTTTCAGATTTAATGGAAAATGCAAATAATGCTTTTTATATTTCTTTCCAATCAGTTGTACTTCAAAAATCACTTTATTATAATTATAATCCACTTAAAAGTGATTTGGAAAATACTTATAAAAATAGTTTAAAAGATATTTATAATAATGTTGTAAATTTATTAAAAATAATTTTAGGTTTTTATTCTTCAATGAAGCCATCAAATAAATATAAAGTAGATAATTATATGGTAACTTATTGTTCAATTACTACAACTAATTATTATAGAAATTGTACTGAAGGTTATTTATTTAATTTACTTGAAGAATTTGCTTTTTCTATTTTTTCTTTGTATTGTACTAATAATTCTGAATTAAATTTTACTAATCAACATTATAATTTTATTTTTATTAATTATGAATATTTATTGCTTGATAAATTAATAGACTTTGAACAAATTTTTATTGATGAATATCATTATAGAGTAAAAAATTTAGAACATTTAATAATAATAATTATAATTGTTTTAATAGTTTTTCAAATATTAATAATTTTAGGTTTTATAAAAGTTAATATAAATATTAATAAAGAAGAAGATAGAATATTTGAAATTTTTTTTAAAATAAACCCACAATATATTATTAACGCTATTACAAAATGTGAAAAATTTATTGAATTAAATCATGTGATGCAATCAGATCCTAATAATTTAGTAAGTAATCCTGTAATTAATGTATTAAAACAATCAAGTGAAGAAGAAACAAATATAGATAATGAAACTTCTTCTTTAATAACTTTTGATGTAAATCAAATACAAAAAAATTGGGAAAAAAATCCAAATAAAATAAAATTAATAAATAATAAAAAATTAGATTATTCATTTATAAAAAAAATGTTATTTCTTTTTCTAAGTGTTTTGGCAGGATTAATTTTAATAAATCAATATACAAAAGAACATTATGATACATTATCAGTTTATATAGATTTATATCTAGTAATATTATTTGAACAAACTTATTTTATAAAATTTTTTAATTATTACAGATCATATTTAATTTATTCATATTATAGATTCAAAGATGAGAAAGTAAATCAAATTTATATTTCTTTACATGAAGAATTAACAAATGGATTTGAAATAAATGAACAATATTATATACAAATAATGACATATGCAAATTCTTTAAATGAAAATGGGCAAAATTTAGTTAAAAATTATTACAATGATCAACTTTGTGAATTTTTTGCAGATTATGGAAAAACATGGAATAAAGAATGTAAAGAAGTTGCAGATAATATAGCAAATTTTGGTCTTTGGTTTGCATTTAATCATGAAATTCAACTTTTAATATATTTAGTAAAGAAAGTAGATCAATTAATAGAAATAGGAGAATCAAAAGGATATTATTATGATGAAATTTTATATGATTCTGGTATTGTTAATCCATTATATCCTCAAAATGAAAATTTATATGAAGATTATTTAAAATATAATCCTTTTGATATGATTAATTCTAATTCTACTTTAAATTTAACTGTTTTAATTGAAAATGTTGTTAAACCTTCTATTGATGGATTAAGAAAAGATATTACTTTTGAAATGAAAAATTTATGTGATTTAGTTGAGGAATATTCACTTATTTTATGTATTTGGAGTATTATTATTTTAAGTGTTAATTATATTGTTTTTTTTATTCCAAAAATTATTAAAACTAATTCACAAATTAAACAAGGGAAAACTATGTTAAAAATTATTCCTAAGGAAGAAAGAGATAAAATTAAAAAAACTTTAAAAAAAAAAAAAAGTGAGTAATTTTTCATTTTAATTATTTGTTACTTTGAATTTTTTAATGTTTAATTGAAAATATTCAAATAAAATTTTATAAACAATTAATTAATTAGAGTATATAAATATTAAATTAATTGAAGAGTTAGAAAGAATAATAATATAAATTTTTTGATTTTTTAGAAAATATTAATTTTTTTATTTGTAAAAAAAATATATTAAAAATAATTTTATTAATTATTATTAGAGAAATAATTACTAAAATCAAAATATTGTTTATTATTTATTTTTCTAAAAGAACTACCATTAAAATAATCACTTGCATTACAATTTATATTTATATTATTTGAAGAATTTCTACTTCCATGTAAATTATTTAAATTATTTTTATTTGAATATCCATTTTCATCAAAAAAAATATATTTTTTTCGAGGTTCACAAGACAAATTATTAATTCTTGGTTTTTTAAATTTAATATTATGTTCTTTTTTTATTTTATTCATTAATTGATTTTGCTTTTTTAAAAACATTGTTTTAGCTGTGATTTTGTTATTTTTTTTATTATTCATAAAAGTACTATAATTTAAGTAATTACTTGTATTTATCACACTACTTTTTGTTTGTAAATAATATTCTTCTTCTTTGTTAGGATATAAATTTTGTAAACTAAGACTTTTTTTAATATCAAAAATTCTCTTATTCCTTATTATTTTCATATCTGAAAATTTCTTCAAATGTAAAAAACAACTAAATTTTTCAATATTTAATCTATTTGTAAATATTATGAACATTGTATTAATTGATGAATATTGTTTTATTAATAAATTTTGAGAATATTTTTTTATTATTTTATGAGCAAAAATTTTGAAATTATCATCAATTGATAAAATATGTTTTAAATATGTTGATAAAGCATTTACATAAATAGATGATGTTGAAATTTTGTTATTATTATTTAATTTTTTTTTTTGAGAAATTAAGGAAAATATTGATAAAAAGTTATTAATTGAATTTTGATCAATCATTCCAATTTGTTCAAGATAATTACAAAAATTTTGAATATTCATTTTTCTTAATTAAATTTAATTTAAATAATCATAAAAAATATTTAATAATTTTTATGAATTTTAGAACAATAAAATTATAAAAAATCAAAAAAAAAGATTTTTATTTTTTTTTTAATTTTTTATATTACATATAATAATGTAAATAAAAGAAACTTTCCTTTTTTATTTTAATTGTTTATTTATATAAAAATATTATATAAAAATACCATTAATTTCTTTTTGGAAATGACACAACACAAAATAAATTTAATTAAATAAATTTAATTAATATCTCTATTATTTACATATCAAATCATTACCATATTTATAAAAAAAACATTACAAAACTAATTTTATATAATGATAAATTAATTGTAAATAGTTAATAATACAATTAACATTTAATTTTCATATAACATACTTAATATTGTTAATTTTTTTTGATTACTATTAATTATAAAATCATATTTTCCCTTTATTTGATTAGAATGTTCTGGTGATTCATCTTCAGTATTATAATTATCATCTTTATTTATATTTTCAGATAAATTATCTTTTGTTTTAATAATATTATCATCTAAAAATTGTTTTGTTAAATTAAATGATAATTTATTCTTATTTTTTTTTTTAAATAATTTAAAAGGGATAATTGCTTTATTTGGAATTAAAAATCTAAAAAATAATAAAAAATAAGAAATTAATTTACTGTTGTTTAGGTGCATTAATAACTGAAGAATCAAAATTTTCACCAAATAAATCTGTCATATTTTGTGAATAAATTAATAAAATAATAAATTATAATATTTAATATATTGTAATTTAATTTAATTTAATTTAACTAAATATAACTTCAATTAATTCAGAAGCTCCTTTTAAATTTTTATCTAATAAATTAAGACATTCTTGTTGTTTTAATAACTCTTCAAGAATACTTTCTCCCTTTAAACCAAACATTTCAAGTAATAATTTATTAATTTGAGATTCTAATAAATCAATTTGTTTTTTTTCAAGATAAAATTTAAATTGACTATTTTGTAAATTAGGATAACAAATTAAAGTAGATAAATTTTTTAAATCAGTTAAAAATTCTTTTCCTTTATCATTAAATAAATAAATTTGAATTGATTCATCAAAAAATTGTTTATCTAAATTATTTAAAATATCAAAAGCTTTTAAATAATCATTTTCAATATTTAAAGCAGTTAAATATTTAATCACAATGATAATAATATAAATTTTTTTATAACTAGAAGTATTAGAAAAATCAGAAAAATTAGTAGTAAAAATATTAAAAACATTTTCATAATCATTTTTTAAAAAAGCATTTTTAATTTTTTCTCTATTAATCAAAAACAAATTTAACTTTTCTTTATTAATCTCAGAATTATTTTTTAAAACAATATTAAGAACATTATCAGAAATATTATTATTATCATCAATATCCATTTTTTCATCTTTTTTATCATTATTTTCCTTTTCTAAAATATTAACAGTTTCTAAAAAACCAGAATTAACTAAATAATCTTTAACAATAAAATCTAAATCAGTAATTTGACTTTCTTCATTAAAAACTTGATTAATTTTTTTTTTCTGATAATCAAAATACAATCCTTCAATATCAAATAAAAAAAATTTTTTTCCAAAATTAACACTAACAATTTCATTTAAACTATGTAAACTAATAGTAGGATAATAAATAATATTAGTATCAATTTTAGTAAAAGCATAATCAATAAATTTTCCATTATGAGTATAAAAAATAGATTTTTTAGAGAAAAAAAAACCACAACCAATAAT
>JAEEGL016148090.1_pt1 | contig 22801 bp, 16 predicted proteins | sample 9134231 | NCBI WGS metagenome assembly JAEEGL01 (sample SAMN16246548, study PRJNA631951) | gut metagenome | biome: gut microbiome; feature: rumen; material: fiber-attached | host: Bos | place: Iran: Karaj | collected 2018-10 | reverse complement strand
ATTGTCGGATAGGGAATAGGCTGTCAGGCCTTGTTAGCTCGGTAGGGGAACCATTGTCGGATAGGGAATAGGCCGTCAGGCCTTGTTAGCTCGGTAGGGGAACCATTGTCGAATAGGGAATAGGCCGTTAGGCCTTGTTAGCTCGGTAGGATTCAAAACAGGTTGTGTCTTGAAAAAACCGTTGCCGTTTGCGCAATTTATTGTCTATACATATTAAAAACGCATTTTCTTTACAAATTTACAATTATTTCTGAATTATGCCAATCTTTTTATTATATTTGCCTCCCCCAATTTTTGAATCTTTAAATTTAAAATCTTTAAATAAACAATCGTAATGGATCAAAGAATCGCAATGAACCCCAACCTGCTGGTTCAGTACCTTCAGAAACCAGCAGCAGAATTTACCCGCGCCGACATCATCCGCTACTGCGAGGAAAATGAAATCGAATTCATCAACTTCCACTATTGTGGATGGGACGGCAAATTAAAAACCCTCAACTTCGTCATTCACAGTGCTGAACATCTGGAGAACATCCTTTCCGCCGGCGAGCGCGTCGATGGCTCCAGCCTCTTCCCCTTCATCGAAGCCGGAAAAAGCGACCTTTATGTAGTGCCGAAGTACCGCACAGCTTTCCGTAATCCCTTCTCGGAGATTCCCACCCTCGACATCCTTTGCTCTTTTTACAACCGTGACGGCGAGCCGTTCGAGAGCTCACCAGAGTACATCCTCCGCAAAGCTCATGAGGTGTTCAAGAAAACCACAGGCCTCCAAATGGAGACTATGGGCGAGCTGGAATACTATATCATCGCCGACGATGAGCAGATTTACGAAGTGCCGGATCAAAGAGGCTATCACGAGAGTGCCCCGTTCAACAAGTTCACCGAGTACCGCGTTGAGGCCATGCGTCTCATCGCTCAGGCTGGCGGCCTGATCAAATACGGTCACTCCGAGGTGGGTAACTTCACCCAAGACGGCAAGATTTACGAACAGAATGAGATTGAGTTCCTGCCTACCAACATTGAGGATGCCGCCGACCAGTTGGTGGTGGCCAAGTGGATCATGCGCCAGCTGGCTTACCAGTATGGCGTGGTGCTGACCTTCGCCCCAAAGATCACTGTGGGCAAGGCCGGATCGGGAATGCACGTACACTGCAAGTTCACCAAAGATGGCAAGAGCGTCATGGTGAACAAAGGTGAGCTTAGCGACTATGGCAAGCGTGCCATCGCTGGTTATATGGATGCTGGCACCTCGCTGCCCGCTTTCGGCAACCCCAACCCGCTGTCGTTCCTCCGCTTAGTGCCTCATCAGGAAGCCCCGACATCACTGTGCTGGTCGTACAGCAACCGCAGCGCTCTGGTGCGTGTGCCTCTCGGCTGGATCAACAATGGCAAGGACATGGTGGCCAACGCCAACCCGCTTGAGAAGAAATCGAACCGCGACTTCAGCGACAAGCAGACCTTTGAGTGGCGCGCTTCCGACGGCTGCGCCGATATGTACCTGCTGATGGCCGCCCTCTGCGCCGCCGCACGTCACGGCTTCGAGATGCCTGACGCACTCGAGGTGGCAGAAAAGACCTACGTCGGTCTCGGCGTCAATATCCACGACGAAAAGAACAAGCAATTGCAAGAGAGCCTTGAGCAACTGCCCGACAGTTGCGTGGCCGCCGCCAAAGAGCTGGCCAAGGATCGCGAGATTTACACCGCCAAAGGTGTGTTCTCCGATGCCATCATCGACTACATGATCAAGTTCCTCAGTGACTTCAAGGATGCCAACCTCCGCAAGGAGTTGGGCAACGAAACCAAGAAGATCATGAAACTGGTGAACGAAAACATCCACGTCGGGTAAAATGAAACTTGAGAGGTGAGAGTAAAAAACTCACCTCTCACTTTATAAGATCGCCGCAATCTGGTCGTAGTAATTCTTGCTGACAGGAATGCGTGCCGCATTTTGCACATCCAAAATAGCGTATGTGAAGTCCTTCTCTTTTTGGAGGACTTCAACTCTGTTTTTATTGATGAAATAGGAGCGATGGCAGCGGATCAACCCGTTTTTGGCACACATGTCTTCAATGCGTTTCATCGAACTTCTGAGCAGGTAAGTGTTGATCTTCCCCTCGTCTAAATAATAGATGCGCAGGTAGTTCTCATCCGATTGAATGTATAAAACAGAAGACTGAGCAACAATCAGTTTCATATTGCCACGCTCATCATAGAAGCGAATTTTCTCATTGGAGGACTGATGGTTGGCATCGTCTAAGGCTTCTTCTTTTTCTAAGATTGTAAAATGTTGATAAAGAATAATATAAGGAACGATCATTGCCATCGCTAAATACACAAACGCATAGCCAAAATACATGAAATAAGCCTCGCTTTTGTGGGCGACCAGCCACAAATAAAGAGCGGTGAAACCTGACGAAAACACGACTTCAAAAAGACACAAGAAAAAGTAAAGCCGTTGTGTGAACTGGGTTTTTCTGCTGATGAACAGCATGGGAAGCCTCGAAGCCAACAACACTCCTAAAATGATACAGAAAATCATCACGGCATGGAATGAATATTTCGAAAAGGAGATGTCGTAGGTTTTAAAAGCGAAAGGACAAAAAAGCAGGAATAATCCGAGGGCAAACAGCGGAATGCCGATCAGATGCCCCCAGAAGGCGTTAAGTGAGAAAATGTCTTTCGGTGGTTGTTTCATGGCATTATGATAAGGCTTGGTCTTCAAAGTCTTGTCCTTGGTGCATCTCAATCCGTTCCAGCAGCACGTCGATAGCCGGTATTTTGCTGAGATCCATGACGTAGGCGTAAGTCACACCCTTGATGGTGCGGATGCTTTTGATAAGTTGCTCAAGACGGTCATCCTGGATGGGGTTGCGAATCACTAAAAGATAGTCGATTTGCGGTTTGAGTTTGATGCAAAGATGGTCCTTGTGCCTAAGTGAGACAAGGTTATAGGCATTACGGTTTTCACCGGCGTTATAGTAAAAAAAAGCGTATGGCAGAACATCATCCAAAAGGATTTCTTTCAGTCTTATAAAATTGAATTTCAAGTCGTTATTAAAAAAATAGGCCAACTTGTAGTCAATCAGTGTGGAATTGATGCCGATGATATGGATGTCATCGAAAGGTGAAATAACCAGTCTGTTCTTTTTCACGTCAACTCCTTTCTGTTTTGATGATTTTCTGTTCCACGAGCATATTCCATGTCTTTTCGGCGGCTAATTGTTCGGCACCTTTGATGGAGAAATCCGCTCCTTTTCCGTATTCTACTTCGTCTATGACAACCACTACATTATACAATTTTTCGTGTCCGGAAGTCCTGGGGTTGAGCAATTTGAAAGTAAGTTGATGTTTCTCCTTCTGAGTCCACTCCAGCAGTTTGCTCTTGAAGTTCACATCGGTTTGTTCCAGCTGTTCCAGGTCGATATGTATCTTGATGATGCGGTCTAAAATAATGTGTTTTGTGAAGTCATAGCCTCGGTCGAGGTAGAGAGCTCCCACGAAGGCCTCGAAAGCATTGCCGGTCATCGACTTGAAGCTGGAATGATTGTCGTGAGAGTAATGTATCATGCGGTCGAAGCCGAGTTTTTGTGACAGTTTGTTGAGCGAGGCTCGGCTCACAATGCGTGAGCGCATCTCGGTGAGGAATCCTTCCGCCTTGGTGGGGAAGAGACGGAAGAGATAGTCGGCGACCACCGTGCTTAACACAGTATCACCCAGATATTCAAGACGTTCGTTGTTGAGCTTGTAGTTGCCCACGCTGATGTCGGAGGCCGATTTGTGGGTGAAAGCCAACTCATAAAGCGATATGTTTATGGGGTAAAAGCCAAAGTCGTTGTGGATAAACTCCGACAACGGTTTGTTTTTTGAAAAGCAATGTGCGAGATAATCCCTTAGTGCCATTGCCTGAAGTATTAAAGCGTGTATTTCTTGAAAAGCAGCGTGGAGTTCTGTCCGCCGAAGCCGAAGGCGTTGCTGATGGCATAGCGGAGGTCGCGCTTGCGTGCCGTGTTGAAGGTGAAATCGAGTTTCGGGTCGATTTGTGGGTCGTCCTCGAAATGGTTGATGGTGGGTGGGACGATGCCATCGTGAAGTGCCATGATGGTGGCGATGGCTTCCACGGCGCCGGTGCCTCCGAGGAGGTGGCCGGTCATGGATTTGGTGGAGTTGAGGCTGATGTTGTAGGCATGGTCGCCGAACACCTTTTTGATGGCGACAATCTCCGCAAGGTCGCCTTGCGGTGTCGAAGTGCCGTGGGTGTTGATATGGTCGATTTCCGATTTCTCGATGCCCGCGTCTTTGATGGCGCGCTCCATGCTGAGGCATGCACCGTAGCCTTCGGGATGCGGTGCGGTGATGTGATAGGCGTCGCCCGACATGCCCACACCGACAAGCTCGGCGTAGATGTCAGCGCCTCTCTTCAAGGCATGTTCTAACTCCTCGAGAACGACACAACCGCCGCCTTCACCCATCACAAAGCCGTCTCGGTTTTTGTCGAAAGGCCGCGATGCCGTCAACGGATCATCGTTGCGGAGCGACAAGGCGTGCATGGCATTGAAACCACCGATGCCCGCCTCGCAGATGCCCGCCTCAGCGCCACCAGCCACTATCACTGATGCCTTTCCATAACGGATCTGCTCAAAACCAGCGATAATGGCATGTGCCGAAGACGCACACGCCGAAACAGTGGCAAAATTGGGACCTCTGAAACCGTATTTGATAGAGATGATTCCCGCAGGGATGTTTAGAATCATCTTAGGGATGTAATACGGACTGAATCGCGGCACACCGTCGCCTTTGGCGTGTTCCATCACCTCATTGTAAAAGTGTGTGACACCGCCAATGCCAGCGGTGATAATCACCCCAACATCGTCAAAATCAGTGTTGACAGGGGTGATGTGCGAGTTCTCAACCGCCTCCTGCGCCGCAACAATGTCGAACTGCGCATACAAATCATGCTTGCGTACATCCTTGCGGTCAAAAAAGTCCAAGGGATCGTAACCCTTGACTTCAGCGGCGAAATGGGTCTTATACTTTGTGGAATCGAAACGAGTAATCTCACCAACACCGTTTTTGCCATGAATCAAACCATCCCAGAAATCCTTTGCGGTGTTTCCGATGGGAGTGATGGCCCCCAGGCCAGTGACGACAACTCTTTTCATAGTTTAAGAATTTAGAATTTAGAATTTAGAATTTAGTTTTTCGAGCCATCCTCTAAATTCTAAATTCTAAATTCCTAATTAATTACTTAATTGTTTTTCTTTTGTTCTTCTTCAATCAGTCTGATCACATCACCCACAGTGACGATGTTCTCTTGCTGGTCATCCGGGATGGCAATTCCGAACTTCTTCTCGAAGTCCAGCATCAACTCGACGGTATCCAGTGAATCGGCACCGAGGTCGTTGGTGAAGCTGGCATCCATAGTGACTTCTGATGGGTTGACACCTAATTTTTCTGCGATAATAGGCACAATTTGTTCTGCAATTTCTGACATAATTCTCTAATTTTTGATTAAAAAATAAAATTCTCTCGTTTTCAAAATATCCTGCAAAGATAAGCAATTTTTCCTATATCGTCCAAATTTTTCGGATTTTTATTATTTTTACACCAAATTTTCAATCATGGATCAACCCGTAAAAAAACTTTTTCTTCTCGATGCGTACGCATTGATTTACAGAGCCTTCTTCGCTCTCAGCAAACGCCCCGCCCTCAACTCAAAAGGTCTTAACACCTCTGCTGTCATGGGCTTTTTGAATACTTTGTACGATGTGCTTCGCAACGAGAAGCCTACGCACATCGGTGTAGCATTTGATTTATCCGCTCCTACGGTGAGAGCGCAGGAGTTCACCGCATACAAAGCCAACCGCGAATCCATGCCCGACGACCTTCGGGCTTCCATACCTTATATAATAAGGTTGATCCAAGGATTCAACATCCCTATCTATGCCGCCGAAGGCTACGAGGCTGATGATGTCATTGGAACACTTTCCCATAAAGCTGAAAAACAAGGCTTTATCACTTATATGATGACCCCTGACAAGGACTTCGGACAGCTTGTCACCGATAAGATTTTTATCTATAAACCAGCTAAATTCGGCACTCCGGCACAGGTTTTGGGGCCTCGGGAGGTCTGTGAGCGTTATGGCATCAATACCCCTACGCAACTCATTGACATCCTCGGTTTATGGGGCGATGCCTCCGATAATATCCCTGGTATTCCAGGTATTGGTGAGAAAAACGCATCGATTTTGGTGGGTAAATACGGCAGCGTGGAGAATGTTATCGCCCATGTGGATGAACTCAAGGGAAAACAAGCCGAAAATGTCAGGAATTTCGCTGAACAAGGGCTGCTTTCGAAGCATTTGGCCACCATTATGCTCGATGCTCCTGTGGAATTCAACGAAGAGGAGTTGGAAATCAATCAACCTAACGTCCAAGCTTTATTAGAATTATTTGATGAGTTGGAATTCCGTACATTTAAGCAACGGTTTATCAGGGATTATGGTGTAGCATCCCCTAACGGGGATGCGAATAAAAATGGAACGATGAAAGCTACAGAGCTAACATCCCCTAAAGGGGGTGATTTGTTCCCTTCAGCATCCCATAAGGAAAATGATTTGTTTTCATCGGCATCCCACAAGGAGAATGATTTGTTTTCGTCGGCATCCCCTTTAGGGGATGTTAGCTCGGTAGCATCGGTAGTTCCATTGATTTCCGCATCCCCGTTAGGGGATGCTACACCCCTCGCTGTCATCGAGAACCCCGAAATCGCCAAGGTGGGCTACAACATCAAACCTATCCTTTCCAATCTCCGCAAAAAAGGCATTACCCCGCAAGGACCTCTTTTCGATGTGATGATTGCCCATTACCTCATTGAGCCGGAACAACGGCACACCCTCGATTTCCTCGCCGATGTCTATCTTCACAAAAATTACAACCCTATGGGCAACCTATGGAATCCTGGCGAGGGCGACGAGATTATCATGGAGCTGTATCGGGTATTCCTTCCGATGCTGAAGGAAAACGGTCTTGAAAAGCTGTTTTATGAAATAGAAATGCCTTTGGTTACGGTGTTGAGCGTTATGGAAGAAAACGGCGTGAAGATCGACAGTCAGAACTTGCGCAACATCAGCGAGGAATTTGGAGCGCATATCCGTCAGTTGGAGGAAAGCATTTATAACATGGCCGGGATGCAGTTCAATATCGCTTCGCCGAAACAATTGGGTGAAGTGCTGTTTGAAAAGTTGCAACTTGATGTCAAAGCCAAGAAAACCAAGACAGGACAATATGCCACAGGAGAGGAGGTCTTGCAGAAATTAGCCGGAAAGCATCCGATCATCAACGCCATTTTGGAATACCGTTCTTATACCAAGCTGAAATCCACCTACCTCGACGCGCTTCCCGCCTTGATTAATCCTAACGATGGACTAATTCACACTTCTTTTAATCAGGCAGTGACGGCCACGGGACGTTTGAGTTCCAACAACCCTAATTTGCAAAACATTCCTGTGCGTACCGCCAACGGCAGAGAGATACGCCGCGCCTTTGTGCCGCGTAGTGCCGATTATACTTTGATGGCCGCCGATTATTCCCAGATAGAGCTGCGTATCATAGCTCATCTCAGCGGTGACCGGGCCATGATAGAGGATTTCAAACTGGGTCACGACATCCATGCAGCCACTGCCGCCAAGGTGTTTCATGTGCCGCTTGACCAAGTTACCAAGGAGCAGCGCAGTCGTGCCAAGGCTGTCAACTTCGGCATCATCTATGGCATGTCGGCTTTCGGCCTTGCCGAGCGTATGGAGATCTCGCGAAGCGAAGCCGCCGACATCATCAAAAAATATTTCGAGGAATATGCTGGTATCAAGGAATATATGAATCGCAGCATTGAGCTTGCCAAGGAACGTGGTTATGCCGAGACCATATTGGGGCGCCGCCGTTATCTTCGTGACATCAATGCCTCTAACGCCACAGTGCGCAACTTCGCCGAACGCAACGCCATTAATGCACCCATACAAGGCTCATCTGCTGACATGATCAAAATTGCTATGATTGGTATCCAACAGGAATTGACCCGTCAGAAAATGCAATCCAAGATGATTCTCCAAGTCCACGATGAACTGGTGTTCGACGCCCACCTCGATGAGCTTGATGCGCTGAAATCTATCGTGAACGAAAAGATGGTGAATGCCTTGCCTCTCTCTGTCCCTGTCATCGTGGAAATCAATACGGGGGATAACTGGCTGGAGGCGCATTGATTTTAGGAGCCAGAAGAAAGAAGAAAGAAGTAAGTTTTTATTATTTTTGCGCCAAAATAGTAAGAAATGCCGATCCCAAGGGAAACAGTAGAACAGATCCTCCAAGCCGCCCGTATAGAAGAGGTGGTAGGTGAGTTCGTCACGTTAAAGAAACGTGGAGCGAACTACATCGGACTGTGTCCCTTCCATAACGAGAAGACAGGATCGTTTAACGTCAATCCTGCCCGTAATATCTTCAAGTGTTTTGGCTGTGGGAAAGCCGGTGACTCGGCCAAGTTCCTGATGGAACACGAACACATCACCTACCCCGAAGCCCTTCGCTATCTCGCCAAGAAATACAATATCAAAATTGAGGAGAAAGAGCTGACACCAGAGGAGGTGATGGCCCAGACCGAGCGCGAGAAGATGTTCAATATCAATGCCTTCGCGGATAAGTTTTTCATCGACACGCTTTGGAATACCGATGAAGGAAAGTCGGTGGGGCTGGAGTACTTCCGTGAGCGCGGCTATCTCAACCCAATTATTGAGAAGTTCCATTTAGGTTACAGCCCCTCCAAATGGGAGGCCTTCACCGATTATGCCAAGCAAAACGGCTATGATCCTGAGTTCCTCGAAAAAGTGGGCTTCTCCATCAAACGGCAGAACGGAGTGTATTATGACCGCTACCACGGACGTGTGATGTTTCCCATACATAACCTCACGGGAAAAGTCATCGGTTTCGGCGGACGTATTCTGCAGTCTGACCCCGAGAAGAAGTTGGCCAAATACCAAAACTCTCCTGAATCGGAAATCTATCAGAAGAAGGAGACGCTTTACGGCATCTATTTCGCCAAAAGTGCCATTGTCAACAAGGATGAGTGTATCTTAGTGGAGGGCTATTTCGATGTCCTTCGGATGCATCAGCTTGGTATTGAGAATGTTGTGGCCAGCTCTGGCACCTCATTGACCACGGAGCAGATCCGTCTCGTCAAGCGTTATACCAAGAACATCACGATGCTCTACGATGGTGACGCAGCGGGCATCCATGCGGCATTAAGAGGCACGGATATGATTCTTGCCGAGGGCATGAACGTCCGAGTGGTGGTGCTGCCTCCTGAACACGATCCGGATTCCTTCGGGAAAGCCTATCCTACTGAGGAAGTGGAGCGTTATCTGAAAGTCAACGTCAAGGATTTCATCCGTTTCAAGACGGAGCTGTTGCTGAAAGATGCCGCCAACGACCCCATAAAGAAAGGACAGGTGGTGCGCAACGTAGTGGAGACCATTTCTGTGGTGCCCGACCCCATTTTCCGCATCGCCTACGTCAAAGAGACCAGCCGCCTCATGGACATGCCAGAGGAGACCTTGATGATGGAACTCAACAAGATGCTCCGCGCCAAGTTCAAGAAGTCGTTAGGCGTTGAAGGCGAGGCAATTCCCGACGAGCAAGTCACCGCGCCTACGCAGGAACAGCCTGAAGAGGAGACCCTCCCCGTGGGTTATTATCAAGAACGGGAATTGGTGAAGTTGTTGCTGCTTTATGGATCCGAAAAACTTAAAAACATCCACAAGGATGAAAATGGGCAAGAAGTAGAGGAACAGATTTCGGTGGCACAAATGATTATCGACGATTTGCTCCACGATGAGATAGTGTTTCTTGATCCCGTAAACCGTAAGATTTTTGAGGTCTATGATCAAGCATTGAATACAGATTATCTTCCTGACGATCAATATTTTATTTCAAATGAAGATGAGCAGGTCGCCCAGTTGGCCGCTGACTTGTTGATCTCACCTTACAAACTCGACCGTTGGGAAAGACATGGCATTTTTGTGAAAAAGGAGGAAAATATGCTCAAGATGGCTGTCCAAAGTGCCATTTTGAGATATAAGGATCAAATTATAGATGCCCGCCGAAAAGAGATTCAAGATGAGTTGAAATTAGAACAAGATGTTGATAATCAATTGATTTTATTAAAAAAGAAAAAACATTGGGATGATTTGAGGGTTCAAATCAACAAGATGTTGGGAATAGTGATTGCAAAATAAAAACGAGATACAAATGGGAATGTTTAACAACAGAAAGAGATGGCGTGTCCCGGCGGGTCAGGAGCCTACCGCATTGGACCGTAAAGTGATGGCATTTGAAAGTCGTGGGGCTTTGGTGCCTAAGCGTTCGTTGATTCGTACTCCAGAAGAGATTGAGGGAATCAAGAAAAGTGGTGTCATCAATACTGCGATCCTCGATTTGGTAGGGGAGAAGATCCATGCGGGTATGAGTACATTGGAGATTGATGAGCTTGTGCATAATTACACTATTGAACATGGTGCCGTTCCGGCTACTTTGGGCTATGAGGGCTACCCTAAAAGCGTTTGCACTTCTATCAACGAGGTGGTATGCCACGGCATTCCATCGGCCAAGGAAATCCTGAAGGAAGGCGACATCATCAATGTGGACTGCACAACGATTTTGAATGGTTTTTATGCTGATGCGTCGCGTATGTATGTCATCGGTGAGACCACGCCGCGCAAGCAGAAGCTTGTGGATGTGGCGAAGGAATGTTTGTTAATTGGTATGGAAGCAGCCAAGCCCTTCGGCTTTGTGGGCGACATCGGCAATGCCATCGAGCGTCATGCGCATAAAAATGGTTTTAGTGTGGTGCGTGACCTTTGCGGACATGGCGTGGGTGTGAAGTTCCACGATGACCCTGAGGTATTGCACTATGGCAAAAAAGGCACGGGTATGCTGTTGGTGCCAGGCATGGTGTTTACCATCGAGCCAATGATCAATATGGGTACTTGGAAAGTCTTTGTTGACAGCGCCGACGGCTGGACGGTGATCACTGAGGACGAATTGCCTTCAGCCCAGTGGGAACACACTTTCCTGATGACGGAGCATGGGCTGGAAATCCTCACGCATTAGCGTTGGAGAGCATTGTTTCGCAACGGTCAATGATGTCGTTTGCCATGCGGAAACAACTATCGCTTAGATCTTTGTTTCGATTACCGTCATAACCCATATAGATATGCATGTTATCGTATGCCAAAGTGACCAACCGTAATAATTTTCGGTCACGTTTTCCAACGGCTTTCTGATAATCTTCAATGCACGTCCAATTCACCATATTCAAGCAATAAGGCTTTGGCATTGTCAACATATCGCCTCGCCTCTTCTACAGGATTTTTCTTTTCCATCTTACATTAATATAAGATTTCGCCACAAAATTAATATTTTATTTCAATATAAAGATGGATTTTTAGAAAAATTATCTTCTAATATAAAGTATTAATCTTTACAAATTTAAAAATTAGATTGTTAACACTGATCAAATAAAGACCATTATTCAATCTTGAAACATCAATTTGTTGGGATTTTTCGTTGAATGAGCCCGTCATCAATGTTTGTCCTATGATGTTGGTTATTTTGTATTCCGTAGGGCTGTCACATGGCGGCATCTCAATGTTGATAATGCCATCGGTGGGATTAGGATAGATCCGCCAATTCATCATAGTGTTTTCCTCGGTGTCCAGATTTGAATAAACAGCCATTTTCATCGTCACCGGAAGATGGTCTGACGCATCAAATAACGCCTCCGCTATTTCAGGTGAAACTGCGGAATTGCCGTTTTGGTCGACGCTTTGGTCAAAATGACGACCGTCATTGCCCACGGCATAAAAGGAGTTGTTGATGTATTTTATCTTGTTGAAACCCATGTAAATCTCATCTGACATCAGGATGAAATCGAATCGATCGTCTAACCCACCGCTTGAAAAACACTCGTCGGAATATCTTCGGGTGGATTGGGTGTGGAATGGGGCAAACTGGATGTTGTTGTTCCATTCGCCCACGCCACCCACGTTTGCCAGAGGGTCAACAAAGCAGACATTGGGATTGCTGTAGGTTCTTGTGAGCAGTTGATAACCAGTCTCACTGGCCCGATACATGTTGAAATCGCCCATAATCAGCACATTATCATTGGAATAGTGTTGGTTAACATAATCCATAGCGGTTTGCATCAGGGCGCGGCGGTTGGCTTCATAGTTCATGCCAGCTTTGGGATGAGCGACTATACAAACCAGTTTTATGGTGTCTCCCGCCAAAAGTCCGGGGGTTTTCATATAAAGCTCGTATATATCAGTGTCACGTGGATTGGTGCGGAGTGCAACGTGTTTTTTCAATTCCATCTTACGGGAATCGTAAAAAATGTGATTAATGATATTACTATTGGCATAATTAATGATATTGTCTGATTTCCAATATGTTGCACCATTAATATTCAGGTTGTGCTTTATAAAATCGGATTGCAGAGTTTGCGTCGCTCCAAATTCGCATACAGTGAAAATATCTGGCTTCACAAAATCCATGATAGTGCGGATACACTCGTCTTTCCGTTGTGTGTTGTTGTTGGTTTCAAAGCACTCGGCAAAGCCACTTTGGTAATTGCCATATTCCAACAAATTATATTGCATTACGGTGATGGTGTCTTGGGCTTGTAGAGTGAAAGTCAGTACAAAAAGGATGTATAATGTAAAAAAACGTCTCATTTGTTGCTATTTTATTTGCAAAAATAGTATTTTTGCCGTGTATTTAAAAAAAATAAAAAAAATGAAAAAATTAACTTTTGTTTTAGCCTTGGCAATAGTTGTTTTTTGTCTGGCTTCTTGCAGTAAAGTAAGTAACAAATCATTCGTTGGTACTTGGGGCGTAGAGCGTATCGATTATTATAACATTGATTATGCTGGCAATCCTATTGAGGCTACAGTTAAAACTTACGAATTCACCCCTGGCGATCCTAAAAGTGGTATTGATCTGGTGTTTCGTGATGACAGAACAGGTGAAATGCGTGACCGTAGCCGTGATACCTTGTATATTGACCATGTCAATGGGAACGATACTGTTACGGAAGTTATCATTTGCCCCGACACAACTTTGGTTACGAAATTCAGCTATTCGTTTGATGCCTCGGAATCCATCCTCTTTATGACCATGCAGAATATGCGTATTTTTGGTTTGAGAATTGAGAATTTCGAGAAGGATTCATTCATCTATTTCAATGAATATGATGAAGATTATGTTGAGAAAGCATATATGAGGCGTGTCAGCAAGGAAACCCGCTCCTCTGGATCGAAGTCAAAGCCAACGTACGTTCCACGTCATAAAGGTTCAATCCTTTCTGATTATTAATTATTTATTTCGCATTCATAATTCATAGTTAAACATCATTCCACCAAGAGGACGAGACCTTTCAGATAGGCTCCCTCTGGGTGGAATATGTTTATAGGATGGTCTATGGGCTGAGAGAGCTGATAGAGTATTCTCACGTTGCGTCCTGCTTCGATGGCAGCGGCTGTCACAATGCTTTGGAACATGTTTTTGTCGATGGCTTGTGAGCAGCTGAAAGTGAACAGCAGTCCGCCTTTGGCGATTCTTCTGATGGCCTCCGCATTGATGAAGCGGTAGCCTTGAAGTCCACGGTGCCTGTCCTGATGCCGCTTGGCAAACGCTGGCGGGTCCAGTACGATCAGGTCAAACTCGCTTTCGTGTACTTCCTTGATATATTCTTTCATATCGGTTGTCACGCAGGGATTCTCCTCCACCGAGAAACCATTCAGTTTCAAGTTGATCTTGGCGGTTTCCAAAGCTTTTTGTGAGGAGTCCACGGTGACCACACGTTTGGCGCCGCCTCTCAAAGCGGTGACGGAGAAGCCGCCTGTGTAGCCAAAGGCGTTAAGTACGTTTTTGCCGTTGGCAAGTTGCCGAACCAGTTCCCTGTTATCACGTTGGTCGAGGAAAAAGCCGGTTTTCTGGCCATTTTCCCAATCCACCACAAACTGGCTGTCGTTTTCCAAAAGCGTTTCTTCAATATGAGTCCCGAACAAATATCCATCTTCCACGGAATCTTCTTTCCGCATCCGTTTCATGGCTTCGGCGCTTTTGTTGTAAATTGCTTCTAACTTCAAGTCGGGGATGAGTTTCAATGCTCTGACGATTTCTTTTAAATGAAGGATCATCCCTTCTGTTTGGGCTTGTACCACCGCGGTATGACCATAAACGTCAACGATTAAGCCCGCCAGCCCGTCACCTTCGGAATGAACTAAACGGTAGCAGTTGGTATGTGGGTTGTCTATGAGTCCCATAGTGCGCCGCACCTCAAAGGCTTTGGTGAGCTTGTCGAGGAAAAACCATTCGTCAATTTTACGGTTTTCAAAGCTCAGCAATTTGACAGCGATGCTGTCCGACTCGCAGAAACCTGTTCCAAGAATCTTGCCTTGATGGTCTGTCACGGTCACGGTGTCGCCTGCTTGCAAGCCTTCAGGCCCATCGGAGATAGCGCCTGAAAAAATCCAGGGATGGAAGCGGAGAACTGCGTCTTCCTTGCCTTTATAAAGGCGGATGACGGGATAAAAGGGTGTTTCATTCATAGCGATTCATTTTTTGCAAAGTTACATATTTGGACAAGAATACCTATCTTTGCGTTCATAAAAAATCTATCTAATATGAGAGATAACACATTTTCATTAAGCGGACAGATTGTAGATATAGTACAATCTCGCATTTTCCCGGGAGAGGTTTCAGTCAGTGACGGTGTGATTACCGAGATCAAGGAGGTGCCATCGGCGGAGCAACGGTTCATCATGCCTGGCTTCATCGATGCACATATCCATATTGAAAGCTCTATGGTGCCGCCTTCGGAATTTGCCCGTATGGCAGTTTGCCACGGCACGGTGGCTACGGTGAGCGATCCGCATGAGATAGCCAATGTCATGGGTGTTGAAGGCATCAATTATATGATTAAGAGCGGGAAACGCACTCATTTCAAGGTTTTTTTCGGAGCGCCCAGCTGTGTGCCAGCCACCTCCTTTGAGACTTCGGGGTTCACATTGGATGCCAAGATGATTGAAGAGTTGATGGCGAGAGACGATATCTATTATCTTTCTGAGATGATGAATTATCCGGGTGTGTTGGCTGATGATCCAGAGATTCTTCAAAAGCTCGAAGCCGCCAAACGGCATGGCAAACCCATTGATGGTCATGCACCTATGGTTACCGGTGATGATATTAGAAAATATGTCGCCTCAGGCATTAGCACCGACCATGAGTGTTATGCTGTTGAAGATGCCCAGGAGAAGCTGAAATTAGGAATGAAAATCTTGATTCGTGAAGGCAGCGCGGCGAAGAATTTCGATGCACTGATTCCGCTTATGGCCACATGTCCTGAGAAGTTGATGTTCTGTTCTGATGACAAACATCCCAACGACTTGATTAAAGGCCATATCAATTTATTGGTAAAACGCGCCTTGAAGAAAGGTTACAAGCTGATGGATGTGTTAAGGGTGGCTTCGCTCAATGCGGTAAGGCATTATCATCTTGATGTTGGATTGCTTCAGCCTGGTGATGATGCTGATTTCATAGTGGTGGATAACTTGAACGATTTTAATGTGCTGCGGACCTATATCAGAGGGCGTTTGATGGCGGAAAATGGTGTCACGCTGATGCAGTATAGAAAAGAGGAAGCTTGCAACAATTTCCATGCGGTCCCTATCACCGTGGAGGATCTTCGGGTAGCTGATCAACATAAGTATATCAAGGTGATTGGGTGTATGGATGGGAATCTTATCACCAATACCATCCTTACTATGCCTAAAGTAGTGGATGGAAATATTGTCAGCGACACATCTCGTGACATTCTAAAAATGGTGGTGCTTAACCGTTATGAACAGGCTAAACCAACCATTGGTTTCATCAACAATATCGGGTTGAAACGTGGCGCCATTGCCACGTCGGTGGCGCACGACAGTCACAATATCGTGGCGGTGGGTTGCTCGGATGAGGATATTGCCCGGGCTATCAATCTGCTGGTTTACACCAAAGGTGGCATGGTGGCCTGTAGCGATACGGAGTTCGCTTTGCTACCGTTGCCTGTTGCGGGATTGATGAGCATGGATGCCATTACCCGCGTGGCTGAGGATTATGAGCGGGCTGACAAGCTGGCGCATGAGTTCGGATGTAAGCTTTACAGTCCCTTTATGACGCTTTCGTTCATGGCTTTGCTGGTGATACCAGAGCTGAAATTAAGCGACAAGGGTTTGTTCGATGTCACACAGTTCAAGTTTACCTCATTGACGCTTGAATAACAAAGTTATTTTGTGCTTGTGGGGAAGGTGAATATCCTGTCCTCTGATACGGTTGACTTGTAAATGTAGCCTTGTCCTGGCACAAGGTTGTTGAGCGTACCCCTCCAAAAACTCCCGTTATAGGAAGATGAGAGGTTTTTGGATTTGACCATGTCGTTGTTTGTGGCGAAACCGTTAAAGGTATAGTTGAGCGTCATGTTTTCATTGAGTGGGAATCCTATCCAATTTACACCGCTATGGATGGTGACAGGATGCTCAGCAGGATTGATCGGGGTGCCGTTCAGTGTGACCTCACAGCCGGCGCTGATCTTTATTTTGTACATTTGGGTGATGTCTAACGAATGCAGATTGCCTCTCCAAGTATTTCCGTTATAGGTAATGGAGCGATCTTTTGATTTGATTGAGATGGTGGTGCCGGGCAAAGCGTCAACAAGTGCCGCTTGAAGCTGTTCCAAGGTGATATCAAGGTTGGTTGACCACCAGTTCCAGCCTTGGGTCAGTTCGTAAGTTTGTCCAACAATGGGGGAGAAAGCTTCAAAATTGGCAATCAGATTTCTGTCGCCAGTAACTTCGAAACTGTATGTTGCATCAGTGGAGACTTCTTCGCCGTTCTCTGTCCAGTTGACGAAAGTGTATCCTTCGTTTGCCGTGGCGATCAATGTGCAGGATTCACCATGATTGTAGGTGCCGTAATAAACGCTGGCAGTGCCTTCCACGATGGTGATGTCATCGATGCACAGCAGCCATTGTTCGTAGCAGTCGAAATGATGGATGGCCACGTAACCGAGGCCGCTGAAGGCACTCAGGTCAACGGAGTATTCGTACCAGATGCCGTCATCAATGGTTCGTGTGCCGCCGGTTTTCTCGACGGACAAGGTCCATTCCATGACGGTCGTGAAATCGTCGGCTTCGGTGTTGCCTTCCGTTGAGACGGCCACCTCAAAGTGCTCCGCCCCGTATTCGTTATCCAAATTGGTGGCCCAGAAGTTGATGCTGCCACCGAGCAGAATCCGAGGAGATACGAGATAGTTGTCGGGATGGACTGGCGTGTTGTTTTGGACGAAAGATTCAGAGAGCAGGAATCCGTTCGATGCGTTGTGACCAAAGCCGGTGGAGAAATCATTGGCGGTATAGTTAACGCAATGCATCCAGTTATCTGGTGAGTCGCCATTGGGACCTTGGAAGATGGTCCAGCCTTGCAAGGTGCCGTCCTCGAAGTCATAGTTGAACACGGTTGTGGTGGATTCACTGTCGTTAGTGACGGTTCCGCCTTCCAAAGGAATGGGGGTAGCCGTTACATTATATTGATTTAAGTTGAAGTTGGCAATCAGGTCTCTGTCGTTAGTGACTTCGAAACTGTAGGTGGCTTCAGTAGAGACCACCTCTCCGTTTTCTGTCCAGTTGACGAAAGTGTATCCTTCGTTTGCCGTGGCAATCAATGTGCAGGATTCACCATGATTGTAGCTGTCACTATAGACGACGGCAGTGCCTTCCACGATGGTGATGTCGTCAACGCACAGCAGCCATTGTCCATAGCAATCGAAATGGTGTATGGCCACGTAACCAAGGCCGTTGAAGGCACCCAGGTCAACGGAGTATTCGTACCAAACGCCATCGTCAATAGTACGTGTGCCGCCGGTTTTCTCGACGGGCAAAGTCCATTCCTCAACAGTTGTAAAGTCATTGGCATCGGTGTTTCCGTTTGTTGAGACGGCCACCGCAAAATGTTCCGCACCATAATCGTTATGTAAATTGGTAGCCCAGAAGGAAATGTTGCCTCCTAAGAGTATCCGTGGGGAAACGAGATAGTTGTCGGGATGGACGGACGTGCTATTGTGGATGAATGATTCTGAAATAAAGAATCCATCCGATGCGTTATGGCCATAGCCGTTGGCAAAAACATTGGTGGTATAATCCGCGCAATGGATCCAATTGTTTGGCGAGTCACCGTTGGTTCCTTGAAGGAAGGTCCAACCCTGCGAGGTGCCATCCTCGAAGTCATAGTTGTACACGGATGTGCTGGAGTCACTGCCGGTAGAGACGGTTCCGCCTTCCACAGGAACAGGTGTAGCCGTTACATCATATTGATTCAGGTTGAAGTTGGCAATCAAGACTCTGTCGTTAGTGACTTCAAAGCTATAGATGGCTTCTGTAGAGACCACCTCACCATTCTCAGTCCAGTTGACAAAGGTGTAGCCTTCGTTGGCTGTGGCGGTCACTGTACAGAATTCTCCTTGATTGTAAGTGCTGATAGCACCTTCCTCAATGCTGATGTCATCAACACACAGCAGCCATTGGTCATAGCAGTCATAATGGCGTATGGCTACATATCCCAAACCGCTGAATGTGTTCAAATCAACGTGGTATTCATTCCAGATGCCATCGTCAATGGTACGTGTGCCACCTGTCTTTTCTGCGAGCAAAGTCCATTCTTGGACGGTTGTAAAGTCGTTGGCGTTGGTGTTGCTTTCAGTTGAGACGGTCACCGCAAAATGCTCCGCACCATATTCGTTGTCAAAATTGGTAGCCCAGAAGGTGATGTTGCCGCCTAAGAGTATCTGCGGGGAAACGAGATAGTTGTCGGGATGGACAGGAATGTCATTTTGGATTAATGACTCGGAAATAAGGAATCCATTCGAGGCGTTGTGGCCATGGCCGGTGGTAAGGTCATGGGTGGTATAGTCAAAGCTGTGTACCCAATTGTTTGGCGAGTCTCCGTTGGTCCCTTGAAAGTAAGTCCAACCTTGTAAAGTTCCATCCTCGAAGTCGTAGAAATACTTGTTTGCGCTGGATTCACTGTCGGTGGTTACGGTTCCGCCTTCTATGGGAGCGGCGTTTACGGTGATGGAATAGACAATTTGGTTTTGTTCCATGGTGAGGAGGAGCTGGTTTTTCACGTTCAGAACCGCTCCATTGTAACTTGTGGGATCCATGGGGTTGTAGTCATTGTTGTCATTATAGACGCGAATGGCTTGGGCGTCACTGGCATTATACACACGACAACTCATGTGAGGCTCGTTTGTCCAATTGCCGGAATTGTCATCAACGATTATGGCAAGGTTGTCCTTGTTGTCGTATTCAAAAGGAGTATCAAAGTAAATTATGGTCCAATTGTTTTCCAACATAACCACTTCACCACTAAACACTTTTTGATCTTCCGTAACCGTTATCCAGTCATTGGCATTGTCAAAAGCGGTTTTTTGGGTATCAACAAGATAAATGTCGTATGAACGGGTTTTCTCAGCTCCGTCGTTGTAAAACGAAATACTGGTGATGGTGCCGGAGGTTCCTATCTCATCAGCCGTATAGATTTGTTGGGTAAGAGCGTAGTTGTAATACGAATAGCTTGGAAGGTAATCATTGGTGGCTGAACCTCCGTCACCTATGACGATAGCGCCTTCCAATTCAATGTTCACGGTGACGACCTCCGAGGATGTGGAGAATAGTCCGTTTGCGTCAACGCTTTTCAAATAATAGGAAATTGATCCGTATGGCACATTGTGGTCCAAATAAGATGTCTCGTTTGTATTGCCGATAAAATTACCATTTCTGTAGATGTTGTATGATACGGCATTGAGGGAGGCATCCCATGACAGAGTCACATCGTGGTCATCGACAGAAGCGACGAGATTGGTCGGAGGCTCACAGTCAGCGGAATTGCCGTAGGTGAATGAGATGGTGCTTCCTGCGCTTGTGATGTTGAATATCCTGAAGTTGTCATCAATGGTACCATCGCTGAAAAATGGGTAGGCGGTTGTGGAAGAACTGAACTCTGTTCTGCCGGTATTGGAACTGAAATGCGCTGAATTTAAATTGCCATTCGCCGTAGTTGTGCCACCGGGTCTGAAAATATAAACTTCGTCATAAATGCCGTTGCTTGGATCATAATCGGCATTGCCTTCAAAACGGGTGTCAATGCGATAGATAAGAAGTCCAGACCCAGGTAAGCCGGTCTCAAACAACGAGGTGTTGTCTCTGTATTCCAACACGTAAAACTGGTTGGGGTTGTCTGTTTTTATCTTATAGGCGATATTTGTTGGTGTGGCTGAGCTGATGGGATTAAGGGTATAAGTCCCGGCCTGTGTGATTTCTGGGATTTCATCAATCCAATGGCCATATTTCATTTTCATATAAGCGCCGCAATGTTGGGGGGGCGTTGTGTTGTTGTGCATCAAGTCCCAAATACCGACGGCATCGGGTCCTGAGTAGGAATAGTGATACAAGTCGGGAGCACTTAGGGAGTGGTTCATCTCATGGCACATCACTGAAGTGTTGAAATAGCCAGTGGCATCAGCCAACTGGAAATTGAATGTCCACACCTGTTTTCCATTAATAAGGACTGTTCTGTCGTAGAGCGCCCATTTATGAGGCCAAAGCAAGGAACTCCATTCCCCAGTTGTTCCGCGAACAATGAAGCAGACATTATCAACATACCCGTCGTTATCGTAATCAATGTTTAAATCTGTGGGAATAGGGTAGTTGGCGTTGATATAGTTCACGGCGCGTTCAAGAAGGCTGAATTCACGTTCCGTTCGGTCGCCATCTGATTGATAACCATTAGTATTTGTGGCGGAATTGTATGGTTGGAAATAGCTTCGCGGATAGGTGTCTTGGTAGGAAATGATGGTCTCGCCATTATGACCTGGATAGAAGTAGGTGGGAATCTCTATGGAGCCATACGAAGCAGCCCTAAAGTAAGTTTTCATCGAAATAGCATTGTCTGACTCATCGTTGAACATGTTGTCGATGGAAGAATAGGTGTTGGTGAATTCGCTGTCGTCAGAGAAACGGATAAAAATAGATATGTTGTTGAGCGTTCCGTGATTGGGAAGGGCGTTTCGATTGATGGTTCTTTTTTCTTTTTCTTGCCATGCTGTCCTTCTTGCTGTCCATTCCTCGGGTGAGATGAGGTTGTAGGGCCGTAAGCTCTTGCTTGCAGGATCGACTTTACCAGCCACAAACTCTGTAGCGACAAGTTTACCGTCTTGTAGATTCGCATAAACGAAAAAGCCCGTTTGTGGATGTTGTATGATAGTAAACCCATTTTTGTCATGTAGGTAATTGAAAAACTCGTCTCCAGAGGCATAGCAATGCAAAACGGAACCGTCTGGTTGGGTTAATGTCTTAGGGATATTCTTCAAATACGCGGCATGAATATTAGTGATGAAGAGGCATGCGATGATCAGAAAGAAGTATTTTTTCATTTTGAAATCGAATAAAAGTTAGGGCACAAAGATAAAGAAAAAACCCCGAAAGTATCAAGCTTTCGGGGTTTAATTTAAATTAGACCAACCTTTTAGGGAAGGTCTTCACAGTTACTTGGTAACTGTCACGCGTTGTACGCTAACACCGTTCACAGTGCTGATGCGGATCATGTAGAGACCAGCCTTGTATTGGCCAAGGTTCAGTTCGATCTTGTCAGCATTGACATCAGCATCATAGACGACTTGACCCATAGCATTGACCACAGTGATATGGTTCATGCTGGTGGCTTCGATGGTCACGTTGCTGTTGGTCGGGTTAGGATAGATGCGGTTGACAACTTCGTTCTCGTTGACATCATCGTAGTAAGCGGTGACGGTCACCATATCGGATTCGCAGTCATTGTAGATAGCCACGGCACCGAATTCATAGTAACCGGCAGGTTGTGGCTCGTCAAAGCTGAGGAAGATCGGGTGAGTTCCTGCAGGAACTTCGCCGAGGTATTCACCATCAGCATAAATGGCCACGTTAACGACACCTGCTGGATCAACCCAGTCGATGACGAAGCCTTCCTGGTCATTGTAGTTCATGTAGTAGGCGGTGAGATCGCTCACTGGATCGCAAGTTGTGACAATGCCGCCAACTTCAACAGTGGTACACTGTTCGCATGACATGGCGTAGTCACTGTAAACGACTCTGATGCAGTACTCGTATTCGCCTTCTTCAAGACCTTCGTCAACGTAGGTGTTGCCGGAGACAGGACCTGCGATGAGTTCGCCGTCGCGGTAGATCAACACGCCGAGGAGATCGCCAGTAGGTGGATTTGGTCCTGGAGGATTCGGGCCAGGAGTGCCTGAACCTGTGAAGGAGATATCGTCCACATCGAGGTAGAACCAGTCGGTGCAGTTGAAGTGACGGATGGCGATGTAGATGTTCTGGCCAGCGTAGGCGCTGAGGTCAACTGAATACTGATACCAGTTGCCTTGTGTTCTGGTTTGACCGTCACGGCCGGGAGCCATAACGCCTGAACCCTTGGCTGTCATCGTCCATTCCTGGAGCATGGTGAAGCCGCTGGCGCTGGTCTGGCTGCCTGTGGAGACAGCGACACCGAAGTGCTCAGCAGCGTAGGAAGCGTCTTGAGCGCAAGCCCAGAAGCTGAAGGTAGAACCAGAGGTCGGGGTCACCTGAGGAGTGACGAGGTAGTTGTCAGGAGTCAACGGGCCAAAGTTGTT
>JAEEGL014899974.1_pt1 | contig 22801 bp, 17 predicted proteins | sample 9134231 | NCBI WGS metagenome assembly JAEEGL01 (sample SAMN16246548, study PRJNA631951) | gut metagenome | biome: gut microbiome; feature: rumen; material: fiber-attached | host: Bos | place: Iran: Karaj | collected 2018-10 | reverse complement strand
CTCCGTCATCATCGAGAACAAAAATGGCGATCTCTGGTACGGACGCATCGCCGAGACCAATGTCGATGGGACCGCTGCTTTCAGGCTTCCTTCCGGATACAGCGATGACTGCAAGATCTGGGTCTTCAATGAGACCAACCGTGGCGCCGAAAAGACCGATTTCTGCAGCAACGTGGTGCAGCTCACTCTGCCTGCGCATATCATCCTGGACGCGAATGACGGCGACTGTGAGGTCGGGGATACTTATGCCGAGAGCTACTCAAGAGCGGGCGCGCTCCCTGCCGCGGAGCGCGCAGGCTGCGAGTTCACCGGCTGGTACGACAATGACGGGGGCGAAGGCGAAGCGCTGAAAGAGGACGATCGCCTCGCTCCCGGGACCGAGATCATCTTATACGCGGGCTGGAAGCCCGTCGACGCTGAGTCCGGGACCCCCGCGGCAGGCACCGAACCCGGGACCCCCGCGGCGGGCACTGAGCCTGGGACTCCCGTGGCGGGTACTGAGCCACAGGCTCCGCCTGTGACTGCTGAGCCCGCGGTCCCGCCTGCCGGTACGGCAGATATCACCGAACTCGAAGATGCGATAGAAAAAGCGGAGAAGATCGACGAAGAGAAATATACCGAAGCTTCGATCGCCATCCTCGAGACCGTTCTGGACAGCGCCAGAGACGCCCTGGGATCGAACGATCAGAACGCTGTCGATAAGGCCGTCAAGGCCCTGAACGCAGCCTTAGGCGCTCTCGTAGAGAAGAACGCGATACCCTTCACCGACGTCGCGAAGGAAGACTATTTCTACGACGCGGTAGTCTGGGCCTTCAACGCCGAGCCCCAGATAACCGACGGCACCTCGGCCACCACCTTCAGTCCCGCGAAGACCTGCACCAGAGGCCAGGTAGTGACTTTCCTGTGGAGATCCCAGGGCTGCCCCGAGCCCTCGTCCGACGTGAATCCCTTTGTGGACGTAAGCGAGAGCGATTATTTCTATAAGCCCGTCCTCTGGGCCGTGGAGCAGGGCATAACCGACGGTACCGACGCCACTCATTTCAGCCCCAAGACCACCTGCAGGAACAGCCACATCCTGACCTTCATCTACAGGGCAGTGGGCGAACCGAACAAGACAGGGGAGGGCAGCTGGTATTCCGACGCCTACAACTGGGCCAACTTCACCGGTCTGCTCAAGGGCTCCTACAGCGGCAGCTACGATATCAACGCCGACTGCCCGAGAGCCAACGTAGTCTACTATCTGCACCAGATGGACAAATAATATCTCGTTTCGCGTCGTGCCGACGGCCTTCTGCGTCGCCGGCATCGTTTTAAGCGCGTAAATGATGCGGGCCGGGCCTTCCGGCCCGTTTTTATTCGCCACGCGGCCTTTGGGGAGCGTCCGTTCCCGTGATTTCAGAGCGCGGGCTTTGCATCTTGTGATTTTTTGCCAACGGTAATATAATTCAAAAAGACGATATAAACACCTGTGTCTTTTTCTTTCGGAGGCTAAAATGTCTTATTCACTTCCCTTAAGCTCCGGTTACACCGGCGCCAGGAACCGCAGTCAGTTCATCACTCCCGCGTCCGGCATGTGCTCCTTCTGCACCGAGGAATGCGCGGGCACCTGCGAGATCGCCCTGGCGTCAGTGCTGGGCGCTCAGACCGTATATCCCACCACTACCGGAAACAACCAGATCGCCGGCGAGAAGGAGTATCCCCTCGACTGGTCGTGCTTCAACATCAACGGCAGGGTCTTCGGCGCCAAAGGGACCGGAGCGAGCTATGAAGAAGCCGAGATATACAATGTAAAGCTCGAGACCTCCTACGGCAGGGATCATAAGGTGAAGCTCGCTCTGCCTCTCGTGCTCCCGGCCCTGATCAAGCTCAACTGGAAGGACTATTTCGGCGGCGCCGCCATGGCCGGAGTGTCCTGCATGGTCGGCGAGGACGCCAAGAGCAAGGATCCGCAGCTCAAGCGAGAGAACGGGAAGATCACCGAGTTCCCCTTCCTGGGCGAGATCATAGAGAGCTTCAACAAATATTACAGAGGGTACGGGCAGATCGTGGTGCAGTCCAACGTCGAGGACGATATGCAGGGCGTACCCGAGATGACTCTCAAATACGGCGGCAAGGCTATCGAGTTCAAGTTCGGCCAGTCCGCCAAGGGCACCCAGCCCGCCAACAGGCTCACGGGCTTCGAGCAGGCCAGGGCCCGCAAGGCCATAGGCAGCCTCGTCTATCCCGATCCCGACGATCCTGTCGTGGCGAAGGCCTGCGAAGAGGGCAGGGGACCAAATTTCTATCAGTACGGAAGACTGCCCCAGTGGAGCGAGGAGTATCTCGTTAAGAGGATAGAAGGGCTCAGGCAGCTCGGCGCCGAGAACTTCAGCTTCAAGATGACGGGCTTCGATCCCGAGGATATCGAAAAGGTCATGCGCATCGCCGCGGCCGCGGGGGTAGACCTCATCACCTTCGACGGCGCCGGAGGAGGCAGCGGCTACAGTCCCTGCCACATGATGAACGAGTGGGGCCTTCCCGCCGTGCTGCTCGAAGAGAAGGTCCTTGGGATCGCGAAAAAGCTGAAGGCCGAGGGGCTCCGGCTGCCGGCTCTCGTGATGACCGGAGGCTACGCGACCGAGGATCAGGTCTTCAAGTCTCTCGCCATGGGCGGCGGGGACATCACCGCCGTCGGCCTGTGCAGAGCGGGCATGGCCGCCGCCATGACAGGTAAAGCCGTGGGAGAGGCGATAAAAGCAGGCAAGACTCCCGCTCTGTTCGCGAAATACGGTTCCACTGTAGAGGAGGTCTTCGGGGATCTCGCTGATCTGAGGTTCATCTACGGGAAAGAAGCGGACAGCTTCTCCACCGGCGCGATCGGCGTGTTCTCTTATCTCAGGAAGATAGGCTTCGGTCTGCAGCATTTCGCGGCTCTCAACCGCAAATTCGATATCAGGCTGCTCGGGAAAGAAGACCTGATCCCCCTGACGGATCAGGCAGAAAGGGTGCTCAGGCCCTGAAGGCGGCCGCCTGAAAGGTGAGCGTTTATGAAAGACATGAGGATCGCCCCCGCGGGCGACAGAGCCCTGCTCATACAGTTGGAGCAGGTCATAAGCGAAGAGGTCAACGACCGGGTCCACGGGCTGATGAAGGCCATAGAGGACGCGCGGATCAGGGGCGTGGAGGAGATGATACCCTCATATTCCTCCCTGCTCGTCTTCTACGACCCCGGGCAGATCGGGTACGCGGGCCTCAAGGGCGAGGTCATGGGGCTTTATTCCCTGGCCGCGGAGCATACGAGCGCGCCCAAAAGACTGCTGCACATCCCCTGCTGCTACGGGTCGCATTTCGGCCTTGACATGAGGGATATGGAGACCCTCACCGGCCTTTCGCGCGAGGAGATAATCTCCATCCACAGCGGCACGGACTACCGCATATACATGCTCGGTTTTCTGCCCGGCTTCGTGTATCTCGGCGGCCTCGATGAGAGGATAAAGGCGCCCAGGCTCAGGACGCCCAGGGTCGCCATCCCCAGGGGCTCGGTCGGTATAGGCGGGGCACAGACGGGGGTCTATCCTCTTAAGTCGCCGGGAGGCTGGCGCATAATAGGCGCCACGCCCGTGGAGTTCTACGATCCGCACAGGGAGGAGCCGGTGCTCTGCCGGGCGGGAGACGTCATACGCTTCGAGCCCGTGAGCGCCTGCGATTTCTACGATATAAGGCAGATGATGCTCAAAGGCCAGTATGAGATCAGAATAACGGAGGCCGCCGATGGGGATTAAAGTGATATATCCGGGGCCGCTGACCACGGTCCAGGACAGGGGCCGGACAGGCTATCAGCAGTTCGGCATCCCGGTCTGCGGCGTGATGGACAGGGCTGCCTTCGCGGCGGCGAACGAGATACTTGATAACGACAGGAACGCCGCTGTCCTCGAGATGACGCTCATAGGGGGCACATTCGAATTCACCGAAGACCACGTCATCGCCCTCACCGGCGCCGATATGGGACCCCGGCTCGACGGAGAGGAAGTCCCTATGTACGCTCCCGTCTTCGCCAGAAAGGGCGGCAGGCTCGCCCTGGGCATGGCGGCGGAAGGCTGCCGCTGCTATCTGGGCGTGAGGGGAGGCTTCGATCTTCCTCCCGTCATGGGCAGCAGGTCGACCGATCTTAAGAGCGCGACCGGAGGCTTCAAGGGCAGGAAGCTTGAGGCGGGCGACCTCCTTCCCGCGCCGTCGCTGGGCTTTGAAGGCTTCGTCCCCAAGAACATCGCCCTCGACCGACCGGTCTATAAGCATCACGCGAACATCAGGGTCGTCGAAGGACCGCAGGAATACGCCTTTACCGCCAAGGGCCTTGAGACCTTCTATGATTCGGTGTACGCGCTCACGGACAAGTGCGACCGCATGGGCTACAGGCTCGCGGGCGCGATCATCGAGACGGGCTCCGGTTCCGACATCATCTCGGACGGCATCGCCTTCGGTTCCGTGCAGGTGCCTAATTCGGGCCAGCCCATCATCCTCATGGCGGACAGGCAGACCACGGGCGGCTACGCCAAGATAGCGACGGTCTGCTCGGCCGATCTGCCGCTTTTAGCGCAGCTGAGGCCCGGCGACACGATCAGGTTCGAAAGGATAAGCGTCGAGGAAGCGCAGAGCCTTGCCCTGCGCGGTATCTATTAGGAGGCAGAACATGTACAGAGTAGACTTGAACAGCGATCTGGGCGAGAGCTTCGGCAATTACAAGATAGGTCTGGACGAGGAGGTGCTGCGCTTCATGACCTCCGCCAACGTGGCCTGCGGTTTTCACGCTTCCGATCCGGTGGTGATGGAGAAGACCGTGGCCATGGCCGCGGCATCGGGAGTGGAGGTGGGAGCGCATCCGGGCTTCCCCGACCTGCAGGGCTTCGGCCGCAGGAACATGGCGATGAAGCCTTACGAGATAAAGGCCATGGTCATGTACCAGATCGGAGCCATCGACGTCTTCTGCCGGACGGCGGGCCTGAAGCTCCAGCACGTCAAGCCGCACGGGGCTCTTTACAATATGGCGGAAAAAGACAAGGTCGTCGCCGACGCCATCACGGACGCCATCATCGCGGTCGATCCGGGGCTCATACTGCTGTCTCCCGCTTCGAGCATGATGTACAAGTCCGCTCTGGAAAAGGGACTCCCCGCCGCCAGAGAGGTCTTCGCCGACAGGGCCTACGAGGAGGACGGTTCCCTCGTCTCAAGGAGCAAGCCCGGCGCCATGATCACAGACGAGGATCTCGCGGTGAAGAGGGTGCTGCGCATGATAAAAGAGGGCAGGGTCACCGCCATCACCGGAAAGGATATCGAGATACAGGCTGATTCGGTCTGCGTCCACGGCGACGGTCCCAAGGCCGTGGCTTTCGCCGGCAGGATCAGGGCCGCCCTTGAGGAGGACGGTATCGAGGTAGTCTCCTTAAGGAAGCTGCTGGCTTAAGAGCCACGCGCCCATACATAAAGACATAAAAAGGTCTGTTCAGCTTCTTTGTTGGACGGGCCTTTTTTACCGCGAGCGGCTTTGTGCTTGTAACACAAATTATAGCAGAGATTCCAAATCAAATTGACTGAAGACCACAAAAGCGTTATGATTTTATTGACGGAGGTCTGTAAATGATGGAACGCAGGTCTTTAGCGAAGAGCATAGTAATAATGGGTCTTGCCTGTTTCGCCATGTTTTTCGGCGCGGGCAATCTGATCTTTCCTCCTTATCTCGGCTTCCATACCGGAAAAGACTGGCTGATCGGTTTTCTGTTCTACATAATTTTCGACGCCGGCATGGCCAGCCTCTGCCTCGTGCAGTGCGCGGGCAGCGAAGGCGGCTTTGACGGCATCATGGGCAGGCTCGGACGCGTCTCAAAACTGGTGATCGCGATCAACGCCCTCTGCCTGGGGCCTCTCATCGTCGCTCCCAGAACAGCCGCCACTACTTTTTCCCTCTCTGTCGAACCTCTGCTTCCGGGCGTTTCCTCCTGGGTCGTGAGCTTCATCTTCTTCGTCCTCGTCACTTTCCTCTGTCTCAACCCCTCAAGGGTCGTCGACACCGTGGGCTCCGTGCTTTCGCCTGTTCTTGTCGTGGGGCTCATAGTCCTCATCGCGAGGGGCGTGTTCGTCCTCAGAGGCCCCATACATGTCAGTTCCGGCCTCGCCTTCGCGGTCAAGCAGGGCACGCAGTCGGGCTTTCAGACCATGGACATGATGGGCGCCGCGCTGTTCTATCCCATGCTCGTGCTCGGCGCGCAGGAGCACAAGATCGAAGCGAAAGACAAGAAGCTGAGCTTCACTATGGCCGCTCTCATCGCCAGCGTGGGCCTTTTCCTCGTATATATGGGCCTTTGTTATCTGGGCGCCTGCTCGCAGTCGATCTTCTCCTGGGACCTGACCCAGGCGGAGCTTCTGGTCGCCATAACCGAGCTGATACTGGGCAAGGCGGGCAAGATACTGCTCGCGGTCATCGTGCTTTTGGCCTGTCTCACCACCGCGGTAGGAGTCATCTCGTCCTTTGCCAAGACCATGGACGAGCTCTTCTCCCTGAAGGAGGATTATAAAAAGCTGATGCTGGGATCGATATTCCTCAGCTTTCTGCTCTCCAATATAGGTCTTTCGAATATAATCGAATTCGCCGCGCCTTTACTTGAGCTCATATATCCTGTTATAATCACCTGTGTGATGCTCTCGCTGAGCAGAAGGGCCCCCGTGGCTTCGTACCGGCTGGGCTCGCTTCTGGGCTTCGCGGCGGCGGCCTGGGTCATCGCCGACGGCCTGACCCGCGCGGATCTGGGCTCTTCGCTGCTTCCGCTCACCGACATGGGCATGGGCTTTCTGATCCCCGCGCTCATAGGGGCGGCCGCGGGAGCGTTCATCAAAAACGAAAAGAAAAACTGATCGGGGCAGGAGGTCCGGGATGAAGATTTTCGAAGTAAAAGGAAGCGCGTATGAGCAGGGCTTTCAGGTAGGGGAGCGCTTCAAGGACTGGCTGCAGACTAAGGCTCCCGGATACGAAGAAGCGCTGAAAAAGCCTGCTCTTTCCGATTTCGTAAAAAGAGCCGAGGAAAGGCTCGCCAAAGAGTATCCTCTGCTGCTCGACGAGGCCTACGGCAGGGCGGACGGTTCCGGCATGTCCAGACACGCGACCCTGCTCATGTTCTCGCCCGAGGTGTTCAATAAGGAAGAGGGCTGCACCACGGCCGTACTGCAAAAGCCCGACGGGAGCTTCCTCTTCGCCCACAACGAGGACGATCCCGGCTTCGTCTTCGGCAATGTGGCGCTCGTGAAGTACGTCTGGCCCGACGGCCGCTGGCTGGTGGGCTATTCCGTGGCGGAAAAGCTCCTCGGCAGCACCTGGGGCTACAACAGCGACGGCATGGTGTTCTCCACCAATTTCATCGCCCCGGCGGTGAGGGATCTTGACTCGGTCTCCAGATATTACATGGCCAGAGACGCCTTCGACGCGAGAGATCTGGGCGATCTGCTCAGAAGGCTGGCCAGGCTCGAAGTCGCTTCTCCCTTCAGCTTCAACGCCATCGACACGAAGCGCGGCGAAGCCCTCAACGTGGAAAAGGACGTGAAGAAGATGTACGTGACCCCGATCAGGGGCAGGTACGCGAGGTCGAATCATTTCACCTCTTCGCCTTATTCGCCCATCCCCATGGTCGGCAACACCATGTTCAGGTACTGGAAGGCCAACGATCTGATCTCAGAGCTCGACCCTGAGACGGCGGACATATTCCAGGTGAGGGGAGTGACCGATTTCAAGGGTCCCGACTACATGCATACCGTGCATTTTTCGCCCGACACCAACGATCCCGTGACTCTGCCCGTCACCGTCGCCAACTTCGCCTTCGATCAGGCTGCCGGCAAGATATACATCAGAGATTTCCTTGAGCACGAGGAATACGTCTGGGATTACGGTCAGTTCGAGCCCAACTGCTAGGAGGACAAATGCTGGACAGCAGGATAGAAAAAGATATCAGGGATCTCATCCCCGAGCTCATCGCTTTAAGGCGTGATCTGCACATGCATCCCGAGCTGGGAAACTGCGAGCTGCGCACGACCGAAAGGGTGAGAGCCTTCCTCGACGGACACGGGGTGAAGGCCGAATATATCGATAAAGAGAACAGGCTGGGACTGCAGTATCTTCTTGACAGCGGAAAGCCCGGCGATACCGTGCTCCTGCGCGGAGACATGGACGCTCTTCCCATACAGGAGCCCGAAGGGCTCTCCTTCAGATCGCAGGTCCCCGGCGTCATGCACGCCTGCGGGCACGATCTCAACACCTGCTTCGTCACGGGCTGCGCGATCGCCTTGACGAAGAACAGGGATCTGCTGAAGGGCAAGGTCAAATTCATCTGGCAGTGCGCCGAGGAGATCCTCCAGGGCGCCAAAAACGCCATCGAAAAGGGAGTGCTGGACGGCATAGAGCCGCGCTTTTGCTTCGGTTTCCACGGCTATTCCGATAACCCGGCGGGAAAGATAGGCATCAGGCAGGGCAACTGTCTCGCCGCCAGCGATACTCTCCATATCACCGTGAAGGGCAGGGGCGGCCACGCGGCGGCGCCTCATCAGACCACCGATCCGGTCGTGATCTCCGCCCATGTGATACTGGCGATCCAGACTCTGGCCGCCAGATACCACAGGCCCTGGGATCCCCTGGTCATCACCATAGGCATGGTCCACGGGGGCACTGCCTGCAACATCACGCCGGAGTCGGTCGAGCTGACCGGCACCATGAGGACCTTCGATGAGGAGCTCAGGGCGCAGCTGCCGGCGCTGCTTAAGCAGACCTGCCGCGCCCAGGCCCGCGCCTTCGGCGGCGACTGCGAGGTCCGCGTGGAGCAGCTCTGTCCCTCCATCGTCGTGAGCCAGGAATGCTTCGAGGCGGCAGGCAAGGCGCTCAAAGAGGGGATAGGAGAGGAACACATCGCTTATCCCGACTACCCGACCATGGGTTCCGAAGACTTCGCTTTCTTTACCCAGAGATATCCGGGCATGCAGATCCAGGTCGGCACCGCGTCTGACGATCCCCGTTCGCAGGGCCCCTTCCACGATCCCGCTATCACCTTCAACGAGGATTCGATATACTGGGGAGTCATGGCGGGCTGTTCTCTCGCAGCCGGGATCTGCTGAGCATACACGGGGACTGCCGCTGAAATGGCAGCAAAGTAATAAAACAAGACCTCTTCGCGCTTGAAGAGGTCTTTGTTGATCTTTCGGGCTGAAACGTTCCTCTCCCAAACTAAGACCGGAGCGCTTTCCCTGATCTCAAGACCGGAGCTTTCTCCCCGAAAGAACTCAGGCCGTATCAGCCGAATACGACTTCGCCCAGCACCTTGCCGATGGGATCCCTGATCACCACGTCGGCGCTGTCGTCTATACCGGTATCCGACAGGTTGATCACGACCAGCTTCGATCCGTTGAAATAGTGGACGAAGCCGGCGGCGGGGTAGACGACGAGCGAGGTCCCGCCGATGATGAGGACGTCGGCCTCCTGTATCGCCCTGATCGAGGAGCGTATGCACTGCTCGTCCAGGCTCTCGCCGTAGAGCACGACCTCGGGCTTGATGAGCCCGCCGCAGGGGCAGTAGGGGACGCCGTCCCTGCAGTTCTTCTCATCCATGATATAGTCAAGATCGAACTTCCTGCCGCACCTGGTGCAGCGGTTGCGAAGGACCGAGCCGTGCAGCTCATAGACTGTTTCGCTTCCCGCCATCTGGTGCAGGCCGTCGATGTTCTGGGTGACGACAGCTCTGAGCTTTCCCCGCTTTTCGAGCTCCGCCAGGGCCCTGTGGGCGTCGTTGGGTTTCGCCCAGGTGGCTATGAGGTTCTTTTTATAGTAATCGTAAAAGGTCTTGGGGTCGTGATAAAAGAAGTCGGTATCGAGCAGCTCCTCGGGGCTCCTGCCGTATTCCGTGCGGGCCTTGTAGAGGCCTTTCTCTGATCTGAAATCGGGTATGCCGCTCTCGGTGGATACACCGGCTCCGCCGAAGAACACGATATTATCGCTCTCGTTTATGATCTTCTTCAGTTCGTCGTACATGGACGGCCTCCTTATATACCGCAGACAGGATCTTTCATGTTTTATTTGATTATATCACACCGCCTCATATTTGTATTTCAAAGTGATTAAATAAACGCGTTCTCACTTTACTACAAATTGAGAGTGTGATATATTTTCCTAATGGTAAAATCCTTTCAAAAGGGATCATTTTAATGTAAAGGGGTTAGTTTTGATGTCAGAAGAAAAAGCAGTACAGGTCGAAAAGACCGAAGCTCTGCCCGAAGAGGCGAAGCCCGCCGCGGAAGTTCCCGCCGCCGGGGCCGCGGCTCCTCAGGCCATTCCCGAGAAAACGAAGAAGAAGGCCCGCAGCGCCGCGCAGAAAAAGAAGATCAGAAGGCTGATCATCTGGTTCGTGATCCTGGCGCTTTTAGGCGCGGGCGTCTATTTCGGGATCAATTATTTCAAGAAGGCCGAACCCGAGAAGCAGGCTCTGACGGATTTCGTCAGCGTCGGCTCCATCACGTCCAAGGTCGAGGGGAGCGGCCTTACCAAGGCCAGAGAGAGCAGGACCATGAGCATCACCACCGCGGGGACTCTCATCGAGCTCTTCGTGGAGGAAGGACAGCAGGTGATGGCCGGAGATCCTCTCTTCACCATCGATTCGCCGGCCGCCGAGACCGCGGTCCAGAGCGCGAAGAACAGAGTGGACAGCATCAACAGGGAGATCGCCAATATCAGAAAGGATCAGGCAGGACTCAACCTGGCCCCGTCCTTCGGCGGGACCCTCCTTGAGACAGTCAAGCTCAATCCGGGCGACAAGGTCTACACGGGGAACACCATCGCCAAGATAGTCGACGATTCCGTGCTCCGCCTCACCCAGTATTATTCCTACGCCTACGAGGGCATGCTTAATAAAGGGCAGAGCATGGACGTCTCCATCCCCGCCCTCATGACCTCTGTCCAGGGCAAGATCACCGACGTACGCTACGTCAACCGCATCACTCCCGAGGGCTCCAAGCTCTTCGCCGTTGAGATATCGGTGCCCAACGCCGGCATACTCACCAAAGACATGAGGGCTTCCGCCAGCGCGGTAGTGAACGGCGAGAGCATCTACCCCTATGAGGACGGAGCCTTCGAATACAACAGGGAAGGAGAACTGACGGCGACAGTCGGCGGTACTGTGATCTCCTGCAATATCTACGACTACATGAAGGTCAGCAAGGGCCAGGTCGTGCTCAGGCTCAGCGGCGACGAGAGCAACGACGAGATCGCCGGCCTTCAGGACAGGCTGAACGACGCCCAGGAGGAGCTGGACAAGGCCCAGGAGAACCTGGACAACTGCAAATGCGTCGCGCCCATCGACGGCATGATCATCGGCCTCTCCAGTAGAGAAGGCGACGAGGTCCAGCCCAACGAGCAGATCCTGACCATCTCGGATACCAATACGGTCCTCATCAGCGCCAACGTCGACGAGAGGAACATCAGCTTCGTCAAGAACGGTATGCCCGTCATGCTCGATCAGTGGGGCACCTCCGTCATGGGCTATGTCGAGAGCGTCAGCCTGCAGAGCAATATAAACAACGGCGTCGCGACTTATCCCATCACCATCGCGGCCGACAATTACGAAGGCACCATCCAGCTCAACAGTTATATCCAGTACAATATCGAAGCCAGCCGCTCCGACGACTGCCTGCTCATACCCCTGCAGTGCGTCTACAACGTGATGCTCGCCGACGAGTCCGAGGCGACCATAGTCTACGTAAGGGGAGAGGAGCACGCCGAGGAGGCCGTCGAGCTCATGGAGGGCAGCGGCACCGAGGTCCCGGCCGATTTCTATCCGGTCGTCGTGGAGCTCGGCATCTCCGACATATATCACGTCGAGGTCAAGTCGGGCCTTGAGGAGGGCACCGAGGTCTTCACGCAGATGGTCTCGACCGAGGTGTGGAACTGATATGGCGAAGCTTGTAGAACTGAGGGATATATACAAGATATATTCCGAAGGTCTTGAGAGCGAGGTAAGAGCGCTCAACGGGGTCAGCCTCGACGTCGACAGGGGCGAGTTCGTCGCCGTCGTCGGCCAGTCGGGCTCGGGCAAGTCCACGATGATGAACGTTTTGGGCTGCCTCGACATCCCCACCTACGGCACCTACCGGCTGGACGGGGTCGACGTGGGCACTCTTTCGGACAACCAGCTCTCAAAGATCAGGAACCGCGAGATCGGTTTCATTTTCCAACAGTATAACCTTATACCGGGCCTCAACCTGGCGGAGAACGTGGAGCTCCCCCTCATCTATACGGGCATGGACCCCATAGACCGCAGGGAGAGGGCTCTTGCCGCCCTTGAAAAGGTGGGCCTCGCCGACAGGTACAAGCGCTTCCCCAAGCAGCTCTCCGGCGGACAGCAGCAGAGGGTCGCGATCGCCAGGGCGATCTCGGACGAGCCTCCCATCATCATGGCGGACGAGCCCACAGGCGCCCTCGATTCGAGGACCGGCCTTGAGATCCTGCGCTTTCTTCAGGAGCTCAACAAGGAAGGCCATACCATATTCCTGATCACCCACGACAACGGGATCGCCGCGACCGCCAGGCGCATAGTCAGGCTCTCCGACGGCAGGATCATCGAGGACAGGACGCAGGAGGTGGATTGGATATGAACATATTTCAGTCCATAAAGATGGCCTGGCGCTCCATCGTGACCAAGAAGGGCCGCTCCGTCCTCACCATGCTCAGCATCTTCATCGGCATCGCCTCCGTCATGTCGATAGTCTCCGTCATGGAAGGCATGAAGGAGTTCACCAGGGCCCAGTACGCGGCCATGGGCACCAACCTCGTCACAGTAAGCATCTATTCCTGGTCCTATGACGAAGATGGCAACAATACGGGGAAAGACTATTTCCCCGAGCTCTACAGCTACTGCGAGTCCATCAGGGAATACGTCGACGGCGTGACTCCCAACGGCTACGCCAGCGCGACCGTGTCCTACGGGACAAAGACCACCGCCAACATGGAATACCAGTGGGACGAGCAGACCGGAAGGACCATATCGGCTCCTCCCAGGATGTCCTACGGCAGCGACCAGTACGCGGTCTGCAACAACCTGAAGATCGAGAGGGGCAGGGACATAAGCTATCTCGACCTTGAGCGCTACAATCCGGTCATGGTACTGGGGGCCAACACCGCTAAGACCTTCTTCGGGACCATGGATCCCGTCGGCAAGATCATGCAGGTGAACGGCCAGAACTTCACCGTCATCGGCGTGTACGCTCCGAGGACCTCGGGCGAGAACGCCGACTTCATGACTGACAATATAATCGTCTTCCCGTACACCGTCAGAAGGCTGCTGGGCGGGGAGATGATGACCGAGTTCATAATCAAGGCGAAGAACTCGGAATCCATAAACCAGGTTATCTCCAGGGTAGGAGGCTTCCTCAAGGGCCTCGTCCCCGAGAACACCGGCGGCTACAGCGTCTACAGCGAGTCGACCTGGCAGGAATCCGAGAACCAGTACCTGACCATGATAGGCCTGGTGCTGGGCGGCATCGCCGCGATCAGCCTTCTCGTCGGCGGCATCGGCATAATGAACATAATGCTCGTTACGGTCACCGAAAGGACCCGCGAGATAGGCATCAGAAGGGCGATAGGCGCCAAGAGGAGCAGCATCGTGACCCAGTTCCTCATCGAGGCAGGCATGCTCTGCGGCTTCGGAGGCATATTGGGTATCGCCGTCGGAAGCGTGCTCAGCTATGTGCTCGGCAAGCTCATATTCCACATGACGCTCTACCCGGTACTGTGGGTCACGCTGGCCGCATTCGGCCTGTCCGTGTTCCTGGGGATGGTCTTCGGCTGCTATCCTGCCATCAAGGCTTCGCGGCTGCAGCCGGTAGAGGCTTTGAGATCTGAATAAAAGGGGGAAAAATGATCAAGAGATTTTTAAGCGTCGGGATCTGCCTGATAATGGTATTGGGGGCGGTATTCCCGGTCTTCGCGGCTCAGCCCGCGTTCAGCGATATCGAAGACAAACAGACCGAAAGGGACGCCGAGATACTGCGTCTCATGGGGGTCATCGAGGGCTACGGCGACGGCAGCTTCAAGCCCGCGAACAACCTCACCAGGGCCCAGTTCTGCAAGATGGCTGTCTGCATGATGGGCCTGGAACAGGAAGTCACCAAGTATTCTAATATAACTATCTTCCCTGACGTCAGGGCTTCCCACTGGGCGGCTCCCTACATCAACCTTTCCGCCAAGGGCCAGAAGATCATCGCCGGCTTCGACGACGGTCTCTTCAGGCCCAACCAGGCGATAACCTCCGGCCAGGCCGTCACCATCATCCTCCGCGTCATGGGCTACAAGGACGAGAAGATCGGCGGCATCTGGCCCGACAGCTTCATGGCCCAGGGCGAGGCCATCGGCCTGCTCGAAGGCTGCGGCTTCACCGGCGGCAGGCAGACCATCACCCGCGCCCAGGCCGCCAGGCTCTTCGTCAACATGCTGAGCTGCAAGACCGCCGAGGGCGGGACTTTGTATGAACTGGGCGATGAGGTCAAGTTCAAGTCTGTCAGCGCCGATACCGGAAAGATGGTCATCTCGGAGAAAGAAGACGAATCCAAGCTTGACATGGTCCATCCCGTTGAAGGTTCCATCTTTGAAGGAATGAACGGAAAGATCGTATACAGGGGAGGCAAGGTCCTTACCTTCCTCCCTTCGGAGAACAGCACCGGCATCTACGAGGGCCTCGTCATCGCCTCGGCCGACGGCTCCACCACGGGCTTCGCCCAGCTGGCCGGCGGCAATGATTATAAGATCTTCAGAGACGGTGAACCGAGCAGCGCCTCCGAGATCAAGAAATGGGACGTCGCGACCTATAATCCCCAGACAAAGACCATGAGGCTCTGCAGCACCAGGCTCAGAGTATACTATGAGGACTGCACCGGCAGCCCGAAGAGCCCCGACACGATCTTCATCATGGGCGGAAGGCAGTTCCCCGTGATGGACAGCGCCAAGCCCGCACTCAGCCAGTTCAAGCCGGGACAGGACATGTATGTTCTCTTCACCATCGACGGACAGGTCGCGGGAGCTGTCGCTGTGGACGAGCCTGATATCTACAACCGAGTACAGGGTCAGGTGGACAAAAACGGAGTCCTCACCTTTGATTTCTGCGGCGGAGATTCCAAGATCGAGTCCGGTGTCGATCCCAGATACTATACATACGCCGTCATCCTTCAGTCCTATACCAAGGAAGGACCCAGGCTCCGCTATATGAATGAGGACGACGTAGACGGTGTCGTCTGTTACGGAAGGGTCAGCATCTCCGGAAATGACGAGGATGTCATCGTGAACTTCGATTGCGGACCGGGAAAGAACTTCACATTCTACAGGCTCGGAGGTTTTATAAACAAGCAGAGAGCGGCCGTAAAGATCTACAACTTCTACGGAGACGGTGAACCTTCTTTCTCCTGGGTCGACAGTATGACCAGGCTGTCGGATGTCCCCAATTCGGCCTGGCTCGACAAGGAAGCGGTGACCTACGGAAGCGGTACTTATGTCATAGATGAAGACACTCTCTACTACAATCTGGATACCCAGTCCTGGTCTACCCAGGAAAAATGCCTTGAGTATTCAGTGAAGACCGAGATGTTCGTCTACGACGGCGCGGTGAGACTCGTTGAATTCTCCGCGGATTAGATATATAATATTAAAGCTTGTGTGCCCGCTGCATGAGTCAGCGGGTACTTTTGAAGATGAACGGAGATAAATATGTCACAGGTATTGCTGACCGGCGGAACGGGCTACATAGGTTCCCACACCGCCGTAGAGCTCTTGAAGCAGGGCCTTGACGTCGTCATCGCCGACGACCTCTCGAACTCCAGCGCCTCGGTCATAGACCGCGTCGAGATGATATGCGGGAAGAGACCGGCCTTCTATGAGATCGACATAACGGACAAAAAAGAACTGAAGCGCGTGTTTGACGAGAACGATATAAGCGCTGTCATACATTTTGCCGCCAAAAAAGCGGTGGGAGAGTCGGTCAGGCTGCCGCTCAAGTATTACCGCAACAACATCGACGGCATTCTGACGGTACTGGAGGTCATGAAGGAGCATGGCTGCAGGCGCTTCGTCTTCAGCTCCTCCGCCACCGTTTACGGCGACAGTCCGGTCCCCTTTACCGAGGGGACTCCTCTGGGAAAGCTCGCCAACCCTTACGGCCGCACTAAATACATGTGCGAAGAGATCTTAAGGGACGAGGCCGCCGCCGAACCCGAGTGCTCATTTGTTATACTGCGCTATTTCAATCCCATCGGGGCCGACGCCTCCGCCCTCATCGGCGAGGATCCCCGCAGGGGCTCCGCCAATATAATGCCGAATCTAGTATTGACCGCGGCGGGCATCAAGGAAAAGCTCTCGGTCTTCGGGACCGATTATCCCACGCCCGACGGCAGCGCGGTGAGAGACTACATACATATAAGCGATCTGGCTGAGGGCCATCTGGCCGCCCTCAGATACGCTGAGGAGAACAGAGGCTGCGAGGTCTTCAATCTCGGGACGGGCAGGGGCAGCAGCGTGCTCGAACTCATAGAGTCCTTCGAGAGAGTGAACGATCTCAAGCTCAATGTTGAATACGCGCCGCGCAGGGAAGGCGACGTGCCCGAGATGTACGCGGCGACCGATAAGGCCGAAAGAGTGCTGGGCTGGAAGGCCAAACGCGGTATCGACGATATGTGCCGGAGCTCCTGGCTATGGGGCAGGGAGGTTTTCAAATGAAAGTATGCGTCGTAGGCATGGGATACATAGGCCTTCCCACCTCGCTCATGATGGCGTCCCACGGGGTGGACGTGGTCGGAGTAGACTATGATCCCGCCAAGATAGAGATGCTCAACGCCGGAGAGGTGACCTTCGAGGAGAAGGGCCTCGACGAGCTCTTCAGGGCCGCTGTAAAGGCCGGCATCAGCTTTGAGTGTGGATATCCCAAGGCCGACATGTATGTCATCGCGGTCCCGACTCCCTATGACAAGGTCAGCAAGAAGATAGATCCCGCTTACGTGGTCTCGGCCGTGAACAGCGTGCTCGACGTCTGCCCGCAGGGCTCCGTCATCAGCATAGAATCGACGATCTCGCCGGGCACCGTCGACCGCTTCGTGAAGCCCGCCGTGCAGGCCAAGGGCTTCGCCGTCGGCACCGACGTCCATCTCGCCCATACTCCCGAGCGCATCATCCCCGGCAACATGGTCTACGAGCTCGAGCACAACTCCAGGACCATAGGCGTGGACGATCCTGAGACAGGCGAGATCGTGAAGTCGGTCTATTCGAGCTTCTGCCGCGGCGAGATGGTGGTGACCGACATCAGGACAGCCGAGATGACTAAGGTTGTTGAGAACACCTACAGAGACATAAACATCGCCTTCGCCAACGAGCTGGCCCGCATCTGCCGCCGCGACGGCATGGACGTATACGAGATCATACGCATCGCCAACATGCACCCCCGCGTCAATATACTGCAGCCCGGCCCCGGCGTGGGCGGTCACTGCATCTCCGTCGATCCCTGGTTCCTGGTAGGGGATTACCCCGAGCAGGCGAGGCTCATCCACCAGGCCCGCATAGTCAACGACAGCATGCCCGATTTCGTGCTCGACCGCATCGAGACCATCATGAAGATGAACGGCATACGCGACGTGAGCCGCGTCGGTCTCTACGGCCTGACCTACAAGGAGAACGTCGACGACGTGCGCGAGAGCCCCACGCTGCAGCTTCTGGAAAGGCCTCTTGCCTGCGGGATGAAGGTCTACGATCCCTGGGTGAAGAACGATATCGTCGACAACCAGTATCACGATCTCGACGCTTTCCTCGCCGACGTCGACCTGGTGGTCGTCATGGTCGGCCACAGGCAGCTGAGGGACAATACCGAAATTCTTAAGGGGAAGCTCGTATTCGATACGAGGAACGTCTGTCCGAAAGGCATCGGAGTGTACAAACTCTAAATATTGGGGCGAAAGCGCTTTATTTTTAAGGCCTTCAACATCATATAGACAGCAAAGAGGTGTATTTTTTAAAAATATACCTCTTTTTATACCCGAAAATATGGAATTTCACATATCATGGTGCTATAATATTTCCGAAATAATTTTACCAAAGGGGGTAATTTAATGAACGGAAAGAGAATACTCAGTCTGATCCTTGTGACGCTCCTTCTGGTCATGGCCGTGGCTCCCACTGTGAGCTTCGCGGCGACCAAGACGGTGACCATAAAGATCAATTCAAAGGGAGAACCTTCAGAAGACGAGGGGACCGGATGGGAACTGGGCTACGACAACTACAAGGATGATTATGACGACGAAGGCATAATCCTTGAGGAAGGCTACACCTTCAAGTTCACCGGCAGCGCCTGCAAGGTGCCCGTGTTCAACTACGGGACCATCTCAGAAGGCACCTTCTCCGAAGTCGTTGTCAACATGGAAGACGCCACCATCAGCGGCGGCACCTACAACGGCATCTTCGAGAACAACGGCCTCGTCAAGGGCGGCACCTTCAACGGCTCCAAGATCGCCAACTATGAGGGCGGCGAGCTCAAGGACGGTACCTACAAGAAGATAGTAAAGAGTGAAGGCAAGATCTCCGGCGGCGATTTCAAGGGCCTCGAGAATTACGAAAAGGGGACCATCACGGGCGGTACCTTCGCTTCCAACGTCACCAACTACGGCACTGTTCCCAAGGGATCCAAGGCCAAGTTCACAGGCGGCTTCACTAATCTGGGCCTCGTGGTGACCGGTACCTTCGAGGGATCCTTCGTCAACGGCGACAGCAGCGATGATGATTACCAGGAGAGCGAGGTCAAGGGCGGCACCTTCAAGGGCGGCAAGAGCGACGAGTTCAACAACTACGCCATCATCTCCGGCGGAACCTTCGATGTCCCCGTGAACAACTACAACACCATCACCGGCGGAGATTTCAACCAGACCGTTTACCTGGAGGACAGCAAGGTCTATGAACAGGAGGTCTCCGGCGGCAGCTTCACCGAGATCGAGAACAACTGCAGAAAGTACAAGCTCGACGAGGACGGCCTCGAATTCAGGATCAAGACCGTCATCAAGGGCACCGGCAACGTCAGCGTACAGGACAGCGCCGAATCCGGCGAGACCGTAAGGGTGCTCACCGCTCCCGGCAATAAGGTCGATCTGGAATCGATCAGGGTCTATGATTCCGATGACGACAAGGTCAACATCAAGACTCAGTCCGATAATTACTACACCTTCGTTATGCCCGCCAGCTCTGTCCGCATCGAGGTCGTGTTCGACGACTACGATGAAGACAGCGAGATCGAGACCATCAAGCTCTTTATCGACGAGCCCGAAGACGGAGTGAAGCTGGCCAACGCCAGGAACACGAACAAGACGACCGACAAGGCGCCGGGATATACCGTCAGCAAGACCGTCTGGTACTATGATGACGACGAGTATACCGGCAAAGCCGAAGAGGGCGAGGAATACACCGTAGAGATCACCGTCAAGGCCTCCAAGGGCTACAGCTTCGACGAGGATCCTTACGTGACCCTCAACGGATACAAGTGCAAGGTCACCGATTCCGACGAGAGCGAGGTCGTATGCGAATACACCTTCGACGAGGTCGAAAAGAAGGCGCATACCCACAAATACGAGGGCAAGTATACCAGCAAGTATCACTGGAAGGAATGCAGCTGCGGCTCCGTCATCGACAAGGAAGAGCATACCTTCGGCAGCGACGGCTACTGCACCGTCTGCGGATACTATGACGCCTCGAAGGTCTCGGCAAAGCTCCCGTTCACCGACGTGAAGACCAGCGATTACTTCTACAACGCCGTGGACTGGGCCTACAACGCCAAGCCGCAGGTGACCGACGGGACCACCAAGACCACCTTCAGCCCCAAGGATACCACCACCAGAGGCCAGGTCGTGACCTTCCTCTGGAGAGCGGTCGGTCAGCCCGAGCCCAAGACCACCAAGAATCCCTTCACCGACGTGAAGACCAGCGATTACTTCTATAAGCCGGTGCTCTGGGCTTACGAGAAGGGCATTACCGACGGTACCTCCGCCACCACCTTCAGCCCCAACAACAAGTGCTCCAACGCCCAGATCATCACCTTCATCTGGAGAGCGATGGGCCAGCCCGAGAAGGACGTCAACGCCGAGAAGTGGTATACCGACGCCTATTACTGGGCTAAATACAACGGCCTGCTCAAGGGCAGCTACAGCGGCAATTACGATCTCAACGCCGACTGCCCGAGATGCAACGTGATCTACTATCTCTACAACTACAACAACATCAAGTCCGGCAGCGCTTCCGGCAGCTCCGCTCAGCAGAGCCCGGCTTCCGACAAGCTCACCGCCTCGGTCAAGAACCTCCTCGACTCCTATGAGACCTTCATCGACGAGTACTACTCCTTCATGAAGGATTACGATATCGAGGATCATACGACCAAGGAAGAGAACAACTTCAACAAATACATCGATAAGTATTCCGACTTCGTCGACAAGCTTGAAGACCTCGACTTCGATGATATGAGCCAGGCGGACCTGAAGTACTTCTTCGATATCATGAACAGGACCAACGAGAAGATGTACAAGATCAACGATCTGCTGTAATAAACACTGAGATCAAAGCAATAAAACAGCCCCGGGAGCGATCCCGGGGCTTTGCCTTGCTTAAAGGTCGGTCTCAGCGCCTGCCCAGCAGCTCTTTTGCCTGGGCTCTGGCGCTGTCCGTGATCTCGGTGCCGGAAAGGAGCCTGGCCAGCTCTTCTATCCTTTCTTCGGGCGAGAGGCGGATCACGGTGGTGCTGGTGCTCTTTTCGCCGCTCTCCTTTTTGATCAGGTAGTGATGATCGCCCAGGGCCGCGATCTGGGGCAGGTGGGTGATGCAGATGACCTGGCGGCCTTTGGAGATGGACCGGAGCTTTTCTCCCACGATACCGGCCGTGGCGCCGCTGATGCCGGTATCGATCTCGTCGAAGATGAGGGTCGGTATGCCGTCGATGTCGGCGATGATGCGCTTTAAGGCCAGCATTATCCTCGAGAGCTCGCCGCCGCTGGCGACCTTGGCCAGAGGCTTAAGATCCTCGCCTTTGTTGGCGCTCATGAGGAATTCGGCGCTGTCGGCGCCCAGCGCCGAGACGGGAGCCTTATCAAGAGCGACGGAGAACCTGGCTGATCTGAAATTGAGCTCCGACAGTTCCTTTCCCACTCTTTCCTCAAGAGACGCGGCGGCTTTTCTTCTGAGAGAAGAGAGCAGGGCGGCGCTCTCGTCGTAGAGCCCGCGGGCAAGGCGGATCTTCTCTTCGAGCTCTCTCACCTTTTCGTCCGAGCTCTCGAGGGTCTCAAGGGACGCTCTGGCCTTATCCGCGTAGGACATGACAGCCTCGAGGCTCCCGCCGTACTTGCGTTTCAGGGAATTGATGAGCTCAAGTCTTTCGATCGCCTCGTCCAGCTCTTCGGGCGAGAAGGAGGCTCTGTCGCGAAGATGCCTGAGGTCGCTCCTCAGATCCTCGGTGCGGTAATATATATCTTTGAGGGTCTCGGAGAAGCTCTTATATTCGGAGGAAAAGCTCTCGATCGCGCCCAGCTCTTCGGCGGCGTTGCCGAGCCGCGAATAAGCGCTGCTGTCGGATGCGAAAAGACCTTCATAAGCCGCTGAGAGGGCTTCGTAGATCTGCTCGGAATGCTCCATGACCGCTATCTGCTCGCTCAGTTCCTCGTCCTCGCGGGGCTTAAGGGACGCGCTCTGGATATCACGCAGCTCGTATTCCAGCAGTTCCTTCTGCCTTTTGGCGTCAGAAAGAGTCTTTCTGAGCTCCATGAGCGAGCCCGAAAGGGCGGCGTAAGCGGAATAACGCTCCGCTGTCTCTATTTTGACCGCGGCAAGCTCGTCTCCCCCGTAAAGATCGAGCACGCTCAGGTGGTTCTCTTTATCGAGCAGGTACTGATGGTCATACTGGCCGTGTATATCGGCAAGGCCTTTGCAGAAGGCGGAGAGCTGGGAGAGGGGGACTATGGCCCCGTTCACGCGGCAAATGCTCCTGCTCTGGGAATTTATCTCTCTTCTGATGATGACGGGAAGCTCGGCCGGAGCGCCTATCTCTTCGAGCTTTGCCAAAAGCGAGTCGGATCCGTCTATCACTAAGGTGACGACGGCCTTGTCTTCGCCGGTCCTTATGAGGTCGGTGTCCGCTCTCGCTCCCAGGGCCATGCTCACCGCCTCGATGATGACCGATTTTCCGGCGCCGGTCTCTCCGGTCATGACCAGCAGACCTTCATCAAGATCGACGTCGAGCTTCTTGATGACGGCGAAATTTTCTATGCTTAAACTGACGAGCATCTTTACTCGATTATCTCCCTGATCTTTTTGACTATCGCCTCGACGTGATCCTTGCTGTCGACTATGACCAGAATGGTGTTGTCGCCGGCGATGGTGCCGACGATCTCTTCGGTGGAGGCGGAATCGAGAGCCTCGGCCGCGGCGCTGGCGCAGCCGCTGAGCGTCTGGACGACGATCAGGTTCTCGGCGCTCCTGACGCTCCTTATGGTCTCCTTGAGTATCTTCTTGAACCTGTCGCTGATCTTGTTCTCGGTCTTAGGAGGCAGGGCGTAGTGGTTCCTGCCCATGCCGCTGCCGGTCTTGATCAGATTGAGATCGCGTATGTCCCTGGAGACCGTGGCCTGGGTAGCCTTGAAGCCGGCCTGAGAGAGCAGCTCGACCAGCTGCTGCTGGGTCTCCACCTCGTTCTGCTGGATGATCTCGAGGATCTTGTTCTTTCTGTTATAGCTCATGGTATCTCCTTTT
>JAEEGL011131874.1_pt1 | contig 22801 bp, 17 predicted proteins | sample 9134231 | NCBI WGS metagenome assembly JAEEGL01 (sample SAMN16246548, study PRJNA631951) | gut metagenome | biome: gut microbiome; feature: rumen; material: fiber-attached | host: Bos | place: Iran: Karaj | collected 2018-10 | reverse complement strand
AGTATATTTAGTTATTAATTTATTTTTTTTATTTAAAGCTAATAAACTATTTTCATCTTCATAAAAATCTTCATCATCAGATGAATTATAATCTAAAAAAGTATCAAATACATTTCTAATATTTTCTTTTTGAAGATTTTTTAAATATTTTGGTTGATTATTTCTTAAAATTTGAATTTGAGTTTTAATATTATCCATTAAAAATTAAATTTAAAAAAAATAGAATTTTAATTTTTTTAAATTAAAAAAAAAAATCTTTCAATTATATTTAATAATTTTTCCTATAATTTCTCCTATTTCCATTATCTAATCCCCAAACATTACACATCATTTCATTAAAATCTTCATCTTTTTCAATTAAGAAAGAAATAATATTATAATAATCTAAAAATTCTTCTAAACTAACTTTTTCATCTCCTTCAATACGATTTTGATTTAATAAATTAAAATGATAATCAATACTATCTAAAAATTCACTTAATTTTTCTTGTTCTGTTTTTTTACCTGATAAAACTTCAGGATGTTTTGATGCATTATAACATAATCTTACATCCATTAAATTTATTACATTTTCATTATTAACATCAAAATTTTGAAAAACTTTTTTGACTAAATTTTTTCTATAATCATTCATATCTCCAATTAAATTTTGAGTAAAAATTTCATAGTCAATTTCATTATTTCTATTATTATTAAATAAATTAAAAATTTGATTTATTTGATTTTTTGGAATATCAATTCTATAATTTAATAAATATTTTTGAAATTCATTTAAATTTGTTGTGTGATTATTATTTATATCATTTATCATAAATGTTCTTCTTAAACTCATTATTCCTCTTGTTCCTCTTTCTTTTAATTTTTGTCTTAAAATATCTAAAGGATCTTCTTTTATTATTTGAGGAGTTTTTTTACTTTTAAATGATATATTTTTATTATAATTATTATTTGATGTAATATAATTTACTGGTTCATCATCAACTCCAAATGGAATATTACTTTTATAATTTGGGTTATTTATTTTATTTAAATTTTGATTAAGTAAATTATTATTTCCTTCTATTTTTTTATCTTGTTTTTTTAAATTATAATCTCCTAATTTCCAACTTGAAATAATAATTGCTTCAAATAAATCATCATCAGGAATAAGTACACTAATATATTTATAATAATTTAAAAATTCATCTAAAGATACTCTTTTATTTTTAATACCAGATGTTATATTATGATGAGTTTGAAAAGTTTCAATAAATTCAGAATAAATTTCTTCTTCACTTTTTTCACCATTTAATACTAAAGGATTATTTCTAGTATTAAATAAGGTTTTAACTTCATTTAATTCAACAATACCACTTTTATCAAGATCTAATTTACTAAATGCTGATAAAATAACATTTTTTCTTCTTTCATTTAAATCTCCAACTAATTCACCTAAAAATTCAATATAATCAATATAACCTGTATTATTGATATCAAACATTTGAAATAAATTTTTTATTTCATTATCAGGAATATCTAAATTAGAAACTTTAAATGCTTTTGAAAATTCACTATAATCTAAAGTACTATTTTTATTATCATCAAATATTTTAAAGTGTCTAACCAAATTAAATAAACTTTTAGCTCCTAAATTAATAATATAATCTCTAAATAAATTCAAAGAATTATTATTAATATAATTATTATTATTATTTAAATTATTATCAACTTTTTCATATTCATTATCATTTTGATTTTCATTTTTCAAATTTTGTTTTTGTCCATCATCAATATTCCAAACATTATAAATCATTTCTTCAAATAAATCATCATTATCAATAGTACAAGAAACACTTTCATAATAATCAATAAATTCTTCTAAATCAACAATTCCTTCTGCTCCTTCATCACCATTTAAATACATATGATTAGCAAAAAATGTATCTAAAAATTCTTGAAGTACTTCTTCTTCATTTTTTTTCCCATTTAAAACAAAAGGATGATCTTTTGCATTATAATAATCATTAATATCATTTAATAATAATTGTCCTTTATGTTGATAATCTAAATAATCAAAAGCTTTTGCTACTATTTTTTTCCTTTTTTCACTCATTGGTCCTCTTACATTTCTAATAAATTCATCATAATTAATTTTTCCTGTATTTTCCTTATCAAATAATTCAAAAACATTATAAATTTCTTCATCATTTAATCCAAATTTATATGATAAAGCAATTTTTTTAAAATCATCAATATTTATACTTTGAGAATTATCTTTATCTGCTAATCTAAATGAACCTTCCATTGAAATTAAACCTCTTAAACCTTTTTTAAGTAAATTTCCTCTAATAATTTCAATAAGGGAATAATTATCATTTTTATTATTTGAATTTTTAAAATTTTGATTTTGATTACTTTGATAAGAGGAATTTTCATCAGTATCAACTTGTCCAGTATACATATTTGGTTTGGGAACTTCAATTTTGTTTGTATCAATTCTATCTTCATTTATTATTGATTGATTATTATATAATAGACCTATAAATTTTTTGTAGTCTAATTCACCTTTTTTTTCAGTGTCATATTGATTGAATAAATTTAAAATGTTTTGCTCTGTTAAACCGGTTATTCCTATTTTATATATTGTTTGAATAAATGTTTTTGGAGTACAAAATCCTGTGTTTCCTAAATCAAAATATTTAAAAGCTTTTAATAATACATTTTCTTCTAATGTATGCCCTGATGCCTTTAATGCTAATTTGTTTTTCAATTCTTTTTCAAATTGCTTTCTTAGAGATATGTTCATTTATTTATAATGTAATTTAAATTTTTAAATTTTTAAATTATTTTTATTTTTTATTATTTTTTATTATTTTTTTACTTTTAATCGACATTTACAAAAAAAAGATAATGAAAATAATAATATAAATATATTCTTCATTATATCTTTTAACTTTAGATGAATCAAATCTAGTCTATTTTATGTTATATAAAGATTAAAAGTTTAAAAATTCATATTTTTCTTAAATAAAGATTATAATACTATAAATAAAAAAATATAATATATTTTTAGTTAATCAAATTCAATATATAGATCAAGTTTAAATTAAATATATTAGGACATAACAAATTGAATAAATTAAAATGAGAAAGATAACTTTAGATTTCTTTGGAGAAAAAGAAGATATTGTTTTACCTTTTAATTTGTACTTTTTAAGGAAAGAAATTGAATATAATTATTTATTATCTCCTTTAGATGCCAATGAGGTTATAATAAAATATATTAAAGACTCAAAATCAATTATCATTTCAAATGATAATATTTACAAAGAATTTAAAAAAGAAAATATAAACTACATTTATTTAGATATAAGTACAGAAAGTAGGATTTATTTAGAAAATTTCAATGAAATTAAAGAAAATGAATCTTTAATAAAAAAATTAGAAATATTAAAACAAGAAAAAAAAGAAATAATTGAAAAAAATAATTTAGCAATGACTAATGGAAAAGAAAAATTAGTAAATATAAAAAATAAAATTACAGAATTAAATAAGGAATTTAATTCATTAAAAATTGAATTAAATGCAATTTATGAAAAAAATCTAAAGTTAAAAACTGAAAAAGAAAATGAGATAAATAGAATAAGTGAAATTTTAAAAATTCCATTAGATGAAAAAAGTACGTTATTAAAATTAAAAATACATCATCATAATAAAGAAGATGAATACATAAAACAAGAAATTAAAGAAATATCAAAAAAATTTTCTAAAAAAATATATCAGTTTTATACAAACTTAGATAATAACGAACATTCAATTGGCAATTTGAAACAATATTTTTATGAAATATTAAAACAATATTCAGATGAATTAGATGAAAAGATAATATTAAAAAAAAATGAAAATGAATTAATAGTTCATAATGGAATAATATGTTCAAAATGTGGAATTTTCCCAATAAAAGGAATAAGATATATATGCCCAAGATGTACTGGAATTAATTATTGTGAACAATGTCATAATAATTTTAATCACACTCATCCTTTACTTAAATTTTTTCAGACAAAATGAAAAAAAAAATGTTTTTAAATAAAAAAATATATTAATAATATTTAAAAAATAATTATTTAAAAAACATTAATTTAATTATTCATTAATAAATATATATATTATATTAATTTTCATATGACATTTTTCTATTACTGAACACTAAAGAATTATTAATTGAATTAATAAAATATCTTCTCTTTTTTTCTCTATCTAATATATATGTTTTATTATATTTACTAGACAACAATTTTATTTCGCTTTTTTCACTTCTATTATTATCTAAAATTCTATACATTAAATTATCAATTTTATTTCTTTCTTCTCCCATATTTTTTGTCATATTATAATTATCAGTTTTATTAAAACTTCTCAATGTAGTAAAATCTAAACTTAATCTATTATTTCTTTTTATTTTTTCCTTTTTATTAAAATTTGTATTTTTAAATTTCTTAAAATTAGAAGTTGTTTTAAATATTGGAATACACGATTTCCTAAAATGAATTTTATTCGAACTTTTTTTCTTTTCAGAATTTTCATTTTTTAACATTAAAAATCTTTTAAATTGAGTTGATGTTATTTGAAAATTTTTAACTGGAATAAGTGGAAAAAATTTCCTTTCATTATTTTTTATTTTTGACATACTTTTATGTTTAAATAAAGATTTTGCTATATCTAATTGTTTTTTTAATCCTATTCCCATTTGAGAATAATGAACTTTTTTAGTTTCTTTTTTCTTTAAACTTGGAATTGAATAATTCGCATTTGAATTATAAACAAAAAAATGATCTTTAAAAGGATCAATATCAAACATTTTTATATTCAACATTATTTGTAAAAAAAATTTTAATAAAAATATTAATACATCAACACAATACTCATAAAATAAATAAATAAATTACAATAATAATTTTATAAAAAAAAATTTCCTTCTTTATATTAATAATGATTTATTTTATAATTGACAAAAATATATAAAAAAATTATAATGATTAATTTAAATCAAATTATAAAATTTCATTTATTCATTTTTTAAATTTCACTTTAATATATTTAAATAATTATAATTATAATTATTTATAAATTATCATTTTTCTTAAATGAAAAGAGAGCCATCATCAAAAAGTTTAACTGATTCAGGAATAGATGATGAAAGAAAACAACAAGATTATTATACAGATGATGATGAAATGGAATTAGAAGAAGATTATGAATTAGATCCACCAAGGCCAGAATTAAATAATATTATATCTCAATCAATCTTATTATTAAATACTCCTTCAAATTCTCCTCCTCATCCAAGAACACTTTTTTTTTTATATGATCCAGATTATAATGAAAATGAATTAAATAAAAATTATTCATTTTCAGAAATTGAAATTACAGAAAGAAAATATATGGTTTTATATAAAGCTTATAAAAATTTGCCTTTATGTTTAAGTGAACCAATGGCTTATAATGGAATAATTAGAAGTAAATTATTTGATAATACAAATTTAATTTGGAAATTATTAAAACATGAAAAAATGTATCCAATATTAAATTCATTAAATAGATATCAAAGATATAATCATTTTCCTTGTACTTGGCAATTGAGTAGAAAAGATAATTTATATAATAATTATATTAAAATGAAGAATAAATTTCCAAATGATTTTAATTATATGCCTGAAACATATATTTTACCAAGAGATAAAGAAATTTTTTATTCTAAAATTGAAAATTATATTGTTACTAAAGATAATATGTGGTTAATTAAACCAGTCGCTTCATCAAGAGGAAGAGGAATAAGATTAATGACTGATAAAAATAATATTCCTGAAAAGACTTTAATTACTCATTATATTCCAAATCCATATTTAATAAATGGAAAAAAATTTGATTTAAGATTATATTTATTTATAACTGGATATTCGCCTTTAAAAATATATCTTTTTGATAATGGTTTAACTAGATTTTGTAGTGAAGAATATGATTTAGATATTAATAAAATGACAAATAGATATATTCACTTAACTAATTATTCAATTAATAAAACTTCAACAAAATATGAAAAAAATGAAGACTCTGAAAAAGAAGAAGGTAATAAATGGACATTACAAACATTAATAAAACACTTTAAAGAAAATAAAATAAATTTTGAACAAAGTTGGAAAAAAATATGTGATATTATGATAAAAACAATATTATCAATAACTGATAATGCACTTCCTATAATAAAAAAATTTAATGTAACTTCATGTAATTTATTTGAAGTATATGGAGTTGATATTTTATTAACTGATGACTTAGAACCTTGGTTAGTAGAATTTAATTTAAATCCAAGTTTAAATTGTGATAGTGAATTAGATATGAAAATTAAATCTAAATTATTAACTGATATGTTTAATATAATTGGATTAGTACCTTTTACACATAATGATAAAATTCAAATTATTGATAAAGAAATTAATTATAAAGATAATATTAGTGAAGCTGTTAATGAAGCTTTATGTGAATTTTGTAGACCAACTGGAGGATTTCAAAGAATTTTTCCTTTGAAAGAAAATATTAAAAATTATATGAAATATTTTGAAAATGCTGATGAAGAAAATAAAGCTTTATGGGAAGTTTTACTTAAATAAAAAAAAAAATAAATTATTTTTATTTTTATCTTGTTTCTAAATATATAAATTATTTTATTTATTTTTAGCTTCAAGATTTTTATTTTTATTTGTTTTTTTATAAATATTTTTAAAATGAAGCTCAATGAAATAATAAATAGTAATCAAAATTTAAAAGAACATTTTAAAGAAGAAATTAATCAAAATACATTAAAAGATGATGATTCAAAATTAATAAAAAATCGATTTGAGAATAGTAGAAATTTTATATTAAAAGATTATTTTTTTTCAAACTGTCAAAAAAAATTCGATAGTGAAAATTCAGATTGTGAAACATCAAATATAAGCCAATCAAATAAAAATTATTCTTCAATGAGTAATCTTCTTTTATCATAGTATATTTTAATATTTAATTATTATAGTTATTTAGATCAATCATTTAATATGAATAAAGAAGAAAAAAACGAAAATAATAATATTATAAATAAAAATATTTGTAATAAAATAATTAATAATACAAATAACATTATTAATACACAAAATTTTATTCAAATAAATTATAATAATAATCAACTTCCTGAATTTGTATTAATAAATAATAATATATATAAAAATTTGAGTCCTCATATTATTAATAATCAAAATTCAAAATTACAAATATCACAACAAGATATAATAATAATTAATTCATTATATAATGAAATTGATATTCAAAAAAACCAAATTAATTGTCGTTACTTACAAAATAAAATAATAACAGATCCAAAATATTCAAATGAAATTTTATTTCCATTCTTATTTCAAAACATAGTTTCTTTAATTAATTCACAATATGGAAATTTGATTTATCAAAGTTTTATTGAAGTATTAAATGCAAAAAATTTATTTATTTTTTTAACAATTATTAAAAATAATTTTAATGAAATAAGTAAATCATCAAATGGAACAAGAGTAATTCAAAAATTAATAGAAAAATCAATAAAATTAAATCAAAATGGAAATAATATTATTCAAAAATCTTTAATAGAAACATTAAAAGGTAAAATTACAGAATTTTCTAATGATGAAAATGCAAATCATATTATTCAAAAATTTATTATATATATACCTTATCCTAATAATAATTTTATTTTTGAAGAAATATATCTAAATTTTATGCATATTGCTATTACAAAATATGGTTGTTGTGTTATTCAAAAATGTTTATTAAGTGGTATAAAAGAACAAAAAGAGAAGATTATTTATTTAGTTTTACAAAATACTTTTAATTTAATTATTAATCAATTTGGTAATTATGTCTATCAAAGTGTTATTTTATTAAAAGATGAAAAAATTAATATAAAAATAATTGAAATTATTCTTGATAAAATTATTATTCTTTGTAAAGAAAAATATTCTTCAAATGTAATAGAGAAATTATTTGATATTGATAATATGAATATTAAAAATCAATTAATAGATTATATTACAAATTCAGAATCTAAAGTAATGGAATTATTAACTAATAAATATGGAAATTATATTGTTCAAAAAATGATAAGTATTTGTAATGATAAAAATTTATTTTTTCGAATTTTGAATATTATAGCTAAAAATGTTAATACTATTAATAAGATATCATTTGGAAAAAAATTAATAGGAAAATTAACAGAAAAATATCCAATTTTAATTTCAATGATTAATTCAAATAATAATGAAATAATATTTTAGATTCTTAGTTAATTTTATAATAGGACAATATTATATACAATTTATTAAATTATAGATATAATTTTTATATATATTCTAATTCTAAATTTTGAAGATTTAGCATTAATTGATTAATTTAACCTATTATTATAATGAAATATATAAATATTTAGTAATTTTGTATATTATTACATAAGAATTATATTTAATATAAACATAAATAAACAAAAAATAAAATAGATATATTATAAGTTAATTATTAAATTTAAAATAAATCAAATTTAAAATAAATGTTTATTATTTAATTCAATTTACCAAAAAATTAAACTATTTAATATCAATATAATATACATGAAATAATAAATTAATTATTTTTTATAATATTTTTTATATTTTTCAATTCTTTATCATGTAACTTAAATCTTTCATTATAAGATAAAATTAATTTTTGATGTTCTTCAATCATTTCTTCTAAAAAATTTATCTTATTGGATAATTCATAAGAATTATTTTTTACTTTATAATTATTTTGAAATGTATTATTAATTGGTTTCAGTAAATTATTTGAATTTTTAAAATCCAAATAATCATTTTGAAATTGAGATAAAAGATTATTATGTTTATTATAATAATTAAAAAATTCTATTTTTGATAAAAAGTTGTTATTAAAATTATTTTCTATATCATCCATATTTTGTAAAAATAATTCAAAATTTTTTTCCATTTTATCAATACCATTGTTTATTCCTTTAATATTATTTTCAATTAATTTTAATTTTTCAAGTTCTAATAATTTTTTGTCAAATGCATTTATATTATTTAATAAATTATCATTATTTTTATCAATATATTCTTTACATTGTTGTTCAATTTTTTCAATATATTCTTTATTTTGTAAAATTTTTTTTTCAAAATATTCATTTATTTCATTTTCTTTTTTATTAAAATATTCTTTATTTTCTTGTTCTTTTTTTTCAATTATTGAATTTGATTCATTATATTTTGAGTTTATTTCTTCTTTTAATTCATTATTATGTTTTAAAATTAAACTTGAAGTAGAATTCTTAACTTCATCAATTTTTTCTAAATCATTTTTTCTATTTTCTAACATGTTATTTTCAATTTGTTTAATTTTATTTTCCAATTCAATAATTTTTGTTTTAATAGGATTTAATTCATTGTTAAATTGATTCATTTCAAATTCTAATTTTTCTTGTTTTGATTCAACATTTGAATATAAATTAACTTTATAATTATATAATAAAGGATTAATTTCATTTCTTATTCTTTTATGAAATTCAAGACTTTCATTTAATTCAAGTAATCCTGGAGAAGATAATATTGAATGACTATATGATCTAAAAGGAATATCATATAAAAAAGGATTATTTCTATAAATACTAACTGCATTTAAAGAATTAAAATAAGGAAGACCTTCTTTTATTTTATCGTTAAGGTCCAAATAATTTTTCATTTAATATTTATAGTTAATTTAAAAATATATATATGAAATTTGAGAATAAAGAATATAATCAAGAAATAAAAGATTTTGAAAGAAATGCAAATATTTCTAAAATGGAGTTATCAAAATTTACATATAATTCAAATATTAATAGTAAAAGAATGAATGAATTACTTATATCATTGTCAAAAATTCATAAATCAATGATAAATAATTCTTTATCATCTATTAATTATTCAACTATTAAAATTGATTTAAATGGATATAATACTTCTAAATTATTAATGAAGACTATAAATAAATCTCAAAAATTATTAAATGAATATGAAAAATATCATGAAATTAAAGATTTAAAAAATAAAACAAAAAATAAAAAAAATATTACTCCAGAATGTTTAAAAAAAAATTCTAAAAAAAATAAATCATATGATTTAAACAAATTAAATAGTGAATTTGATTTAACATATAATTGTACAAATAATCAAAAAGAGCTTGAATTCACAAAAAGGAAATTTAATAATTTTATTAAAGAAAGGAAAGTAAATAATTTAAAAGAGGAAATATTAATGAATGAACATAAGAAAAAAATATCAATTTATAAAATTTTTGAACCAGAAAAAAATTATAATTCAAAAATTTTTTTAAGAAAAGTACATTCTCCTCAATCTTATAGTAATATAAGAAGTAGATATTTAGACTATGATAATTTAGACGAAAATAAATATGAAAGTCAAATAAAAAATTTTTGTCATTCAGCAAAAAAAAAAAATAATTATCATTCATCATTTAATTCTAATATAAATAAAATTAAAAGAAATTTAATTTCAGATTTATCAAGTGAATTAACTAATTCAACTGAAAAAAAAAAAGAATGTCGTAGAACACTTTCTTCTTATAGATCATATTATAATATTCACTTAAATAAAAATAATATCTTTAAAATAAATGAAGGGGAGAAAAAATTGATATTAAAATATGTAAATAATATTAATAAAATTGCTATTAATAAAGGATTAAATTTAGGAAAGAATTATTTAAAAAAAAGTAATTCTATAAATAATATTTTAAATAAAAAAAATAACTTAAATATTGAAAAAATAAACAAAGAAATGGGATTTAATAATGAAAATGAAAGTATAAGAAAAGATGTTAATAAAGAAGAATTATTAATTAATAAGACAAATAAAATTAAAAAATATTTAAATAAAGAAGGTAAAAAAATATTATTTCAAACTTTAAAAAAAATATTAAATGAAGATAGAATATTAAATAAAAGAGTAAATTATAATGATCAATTTGATAGGGTCATTGAAAAAAGAAGAAGAGAAACAAATTTTCATAAATTAGCAAAACAATCTATTATAATTGAAAAGAGTTATGGAAAAAAAATTGTTCCTGAAAATGAGAAAGAAGTAATAATTAAAATGACAAAACAATTTGTTAATAAACAAAAAAAATCTGATGAAGAAATGGAAACAAATTTAATGAAATATCAAATTTTATATGATATAGACAATCAACAAAATAAAAAATTTAATAAAAACAAATATTAATGTCTTTCAAAAAAAAAATAATTAAATAATATTATTATTTATAAAAATTTATATAAGATTAATATTTTATTTTCTAAAATTTATTTTATCATTTGTATTTGATAAATTTTTATAATATTGTTTAGATTTTTTATTTATAAATTGTCTTAAAAAATTATTTGAAATATTCATATTTGGATAATTTAATTCAGTTTCAAAATTCTTTTCTTTTTCATTTTTTAATTCATTTTCTTCTGAAAATAAATCTAAAAATTCTTTTTTTAATGTATGAAGTTGATAAATCATTTCTACTTTATCATTATTTTTTCCTTGTGAAAATGACATATATTTTTTATCAAAACTTTCTCTTTCTGATATAGGTGCATTTTCTAATATTAAATTATGAATTCTTGATATTTCTGCTGAAATAGCTTTTTTCTTTTTCTTTTTATTTTTTACAATTTCATCTACTATTCTTATATTAAAATCTATTATATAATTTTCTTTTTGTGATATTAAATTTTTTTGTTTTATTTTTTTTTCTTTCTTTAATATTATTTCATTATATTTATCAATAAATAAATTTGCTTTTTTAACTTTTTTATTAACATCAAAAAATAATTCATATTTAAATTTGTCAATTTCTTTCATTTTTTTTTCCAAATTTTTAATATTATTTTCTTTCTCAATTATTTTATTATATTCTTCAATAAGATATTTTAAACTTTTATTCTCATTTTCAAATTTATTTAATTTATTCATATTTTTACTGAAATAAATTTCTATTATTAATATATATATAATTAATAAACTTTTAAAATTTCAATTCTAATAAATAAATTATTTTATTATATTAAAGAATAATTATTTGTTTTTTCATCTCTTATAATAGAATCATTTATTTCACCTATATCTTCAAGAGATAATGTTCTTTCTTCATCTATTTTTATTTCTTTTATTTTATTTTTGTTAATTTTATTTGATTTATCTTCATTCAAAAAACAAAAAGTATAAAATCTAAATAAATAAATTCCTAGTAAATAAATATTTGTTAAAATAATAATCCATTTCATAAAATATAAATGTATTTTAATATTATTTAATAATTTTAATTGTTTATCATTTTGTGGATTAGATTTATCATCAATAATTCTTTTTGTTTCATCAATTATTTCAATGGAATAAAAAACTCCAAAACCAAGAGCAATTCCTTTAATTAACATAAAAAATAAAAATTCAACAACCAAATTACTTATTTTTTGTTCTTGAGTAGTTTTAATTTTAATATCATCATCTAAATTTTCTTCATCGTTTTTACAAATACAAAAACTTAAAAAAAAATAGAATAAAAAATAACCAATATCGAATGAAAATGCAGTTATTAATAATTTTAAATATGAAATACTTAATATATCAGTAAAATATTCATATTGTAAATAAGAATCTTCTGAAGTAATTTTATATAAATTATTTCCTTTTATTTGTATACAAATTGCCAAACCAAGATTTATAAATGATAATATAAAAGAAATTGTTATTATTATAATATAATTCTTTTTCATTTAAAAAAGTATTTTAAATATTAAAAATAAAAAATTTAGAATATTAAAATAAAAAAATAAAAAATATAATGGATTCACCATCAAAAACTGATGATGAAAGGAATGAAAGAATTCAAACATTTTTAAAAATAAAATCACCTGAAATAGGCGATAAACAATATTATACAGTAGAAAATAATAGCAAAATTTTTGTATTACATGATCCAATAATTAAAGTAGAATCTGATAAATCACAAAAATATGAAATTGACAAAATTTTTGAAGACAATACACCATATGAAAATATATATAATGAAATAACAAATAATTGTATTAATGATAGTTTAAAAGGAACTTATTTTACTTTTATAGCATATGGTGATTCAACAAGTGAAAAAAGAGATCTTATTTTTGGAAAAAATGGTTCTGATCAAATGAATGAAAATAGAGGATTATTTATTAGATTAGTTCAAGATTATCTTACAATTAAACAATCAAGAAATATTATTTTAAAAATAAATTTTATTGCTGTTAATGGAAATAAAATTATTGATTTATATAAATTAAATGAAATAAATGATAAAATACATACTAAAATTACACAAAATGAATTATTAGATAAATATTCAATTGATATAAAAATGAATAATGAAATATTACAAAAAATGAAACTTGTTAATATTAATAATTTAAAAGATGTTTTTTTTATGTTTAGAGTATATTCTTTATTAGAAAGATTAGATGAAGGTTTATTTCATTTATTAAGTTGGTCAAATTTTGCTTTTATAATAAATATCTTTGATAATTCAAATAATTTAATATCAAAAAATACTTTTATTATTTTAGCAGGTAATGAAAAAATAAATACAAAAATAACAAATCCTCATTCATATAATAAAAATACAATTGGAAATACAAAATATAGAGTTGATATTGAATATACTTTCGATGATATTATAAATAATTTAAAAACGAATCAATTATCTGAAAATGAAGCAGAAGATTTATTAAGTCAATCAAAATTAATGACTGTATTATCAAAGACTTGTTTTATGGAAAGATTAGGAGGAAAAAAAATAAGAAGAAAATTTAAAATAATTGGTACTATTTTACCTAATACTGGAGTATTTCCAAATGTAAAAGATACATTATTCTTTTTATTTGCCTGTAAAAAAATAGTAAGAAATAGACCAAAATTAACAGCAAAAGAAATAGAAAATTTAAAGAAAATAATGGGAGATGAAGATGATAAAAAAGATGATATAATATTTAATTTAGAAAGTAAATTAAAAACTCAACAAAAAGAAATAGCAGAATTAAATAATAGAGTTAATTTAAAACAAGAAAAAATTGATTTGATAATGAAAACTTATCAAGAACAAGTTAGTTGTTTAGTAAGAGAATTTGGTTTTAAAGGAGATATAAATGTATTATTATCAAAAAATGAATATACAAAAGAATCTATTTTAGCAAATAAAATTAGAAATGCTCCTGATAATAATAGAATTAAAGAAAATAGATTAAAAGAATTAGAAGAAAAAATTGAACAATTATTAAAAGAAAAAGAAAGAGTTAATAATTTACAAGAAATGAAAGAAACTGATAATACACTTGCTTTAATTTATGATGAAATTAAAGAAAATAAATTAAAAGAACAAAAGAAAATTAGTTTTGAAAATGCTCATAGTAAAGAAGTAGAAAATTTAAAAAAAGAACAAGAGAATTTAATTAAATTAATTGATAAATATAAAGAAGAAAATGAAAAAAAATTTAAAATAATTGAAAATCTTCCTAATATTATAAATAAAAATGTTGAAAATCATGATAAAAAAGAAGAAGAAAATGAAAAATTAATAAGTAAATTAACTAAACATTATAAAAAAGAAATTTCATTAAAAGGAAAAATTAATAAAACTGAAAATGAAAATTTATTTAAAAAATATGAGGAAAAATTAAGAGAAAAAGAAGAAGAATTAAAGAAAAAAGGAGAAATATTAGAAGAAGTAACTAAAAAAATGATATTAGATAAAGGAAAATATTTAGATGAAATTGTAAGATTAAATGATACATTTGATAATATAATTTCAACTTATAAAATGTGTTTTGATCAAAGAAAATTTGGAACAAATGTAAATAATATAAATAATTATCGTACATTTTTAAAATTAAAAAGTGACTTTGATAAAACAATTGACAAAGATGCAGAAAGTATAAATAAATATCAATATCCAATATTATATAAAACACTTAATGAAGAAAAAGGAGGAAAAAGACAATCATTATATTTATTCCAATCAAAAGAAGAAGAAAATAAAGAAAATATATTATTATTAAGTAAAATTGAATCAAATATTAATGAATCAAAACATAAAAATAATGAATTATTAATTTTTAAAGATTTAATTAAAGAAGATGAAGAAGTTGAAGCAATGGAAAGAGATGATTTATTTGAATATGTTAAAAAAATAAAAGAAAAAATTGATGATTTAAATGATTATAATACTAAATATATAAATCATAAAATTGGTTATTCTGTAAAAGAATTTGAAATAAATGATAATAAAATAAAAGAATTATATTCTAAAATTGATCATTATAAGAAATTATTAGAAGAACAAACATCAAAATATAAAAAATCAAAAATAATAATTGAATCAGATGAAAGAACAATCGAAAAGTTAAGAAATGAAAATTTTATGTTAAAAAAGATGATAGAAAAAAAAAATTTTGAACCTTTAAAAATATCATCTTATAATAATTTTAATTCATTTTATAATATTCCTACAAAAACAGCAACAAATTTTAACAAAAATTTTATAACTTCAGAAACAAATTTTAAAAATCCTCAAATTCAAATTCCAGAAATAACATCAAAAAAAGGAAATACAAGTTATCCTACACAAATAACTCTTCCAACTGCAGTTTCAACTAAACAAAATGTTTTTAATAATAATAAATATAATAAAAAATCTTTTAATAATTTAAATAGACCAATGAGTAGTTCTTCAAATAATCTTAATTCATATTATCATTTTCAAGAACAAAATTCAAATAATTAAATAAATATTAATATTATAAATTTTTTTTAAACTAAAAAAATTTTTTAAATTGAATTTGATTTTATAAAAAATAATGTCAAAATCATTTCCAAAAGATTTATTTTTAGTAGAAGGAATATCACATTTTTGTTTTAATAATAATTTTACTCAAGTAGCAATATCAAAAAAAAATCACATAATAGAAATATATAAAATAGAAAATATAAAAGATTTCTCATCATATAAATTATTATATACATTATCAATACATAATCAATATATAAGTGGATTAGATTGGCATTCAAAAACAAATAAAATTTTATCATGTTCATATGATAAAACATCATTTATTTCTTCATATGATAAAAATAAAAAAAATTACATTTCTGAAAATGTAATTGTATCAACAAAATTAGGTTATTTAACTTGTTCTTGGAATAATAGAGGAGATAAATTTGTTTTAGGATCAAGTAATAGACAATTAATAATAGGATATTTTAATAAAGAAAATAATTGGTGGATAGGAAAAAATATAAAATGTCATAAAAGTTCTGTAACTTGTGCTAAAATTTCACCAAATAATCTTTTTGTTATTTCTGGTAGTATTGATATGAAAGTTTATATTTCTAGTTGTTATATTAAAGATATTGATGAACAATTTATTACTAATGATATCAAAAATTTAATTAAAGATTTTGGTATTGTTATTTATGAATTTAATATGAATTCTTGGGTTAATTGTGTTAATTTTAATGAAAATGATATTGGTTATGCTGCTAGTCAAAATTCACTTTTTGTTGTTTTGAATTATAAAAGTGATAAAAATTATATTGTTAAATTAAAACATTCTCCTTTTGTTAAAATATTACCTAAAAAATATAATGAAATTTATGCTGTTGATTATAATAGGAATATTTATTTATATGAATGTCTTGATAATAAATGGAATATTAAAAAAATATTTAATAAAGAAAATAATAATGATATTGAAAAAAGTAATAATAATAATGAAAATAATAATAATAGTAATAATAATAGTAATAATAATTTTATTAATAATAGTAATAATAAAAGTAATAATAATGATTATGAAAGTAATAATGATAATGAAAGTAATAATAATGATAATGAAAGCAATAAAAATGAAAATAAAAAAGAAAATTTGATAATTAAAATAAAGGAAAATGAAAAAAAACATTCCACCAACATTAGTTCAATTACTATTAAACAAGATGAAATTATAACTACTGATTTAGCTGGTTTTGTCAAATTTTGGAATATTTAAATATTAAATATAAATTAATATTGATTAATAAAGTTAATACTCATTCATATCAGATTTTGTCTATTTAAATAATAATTTAATAATTAAATATTTCTAATATATATTTTATATTACATAAAACTACATATCATTATATAATAATATATTAATATCATTTGAATTTAGAAATGAAATTTTTATATTTATTTTACAAAGTTTTTGTTAATTTGAATAATTTTGAATAAATTCATTAATATATGTATCATATCTTTTATTTGTTAAAGAAAAAAAATTTCCACAATTAATTAACACTTTATTAAATGGAATTTTTTTAACTATAGAATGTAAATTATCAAATTTGTCATCATAATTTTCTGGAATTTCATATAAATTGTTTTCATCAAATAAATTATTAATATATGATTTATTATTGTGATGATGATTATTATTATTAATTATATTTTTTTTGTCTTTTAATATTGATAAAAATGAATCTAAAGAATTTTCTTCTTTTTCTTCATTATTTTCTGTTATTAATTTATGTGAGCTTTCTTTTTCTATATTTTTTTCTATTATTTCAAGTAAAGAAGTTGTATTTTGATTATTTAAATTAATTTGATTTCTTTTAATTATTGATTTATAATTTTTTTTTTCTATTTGAATATCTTTTAAAATTTTATTTAAATTAATTGATATTGTTTTATTTCTTATATTTCTAAAATTTGAATTTACATTATTTTTATTACTTGATGTTATTGTATTATTTGTTTTACATTGTGTACTTGCTTTAGATATAATTTTTTTATTATTTGTGTTATTTGTTTTATTTAACTTATTATTATTTTTTTTATTTTTAATATTATTATTTATAAAAGAAGAAACTAAAATTTTATTTTCTTTTTTAACATTATTAGTTATTTTTTTTTGAAAAGGATTAAATAAATAATTTTTATTATTTTTAATTATTTTTTTTTTATTTTTATTTTTGCCATTATTAAGTGTTAATTCAATATTTTTGACTTCCTTTTCATTTAAAATATTATTATTTAATGTATGAAAATTATTAATTTTAAAATCTTTTGTATTTTTTAAATTACAATTTCTAATATTTGACTTTGAATTTAGTTTATTATATATTTTTGAATTTTCTTTTAAAATTGAATTACTTTTAATTATATTATTAATACTAATATTTGCAGATTTTTTTTCATCATTCTTTTTTGTTTTTTTTGATTTAAACAAAAAAGAAGAATAATCAGATTTATTATTATTTTTATTTACGATTTTATAATTAGAGATTTTTAATTGTGTATTACAATTTTGATTTGTAAAACTTGATTTAGAAATAAGAGAATTAACTGAATATTTTGAAATATGAGATTCACTTATCATATTTTTATTACCTAAAGTTTGTGCTGTATTCTTTTTTGAGACAGAAAGTATATTTGAATTTTTATTTTTTTGTATTTTTTGTATTTGATTTCCCATTGTAATATATGAAATTGCTAAATTATGTTTTTTATTGTTAATAATAAATTGAAAAGGAAATGGATTACTATTAATACTTATTGGATTTGATTTTTTTGTTTTTTGAAAATTATTGTCTTTAGTTAATAATATTTCTGAAAGATTCATTTATTTGTGATATTTATTTTCTAAAATAATTCACTTTAAAATTAAATTAAAAAATGGAAGAAAAAATATTAAATGAAAAATTATATAATAAATTAGATAAAATTGACAAAGAAAATGTAGATAAATTTTTAAATAATGACTTAAAAGAATTCTATTATTTAATGAAAGAACAAATAAAAGATTATAGAAATAATATTTTTATTCCAAAAATTAATGATTTAGATGAACAATTAGATGAACCTTATAAACATATTTTAAAAAGCAATCAATAAATCTTAATAAATTTACTTTATTTTCATTTTAAATTAAATTAAAAATTAATTTATATATAAAAATAATTGAATATTAAAACAAAAAATAAGGACATATAATACATTTTAAATTTGATATTTTGATTTATAAACACCTCTTGAAATACTTGAAAAATTATTGGAGTTTCCAAGATTATCATCAATACTTTTTTTACTTTCAGTTTCGCTTTCTTTATTAAGAAAATCTTCATAACTAAAATTAAACATTTTTTTTAAATTTTCATCTAAACTAGATTTAATTTCTTTTAATTGTTCTGAATTTTTTGATTCGTTAATAATTTCTTTAATTATATTATTATCATTAGTATTTGTTATTGATTTTTTATTTTTTTCATTACTTTTAAAATTTTCTTTATTATCTATTAAATCACTATTTTTATTATTTATTTTGAAATTCAAAGAAAAATTTGATTTAGAATGCTTCTCTTTTTTTTTTAATGAATTTCCTGTAGTATGATTATTAGTTCCATTTGATATTATTATTTCACAAAGATTTGATATTTTATTATTTCTATTATTTGTATCTTTTATATTTGGACTATTATTATTTTTTTTTATATTTTTAATTTGTTTTTTGTCAGAAAAAATTTTTTTTTTTGAAATTGGTTTTAAATCTATTTTAAGAAGTTCTGAATTTATTTTTTCAAATAATTTTAAATTTAAAGTTGTTTTATGATTTCCAAAAATAAATTTTTTCATAGAAACTTTTTTATTATTTTTATTATGTTCATTTTTACTTTTTGAATTAGAAGGTGATTTACTATTACTTTTAGATTTACTTTTACTATTACTCATTGTTTTACTATTTAATATTTTACTTTTAGTTAAAGTATATAAGGATATATGTTTCTTTATTAAATTATTTATTTTATTACTTGGAATTATATTTATATCATTTCCTATATTATAAGGTAATTTAATTTTAGTATTATGATGATTATTATTTATACTAGATAAATCATCTATATTTATACTATTATTTATCATTGTTTTTATTAAATTTGTAATTGATGATGTTATTGAATCTTCTTTTTTTGTATTCATTTTATTATTATAATTATTTAATTCTTTTGAGATATCAATTAAAAATTTATTTTGAATATCTTTATAAATTTCATTTGGTAATATTTTTTTCATATATAAAAATAATTTATCAATTGCATGTTCATAAATTCTAATTGATATTTTATTAAATGTTCTTTGTGTATTACTTTTACTAGAACTTCCAATACTATTTTTATCATTGATTGAAGATTCTGGATATTTTAAAGTATTTTTCAATATTCTATTTGTAAAAAAAATTTCATCTCCACTTTTACTTTTTGATTTACTTTTTTCTTTACTTTGAGTTTGAGTTTTATTTATTATAATATTTTTACCGACATTATTTTTAACATTTATATTATTTTTATTTGTATTTTTATCACTATTTTTTATATTCAAATTTAAAGTTTGATTTGATGTTGCATAATATTTATTATTATTTATAGTTGGTTTTCTACCTGTTGTTCTATTTGATAAAATTCCATGTTTTGTAAAAGGTGATAAATCAATTATTGATTTCATTTATTTATTTTTTATATAAAATAATAATATTTAGATGAAAAATTTAAAAATAAATTCATAAAATATGAATAAATCAAATTCAAGAATAAAATCTAATATTATTCCATATAATTCTAATAATATTGGTTTTTCTTCTTCAATTTCTTCCAAAAAAAATAATTCTCATAATAAACATTCTTTTGATATTTCATTACAAAAAACAAATTCAAAATCAGTACAAAAAAATACAAATTCAATAAATATTAAATATGGGGAAAGACTTTATCATAAAGGTATTGCATATAAAAAGTTAATTGAAAATAAAATACAAAAACTTAAAAAATCAATATTAGATAAACAATTAACTCAATGTACATTTCATCCTAAAACTTTAAAAGTAAGAGTAATATCAATAGAAAAAATTAAAAAAAATAAAAAAAAATATAAAGAAAGAAAATCAAATGATTATAATAATAATTATTTCCAAAAAAGTTTAAGTTATACTAATATAAACTCAAATACAGAAGGAAATATAAACTCAAGTAATATAACTAAAAATTCAAATATTAATGCTATAAATAAAACTAATAATAATTTATCAATTCCAAAACCAAATTCAAATATAATAAAAAAGAAAAAAGTAAATTCTTATAATGTTTCATTAAAACTATATAATTATAATAAAATACTAAAACAAAAAAGAAAAAAAGAAATAGATAAATTTTTTCAAACAAATTATCCATTTAAACCAAGAATATCAAAAAGTCAAGAAACTGTTCCCGCTAAAAATAGTTTTTTTTCAAGATTACAAAATTGGATAAATAATCAAACAATAAAACAAATTCAATTACAAGAAGAACTTTTATATGATAGTCAAACTGGTTTAAGATTATTTTCTCCTAATATTTTGCATACTACATATTCTAATTCACAATTTTTTTCTTCTAAACAAAAATGTTTAAAATTATTTGATGAGTCAAAATTAAGAAAAAAAAAAATTCAAATTGCTATTAATGAATTCAATGATAATATTTATAGAATGGCTAATTCGACTTTTTTTTCTCCTAGAAGTAGACTTATTATTGATAATTTAATGAAAAAAATATTTCAAAAAATTTTTCAAATGATTTCATTAAATGGAAATTTTATTGATAATTTTAATATTAATTTAGAAAATATTGATATTAATATTCTAGAAATTTTTATTCCTTTATTTCAAGAAATAGATAATAATAATGATGTATTAAATGAAGAAGATTTTGTTGAATCAAGTTTTATTTTATATAATAAAATGAGTATATATCAAAAAAACATATTAATTGAATGGTATTTTAATTTATTGAAAACTGAAAATCATAAAAAAAAACAATATTTAATTAATATAAAAAATAATTCTTTTAAAAATAATAATTATAATAATTTAATAATTCAAACTGATTCAAATTCAATTATTAATAATAGAAATAAAACAAATAATACAATATTTACTAATGATTTAATAACAAATAATGATTTCTTTAATAATTCAATTAATAATTTAACACAGGGAAATAATGAAAAAATTATTGTTGTAGATCAAAATGAAATTATAAAAAAAGAAAAAGAAAAAAATAAAGAAAAAATAAATAATAATATCTGTACTTTTAGACCTTTATCAAATGAATCTACATCAAGATTATCAAAAAATATTGAATTAAATTCTCCATCAACAAATAATAATAAAAATATTGTAAAAGAAGAAAAATAATCAAAGAATAATATTTTAAATTATACTTTATTATTTTGTCAATTATATATTTTATTATATTAACTTCAATTATTTATTTTAAAAGATAAGTATTTAAAAAGATAAATAAAAATTTAAATTATAATTTATAACATTTATATTTTTAATAATCATGAATAAATTAGAAATTCCAAAAGTCATATTAGATTATATTATAGATGATTTTAAGAATGTTTCATGGGAAAAAGAGGGAAATGAAGTAAAATAAATTAAAATAAAATAAAATAAATATATTTAGATATTAAATCATAAAGAATTATTACATTTAGATGAAAAAGAATTATCAATTCTAAAAGTTTTAATTACAAGTGGAACACCATTAAAATATAGAAAAAAATTATGGTTATTTTGTTCTGGTGCTCAATATTT
>JAEEGL010710805.1_pt1 | contig 22801 bp, 29 predicted proteins | sample 9134231 | NCBI WGS metagenome assembly JAEEGL01 (sample SAMN16246548, study PRJNA631951) | gut metagenome | biome: gut microbiome; feature: rumen; material: fiber-attached | host: Bos | place: Iran: Karaj | collected 2018-10 | reverse complement strand
TTTCTTGTGCAGAATATAATTTAAAATACATACCAAGTTCTTTTTCAAATCTCTTCTTAAATTCTTCTAGATAACCTTCTTTAACTTTAAATGATACTGCACGTTGATCAATGGATGTATTTCTTTCCATTAATTCAACCAAATCAGGATAATCTTTTATATATAAATTATCTACTTTAATATGACCATGATCAGCAACTACAATGACCAAAGCATCATCAAGTTCTTTACATAAATCCATTATTTTAGCATTTCTTTCAAAGATTAATCCCATAGCTTCAGGTCCATCTGGGCCATATATATGCATGGTACTATCTGGTTCCGTATCATAAGCATAAATAAATTTTTTACCTGGTTCTTTGCACTTTTCTAAAACACGATTTAACATATCGTCTAAATCATCATATTTATCATTCCCAAAAGGAAAAAACTCATATGCTGTATATTGTGCTTGTTCATTTATTTCATCAACAATTGTTTTGGTTGTTAAAATTTCACTTTTAAGTCTTACATAATCTTCGTTAATTTCTGTAGTGCCTTTTTCAATATTCAAGAATAGTGTTATTACTTTATCTATTTCATGAATATACATATTCCAGCCTAACCATCCATGTTCAACAGGATTAAGTCCTGTTCTTACACTTGTTGTAGCTGCAGTCGTTGTAGCTGGAAAAACACTTGTGATATCACAAATTTTATTTTGTAAAAAGAAGGAATCCGGATCTAATGATCTATCTAAAATACGAGATCCCATTCCATCTAATAAGATAAGAACTACATTTTTAGGGTTATCCGCAAGTAATTCATCAACTTTACTTAATGATTTATGATGATACTCTAATCCAAAATGTTTTCGTATTGAGCAAGCCAAATTTGTTAAACAATTGTTATAATCGTTTTTTACGTACATAAATCCCCCTATGTATTATTATTTAGAAAAACTTAAATCATCTGCTAATTTCTTAGTAGTTTCTTCACTCTTAGAAGTTAAGGCTACTCCTGTATTAGAATCATTTATTAATAATACAAAATTATAATCATCACTTACTTTATATAAGTAATATTCATTATCACCTTTTTTGCCTTCTTCCATAGCAATTAAAGTCTTATTATTAAATAACTCTTTTAATTGATCATAGTTTTCTTTTGTTATAAAGATAATAGTCGCTTTTTCTTCTTCACCACTCATTACTTTTACTGGTTCTTTATCAGTTAATGTATAATCTCCTTTAACTGTAACAACTACTTTTTCTTTAGTATTCTCAGAAGTGTACTCATATTTCTTTTCTTTTCCACATCCAACTACTAAAACCAATAATAAGCAAATAACAACATATTTTAATTTCTTCATTCTATTTCTCCTCCTCTATTCTTATATCTATATTATCTAATATCTTGTTTAAATTATCAAGGTCCTTTGCGTTAACAATAACACAAATTTTATTATCACTGTTTAAATAATGATAATTTTCATCTTTAAAGACAAAACCATATTTATTTTCTACTTTCTCTACTTCCGTATCATTTTTATAAGTATTACATTCATCTTGTTTTAAGAATCCTACACTACCTATTAATTCATCACTATTTTTAATATAGAAATATTCTTGAATATCGTACTTTAAGTTACTATCTTCTTTTAATTCAACTACTATTTTTTCTTTATCACTTAATCGATATTTTATAACTTCTTTAACTTCACTTTTGCATCCAATTGTTAACAAAAGTATAAATATTAATAAAATCTTTTTCATAATTACTCCTCGAAAGTAAATTCAATTCTATCTTCATAGACATTAACATCTAATAATATATTATCATAATTTTTTTATTTGTAATAATTTTAGTTAAAAAAAATGCTACTATCCCTAAAAGATAAAGCATCCTTTTTAATTTCTTTTATTTATATTTATTAGCTATATTACTTCTCTACTAAACTTTCTCTAAGTTTTAGTAGGTCTTCTGGAGCCATGCCTAAATAATCAACAAAGTAATCTTTTAAATTATGATATTTAGATAAAAATAGTTTTATTGTTTCTTCCATATACCAAGATTTAGATGCACCTACCCATGCTGGATACTCTGGATGTTTTAAATGGAATAAGTTAACATCATCTTTTAAATAATTATAAGATAATGTATAATCAGCAATAATATCTTTATTATTAACCCCACACAAAAGAAGTAATAACATGATAATTACTCCTGTTCTATCTTTACCCATTGAACAATTAATAATAATTAATCCATCATTATCTTTAATAGCATCAAATATTAATTTAATATTTCTATTTTCTAGTAATTTAATATAACCAGCTGGAATTTCTTTTTCATCTGTTGGTATTGAATCCATAAATGGGATATTTAAAAAATTAACTTTATCTTGTAAATAATTAGCTCTAAGATCAACATCTTCTTTATCTCTTAAATCAATATTTAAAACAAGATCTTGATTTTTTAAATATTCATATTCTTCTTTCTCTAAATTCTTAATTAAACTACTACGCATAATGCGATTAAATTTAGTTACTCTTCCATCTTTTGTTGCATAACCACCAATATCACGCATATTAGAAATATATTTAAAATTCAAATGACGAATATTCATATTTCACCTCTATAATCCTTGAGAAATATTAGGTAAAACAAAGATAACCAATAATACAATAATAATGATAATTAAGATGATTGAACCAATAGCATTATCTTTTCTTTGTTTACTTATTTCTTCCATTTCTTTTTCAATGATTTCTTTTCTATATTGAGGTCCATTTTGAAAGAATTCATCTTCAGACTTATTGGAATAACCATTTAATTCTTTATTTCTTTTATTTTCCTCATAAGTGCTTTTGCCAACACTTCCATAAATATTAGCCATAATATCACCCACCAATAGTTACCATATTATTTGGTAATGAATCCCTATTTTTTCTTTTTTCACTTCGTTTATGATTTTTTATTTTTTCAAACAATTTAACAATATCATAAGATACAATTGCTAATGCAGGAACAAAAATTAAAGCTACCCATCCAATATAATTAGATAATATTACTTGAATAAAACCAATCTTTGGAATTCTCATAACTACTTTTCCATAAACTTGACTTTGCCTAACTGTAAGTGGATCCGCTATCGAATTGTAATCACCTTTAGTAACAAAATAGTATTCTCCATCAACTTGGTTCTTTTCAATAACTCGATGGGTAATCATTATTCCTGGATATTGAGGATTCTCTGAAAAGTATGTTACAACATCTCCAACTTCTATATCTTTAGGATCTACTCTTTTAGTAATAATTGCATCATTAACTTTAATAACCGGTGTCATACTTTGTGAAACTATAATATAAGCATTATATAGAGGTGGTTTCCAATCACCATTATTAGCATTCTTTTTAGCATCAAGTATATAAGCAATAAAAATGATGCCAACAACTAATAATAAAATTAAAATTGTGTATAGTAAAATACTTGCCATATAGTTAAACAACCACTTGACATCTGGCCAAATTTTCTTTACAGTTTGTACCATTTTATCACTCTACTCTCTATTATAAGAATACCATAATATACTTGATTATACAATTAATATGGCAATAAAAAAGATTGACATTGTCAACCTTTTTTTATAAGTCCATAATACTTATTAACATTGTATGCCCAAGCAGCATCTTTACCATATTTTTTATACATTTCGTAAGGACTACTTATATCCTTACTAACAAAATTATCTTTAATATAATCTACTAAGTCATCAAATGATTCTTCGATGTTTTTATATTTTTTATATTTTCCTCCATGACAACTTGGATTACCACTATTACCAGCTGCATTATTACACATTCTTACGAATGGTTGGCATTCAGTACTACATCTTGAATTTACATAGATAATACTTGCTATTAAATATGGATCAACATTACGATTAATAGCACTACCTGTAATCTTTTCTCCATATCCTTCTAAATAAGTATTTTTATAATACTTTTCAAGTTTACTAGCGATAGCTTCTTTCTTTTCACCATTCCATTCATTGATAACAACAGGTTTTGGTTCTGAAGGTAAATTACTTTCTTTATCTGTAGGCTTTCCATTGAAATAAACCATAAGTTCATTATCTTGGATAAATATGTTTGTATAGTCTACACCTTTTATAAGAAGATAATTAAATAATGCTACAAATATTATAATTATTATTCTTCTTTTCATATTTACCTCCTTTTATTTTTCTTCGTACTCGATTTCTTTTACTCCACTTTCAACTTCACTTTTTACAATATCTTTAACAATCTTTTTAATAATAATTGTTGAATAGATATCAAGAACAGCATCAATAAGTAATACTGCACCAATAACTCCAATTAAGAAGTTAGTAATTGCTTCCGCTTTTAACATAATAAATACTGCAAAACCAATAAATAATAATGCAATTATTAAATTAATATACCAATATTTATAATTATTTCTTTTTAATACAATAGCATTTTTAATTTGGAAAATGGCATCAACAAAAATAATTATTGATCCACAGAACGGAATAATTGATTTAAATATATCTGGATTAAGTACTAAGAATAAACCAAATGATATACACATTACTCCAGCTAAGAAATTAAATCTATTAAGAATAAATTCTTCTTTTTTAGTAAATAGATTAATTATATAAATTACACCATAAAGAATAATTAAAAATCCAATAATATAGTTAATAGCATCTGTTATAAATTTAGGATTTAAAATCATTAATAAACCCAAAATGATATAAACAATAGATACTGCAAATGAATAATTTCTTATTTTTTTAATTTGATCCATAACACACCTCTATAATTCGTCTCAATCTAAGAAAATTATATAAAAAATATAGTGTTTTGTAAACTAAAATATAATTAATTCTTAAAATATAATTAACTTGTGTTATAATATTATAGGATAGGAAGGGTAATATATGGAAAATACTATTTTAGAAATCGTTTTAACAGTAATTCCTCTATTTGCAACAGCAATAACAATCATCCTTTGGTACGTTAAAGGATATGATCAAAAACTTAAGACAAAAGGATATCTTTATACACCACCTAAAGGCTTAGATACAGTTGATGTTGGATATATTTATAAAGGTGAAGTTAAAGAAAAAGATATTAATTCACTACTACTTTATTTAGCAAGTAAAGGTTATTTAAAAATAGTAGAAATTAAAAATTCTTTTTCCATTGTAAAATTAAAAGACTATAAAGGACGTAATAAAAACATAAAAGAATTCTTCAACAAATTATTTAATGATAAAAAAGAAGTTGTTGAAGATGAGTTATATGACACATTCTATAAAACAACAGATAATATACGTTATCAAATAAATAAAAATATTAATACAAATTATTTTATTAATAACAGTTTAACAGTTACTATTATCGATATACTTGCTGTATTATGTTTATTTTGTGTAGTAACAATTAATTATTTTGAACATGTTAATAATGAAATAAACTTTTGGTTAGTAAGTATCTTTATGTTATTTTATATAATTACTTATATGCCAATAAAATCAATGAACAACATAACAAAATATATTAATAGAATATTTATACTTGTATCATTCTTCTTTATCTTAGTAGTAGGGTTCGATATTACAAAAGCATCATTCTTATTAAATAATTTCTTATATTTATTATTAATTGCAATTATTAATACTGTTACATTATTTATGCCAAAAAGGAATGATGAAGGTATTGTTATACTAGGACAAATAAAAAGATTTAGAAACTCTATTAAATATATTGAAAATGATAAATTAAAAGAATTAATTAAAGAAGATAAAAACTATGTTGAAAACATCTTTCCTTATGCTTATGTATTAGGATGTACAAGAAGCTTAATTAAAGCTGCTGAAGAAGTTGATGCAAATAAACCTAAATATGTTAAATTACTAGATAAAGAAGCTACACTTCGTGATGAATATAAATTCTTAAAGAAAGTTACTGGTAATTTAGATCGAAGATATGGTGATGATTATTATTAAAAAAGAGTTACAAAAGTAACTCTTTTTATTTTATATAAAATACCAAATAATACCAGCAATACCAGCTATACCCATTAGAGCATAACAAACAAGTTTTGTTTTATAAGTATAGATTTTTTTATGTTCACCTAAAGCTTCCCATTCATATATTTCAATAAATGGAGTTGGATTTCTTCGGTACCATCCACGAATTATTACATCTTGATCAACATATTTAGCTGATTTAAAGATAGCAAATATTTTATCTAATAATCTTAATGGTTGTTTATAATCAACAAAGACAATACCAGTTTTATCTTTAACAATATAGTCTTCACTAAAGATACAACCAGGATCTCCCTTACCAATAATCTTTCCTTCTACTTCACAAGGAACAGCAGTTACACCTGATACATTAACAACACCAAGTAAATCACGTACTGTAACTTTTTGGAAGTCTTTACCTCGATGACTTCTTTTGAAGATTATAAATAATGATAAAGTAAGAAGTATTAATCCAATACCAGCTATTAATTTCCAAATATTAGTATCATCGAAATTAAGTGCAAAGAACATCATAGCAAAACCAGTTCCAAGTAATACAATATATGGCATAAGAACAATTAATAATTCAAGAAAGAAATTACCCACATAAGATTCTTTCTTTTCTAGATCAAATTCAACATAAGGTTTTTGTCCATAATCTTTACATGACTTACTAATCATTGTTAAACGTTTAGAAATAAGTGGATGTGTAGAACCTAATTCATAAACTTTAGCCCATGGATTCCACATTTCCCATTTCATTGCATTCTTAACGGCAGCAGTATCTGAAATATCATTATTTGTCTCAACTATTAAAGATTTAGATGTTTTAGAATCAAAAATACCTAAAGCACCAATATTCTTAGTTGATCTTTGTTCTTTAGAACTTGTTGCAATAGAAAGTCCAAATCCTACTTTAATTAAAGCAGTTTGCATTGCATTTGGATTCTTTGTTGTTTGATATGAAAATTCATCTGCATAATACTCTCTTGTTCTTGATAACCACAAAATAATATATTGTGAGATAATATAAAGTACATAAGCTACCATACCTACTAAAGCAGCATTTCCTTTGTTATCATTATCACCACTACTATTTGTTCCTAAACATATTTCATATACATAATATAAAAGTAATGGAACAAGTTGAGCAAAAGTCATAAATAACATATCATAGTGAACAATATGTCCCATTTCATGACCTACTACTGATAATACTTCATCTTCATTTAGTAGTTCAAAAATACCTCTTGTTAAAACAAGTCTTGCATCATTTTTTGTTCTACCATAAGTAAAAGCATTTGGTGCACCATCATCAATAATACCTATTTTAGGTCTTTTCATATTATGTTTTGCACAAACATCATTAATGAATTTCTCTAAATATTCTGGTATTGTACTAGTTTTAAAATTAACTTTGTAAAACCATCTCATTGTAAGATCAGTAATCCAAGGTGCAATAATAAATTGAATTACTAATGTAATAATTGATATCAATAAAGCTGTTGTTATAGGAAAATCAGCTGCAATTGCTGCAAGTATAAGTATTCCAGCAAGTAAGCCATATAATCCTGCCATTGTCATTATTGATACCCCATATAAACTTCTTTTCATTTTTTCCTCCAACATTAATCTTATCACAAAAAACAAAAAAAGACATAAATAATTATGTCTTTATTTCAAATGGCGTTCCAGTAGGGATTCGAACCCCAGACCCACGCCTTAGAAGGGCGTTGCTCTATCCAGCTGAGCTACTGGAACAAATAACAATATAGATTGTATAATATTTTTAATTTAAAATCAAGTATAATAAGAAAAAAAGTGATATAATGAATTAGAGGTGTTTATGGAACAAAAAATTAATGCTGTACTAGATAAATTAAGACCATTCTTAATAAATGATGGTGGAGATATCGAGTTAGTTAAATATGAAGATGGAATTGCTTATATCAAATTTATGGGTGCTTGTGCTGATTGTGGACTTCAAAGTGTAACTTTAAATGATGGTATAAAAGAATTCTTAGTTAATGAAATAGATGAAGTAATAGATGTAAAACTAGTTTAATTACATCTTTTTATTTTACCCTGATTATGTTAATATTATTATGGTGATAATATGAAAGATAAAGAGAAAAATATTGTCTTTTTTATAATAATTTCAATAGCATTTTTATTATTTGAAATTATATACCCATTAATGGGATTCAATTATAATTCTTTCTCTACAAGAACAAAAATATTATTAATGTTTGCTAAATACATTGTATTCTTAATCATTTTGTTTATTAAATATCACAAGTATTTAAAAGAAAAATGGAAAGACTTTTGGAAAAAGAAATCAGATTATGTTGGTACAGCGATTAAATGGTGGGCAACTGGTTTTGTTTTGATGTTAATAATTAATAATATTATTGATAAAATAGTAAAAGGTGTAGGTGCTAATGAAGAAGCAGTTCAATCAATGTTATCAGAAGAACCAATATTAGCAATTATTATGACTACTCTTTTTGCTCCTGTTATAGAAGAATTAATATATCGTAAATCATTACAAGATTGTTTTAGAAATAAAAGGTTATTTGTTATTATGAGCGGGGTCATATTTGGTTTAATTCATGTCATAGGTAGTTCAAATCCACTTGATTATTTATATATCATTTCTTATGGACTATTTGGTGCTTGCTTTGCACAAATCTTAGTAGAAACGGATAATGTTTATTCTACAATTATGGTTCATATGTTCCATAATGGAATCTTATCGCTTCTTGCAATTGTGGTGAAATTATTATGATATCAAGACGTGAAAAAAACAAAAAAATAATCAATGAAATTGAAAGAGAAAAAACAATAAAATTATCTAAGAAAATAACAATAATATTTATAATTATTGTCATACTGATTGTACTATTATTTCTTTATATGAGATTTGTTGGAACAAGTTTTATAAAGACAAATGAAAAAACCATCTATGATAATATTTCAACTTCATTTAATGGATTTAAAATAGTTCAAATATCAGATTTATTATATGGATCAACTATAAATGATAACGATTTAGAAAATATTAGTAAAGAAATAGATAAGATTAATCCAGATATTATTTTCTTTACAGGAGACTTAGTTGATAGTAAATACAATTTAATAAAAAAGGATAATATTGAATCATTCTTATCAAATCTTTCAGCTCCTTATGGTAAATATGCAGTTAAAGGCGAACTTGATAATGATGATTTTGATAATTTAATGGATAAATGTGGTTTTGAATTATTAAATAATAAAACAAAAGAATTATTTAATAAAGCCATTGATAAAATAATTATAAAGGGATTAAATAGTAATAATGTAGATCGTGTTGATGACACTGATGGTTATACTATTTGCCTAATTCATAATTATGATTATTTAAGTAAGTTTAACACTAATTGTGATGTTACATTTGCAGGTCACAATTTAGGTGGGGAAATAAAAATACCATTTGGTAATGGTATTATTGGTAATAGTAAATATAAAGGTAGTTACTACGAAGTTGGTAATAATCAAATTTATATATCTTCTGGACTTGGTTCAAAACACAAATTGAGATTATTCAATCATCCAGAGATAAATGTTTATCGTATATATGCAAAAGAATCTAATTAATCATTAGATTCTTTTTCTATTTTACCTCTTGGTCTTCTATTTCTTCTTTGAACTTCTTCTTCAATATCGTTTAATCTTTTTTCAAGTTTTCTTTCTAGTTTTCTTTCTTTTTCACTAATAAATAACATAATAATAATTGTCGCAATACCGATAAAGATAACATTTAAAATAATAAAAGTTATGTAATTACTATTAGATGCTAATATCATTAAACTCTTCATAATTATAAATAATTAGCCTTTAAGAATGCTATTAAATCAGATCTAGTTAATTCACCTTCACGCATAGCAAGAAGTTTTCCTTCAGCAACTATTGCAGTTGTAGGTGTTCCACTAGCTCCTAAGAAATCCCATAAAGCATCAAAGTCATTTGCATCTTTAATAGTATTAGTATTTATATAATATACATTAAATTTATATTCTTGAGCTACTTTAGTAATTACTGGTTTATAACTAATGCAATGACTACAATCATCACGACCAACTAGAATTACACTTTTTTCTTTTTTATTAACTCTTTCTTTAAATTCACTATATGTTATTTCTTCAACAATTTCTTTTTCTCCAGCATCTTTAACAAAAGCATATACTGTTAAACCAATAACTAAAGCAACAGCAACTAAACCTATGATGCCACCAATTCTACTTTTCTTCTGATTCATTGTTAACTTCCTCTTTCTTCATTTTAATTCTTTGTTTATCATCTGATATAATTCTATTTACTCTTGTTTCTACTTCATCTAAACTACTTTTATCTAAGTTAGATATATAAACTAATTCTTTATTGGTATCAATAATTACAGATCCCCAAAATAAACTTGAATGTATCTTTAAGTCATTAAATAAATCCGGTGTAATACTTGTAATAAAGTATCCATATACTACTCTATTTTGACCTATAATTATTCTCTTGTTTGTTAAAGCAACTACACAAGATTGAAATAATGATACATTACTGTCATTCTTTTGACCACAAAAAGCATATAATACTTCTTCATCATTATCTAATATTTTTTCTATTATTTTTGAATGTTGTTTAATTCTTGAAGCGATTGTAAAAGAATATTTTCTTTTAAATCTTGTTGCCCAAGCATAAACACTTCTTTTCTTCTTTTCTTCCATTATAATACACCAGCTTCCTTTAAAAATTCTTCTAGTTCTAGTGTTGTCATTTCACCTGCATTTGATTTTATTAATTGTTGTTTTTCTATAACTGCAACCGTCGGTGTTCCTTCTTGTTCCACCATATTCCATATTGTATCCCAATCTTCAAGAGTCTCTATTAAGTCAGTATTTAAATAATAAACATCAACATCATAATCTTTAGCAAAACTCATAATTATTGGTTTAAAATTAATACAATGTGAACAATCCGGTCTACCAAGCAATAAAACAAATCTTTTATCACTATTTAATAACTGATTATATTCATCAATTGATATTTCATGAAATTTAGTATTTTTATTTGCTTCATTAATTCTCTCTTCTTGTTTTAAAGATATATAAAATACTAAACCAAATACTATAATAACACCAATTGTAATAATGATATTTCTAGTTAATTTTTTATTAGGTTGTAAATCAAGAAAATCTTTATCTATTTCATTTTCTTTTGTTGCCATAAGCACCTCGTATAAATTATAACATAATTTAGAATAAATCTTTTATATAATGAAATATTTTTTTGAAAAAATTCCCAATTGCTTTCAATATTTTAATTATCCAAGAATCTTCTTTATCATTATCTTCAACATCATCATTGATTTCATAATCAGGATTATCTAAGTTCCATATACCTACTTTCTTTTCTTTAGCTACACTTTCTAACTCTTTAAACTTTTCAGTATAAATATATGTATCATATAAATAAGCTACTTTAGCAAGTCCATTTTTCAAAAGTTCTTCTTGAATCATTACATCATCAGCATAAACATATGCAAGAACTCTACCAAACTTATCTTCTTTATCACTATTAAAATCATATTCTATTTCTATCTTTTTAGCATTCTTTACTAAATTACAAGTAAAGTTACTAGCATCTTTACCATAAGCTTCCACAGGTTTTTCTGGTGTTACACTTTCAGGTGTATCAATAGCAAGTAATCTTACTCTTTTCTTTTCACCATTTATTTTTAAATTGATAGTATCACCATCAACACATTTATTAAATTCAACTTCAATTCTTTCATTTTTTAAACATGACGGTGCTTCTACAACATCACTACTTTTTAATACCCATTTATTATCTTTCTTCTCTATGATATGCCAATGAAGAGGATTAGAATGAGCCCCATAATATTCACCATCACAGTAAATAATAGAGTTCTTTTTAACATCCCCATTAGTGGCTTTAACATTTAAAGAAAAAAGGATAAAGAACAAAAAGATAAATACTATTTTCTTCATTCTTCCTCCCTAATACGTAATTATTATAACATATTATTAAACTGTTTTTTGTTTTTTTAATACTTTCCCTATTGTTACAAATTCGCCTAATTCATTATAAGGCAGCTCATCTTTTAAAGCTCTTTTTAAAATAACTTTATCACAAAAAGGTTCACATTTATCAATATTATAAATTTTATAATTATCAATATTATAATAATTCTCATCATCTAGTTTTAAATAAATTGATGAAAAAGAACAATAATCAGCTTCAAAAGTATCATTACCAATATTAATTCTTTTAGAATATCCACTACCATTATATAATTCTTTTTTAAACAAAATTATTTGGGAAGGTACATTTAATTCAGCATGTGATCTTACTGCATTTATATCATTATAACCACAACATAAATCAAGATTTCCAAAATAAAAATCATTAATATTAAATTTGTCATAATTATATGGAAATTTCTTTTTCTCCTTAAATAAACAATTAAATAAATATGAAGCTTTTAGACATGATAACTCTTTTGGTATATTATATCCGAATTTAGGAAGAACATCACTCAATTTATATAAATTACTACAAAAAGATTCATTACCATTTTCTTCATATGTATTACCATTATGTAGACATATATATTTATTATCATCTACTCTATAAAATAAAGTTAATAATAATTTATATATGAAAGAATTATTATTACTTATTACTTCATCCATATGAAGTCTTTCTAAATTAATTGCTCCTTCATTAGTTGTTCTATAAAATAAATCCATTATTTTCTTTTCTTCATTTGTCATATTATATGCATGAATAGATTGTAATAATACATTACCTTTAGGAAAAGCAATATTTAAATTACCAACATAAAAGTTATCAATTGGATATCTCTTCATAAAAACCTCATTTATTTATTTTATTTAATTAGTTAATAAAGTCAATAAAATATTGTATAATAATCTTGGTGATTTTATGAAAGAAATTGATATTGAAAATTGGAATCGTTATACAACATATTCTTGGTTTAACAGTTTTAGAAATAGTACATATGGTGTTAATGTTAAAATGGATGTTACAAAGTTAGTAAAATATACTAAAAAACAAAAGCAATCATTTTTTATTAATCTATTATTTGTTGTAATGAAAGGTTTAAATAGTATAGATGAAATGCGTATGCGTATCGAAAATAATAAACCTGTTATTTATGATGATATTAATCCATCATTTACTGTATTAACAAAATCAGGTATTTTTCAAAATGTAAGATTTGAAAACACAAATAATTATCAAGAATTTTATGATAAAGCTCATCAATATATTGAAGAAGCTAAAGAAGTTGTTGAAGTAAAAAAAGATAGTTATAATCCAACAGATAGATTTAATGAATATTATATTACTTGTACACCATGGTTAGATTTTACAGCATTAACTCACCCTATCCCTGATGATAAATCATCACAAGTAGTACCTAGAATATGTTGGGGAAAGTTTGTTGATAATAATGGTAAACTTGAATTAACTCTAAATATAACAGTAAGCCATATTTTTGTTGATGGATATCCTCTATCACAAGTATTTAAAAATATTCAAGACTATCTTGATGATTGTGAGAATGTATTGCAATAAAAAATAAAAATGCTATCATAATGATTAAAGGAGATAATTATGGAATATTTTGATGTCTTAGATAAAAATAGAAAACCTTTAGGTTATACTAAAAAACGTGGTGAAGAATTAGAAGAAAACGAATACAACACTGGTATTGAAATATGGATCTTCAATGATAAAAAATTATTATTAACACAAAGAAGTATTGAAAAATCTCATCCTCTTGAATGGGAGGTCCCAGGTGGTTGTTCACAAAAAGGTGAAACATCAATTGATACATTAGAAAGAGAAGTAAAAGAAGAAATTGGTGTTGATATTAATAACGAATATAAACTACTAGGTACTGAATTATATAAAAAACAATTTGTTGATATGTATAAAAGTAATATAAAAGTAGATTTATCTAAAGTTAAACTTCAAGCTGAAGAAGTAAGTGATATAAAATTTGTTACAAAAGAAGAATTTCTTGAAATGGCAAAAACCGATAAAATTGTTAAATCTGTTTATAATAGATACAATGTTATAAAAAACAAATTAAAAAAAGATTGGTAATCCAATCTTTTATTTTTTTAGTTTTAAAATTTGTATTTTGCAATTAGTTTCATTTTCTTTTTCAAATTGATAGTCAGGATAAATACTTTTAATATAATCTAGATTTTCATATGTTACACTATTTTCTTTAATTCTCTTTATTTCTTCTAAGACAACATCCATATCTTTGTATCCAAGATTACTTGCTATTTCAAATAAACTAGGTTCGTTGTTAGTTCTTTTATTTGTTCCTAAGAAATCAAAAGCTAACATATATAGTAATCCATCTTTATCTAAATAATCTTTTGCATTCTTCATAATATTAATAATATCTTTTCTTCCATCTAGACCACCTGAATCATGTAATGATCCTTCTTTCATAGGCATAATTGGTGGATTAGTTAATATTATATTATAATCTTTATCTTGAACATCTTTAAACCAATCACTTTTCCAACAACGGAAATTAGTTATTTTATTATCATTGGTTATTTTATTTAACCAAGTAACACATTCTTCATCATAATCTGTAGAGTTAACTTCTCTTGCTCCTTTTAATTTAGCAATCATTCCTATAATTCCTAAATATCCACAACCAATATCTAATACCTTTTTATCTTCACAAATTTCATTTGTTAAAACTTTATCATAAAGTAATCCTGATTTTGGAACATATCCAGATGGACATAATTCCAACAATAAGTCTCCTATTTGAAAATATCTTTTTCCTTCCTTTTCAACGATATAATAATTTTTACTTCCATATACACTATATTCTTTTTTGTTTTCCATAATAACCTCCTATAATCTTTTCTGCATATTTCTGATATCCTTCATTTTTTAAATATTCCTCCAACTCTAATATTGGAAACATTATTTCTTCATTATCTTTATATGGTGTTTCATTTGTTACAATCATTTTTATTGCCAACATATAATCTTTTATTGGTACATAATCTTTATATCCAAGATTCTTTAATATTGTTTTTACTCTATTACTTGAAATTATCGATATATTCATCAATGTATTATCAATTGAATCATAAACATCATTAATATCATAAATACGATCATCAGGTAGAATAAAAGCTCCATATTCTTCATACACACTATTTACTAAATAATCTTGTATACTCGGAACTTTATCAGATATACCACGATCAAAATCTAAAATAGATATTTTATTTTTCTGTACTAAGATGTTTCTTGGCGCAAAATCCTGCCAATAAAAATTATTATCAATAAAGAACTTTAATAAATTGTTTAAAAATAAAACCCCAGTATTATAAGTATTACGATGCCGTAATATTAATTCTAAATTGTCACCAAAACAACGTTCCATAGTAATAATATTATTAGTGAAATCATATACTTTTGGAGTTACAATTTGAAAATTGGTATTATCAATCGTAATATTATTTAATTCTTTACTCATTAAATTTGCTTTATTAAGTGAATTATATTCATTTACATTTGATTTCTTTTTTACATAATTATCAAATATTTTAACTCTATCTTCATCTAATGAAATTACTTCCATACATCTCTCCCTTTCACCTTTAATTTTAAAAACAGGATAATCATTAATCAAATACATATATTTTATATGTGTTATAGAATTTTTTTATAAACAAAAAAACAGGTTAAACCTGTTTTATTGTGTTAACTTTATTTTTAATGTATTGATATCAGTTTCTTGCATACCTAATCTTGTTAAATATTTAGTGATTGCTTCTTCATAATTAATGTTTGTTAAATCAACATCAGGTTTATCATCATTATCACTAATATATCTTAAGAACATATCAATATTTCTTTTCTTAATTGTATTATATTTAGTTTGATCACTTTCTTTATTAATTCCATAATAATTATCATAAGTAATCATATAGTCATCAATCATTTCTTGATAACTTGCTCCTGATAATGCTGATAATACCATAACTATATATCCTGTCCTATCTTTACCTTCTACACAATGTACAAGATATGGTCCATCATGTTCAGCCATAGCTTTTAGTCCTTTAACAAGTTTCTCACCAAAAGTTAATTCTTTCATTTGAGCTTTAACTAATAAAGTTGAAGATACTTCATTCTTAATCATACCAGAGCCTTGTAAAGTAGGATTATCTTTAATTTGCATATTCATATCTAGAGCAATAACATTCTTTTTATCATACAATGTTTTAAAATATGGTGAATTAAAATCATCCTTACTCATATGTTCTATAAGTTCTTCATCTGAATCAGATAAATCAACTTCATAATTAACACCGGCTGCTTTCATCAATTTATCAGTTACAGCTGCTCTATTATGTGAGTTATCAATAGGTGATGCAGAACGATATAAAATATTATCTTTCATCTTACCTACTTTAACACTACGGAAGTTAGCAAAAACTTCATCAGGAATAGTTCCTTGAGTATCAGTATATTTAATATCACTTGCTTCTTGGATATCAAGATATTTTCCTGCTTCATTAAGTGTTACTGTTGCAGTAACTTTCTCTTCAATACTGCCTTCTATCCATAAGTCGTCTCCATAATTACGACATACTTTAATATATGGATAACCTGGATAACCTACCATTTGTAGTTCTCCAATTTCAACATAATATCCATTGTAATAAGGGATATCTCTAAGTTCATAATCATTAGAGAATTTTATATCAATACTATCTCCATATTTAAAACCTAATTTGTTAAAATCATCTATTGAAATATTAATATATATTCCACCAAATTTAGTATCATGAGATATTTCTTGATTCTCTAATACTATTTTTTTATCTTCTTTAGTTCCATCTTTATAAACAATAAATAAAATAATGAATAAAACTAAAATGATTGATATAAATATTAATATCTTTTTCATAATTATTTACCAAAAATACTAACAACTGCTGATGCGGTACTATCACTAGATGGTTGTGGCATATAAGGATATAATAAGTTAGCAGTTTTACTAATTGGCATAGATTGCATAACAACCTTTCCTGGACCTGTAATAACTGTATTAAAAATACCTTCTCCACCTAGGAAAATGTTTTTAAATCCTTTATTAGTTTCTATATCAATTTGACAAGATGCATCCATCATTACTAAGTGTCCTGTACTAATAATTATTTTTTCTCCAGGTTGTAACATTTTTTCTTCCATACTACCATCTATTTCAATAAATACTTTTCCATTACCAGACATTCTTTGCATAATGAAACCTTCACCAGCAAAAAGACCAACACCAATTTTCTTATTAAAGTGAATTGATACTTCTACACCACTTGTTCCAGCTAAGAATGAACTCTTTTGACAAATTACATCTTTTCCTGGGGCAACATCAATCGCCATAATAGCTCCTGGGAAACTAGATGAAAAAGCAATATAACCATTATCTTCAGTAGCTGTATATTTATTTTGGAATAATTTCTCACCACTAAACATTCTTGAGAAAACTTTACCAACACCACCATTAGAAGTAGTTTCCATAGTTACACTTGGAGATTTCCAAGACATAGATCCACCTTCACATATAATTTGTTGACCTCTTTTAAGATTCATAATTACATAAGGTAAATTTCCACCTTTAATTTCAAAATCTAAATTAGGATCTACCATATTATTCATAGGTACACCATTATTAACTGGCATTCCATTTTGAGGCATTCCGTTATTTACTGGAACACCAGTATTAAATTGCATTCCACATCCTTGACAAAAATGACTATCAGCACTATTTTGTGCTCCACAATTTGGACAATAATTCATATACATCCCTCCTATTATGAGTATAACATTTTTTTGATTAAAAAAAACAATCTTTTTTAAGATTGTTATATAGTTCTACTTGGTTTCTTTTTGATAGAAAAATGCATAAAAAAACTTAATCCTTTCGAATTAAGTGAAATAACTAATGGAGCGGGTGACCGGAATCGGACCGGCGTGATCAGCTTGGAAGGCTGGAATTCTACCATTAAACTACACCCGCAAATATTATTGTCATTATCTATTCAGCATAAATAGACTAAACAGCTAAATAAGCAAATGACAATGTTAAGTATATCAAATTTTATAATAATGTCAATAGTTTTTCGTAATTATTGTCGTGTAATACAATATCAAAATTTTCATAATTATAATTGTAACTAGAACTATCTCTTAGATTAAAATACTCTTCTGTTATATTATCTCTTTTAATAATCCTATCTCTTCTCTCTTCTTTATTTATATCAAGTAAGATCTTTAAATTACATTTATCAAAATATTTAACTTTAGGTAGTAGCATCCAATCAAAGATTACATTTGGATTATCTTTAATTATTTCATCTATCTTTTTTTCCATATGTTTCCATGTAATATCATCCAATAAATCCATATTATCTTTATTATTAAATACTATTCTACCTAGTTTTTTTCTATCTATTTTATTATCTGTTAACACATCACCAAAGCATCTTACTAATTCTTCTTTTACTTCAGGTAATTCATTAACTTCATGACCTATTTTATCAATATCAACATATAAATAATTAGGGTATCTATCTAATAAATATTTAGCTAAACTGCTCTTTCCACTACCAGATAATCCACATATACCAATATACATAATATCACCAAGATTATTATACTATATTTTTATTTATATTTTTCAGATTTTATGTTATTCTTATTAAGAGGATAAGATATGAAGCATAGATTAAGAAATAGTATCATTATATTGCTCGCGACTGGTATTATGCTATATTTACTACTTAAAGATAACTTTAGTAGTATTATGGAAGTTATTGCCACAGTTAATCCAGTATGGATTCTTTTTGCCGTTGGTATCTATCTAGTTTATTTTTTTACTGATACTATTCCCTTCTATCTTTATACAAGAAATTATAATGATAAAATAAAATTTCCATTTATGTTATATTTAAATGCCATTACAAAATTCTTTAATGGTATTACTCCTCTTGCTACTGGTGGTCAACCTATGCAAGTATATGAACTAAGAAAAAAAGGTACTAGTACAGCTAATAGTACAAATGCTGTTACACAATTCTATATTGTATTTCAAATATCTTTAGTATTATGGGGATTAATTGCTCTTGTGTTCGATAAAGGGTTTGGAATGATATCCATGAATCCAGTTCTTACAATATTCACTGTACTTGGATTTATCTTAAATATAGTAGTATTAATCTTTTTATTCATAATTAGTTTCAATAAAAGTATTAATAAAATGTTAGTTCGTGTAATTATATCTTTTTTAGCTAAGATAAGAATTGTTCGTGAAAAAGAAAAACAAATTGATAAATGGAATACTACTTGTGATGAGTTTTATGAAAACTCTAAAGTATTAAAAGAAAATAAAACATATTTATTCATGGGAATTATCTTACAAATGACAACATTATTCTTCTATCACTTAATTCCTTATGCCTTAGCTCGAGCTATTGGTATTTATGATTTCACTATTGGTCAATCAATAGTATGCTCTGCTTATATTTATTTAACTGGATGTTATATTCCAATACCAGGTTCTACTGGTGGTACTGAATATGTTTTCTTAGGTTTCATTGGTAACTTCATATTTGGCTTTAAATTAAATGCCTTACTTCTTTTATGGAGAGCCTTAACTTATTATTTACCAACCATAATTGGTGGTGTAATATTCAATATTAATTCATTAAAAAAACAGTCATCATAGACTGCTTTTTTTATTACTATACAAATTATGTTCCATTATATATTCATATACTCTTGGATCTAAATTTTCATTATTTAAATCCTCTTTAATATCTGTTGATGATGTTTCAACAAAATCAAAATCTTGTACAACCACAAAATGATCTTTCTCTTCAAACTTATCTATATAACTACTTATATCAATATTATCACGATTAACAACAATTACTTTTCTTTTTAATAAATCATGATAATTCATCCATTTATCAAACGCAATAATATTATCTGCTCCAATAATTAACATCAAGTCATCATTAGGGAAATCCTCTTCAATTGCATTCATTACTTGATAAGTATATTTATGAATATTATATTTTGGTTCAATGATTATATTCTCTGTTTCAAAAAACTTTAACATGTTAACACGATCATTAATATCTGCTAAATCATTTTTATCCCAATATGAAAGTGTTGGGATAATCATAACTTTATCAACAATGTTATGTTCAACTAAATAATTAACAACATGAATGTGTCCATTATGTACTGGATTAAAACTACCTACAAATATTCCTATTCTCATACTACTTACCTATAACCTTTGCCATTACTAACATCATTGCTGTTAATAATATTAATACAACCATGAAAGCGATACTCATTTTACTAATACGTACTTTCTTCATATCTTTTTGTTCAAGTTTATCTTTCTTTTCAATATATTGTAAACCAAATGGTTTTCTTTCACTTAAATCTTCACTTGATAGAATTGCAAATGCCGTTGGATCATCATATTCTGCATATTTAATATCTTTTGGTAATTTAGAAATAAACATAAACATTACTAAGTCACCAATACATCCACCTAAATTAAATATTGATAACAAGAATAACATTGGAAGTTTAAATATTGCACCAACAATATAAGTTACTACTCCTAAAAAGAAAAATGGATATAAAAGCGATGTACAAATATTTCTTTTACTAATATCTTGTTTACAAAGACAACATAAAATACTCTTCTCTAAATGAACACCAAAAGTTATATTCTTACTTTTTGCACCATGAATACGATATGAAAATGCATGTAATAATTCATGTAATACCATATAACCAAAATAAGCTAGTAAGAATAATCCCATTTTAAAGAAATTATCTGTATACTCTTTCCAAAAATCTTTATATATTAATATTCCTATTCCAATAAAAATACCTAATAGTACAAAACTAAATATATTAAGTACTGTTAAATTCATTTTAAAAATATAATATTTATTCTTATCTTTAGTAGTCTCTTTTGTCATAAACACCTCTATTATGATTCTATCAAAATTAGATTAATAATTCAATTTCCATATCTTCTTTTTGAGATAAATTATTAATTGCTTTCTCTACTAATCCTTTATATTTTACAGAATACTTTTTATTATTCTCAACTATTTTTTTATATTTATAAATATTTGTTTTACTAGTTCCTTCTTTTAAATACTCTTCGTAATAATAAAGAAATAAATCAATACTTGCTTCAATAACATCATTATCACTTGCAATATTCATATATTCCAAATATTTGGTTTCATCTTTTGGGATTGATTCAAAACCATTTTGATAATAATATTTTGCTAAATTATAATATGCATAATAACAAGTATTTTGATAATTACCATCAATGGCTTTTAAGTAAAATTCATATCCCTTCATACCATTACCAGTTTTACGATAGTATTCCCCTACTTTATTACATGCCCAACTCTCACCTAAGTTAGCTGCTTTAATATAATAAGATAAGGCATCAAATAAATTAGCATCTTTTTCAAGTAATACTCCTAAATTATTATAAGCATATGCATAATTAGAATTACTTGCTTTAACAAACATTTCTTTAGCTTTATCCAAGTCTTTCTTAAGTGGATAAATACCATTCATATACATTTTACCAATAAAGTTAATTGATGCTACATTACCTAGTTTATAAGCTTTATCAAGATAACTATAACCAAGTTCTAAATCTTCTTTACTTTTATTATTAATAAGACCATTAATATACATAGATCCCAATATATAATTTGCAGTTGGATGACTAAGATTAGCAGCAACTACTAAATATTTATAAGCTTTATCATATCTTGGATAACCTTTTACATAACCATAATATTCATTAGATCCAATTTCAAAATTAGCATAAGCATTACCTGTACTAGCTAATTCTTGCATGGAATAATCATAGTTAATACCTTCTCTTAATTTAAGAGATAAATAAGCTTCTAAATCTGTCGCACTAATACTTGTATCATTTAAAATGTTCTCCAAAACATTTCTTTTTAATTCACCTTCATATATAGGTTGTTTTTTATCAATAACGATAAAACTAATTTCTTCTACAAGACATTCATATATATTTCCAACATTTATTAAATTCATTAAATTATCACTAAAATCTAGTGTAACTTGTTTATCATTTTTAGATAAATTATAAAGTTTTGTTGCAAGACTATTAAGAATGTCATTATTATTAATAAATTCTATTGGATTAGAAACAATATTAACTTTACCTTCAATAACATTTAAGATATTAATAATCATTTCTGTAAATATATTTTTATTAAACTCATATCTCTTTTTTTTATCAATAAAGATTTGTTTATACTTATTACCAATACTTCTTATACCAACACAATAATTATTTACAGTAGTATCATTTATGTCATATATGTCAAATAACATACAGAATAAATCAGTCTGTAAAGCGTTAGTCTTATTCTTTGATAAATCCTTAATGATTCTAAAGAAATTACCCAAACTTAGGTGTTCATCATTTACATTTAGTTTAAGATATTGCTTCTGCATATTCTCACCAACTTCATTATATCAACAAATGTGGATTTTTGCAATTTGTTTACACTTGTGTGTGGATTAATGTG